>Ga0137375_10008409_pt1 | contig 12272 bp, 13 predicted proteins | sample SagtaG_24_FD_104936 | JGI IMG/M metagenome (GOLD analysis project Ga0137375, IMG submission 104936) | Vadose zone soil microbial communities from Sagehorn Ranch, Mendocino, California, USA - Sage1_R_113_16 metaG | ecosystem: Environmental > Terrestrial > Soil > Vadose zone | place: USA... | reverse complement strand
TCGAACACAACCTCAAAAACAAGGACGTGATGCACCTGCGCAAGGTGATGCAGGACGGCGTCGAGGTGCATTATTTCGTCAACGACAAGAAGTTCCCCGCGGGGCTGCAACCGGCCTTCGCCCTGAAGGACGGCTACCTGGTGCTGGCCAGTTCCCCTGACGTCGTCCGCACTTTCGCCAGTCCGGGCGTCGCCGTCCCCGCGTCCAAGGACGCCCCCCTGCTGCGCCTGTCGCTGACACAACTCTCGCGGTTGCTCAAGGAACGGCGCGATCTGGTCCTCGATTTCTTCACCGCGCGCAGCGGTCAGCCGCGCGAGCAAGCTGGCAAGCAACTCGACGGCCTGCTCTGGGGCCTGGAACTGTTCGACAGCCTGGAATTGACGCAACGCACCGAGGGAAACCAGGTTGCGTGGATCGTGCGGCTGCGCGCGGCCCAGTTCAAGAAGTGATTGATCCAGCCGCTGGCGGCTTCGCGTTCTTCGCTAACCCGCCAGCGGCTGCCGCGAGCGATCGTCATTATTCGGGCCTTCGGTCGCTCATACCGGGGGGCTCCCGCATCACATTCGATTCGCGGTGGCCGCGCTCGTGCGACTCGATGAACCTGGCCGCCTTGTCGGCATCGCTCGCTGCCACCTGGATCTTGATCGGGAAGGTCACCAGCTCACCGAAGGAGCCCTGATTGGCGCCTTCCAGGAAGCAACGGATGCCCTCGTTGCGCAGGGCGTTCTTGATGATTTCCGCCTTGACCGGGTCGGAGACACTGTACACTGTCACCAGATCGTTTGGTTCCACGTCCTACCTCCGGCAAAAGGACATCCGAAGCGGGGGGAAGTTGCCGCTACCATTGTAGGCCGGCACCCGGAAACCGGCGAACGGCCGGCGTCAGCTGGCTGACGCCGGCCGTTCGCCGGTTTTCTCCGCTCGCTCGTAGTCCTCGCCCTGCGTCCAGGAGTAGCTGCGGTAACTGGCCGCCGCGGCGACAACTCCCCCGCCCCGGACGACCGCGAGGCCCATCTCGCCGCGGCCCGCCTCCCACGATGGCAGCGGGCTGCAATACCGCCACACCTCGTCCCCCGGGCGCACTGCTCCCCGGAGATCGACCCACACTTCGGCCTCATCCGAGACTCCGGCCTCGCGCGCGTCCTGGCCGCCGACATTCAGCGCACGGATCGCCGCTTTCGACAGTCGCTCCCGAAGCCAGTCGCAGGGGACCATGCTTCACCTCGCTTCCGACAGGTGTGGCAGAATTCACAACAGCGTCACCTTGCTCACGGCAATCCTCCCCCCAAAGCATACGTCAACATCGCTGCCAGGGATCCGCCGTCGCTGGTGGTAGTCGCCGTTGTAATGAAACAGGTCGCCTTCGAGCCGAAAACTGAGCGGCAGCGGCCCGGGGTCGAGGACGCACTGGATCGCCTCGGGCGTGGGGGCTCCCGGTTCCAGGTGCGGCAGGTTGATGTTCCAGAAGGTGCCCGGCGTCCAGGGTTGGGCCAGGAGGTCGCGCAACAGCGGCAACACCCACGCAGCCGCCCGCGCCCAGTCGATTGCCAGGCCCCGCTTGTGGTAGTGCGACAGCGCAATGCCGGGCACGCCGTGCAGCACCGCCTCGCGCACCGCCGCCACGGTGCCGGAATGGTAGATATCCGCCCCGAGGTTGCCGCCCGCGTTGATCCCCGACAGCACCCAGCGCACGTCGGGCGTCAGCCCATGCAGACCCACGCGCACGCAGTCGGCCGGCGTGCCCTCGACCGCGTAGCGACCGGCGCCGCGCGACGCGACACGGAACGGTTGCCCCGTGGTGACGCGATGACTGCAGCCGGACAGGTGCTCGACCGGCGCCACGACGACTGGCTCGCCCAGCGCCGCGGCGACCTCGACCAATGCCTCCAATCCTGGAGCGTCAATGCCGTCATCGTTCGTCAGCAGCAGTTTCATCAGGGGTTGTTTGGAGGCTCCGGAAAAGCAGTTGCTACGATGATTTTCGGTCGTATTCTCCCCTTTGGCAAGGCTCTATCACCGCGTCGTATCGCGAGGGGGCTGGACTGCACGCCAACCCGCAAGCGGAAAGCCAGGCGGCCAAAGTGATTTTTTCCACTTTTTTGACCTGTTCCGCGGGGAGATACGCAGAGTCGGGGAGACACCGTTACTCTTCTTGAGGAGCCGATCATGGTTGACAGATCCAACGTGGAACGTCGGAGGAAGCGCATGCGGTTGGTGGCAAGCGGCGTACCAGCCCTCCTGGGTACGCTCCTGGTGCTGTTCGGGAGCGGACAGGCCGAGGGAGGCGACAAAAAGGGGCATGAACTGAGAGGCACGCTTGTCTATAATCCCCCACCGTCGATACCAGACGTTCGCCCGCCTCACGACATCGAGACGCATATCGCGCTGATGAAAACGACGCTGGGCTACCACGAGGAACTCAACCGCCGCTTCGACCTGGCGATTCCCCCAGCCAGCTTCGCCAAACTCTTTCAGATCGCCAGGGTCGGGGAGAGCAAGGTGATCGCGGTGAAGCTCATCTGGGCCGATCGACAGCAGGGGGCCGCCCTGGTCGATGCGCTGATGGAGATGCACTGCAAAAAGATGGCGGCGGAGCGGCTGAAGATTCTCCAGGAAGCCAGCAAGAACGTGGCTCAGAAACTTGAGGCAGCCAACAAAGCGTATGATGAGGCCGTCGCTGCCAGGGACAAGTTCCTGGGCAAGCACAAGGTCATCGGCGATCCCAAGGAGATGTTGGCGGCAACCACCCGCAGACTCGCCGGCGTGGAGGAAACCCGCGACAAGCTCAAGGCTGAATTGCAGGTTGTCACATTGGAGATCGCGAAACTCAAAGAAGCGCTCGCCGCGTTGAAGGCTCAGCCTGACCAGAAGGCGGAGCCAGAAGATCCGCAGTTCAAACAGCGCAAGCGTGAGGCGGAACTTGCCGTATTCGCCGCCCGAGAGGATTTGGCCGCCAAACAGGCCCGGCTCAAAGCGAAGGAAGCCAAGTTGCCCGCGACCAGGAAGAACGCCGCGGACGGCATCATCGAAATTCGCGTGCTCAAGGCGCTTGAGGAAGAAATCGCCGACCTGCAGCGGGAGGTGAAGGCCACCGAGGCGGTGCTCAAGATTCGTCAGCAGCAGCTGAACGAACTCCGGCCCGGTAATGCCAAGCGCAACGAATTGCTGAGCCAATTGAGTACACGCCAGATTCAGCAAGAAGTCGTCCGACAACAACTCCTCAGTCACGACGAGCAGTGCAAACGACTGTCGGAAAGGGCGACGGAACTGCAGCGACTCCTGAAGGACGCCGCCCCATTGCTGGCCCGGGTCGAGCAAACGGCGCAAGCACGGAAGCAACTCCTTCAGAGGCTAACAGACCTCTTAGTGCGGTTGGGGGATGTCGGGGAGGTGCGCATCGCGTCGCGGGCGCTCCCGGGCGGTGCCGCGGACGAGCGCAAGAAGTAGGCGAGCCAGCAGTGGAGAGGTCGCCAGACGGAGGCAAACGCGTGCGTGCTGTTGACATCATCCGCAACAAACGCGACGGGCACGCGCTCGACGCCGGCGAGATCGAGGCATTCGTCGCCGGCGTCACCTCCGGCGCCTGGCCCGACTACCAGGCATCGGCCCTGCTGATGGCGATTGTGCTGCGCGGCATGACGCCCGAGGAAACCGCCGCCCTGACGCGGTCGATGGTCCACTCCGGCGTCAAACTCGACCTGTCGGACCTGCCCGGCGTCAAGGTGGACAAGCACAGCACCGGCGGGGTCGGCGACAAAACCTCTCTCATTCTCGCGCCACTCGCAGCGGCGTGTGGGGCCATTGTGCCGATGATGTCCGGCCGCGGCCTCGGCCACACCGGCGGCACGCTCGACAAGCTGGAGGCGATTCCCGGTTTCCGCGTTGGCCTGTCGCTCGATGAGTTCCGCGCCGCCCTGCGTGACGTCGGCTGCGCCCTGATCGGGCAGACGAAGGAGGTCGCGCCCGCCGACAAGAAGCTCTACGCCCTGCGCGACGTTACCGGCACCGTCGAGAGCATCCCGCTCATCACCGCCTCGATCATGAGTAAAAAGATCGCCGAAGGCATCGGCGCGCTGGCGATGGACGTCAAGTGCGGCCGCGGCGCCTTTATGAAAACGCGCGCCGATTCTCGTCGGCTGGCCGAATCGCTGGTCGCGACGGGCAACGCCAACGGGGTCCGGACGACCGCGCTGGTGACGGCGATGGATGCACCGCTGGGTCGCAACGTCGGCAACGCCCTGGAGGTGATCGAGTGCCTGGAGACGCTCAAGGGGCGCGGGCCGGCGGACCTGGAAACGCTGTCGGTGGCGCTGGCGGCGCGGATGCTGCTCCTGGCCGGTATCACAGCAACCTTTGCAGAGGCGGAAACTCGTATTCGTGCGGCCCTCACCTCAGGGCAAGGACTGGAGAAGTTTCGTGAGATCATCGCGCGGCAGGGGGGCGAGCCGCGGGTGGTCGATGACTACAAGCGCCTGCCCGGCGCGGCGAAGCGGGTGCTTGTGCGTGCCGACCGTTCCGGGTATGTTACCGAACTTGACGCCGAGTTGGTCGGACGCGCGACGATGGTGCTGGGGGCCGGGCGCGATCGTGTCGAGGATGCGATCGATCCCGGGGTCGGCGCGATTGTGCTGGCTCACGTCGGTGCCGAGATTCGCGCTGGCGACCCGCTCGTCGAGGTGTACTACAACAACGAGGCGCGCTTGCCGGCGGCCCTGGAGATGCTCGGGCGGGCCTCTGCGATTGCCGACACGGCGCCGGCGACACAGCCGCAGATCCTGGAAATCGTCGGCTGACGGCAAGGAGTTTCCGCGTGGGAAGCGATAGTTCCTCGACCGCCATCCGCTCCGGCGCGGCCGGGATCCCCTCCGGGCTGACGCCGACGCCGCTATGGTGGCGGTTAGCCATCGCCGCCAGCATCGTGTTGCTCGCCTCGCTGGCGTATTTGCTGCGCCACGTCATCGGCCCGCGCGGTCAGGCCGCGGTCGGCGTGCTCTGTTTCATCGGCCTGATCGCGATGTTCTCGGCGAACCTGCGTGCCGTGAACTGGCGCACCATCGGCTGGGGCATCGCCCTGCAGGTGGCGCTGGCGCTGTTCATTCTCAAGTTCGAGATAGCAGGCCGCCGGCCCGGCTACGATCTGTTCCAGTGGCTCGCCAACCTCATCACGGTCTTCGTGCAGTTCGCCGATGTCGGCGCTCGCTTTGTCTTCGGGCCGCTCGCCGACCAGGAACTCATGGCACGCAATTTCGGCGGCAATAGTTTCGTCTTCGCCGTCTCGGCCCTGCCGCCGATCATCTTCGTCTCGTCGTTCTTCACCGTGCTGTACTACTTCGGGGTGCTGCAGTTCATCGTCGAAGTCTTCGCGCGCGGCATGATGTACCTGATGGGCACGAGCGGGGCCGAAACGCTGTCGGCGGCGGCCAACGTCTTCATGGGGCAGACCGAGGCGCCGCTGATCGTCAAGCCGTACGTCACGCGCATGACCGAGTCGGAATTGCTGGCGCTGATGGTCGGCGGCATGGCGACGATTTCCGGCGGCATCATGGCAGTTTACATCAAGATGGGCGCCGACCCCGTCGCCATCCTCGCCACGAGCGTGATGGCGGCGCCGTGCGGCCTGTATCTGTCGAAGTTGCTCCTCCCGGAACTCGGGCAGCCGGAAACGAGCGGCACGGCGCACACCGCCGTCGAGCAACCGCATCGCAACGTCGTCGATGCCGCCGCCGCGGGCGCCACCGACGGCATGCAGCTGGCCATTAACATCGCGGCCATGCTGATCGCCTTCCTCGCCTTCATCGCCCTCTTCGATGCGCTACTCGGCCTGATCAATCCCAAACTGACGCTGTCGGCGATCTTCTCGCGGCTGTTCGCGCCGGCGGCGTTCCTGATGGGAGTGGAGCCTCGTGAGGTCTACAATGTCGCCGATTTGCTCGGGATCAAATTGGCCGCCAATGAGTTCGTGGCCTACGCCCGGCTGACGACAGCGCATCCCGATCCCGGTTTGGCAGCGAGCGCCGTCGCGCACCTCGGCGGCGAGTCGCCGTTCCTGGCCCTCGCTTCGCTGACGCAGGCGCCACGACAGGCGGGACTGGTGCCGGGGTCGCGCTCGTATATCCTGGCGACGTATGCCCTGACAGGTTTCGCGAACTTCGGCTCGATCGGCATTCAGCTGGGCGGCATCGGTGCGATGGCGCCGAACCGGCGCGGCGATCTGGCGCGACTGGGCGGGCGGGCGCTGCTGGCGGGTTTCGTCGCGACGCTGGTGAACGCCGCGCTCGCGGGACTGCTGATGTAGTTTAGCCGCGGTTCGGAGAACCGCGTTCCCAGGATCGCGGTTCTCCGAACCGCGGCTAAACGTGAATGAGGGATCCTATGACCACTTTGCTGGACACTGCCCGCGCCGCGCGCGAACACGCCTTTGCGGCGTTCTCGCATTTCAAGGTAGGCGCCGCCCTGGAGACTGAGGACGGGCAAGTGATCGGCGGTTGCAATGTCGAGAACGCGACTTATGGTCTGACGATCTGCGCCGAACGCGTGGCGATGTTCAAGGCCATCTCGGAAGGCCATCGCCGTTTTCGCCGTATTGCCATCGTCGCCGACACCCAGACGCCGACGCCGCCGTGTGGGGCGTGCCGGCAAATCCTGTGGGAGTTCGGTGGCGATCTGGAGGTGATCCTCGGCAACCTGCAGGCGGAGACGGCGCGGCACCGACTGAAAGACTTGCTGCCGTTCCCGTTCGATGCGCGGCTGCTCGGCGAGAATCCCGGCGATTGACGCCGGGACGTGGCCTGCCATCAGGAGCGCGGGGGTTGGTTCTTCAGCACTTCCCGCAGCCAAACACCCTCCGCAGCCGACAAGGCGGGAGTGAGTGGCTGGGTGTAGTCGAGCCGTTCGTGGTAACGCCCGAGGGCGTAGATCCTGTCGATCAGCGGTTGCAAGTCGAGGGTCAGGTCGGGATCCGGGGAGTAGAGCGGCACAGGAATGACCGGCAGGGGCTTCTGAAAGTGTCCTCGCCAGGCGCGACACCAGGGAGCCCGGTTGGCACGGCTGACGAGAAGCGTATAGGGGCTGTCGGGCCAGGGCGTCAGCATGGGCATCTTGTCGCCACCGCGGAGCAGGTCGATCTCGATGAAATTGGCCCGGCCGAGCAACATCGCCTGCCGCTTGCGCTCGTACTGCAGCCAGCCTTCTGTGCTTCGTCGTTTGTTGGACGGCGACAGTACCTCGATGCACGTCACCAGAAAGCGCTCTTCCGCCTCCGCGTAAATCTCGACGAAAGTCTCCTTGAACTCCTCGGCGATAAATGCCTGCATCGGCACCGACTCAGCCTCCATCGGCTCGGCAACGGCCACGCCGCCCTTCTTCTTGCGTGGCTTCTTGCTCCGTGCGGGTTCGGTAATGGTCACGTCGGACTTGGCGAGAGACTCGGCCTTGCCCTCGGGTCGCATCAGAACAACATAACTGCGAACCGCAGTATCGATGATGTAGCCGGGAGGCAGAATTTGCGCAAGAGTCTCATCGATTTTGCTTACGAGTCGGTTGTGGAACCCTTCCCACAGGCCGCAGGCTTCGATGTAGGGGTCCATGCCAGGGAACGGCGATTTCATAAGGCATCCTTTCTTCCGAGTTGGGGCTCGCACCTGCTCCCCACCCGAACGCTGGCAGCAGTGCGAACCTACTTCACATTGGCCTTGAGCCAGCGCTCCACTTCGGCCGGCCGGAAGCCCCCCGGGCCAGGACCGCCCTGATAGGCGATGCGGCCATCGACGCCGACCACGTACATCCGATCCGGCCAGCCCGCATAGGCGGCGTTGACCTTGTTGTCCTCGCGATCGACCACCGTCGGCACGCTCAGCTTGAGCGTTGCCAGGCACTGCCCGGCGACCTCGCTGCGCTGCTCCAGCGACTTCGGCTGGGTGACTTTCAGCAACTGTTCCTTGCCGTCCTTGAGGGTGAACAGAATGGAATCGGGGTGGGCTTCACGGATGTAGACGAGCAGGAACTCAACACGATCCTTGTAGGTCTGGTACATCCGTTCCAGGTCGCCAGACTGGCGACGGAACGGCGGTCAGGTGTAGCTTCCAAAAATGAGCACGACTGGTCGCCGACCCTTGAAACTCGACAGCGTGACCTCCTTCTTGCCGCTCACGTCCGGCAGGCTGAAGCCGGGAGCCACGTCGCCGACCCTGAGCCGGTCGGGCAGGCGCTCGCCCTTGGCCGGAGGGGTGTTCACCTCTCCCGGACGCTGGCCCGCTTTTCCCTTCGGCTGCTTGTCCTGCTCTGCCGGGGCCATTGCCACCCCGGCCAGCAGGCAGGCGCCCGCCGTTAGCGCCGTCACGAAATATCGCATGTTCATGCCTCCGGGCAACTCGAAAGAGATCGCTCGACCCCTATAACGAGGGCGGGGCCTTCGCTCGCCCAATGGACCAACCTTACCGCAAGGAGATCCTCATGGCAACGCTTCGCTGGGCATTCCCGCTGCTGCTCCTCGTCGTCGCGCCGGTGTGGGCGCAGGATGTTGTCTCCGGTCCCGACAAAGGCGGCAAGGTGCCGGCCCTCAAGGTGTTCGACGTCACCGGTCCCAATCAGGGCAAGGCCGTCGATTACAAGACCGAACGCAAGGACCGGCCGACGATCTATGTCTTTGTCCAGGCCGATAAATGGGATCGACCCATGGCGCGTTTCCTCAAGGAGTTGGACAAGATCGTACAGAAAGAGGGAGAAAATATCTCCGTTGTCGCCGTCTGGCTGACCGAGGACGTGCGCAAGACGAAGCAGTATCTGCCGCTGGCCCAGCAATCGCTGCAGTTCCAGCAGACGGCCCTGACGTGCTTCGAGGGCGAAAAGACGGGCCCGAAGGATTGGAACATCAACACCGACGCGCACGCCACGGCCGTTGTCGCGAACAAGGGCAAGGTAGCCGCGGTGTTCGGCTATGCGTCCCTCAACGAGACGGATGCGGCGGCAGTGCAGAAGGCGCTCAAGAAGGCGCGCGAAGAGAAGTAAGCGCGACGCTTCGAGCCCGGTTGGTCAGCGCCGAGTCGCGTCCGTTTCCACGTTTTGCAAGGTGACCCGCGTCACTCCTGGGATGCGACCGACCGCGCGGGCAAACTCGTGCATGTCCTCCCAGCGGTAAACGATCCCGCTCAGAGTGACCTTGCTGTCCTGAACCTGGACGCGAATGCGCCGGAAGCGCTCATTCCCCTGTTGCAGCTGCCGAATGGCCGTCTCGACGGCGACCATGGGCACCACGGACGCAGGAGCGGCCGGCGCTGGCCTCGCCACGGGCGTCCAGATTGGGGCGGGCTGGCTGCTCTTGCCGGAACTGGCGGGGTTCCCGGGGAGTGTCTGTACCACATTCGGTATGACCGGTGTCTTCGTCAGAACCCCTGCGGAGGGTACGGCACGTCGGGGGCCGTCCGGCGACCGGGGAGGCTGCGGGACGAGACGCGGCTTCGGCGGTACATCGTGGACCAGGTTGCCCTCCGACTCGATGCACAACTCGTTGCGCACCTCGACGAACTCCGGCAGGCGAGCCAGGCAGGCGACAGCACGGCGGGCAAGCTCCGCCGATGGTACGGGGCCCCACAGGGTGACGACCCGATTGCGCACCCGAACGCCGAGGTCCAGCGGCGCTAACTTGCTGTCGTCCAGGAGCGTTTGCCGGGCCAGGAGCGTGTGACGTAAATCCAGCCAGCCCGCGTCTTCAGCGGGCAGACGCCCCGGCAGGAGCAGAAGGCAAAAGGCAAAAGGCAAAAGGAAAAAGGGAGAGGAATAGGCTTTGGTCTGCTTTGTTCCTTTTTCCTTTTTCCTTTTTCCTTGATTGAGGTGGCGGTTGGTTGACATGGTCGCCTTTGCAGATGCCGGCCGCGCGAGCAGGAGGAGAGGCGCTGACCTGTCCCCCCAACGCGCGACCGAGAACCCACAACCTCTATTCTTGCAACCGAACCCCCCGAAGGGAATGGCACGCCCTCTGGAACTCAGCATGTGCGGCTGGTACGCCGTCCGTCCCTGCCCAACGTAGCGACTGTATTGCCCTGCTGCCCAGAGCGGTCACCGGGCCACGAACCTTTCTTTCGCTCGCTTGCCGGATAGAACAACCCTCTCCCCGTCGGGGAAAAGCCTCTCTGCGCGTGCGGCGAGGGACGAGATCGGGAATCCACTTCGATGGACACACCCCAGGATCCTTCCATCCAGACCGAACAAGCGGCGCGCCTGCTGGGCCACCTGCGCCGGGTGCTCGGCCACGACCTCGGGAACCAACTTGTCGCCGTGCAGGGGTTGCTGCAGGTGTTGCAACTTGAGGAGGGTGCGCACCTTGGCGCCGATGGCCAGGACTACCTCCGCCGCGCCATCGCTGCCGGTCAGCGGGTCCAGGCGATGGTGCAGGCCCTCAAGGAACTGGCCCAGGTCGGCTGGCAACCGGCACCGCGCGAGACGATTCGCCTGGACGAACTGGCCAGGGAAATCGTCGCCGAGGTCAAGACCCTGCGCCCTGCCTGCACCCTGAGATGGCGCCTTGGCGCTGAGGCGATCCGCGTGTCCGTCCACCGCCGCGAACTGCATGAGGGGTTGCGGCAGATGGTGTGCTGCCTGATCCCCACCGAAGCGTCCGCCTCCCTGCGAGTCGAGATCCATTCGCGCCGAAGCGCTGCTGGGGTAGAATTGTCGGTGGAAACGGTTGCCCCCGCCCCGGCAAGCAACAACCTGGACTGGATCCTGGCCCAGGAACTGCTCCGCGCGAGTGGCGGCAGCCTCTGCGTCCGGCCGGAGCCGGAGCACGGCAACCTCCTCACGCTGACCGTGGCGAGTAGTTAATAGTTGAAAGTTGTTCGTTGTTGGAGAATCGAGGGAACTATCCTGTCGCCTCCAACAACTAACAACTAAGGGCTAATAGCTGCTCCAGGGGACACCATGTCCGAAGCGCTCCGGCTGTTTCTGGTCGAAAACGAGGACGACATCGCCCTGCTGATTCGCAAGCATCTGGAGCGCGCGGGTCATCACGTCGTCGGCTGCCGCACCGCCGCGGACGCCCTCATCGTCCTGGGTCACAGCCACTATGACCTCGTCTTGCTCGACCACGACCTCCCCGACATGCAGGGTCTGGACCTGCTGCAGACCCTCAACCGCGACGGCATCACCACCCCCGTACTGATCGTCACAGGCGTCGGCACCGAGCAACTGGCGGCACAGTACCTGCGGGCCGGCGTAATCGACTATCTCAAGAAGGATCCGGCCCTCGGCTTCCTGGGGGAACTGCCCAAGCGCGTTCACGAAGCGGTCACCCGCCACCGCCTGCAGCAGCTCAACCGCCTGCTCAGCGCCGCCCTCGAATCGGCCCGCGACGGCATCATGATCACCGATCTGCAGGGCACGCTGCTGCACGTCAACCAGGCGCTGGAGGAGATGACCGGCTACACGCGGCAGGAACTCCTCGGCCAGACGCCGCGTCTGCTCAAGAGCGGCCAGCACCCGCCCGAACTCTACGCCGACCTGTGGCAGACCATCCTCGCCCGCGCCAGCTGGCAGGGCGAACTCGTCAACCGCCGCAAGGATGGCACCCTGTTCGACACCTGGCTCACGATCTCGCCCATTGTTGACGGCCACGGCGCCCTGACGCACTTTGTCGGCATCTATCGCGATATTAACGAGCGCAAATTACTCGAACGACAGCTGCTCCACGCCCAGAAGATGCAGAGCGTCGGCACGCTGGCCGGCGGCGTGGCTCATGAGTTCAACAACCTGCTGGCTGGCATCCAGGGGTACGCGGCGCTGGGGCTGCGCGAGTCGGGGCTGACGCCGCCCTTGAAAGAGTTTCTGCAGTACATCGTCGATCTGACCGATCGCGCGGCGAACCTGACGCGCGCCCTGCTGGCCTTTGCGCGCAAGCCCGCACTGAGTCGCCAACCGACGAGCGTGGAGCGGCTCGTGCGCTCGACGGCGGAACTGGTCCGGCACACGTTGCGGCTGGAAGTAACGCTGGAAATGGAAGCCGAGGATGAGGACAACGAGCCGCTCTCGGCACTGGCGGACACCAATCAGCTGCAGCAGGTGCTCGTCAACCTGTCGCTCAACGCCCGCGACGCGATGGAGCGGCCCGAGCCGCTTGTCTTCCGGCTGCGACAGGTGCTGTTGACAAACGACCTGGCGGCCTTTCCCGGGTGCGTACCGCCGGGCGATTACGTGGTGGTCGAGGTGGCAGACCGCGGTGCAGGAATGTCGCAGGAAGTGCTCAACCAGGCCCTCGATCCGTTCTTCACGACGAAGGAAGT
>Ga0137375_10008407_pt1 | contig 12275 bp, 14 predicted proteins | sample SagtaG_24_FD_104936 | JGI IMG/M metagenome (GOLD analysis project Ga0137375, IMG submission 104936) | Vadose zone soil microbial communities from Sagehorn Ranch, Mendocino, California, USA - Sage1_R_113_16 metaG | ecosystem: Environmental > Terrestrial > Soil > Vadose zone | place: USA... | reverse complement strand
CGACTCCGCGGCCGCCGTCCGCCAGCTGGGCTTCCCCGCGGACGCGTTCACGCACATCTCCACGGGTGGCGGGGCCAGCCTGGAGTACCTGGAAGGCCGGACGCTGCCCGGGCTCAGCGCGCTCGAGGAGAACTGATGACGGCCGCCGCGCCCGCGCGCAAGCCGCTCATCGCCCGCTACCGGAAGAGCGGGTCCGGCCCGGTCAGGCTCAGACCCTCCGCCCGGGCACGCTCAGCCCGCTGCCGTGCCAGCTCCTCATCAGCCGCATCCCCCGGCCGTCATCCGCGCCGACCCTGCTAGCCAGTTATCGCGGCTACCTCCTTACTGACCGTCATACCCCCGTGGGTATAAGCTTGCGAGAATGACGCAAGCTGCAACAGTAACGCCAGCTGGCCGAGTCGACTCGTCGCCGTGGGACGAGGCCAGGCGGGCGGCGCACACCGCCGGAGCCGCGCTCACCATCGCGCCGACGGCCCGGCCGCTCACGGAAGCCGAGCACGCGATCCTCGCCGAGCCGCTGGTCACCCGTACCGACCTGCCGGCCTTCCGGACCGCGAGCATGGACGGCTGGGCGGTACGCGGCCAGGAGCCATGGCGGATCGTCGGCCGGGTCCTGGCCGGAGCACCCGCCGCGCCCCTGACCGAGGACGGCACCTGCGCAGAGATCGCCACTGGGGCGGAGGTGCCCGACGGCACCGTGCAGATCGTGCGAAGCGAGAACTCCCGGACGGTCGACGGTCGGGTGACTGGGAGCGCGCGGGCCACTAAGGAGTGGCGGGAGCCAGGCGAGGAGGCCCGGCGCGGCGAGGAGCTGCTGCCCGTCGGCACACCGGTGACGCCGGGCGTGATCGGGTTGGCCGCGTCCTGCGGGTACGACGCGCTGGTGGTACGTCCAGCTGCCCGGGCCGCCCTACTTGTCTTCGGGGACGAGCTGCTCACCTCCGGGCTGCCCGGCGACGGTCGGGTACGCGACGCGCTCGGCCCCTCCATGCCCGCCTGGCTGCGCCGGCTCGGCGCCGACCCGGCGTCCGCCGCCATCAGGCCGGTCGAGGACACCCTCGGCGCGCACGTTGAGGCACTACGCCAGGCGCTGGCCGACGGTGCTGATCTGGTCTGCACCACCGGCGGGACAATGCGCGGGCCAGCCGATCGCCTGCATCCGGCCCTGCGCCGGCTCGGTGCCCGGTACCTGATCAACACCGTTGAGGTCCGCCCCGGCTTCCCGATGTTGCTGGCCAGCGTGGGCCGCCCCGACGGTGGCAGAGCGCTGGTCGCCGGACTGCCGGGCAATCCACAGTCCGCCGTGGTGGCGCTGATGTCCCTGGTCGCGCCGGCCCTGGCTGGCCTGACCGGACGCGTGTTGCCACCGCTGGGCCGGATCCGGTTGACCGGTCCGGTGGCCGGCCGCGGCGGGTATACCCATCTGGCCCTGGTGGACTCGGACGGCGCCGCGGTGCCACACGTCGGCTCGGCCATGTTGCGCGGGCTGGCCCGGGCGGTCGGTTTCGCGGTCATCCCGCCGGGCGGCGCCGGTAGCCCCGGGGACGAGGTAGCGCTGGTACCGCTGCCGCTCTTGCCGGAGGAACGACTGTGACCGTCGCGATCATCACTTCGCTCGACGTGGCCGCGCACGAGCGAGCAGTCGCGCATCCACACCGTGACGCTCCTGGAGTACGACGCGCATCCCAGCGTGGAGAGTCCTCAAGAGATCGCGAAGAAGATCGCCACCGACTCCGGCGTCTGCCCGATCGCCTCTCGCACTGGGGCGGCGTGCTGGAGATCGGCGAGGTGGCCCCCATTCGCCGCAGTCGCCATCGGACAGTGGGCGGCCGGCTTCACCATCTGCGCGCGCCTGGTCGAGGAGGTGAAAGCTCGGCTGCCAGTGTGGAAGCGGCGGGTCTTCGCCGGCGGCACCGAGAAGTGGGTCAACTGCCTCCGCGGGGGGGATGGCGGGCGAGAACCCGCCCGCACAGCAGGCGGCGGAGCCCGCCTGGCCGGAGCACCCGCGTTTCGCTGCCGCCACGCGTGCGGACGGTGGACCACGGGGAGGAGGACGATAATGCGAGCGGCGGGGGTGCCGCGTTGTGCGCGGGTGGTATGTGTGCAGCACCCGGGCTGGCGGGCACTCACCCGGCGGTTCCACCGTTTGGGGGAGGCGCGGCCCGGCGGCGGATCCTTTAATTGCTCCCATGGCGCGCGCTGGCCGGCGAGGCGCTGGAGGAGGGTACGTGAATCTGGGCCACGAGCAGCAACTCCCGGGTGGGCGCGCCGGAGCGCACAGCGCGGATACTGATGGCCTGGCCCGGCTCGCGGCGGACGCCGGAAAGATCATCGCGCGTTACCCCCAGCCGCGTTCGGCGTTGCTGCCGTTGCTGCATCTCGTGCAGTCCGAGCAGGGATGCGTCTCCGCGGCAGGCATTGAGTTCTGCGCCGGGCGGCTCGGGTTGACCCCCGCTGAGGTTCAGGCGGTCGCGACCTTCCACACCATGTACAAGAGGCGTCCGGTCGGTGAGTACTACGTCGGCGTCTGCACGACCACCCTCTGCGCGATCACCGGCGGGGATGCCATATTCGCCGCGCTGAGCCGGCACCTCGGAATCGGGGATGGTGAGACCACCGGGGACGGGAAGATCACCCTCGAGCACATTGCGTGCAACGCGGCGTGCGACTACGCGCCGGTCGTCGTGATCGGCTGGGAGTTCTTCGACAACATGACCCCCGGGCACGCCTGCCGCCTGGTGGACGACCTGCGCGCGGGCACGCCCGTGTGGCCCACCCGCGGGTCCGGTCCGCTGTGCACGTTCAAGCAGACCCAGCGCATCCTCGCCGGGTTCTGGGACACACAGCCCAGCGCTGACACTAGCGAGGGTTACGGTGGCGAGCCGACGCTGGCGGGGCTGCGGCTGGCAAGGCGGCGTGGCTGGCATGCACCCGATCCGGCCGGTGCGCATGTCTCAGCGGACGGCGACGGGGGAACGTGACCGTGGCCACCAGGGCGCTGCTGACGCCGGTGCTCACGCGCTTCTGGGACGAGCGCCAACCCTGGGCCTTGGCCACGTACCAGAAATACGACGGGTACACGGCGTTGCCCAAAGCCTTGTCCATGCATCCAGACGAGGTGATCTCCGTGGTCGCCGGCTCTGGCTTACGCGGCCGCGGGGGAGCGGGTTTCCTGGCCGGCGTGAAATGGGGCTTCATCCCCCAGGGTGATAGCAAGCCGCACTATCTCGTGGTGAATGCAGACGAGTCTGAGCCGGGCACCTGCAAGGACGTCCCTCTGATGCTCGCCAACCCGCATGAGCTCATCGAGGGCATGATCATCGCCGCGTATGCGATCCGTGCCCAGCACGCTTTCATCTACGTGCGTGGGGAGGTGGTACCGGTACTGCGGCGGCTCCAGCGCGCACTGGACGAAGCCCGCGCGGCAGGCTACCTCGGCCTGAACATCCTCGGCTCCGGCTTCGGCCTCGATGTGGTGGTGCATGCAGGGGCCGGCGCCTATATCTGCGGCGAGGAGACCGCGTTGCTGGACTCGCTGGAGGGCCGGCGCGGGCAGCCGAGGCTGCGCCCGCCGTTCCCTGCGACTGCGGGCCTTTACGCCTGCCCCACAGTGGTCAACAACGTGGAGACGATCGCCAGCGTGCCGGCGATCATCCGCAACGGCGAGACGACCCGGCTGTGAACGAGGAATGGAACTGCGACAAGGGGCGGTGGGCATTCCGCTACACGCGGCAGGGCGACCGCCTCGACCACCCCCGGATTCGCCATGAGCGGATCGGTGAGCAGGCGCCGGTGTCGTGGCCGGAGGCGTTGGGCGTGGCTGCCCGCGGCCTGACCCAGGCGAAGGGCCGGGCGGCGGTGCTCACCGGCGGCCGGCTGACAATCGAGGACGCCTATGCGTACGCGAAGTTCGCCCGAGGGGCGCTCGCTGGCGAGATGGGCGTCCACCTCGGCCTGCCCGATGTTATTGCTGCGCGGAGCGAACTTGCGGAGCTGGGCTGCTGGACCGGCGAACGGCGGAGCCCCAGGCCGGCCTTCCCAGCTCACCGCCTGCCGCGTCCGCGTGCAGGTGAGGCGGTGCTCGCCACCTGGCGGATGCTGCTGGACAACGGTCGGCTGCAGGACGGGGAGGAGCACCTGGCCGGGAGCGCGCGGCCGCCAGTCGCGAGGCTGGCTGAGGCAACCGCGAACGAGATCGGAGCGGACGCGGCTGACCCGATTATGGTCAGCACCGAACAAGGCACGATCACGTTGCCTCTGGTTGTCACCGAAATGCCTGAACGCGTCGTCTGGGTCCCGGCGAACTCACTGGCCACTAGCGTGCAGAGCAAGCTTGGCATTGGGGCCGGAGAGCTCGTCCGAATCGCGCGCGCCGACCACATCAGCGGCCCAGGGCGGTGAGCCGTTTGTCCCTCGCGGTCGAGGGGTTTCGAAGTAGCCGACCCGGATCAGGTGCGCCCTTCTCGGCTGGATGGCCTGGAAGGACGCTACAGCGCAGACACTCAGCGACAACAAGCCCGCCGAGCCGGCGGCCAGGGAGTGGAGATGAACCAGGACGCTGCTGATGTGACCAGGCGGGCCGCGCAGGCCCCGGTCTATGAGACGACCGCCGGCCAGGCTGTGAGTGAGCCGACTGCCAGCGGCCCGGGCACCGAGGACGTGCTGGAGGCGCTCCGTGATGTGGTCGATCCGGAGCTGGGCGTCAACGTCGTCGACCTCGGGCTGATCTACGGGGTGAGCCTCGACGAGAACAACGTGGCCACCATCGACATGACCCTTACCAGCGCCGCCTGCCCGCTCACCGACGTCATCGAGGATCAGGCTGCGGCTGCCCTCGAAGGCATCGTCTCCGACGTCGGGATCAACTGGGTGTGGCTGCCGCCGTGGGGCCCCGACAAGATCACCGAGGACGGCCGCGAGCAACTGCGCGCCCTGGGCGTCAACGTCTGACCGGCGGGGAGCCAACCCCGGGGCCAGCCGCATAGTCGGGGTCAATGACGGCCCGCTGGTCGGCCAGCCGATCAGCGGAGGAGCGGGGCCGGCGGCCCACGGCCAGAAGCCGTGCACCCCGGCGATAAGCCCGATGGCCACGGCCTGTGTCCACATGCCGGTGGCGATGAGCCACTTGCGGCCCCAGCGGTCGGACAGCGCACCGGTGGCGAGCTGGCCGAACCCCACACCGCCGGGTAGAGGGCGGCCAGAACGCCGATGCGGGCGACCGATAGCCCAGCACGGTGCGCTCCTGGCCAATCATCTCGCCGACGAGCGCGTTCACCGCGACGAGCAAAGTGAACTGGGCCAGGTTGGGCCGCAGGCCCAGGCGCACCGAGCGGGCCGGGGCGGTGCTCACCGGCCGGTCTCCAGGGGCCGGGAATGCGCTTCGTCCAGGACCGTTTTGCGCCTTCAGTGTGTTCCGGATCGATCCCGTGCGGCGGCCTCAGCGGTACGCGATCGGGACGTATGAACGCTCGGCCGCTCCGGTGTAGACCTGACGGGGGCGGCCGATCTTGGTTGCCGGGTCGGCCATCATCTCCCGCCACTGGCGATCCAGCCGGGCAGCCGGCCCAGCGCGAACAGGACGGTGAACATCTCGGTGGGGAAGCCCATCGCCTTGTAGATCAGTCCGGTGTAGAAGTCGACGTTGGGGTAGAGCTTGCGCTCGATGAAGTAGTTGTCAGACAGCGCGATTTCCTCCAGGCGCATTGCGATGTCCAGCAACGGAGATTGGGGACTGCGTGCTGGGCTACAGCAGGCAGGCAGCCCGGCAGGTTGTTACGCAGGCCGGCGGTATCTTGCTCCTGCCGAAGGGCCTGCCTCATACCGTCAGTACTCTGGCGGACCTGGGTCACTCGCTGCACGTGGCGTTCGCGATTGACCGAGACGGGCTCCCTGCCCCGCCCACGTGAGGATCGCCGCCGCCGGGTCCAGGTGGCCCAGATCCCGCTGACCGGCCTGACAGCCCGCATAGCCGACCAGCCCGCGGTTCCCGCGACCGTGGCCTCGCCCGGATATGAGGGCGCCGCGCGCCGCCCAGAGCCGGCCGCCCGAACCGGCGAGGGGCGTCCGCCCGCTCTCTGGCCCGCGCAAGCCCATCCAACGCTAAGGCCCACTGACCCCTCACCCGGCCGCGAGACCAGCGCCCCGGCGGCTGGCGGGGTGTGGCGGTGACCGGCACCGGGCTGACGGTTGTGACCTTGAATCTGGAAGATGGCCGCGAGCTGGGGCTTCTGCCGCAGCTCGCCGGCCAGCTCCCGCAGATCGATGTCCTGCTGTTGCAGGAGGCATGGGCGTTTACTGGCCGGGGCCAGCGGGGCCGGTTTATGGCGGAGGATCTGCTGGCTCGGCTGGGGCTGGACCGTGGCTTCTTGACCCGCAGCACCCGTGGCACGAGACGGTGTTCGTGCGGTCGGCGCGTATCCGCCCCGCCGCCCACTACACGCCGGACTTGCCGGATGTCTCCCATGATCAGCCCGGCTGGGTGCGCCTGCGGGTGCCGGGCCTGCAGCCGGTGCTGACGGTCAAGTCGGTGCAGTGGGCGCACTGGAATGGGGACGTGCGCCTGGACGAGGCGCTGAAGGCCACCTGGTATGCGGCCCCGGGTGTGGCTGCGGTCATCGGCCCAGTAAGGAAGCTGCGGCAGACGCCGCAGCACAGTTCGTGATCGTCATGGCACAGCGCGAGTGGGGCGGGAATTTTTACTGAAACGCTGGACAAACCTTGGCCCCACGCATAAGCATATATCTACACGTGAATGTGTTCTACGTCTCATTAACGCTACCCCGAAGGGGGGTTGCCAGCGCGCCTGGCACCTGCACGAGCGGGATCGTACGTGCTGTGCTGTGGGTTCGCGCAAGTGGCCGGCGCGCACGTCGCCGGTCACGCTCACCGGGCCGTTGCGCCGATCCCCGGCCAGGCCCGCTTGAGATCATGCAGGATCCCGGCACGTGGCCTCCGGCAAGCCCGCCACGTGCGCGGGTAACGGCCCTGGGATGCCTGGCGCATCCCTGGGTGCAGGGCCTCTTACCCGTGGGGTCCCGGCCCCCGCCCCCCCTGGGGCCGGGACCCCACCTTGCACACCTGCCCGGAGGGGCGATGACCGCGTCAGATCACCAAGTCCAGTGGTACCGGGTTGTTGCCCGGGGCGAGAGCCCGGTGCTGCTGGGGGGCGTGGCTGACGGACTCCAGATCGAGTCAGGGCGGGGGTGGACGTCCGTCGTCGCCTCGGTACGTGATGAGTCCGCGCTGTGGGGATTGCTGGGCCGGTTCCAAGATCTAGCAATTCACCTCGTCAGCATCAACGAACTCGGCGCTGCGGTGATGCGGTCCCCGGCCGTGGCGGGCGGCCCCCGGGCAGGCGACGGCGGCGGATCGGCTGGGGGGATGGCGACCGTGGCTGGCGGGCGCGGCAGCCAGCGACCCGCATGTGCTGGCATCTGCCCTGGGCCCGGTGGCGGGCAACATCGATCTGCCCGGACTGGACATCAGCACCCACGCGCTGGTGCGCCTGGCCGCACTGGTGGCCGCCGGCGAGTCCCGCGACCCGATCCGGTCCGCGTGTGAGGCGGCCCTCGACCGCGGCGTGACCGGCGCCGAGATCACCGGCGTGCTCGTTGCCCTTCTTCCCGCGCTGGGCGCCGACCGTATCGCCACCGCTGCGCCCACCGTGCTGGGCTGTTTCCGGCTCAGGTAGCCGACATCATCACGCTGGGTGAGTTCTCCGCCAAGGAGGCTGGGAGCCAGATCGTCTTCACGTAACCGTGGAAGGAGGGAGTGCGGACAGGTTGGCGTGCCGAGGCGCCGAGGAGCGCGTCTGGGCGTCGAAGGCAGCACCGCCCACACGGAAAAGGAGAGGACTGTGACTCGCACGTTTCGCTGGGTGTTGTGGCCGATACTGGTGGTCGGGATAGTGCTGATCGTCGCCCCGTTCGCGATCTCCCTTCCCTCGAAGGCCAGTGCGGGACAGAAGATGATCAACAACTTCCATCCGATCATGCAGCCTGTGGCCGTCAAGACCACGGTCGCCTACTACGACAAGACGTTCATGGCCCTGGGACCTGTTGCTACGGGCGGGGTGGCCGCCTCCGGTGAGATTCCAGCGCTGTTCGCAGGGCTCGCCGGTTCACTCCACATGACCCAGCCGCAGCTCGTGCAGTTCCTCCAGACGAAGTTCCCCGCGCTGGCGCAGCTGCTCGAGCGATTCCCCCAGCTGGCCCCCGTCTTCAAGAGGGTGCCGCCCGGCCTCGCCTGGTACAAGCCACTCGTGACGACGATGCACGACAACGTGACCAACTACGCCAAGATCGACAGTTTGCCCAGTTTCAACCTGTTCACGTGGTTCTTCGTCGTCCCGGGCATCCTGGTGGTGATCCTGGCGGGACTCGGGTTGATCGGGCTCTACCGCCCGCGGCGCCTCTAGGTCAGCGAGACGGAGACGCCCCCCTCCGTTGGGGAGAAGAAGCCCGCATAGAAGCGTTCGGCGACCGAGCTGTTCACTTGCCCGCCCACGAGCATGCCTATGTTCAGGTGGGCCTGTCCGTCCCGCTCACGTCGGAGGTTCCCATGCCCCGCCCCGCCGACGCCGGTCATGGCGCACCCGACGGCCTTGGTCCCGGGGATGCCGCCGGCCTCGGCGCCCTGGAGGCCCGGCTGTCTGCCGCGCGCCGCCGCTGAGGCGCGGGGGGAAGACTTTCTGCCAAGGGGCCAGCGGCGTGCACCTGGCTGCGTTCCCGCCCAGAGGGCGGTGGGACGACTGGGTGGAATTGTCGTCGGGCGCCTGGCCGGCCAGCGGGGGAGTGGAAGGGCATCCCTTCCAGTCCTGCTTCTGCGGCTATCCCCCGAGGGTCTCCTCCCGGCGGGGGATTTGCCGCTCCGATCGCACGCCTAACATCTGGGCCATTCGTGCCGGATATCCCGCCGAGGCCGACCGAGAGCCCCGGCGGGCACGGTGTGCCGCCGAGGGAAGGGGCAGTCCATGAATGACCTGGCAGCCGCAGCAGCAGCCCAGATGTTGGCGCGCTGCCGACCCGGGCGGGCCGCGACCCGCTGGTGCTCGCACCCGTCCTTTCCGCCCACGGATGACCCGGACGCGTTTACTCTGGCCGGATATCAGCTGGCCGGCGCTTACCGGGCGCTGCGGAAGGCGCTCGCGATGACGCCGGGCGAGGTCGTCCAGGTGGTCAAGGATTCCGGGCTCCGCGGCCGCACCGGCGCCGGGTTCCAGACCGGAACGAAGTGGGGCTTCATTCCGCAGGGCAACGACCTGCCGCACTACCTGGTTGTGAACGCTGACGCCGTATCTGCGGGGAAGAAACCGCGCTGTCCGGCCACCTCCTCTGGACGTGCCCGTACGAGGCGCCGCTCGGGATCACGCTCCGCGAGTTACTGGACCTGGCCGGCGACGTGCGTGCCTGGCATCGGCTCAGGTTCTGGACGGAGGGTGGCTCCTCCGCCTCGCTGCTCACCGGCGAGCACCTGGACCTGCCGCTCGGCTTCGAGTCCATCGGCGCCACCGGCTCCATGCTCGGCACCCGGGTGCTGCATATCTTCGACGGGACGACCCTCGGAGAGCCGAGCGAGCTCCCATGCGCGCCGCAGGCGCGCATGACACTCATCGCGGCCGGCCCCGCTGCCGGTGCCGGGCTTACGAGACGGGAGACCTCACAGTGACCGATCAGCCGCGCGCCGTCGAATGGACCGATACCGACCGCCGGGCTGTTGACCTGATCCGGGTCTTGGCGATGGACGCCGTGGAGGAGGCGGGTTCGGGTCACCCGGGTACGGCGATGAGCCTGGCCCCGGCCGCGTACCTGCTGTTCCAGCGCACACTTCGGCACGATCCCACCGATCCGGCCTGGCCGGGCCGGGACCGGTTCGTGCTGTCGTGCGGCCATTCCAGCCTGACCTTGTACATCGCGCTTTACCTGTCCGGCTACGACATGACCCTGGATGACATCCGGGCCTACCGGAAGCGGAGCAGCAGCACACCCGGCCATCCGGAGCACTGGATCGTCCCCGGGGTGGAGACCACGACCGGGCCGCTGGGCCAGGGCATCGGGAACGCGGTCGGCATGGCGATGGCCGCACGGCGGGAACGCGGTCTTTTCGACCCGGACGCTCCGCCCGGACGCAGCCCGTTCGACCACCACATCTACACGTTCGTCTCGGACGGCGACATCGAGGAGGGCGTCAGCCACGAGGTGTCGGCCCTGGCCGGGCACTACAAGCTGGGCAACCTGATTGTGGTGTACGACGACAATCACATCTCAATCGAAGACAACACAGATATCGCAAAGTCTGAGGATGTCTGCGCGCGGTACGCCGCTTACGGCTTTCACGTGCAGCGAGTTGAATGGCTCTGCGGCTCCGCCGACAGCGGCGTCTCCTACCACGAGGACGTGGCGGCGCTGCACCGGGCGCTCAGCGCCGCAAAGGCCCGCACCGACCAGCCGTCCTTCATCTCGCTGCGTACGATCATCGGCTGGCCGGCGCCGAACAAGCAGAACAGCGGGCAGGCACACGGGTCGGCGCTTGGCGCGGAGGAGGTCGCCGCGACCAAGCGGATCTTGGGCTTCGACCCGGCGGTCGCCTTCCCGGTCGAGGAGGACGTGGTCCGCCACGCCCGGCAGGCAGCCGAGCGTGGCCGCCGCAGCCACGCCGAATGGGACGAGTCGTTCGCCGCGTGGGTGCGGGCGAACCCGGAACGCAAGCAGTTGCTCGACCGGATGGCGGCACGCCGCCTGCCGGACGGCTGGGACGGCGGGCTGCCGGTGTTCCCGCCCAGCGAGACGGGCATCGCGACCCGCCGGGCGTCCGGCGCGGTGCTGAACGCGCTGGCAGCGCCGCTGCCCGAACTGTGGGGCGGCTCGGCCGACCTGGCGGAAAGCAACAACACCACGCTGGAGGGCGAGCAGTCGTTCATCCCCGAGGAGTTCCAGACCAAGCTGTTCCCGGGCCACCGCTATGGGCGCGTGCTGCACTTCGGCGTGCGAGAACACGCGATGGGCGCCGTCATGAACGGCATCGCGCTGCACGGCGGCACCCGGGTATACGGCGGGACTTTCCTGGCCTTCAGCGATTACATGCGGCCGTCGGTGCGGCTTGCGGCGATGATGGGCCTGCCCGTCACCTACGTGTGGACGCATGACTCGATCGGCCTGGGCGAGGACGGCCCGACCCACCAGCCGGTGGAGCACCTGTGGTCGCTGCGGGCCATCCCCGGCCTGGACGTGGTCAGGCCTGCGGACGCCAACGAAACGGCGGTCGCCTGGCGGACGGTCCTGGAACGCGCCCGGCCCGCTGGAATCTGCCTAACCCGTCAGAACGTGCCCGTACTCGACCGCAGCCCCGGCACCGGGCCCGGCCAGGGCCTGGCCAGCGCCGAGGGCGCGGCCCGCGGCGGGTACGTGCTCGCCGAGGCTCGCGGCGGTACCCCGCAGGTGCTGCTCATCGCGACCGGCAGCGAGGTCCATATCGCCCTGGCCGCCCGCGACCTACTCACAGCCCACGGCATCGCCGCCCGGGTGGTGTCCATGACCTGCCTGGAATGGTTCACCGAGCAAGACGCTTCCTACCAGGCGCAGGTACTGCCACCAGCCCTGCGCGCCCGGGTCTGCGTCGAGGCCGGGATCGCCCAGGGCTGGTGGAAGATCGCCGGCGAGGCCGGCCAATGCGTCAGCCACGAGCAATTCGGCGCCTCCGCCGCCTGCCAGGTGCTGTACGAGAAGTTCGGCATCACCCCCCAGCGGGTAGCCGAGGCCGCCCGCACGAGCATCGCGACGGCGGCCGGGCAGTTGGGGGCCGCAGAAACGGCGTCGGGGCTGCCCGGTCCTGGGGTGCCCGCAGCAGACGCCGCATCCCGCAGGCAAGAGCGGGCGGCGAGGGCTTGACAAAATAGCAGGGCCGCCGACGGCTGACGAGCGCGGGAAACCCCCAATGAGCGCGCTGCACAGATGAGCCGTGACACGCTGCGGCAGCCGTTAAGAAGAATTGTCCCCGGAACGGCTCACGCGTTGTGACCCGGCCTACCAACCCGCCGCGCCCAGGCGGCCAAGCCGGGTATGCCCGATGGCGCCCAGGTTGCGCATCACCGGCTGGAAGGCCGTGACGGGCGCGTCGCCTGCGGCCGCGGTCCGCGTCGCGAGCACCCGCACCCTTTATACCCGTTGGGGTATTTGCGTGAGGGGGCGTTGGTCCGCTACTTTGGGCCGGAGGTCCTTATACCCCTGGAGGTATGTGATGGAGGAGGTGGCGGTGGTGGCCGAGGTTGATGTGGCCGG
>Ga0137375_10008404_pt1 | contig 12278 bp, 8 predicted proteins | sample SagtaG_24_FD_104936 | JGI IMG/M metagenome (GOLD analysis project Ga0137375, IMG submission 104936) | Vadose zone soil microbial communities from Sagehorn Ranch, Mendocino, California, USA - Sage1_R_113_16 metaG | ecosystem: Environmental > Terrestrial > Soil > Vadose zone | place: USA... | reverse complement strand
GCTGTTTTTTCGGCGAGGGAGGGACAGGCGCTTGGTGCATGCGCAGTTGTGAAGTGTCCACTTTCATTCTGACCGACATCTTTGGCGCGTGACAAGAGCAAAAGACACGCCACGGCAATAGTTTACGACCTAGGCGACATGCAGCAGGAACTCTCAGGTTCGGCAATAGCCGTGGGGCGAAATGCCACGCCGGCCCGGGGTCCGGTTGAGACCGGGACCCTCTACGGACGCCTGCTTATGTTCGGATTCATTATTAGGACGCCCTAACGGGTGGAATAGCCGCTGCGCGCCCGCACCTTCAAATCGAGACGGCTCACCTTGACAACGATGCTGCGCCACTGTGTCTCATCGGTGGGCCAGGCGCGCGAGGGGGCGTACCCAATCAGGTATTGCGATCTGAGGTCGTCCGCAATTGCCGCAAGGGTCGGGGCGAGCTCGCGCGGATCGTTCAAGTGAAACGACCGTCCTCCGCTCACAGTGGCGAGCTCCGCAAAGAGCGGCGGGCGCAGCTTCCCGATAGCAATCGGGTAGATCAACACGTCGGAGCGTCGCGCGCGTTCGACAACCGCCGCGGCTGTCGCGCTGCTGTAGCGATCTTCGCCGTCAGAGAGCACGACGATGGCCCGCCGCCCGGTTTCGTGTTCCAGCAAATCGAGCGACTTGATGATCGCGTCGTGCAGCGAAGTGCTGCTCCACGGATCGAGCAGATCGAGCGCCTTGAGCAGCGGCTCTTTATCGGTGCTGAGAGGCGAGAGCACCTCCACTTCTCCGCTGATGCCGATCAACATCGCGCGATCCTCAGGCTTCAGGCTCCCGACGAACGCGCGTCCCGCCGTGCGCGCCATCGTGAGCGGCTTGCCTGCCATGCTGACGCTGCGGTCGACGGCGAGCGCCACCGCCGCTGGAAACTCGCCCGAGATGAACGCGGTGATCGGCTGCGGCTTTTCGTCCTCGAGCACGGCGAACGTGTCGCGAGGCAGATCCTTGACCACTCGCCCTTTGGCATCGGTGACCGACGCGTACACTTCGACTTCGTTGACGCGCGAGAGAAACTGCGCGTGTACGAGCTCGGCAGAAGCCGCTGAGGTTAGTGTTAGAATCAGGAGGATGGTCGCGGCTCGCGGCCACTGGGTGAAGAAGGAGCCGCTAATGGGTCTGGTTGCGCTATTCGGCCCGATTGGTCTGCCGGAGATGCTGATCATCCTCGTGATCATCATGCTCATCTTCGGTGCAAGCCGCCTGCCGGAAATCGGCAAGGGCATTGGTCAGGGAATCAAGAACTTCAAAAGTGGAATGAAAGACGAGTAGTCCAGCTTAGAGGACGATGCGCGTCTCGCCCATCCGCCGGGTGACACGCTCTCGATCGAGCCATTCGAGCAGCGGAATCGCGAATTTCCTGCTCACTCCGTAGCGATCCTTGAACATCGCCACATCCACTGTGGCGCGCCCCCCGGGCGCCGAAGCCTTGAGCGCCTGCATGTCTGCCTTCAACTGCTGAAGGCTATCGGCGTGGAAGATCAGGGAATCCACGCGCGTTAAGACTTTCTGGCGGAGCAACAGCGACGTCATTTTCTCCACCAGTGCCGGTACGATCCGCTGCTCCGCGGAGATCGTGGCAGCATCCGGAGGCTTGAGGCCGCTCTCTCGATAAACATCTTCCAGTGTCGCACGCGTCCGCGCTTCGTCTGGTGTGAGCTCCAGACGATGTCCCGGAAGCGCGAGGCGATCTTTCACGATCAATCGATTGGCTCGCGCCAGCTCCGCGAGCACGAGGTCGTACACGTTCGGGTGCGCTCGCGCGAACAGACGCTCGCGCGCTTCCTCGCGCGGGATTCCCTCGACAAGCGGCTGCGCCTTGTGAAAATCGGCCACGAGCGACAGCAGCTTCTCGCTGCGATCCTTGACGATGAAGGCAGACAACAATCGATCGGTAGCCAGTCGCACCCCGCCGGCCTGCTGAAGTCGCGCCACGTGGTGCGCAACCTCGTGAGGTGAGATGCCTGCGCGCGGCACCAGTTTGTCGACCGGCAGGCCAATCGCGCCGCTGTCGCGAATCATCCGCTCGAGCGCGACATCGTCCGATCCGGCTGCCGGCAGGACGAGGTCCTCGAATCGCTGCAGAGCGGCGGCTGTTCGGACGCCGGCACGCGGCGGGTCGGGGTCGAGCACTTCTCCACCGCCAACGGTGATGGGCGGCGAGTATGCGCGCAGCACGAACCGATCGCCGCGCGTAATTGCAATGGGCGACTCGAGGCGGATCCGGACCGCCGCGCGGCTGCCGGGCGCGATCTCTGATGCGGTGATGCCGGCGACCGAAACACGACCGAGCGCTTCCGTGGTGCCGTGATGAAAGCGGACGCGCGCACCGTGTTTGAGTTTCCTGGCGCTGCCGAGCAGATCGACCATGGCGTCCAGACGCCGCGTCACCATCACGCTGCCAGGGGCTATGAGGGTTTGACCGCGCGCGATCTCGCCGACCTCGATGCCTCCGAGGTTCACGGCCGTACGTTCCCCCGCCACCGCCTGAGTTCGCTTCTTGCCATGGACCTGTAGCCCTCGAACGCGTACACGTCGCGATCCGGCCGCGTCACCACTCTCTTGTCTGCTCTCGGGTACCAGCGCGAGCTCGTCCTCAACTTGTACTGTTCCCGAGACAAGCGTTCCCGTAACTACGGTGCCGAAGCCTTGCATCGAAAAGGCGCGATCGACCGGCAGGCGAGCAGCAGCGTCTTCCCGGCGCGCGGGAGTGCGAGCGGCGATGTCGATGAGTGCGGCTCTCAATTCATCCAGCCCTTCACCCGTCCGCGCCGAGACGCTGATGACGGGAGCGTGCTCGAGAAACGAGCTCTTGACGAGATCCCGCACTTCGAGACGAACAAGCTCCACTGTCTCGCTATCGACGACATCGGCTTTCGTGAGGACGACGATTCCCTGCTGAACCCTGAGAAGCCGGCAGATGTCGAAGTGCTCGCGCGTTTGCGGCATGACGGATTCGTCGGCCGCCACGATCAACATCACGCAGTCGATGCCCCCGACGCCGGCGAGCATCGTCTTGACGAACCGTTCGTGGCCGGGGACGTCGACGAACGCGACGGTGGTCCCGTTCAATGTGGCGAACGCGAAGCCCAGCTCGATGGTGATGCCGCGCTCTTTCTCCTCTTTGAGCCGATCGGGATCGATTCCGGTCAGCGCATGCACCAGGGTGCTCTTGCCGTGATCGATGTGTCCCGCAGTGCCAACGACTATGTGATTCAAGGTTCTTACCGGCCCGCAGAAGGCGGGGCTAAAGCCCCGCCACTACATTGGGCGGGCCCACCGCAGGCCCACCTCGCGAAGCGAGGGCCAGCGCAGGCCTAGCGTTTTTTCCTCGTGGCGCGTTCGCGTTTGCCTGGCCGCTGCTTCTTCTGCCGCGCCGCCTGTTTGATGGCGCGTCGCTCCTCGGGCGTTCCCTTGCGGCGTTCTTTCTTCGGTCGAGTGTAGCTCCGACGCGGGCCCCGCCGCCGCTCGTCTTCGCGAACGGCGATCAGGACGGCCTCGAGTCCGAGATCAATCTGCCGGCGCTCCAGATCGACGCGCACGACCTGCACGGTGACCTGATCTCCAAGCCGGTATTTCTTTTTCGTGTTCTCGCCAAAAAGGGTGTGCGCCGTTTCGCTGTAGCGGTAGTAGTCGTCAGCCATCGACGACACATGCACGAGGCCTTCCACATAGTGCTCGACGAGCTCCACGAACAGGCCGAAGGGCGCAACGCCGGTGATATAGCCCTGGAAGACATCGCCAACCTTGTCGGCCATGAAGCGCACTTTTTTCCATTGCACCAGTTCCCGTTCGGCTTCGTCGGCGCGGCGCTCCCTCTCGGACGTGTGCCGCCCGACTTCCGGCAGGTCCTCGTTCAGCTCTTCCTTTCGCTCGTCGCTGACGCTCGCCCGCCGCGCCTCGCGCAAGAGCCGATGAACCACGAGATCCGGGTATCGCCGGATAGGCGAAGTGAAGTGCGTGTAGGTCGCAGCGGCCAGGCCGAAGTGACCCACGTTCATCGAGTCGTACCGCGCCTTCTGCATGGTACGAAGCATCAGCAGCGCGATCGGCCGCTCTTCGGGCGTGCCGCGAATCTGCTCCACGAGTTTCTGAAAGTGCGCAGGCTTCGGACCCGTGGCTGGCACCGGCAGGCTGAAGCCGACTGACGAGACGAACTCCTGGAACTGCATCACTTTCAGCGGGTCCGGCGGCTCGTGAATGCGGTACAGCGCGGGCATCCCGTTCGCCTCGAGATGATGCGCGACTGTCTCGTTCGCCAGCAGCATGAACTCCTCGATGATCCGGTGCGCGATGTTTCTCTCAGATGCCACGATGTCCTCGATCAACCCTTCGGCATCGAGAATCACTTCCGGCTGCGGCAGATCGAAGTCAATCGAGCCGCGACGCCGGCGTCTGCTGTTTAGAATGTCGAAAAGCTCGCGCATCAGCTCGAACATCGGGGCGAGCTCGTGGTAACGAGCCGTCGCGGCAGCGTCACCCTCGGTGAGAATCGCGTTGACGGCCGTGTATGTCATGCGTTCGGCGCTGCGGATCACGCCGTCGTGAAGCTCGTATCGCACGACGTCGCCGTGACGGTCGACTTCCATCAAGCACGACTGGACGAGCCTGTCGACGTATGGATTCAGGCTGCAGAGACCAGTCGCGAGCTCGGATGGAAACATGTGCACGGCGCGCTCGGGAAAATAGACGGACGTTCCGCGCTCGTACGCCTCTTCATCGAGCGGTCCTCCTTCGCTGACGTAATGCGCAACGTCTGCGATATGGACACCAAGCCAGATGTTGCCGTTCTTCAGCCGCTCGATGGATATCGCATCGTCGAAATCGCGGGCATCCTCTCCGTCGATGGTGACGATCGGCCGATCGCGGAAGTCCGTTCGTCCGCGAATGTCGCGTTCTTTCACCGCCGTGCCGAGCCGCCGCGCCTCGTCGATCGATTCCTGGTTGTGCTCGTCCGGAATCGCGTGCTTCCGCAGGATGATCTCCGTGTCGACGCCGGGATCGTCGATCCGGCCGAGGACCTCGATGATTCTGCCGATCGGTCCGCGAGTCGGTGTCGGCCACTGCGTGATTTCCGCGGTCACCATCTGTCCGACTTCGGCGCCGGACGCGTCCCCTCTCGGAATGTAGACGTCCGCGAGAATACGTCTGTCGAACGGCAGTACATAACCGAGTCCCGCGGCGTCCACGTCGTACCTGCCGACAATCGTCTCGGCGCGTCGCTCGAGCACACGGACGATCCGTCCTTCGACGCGCCCATCAGGCCGATGCTGCTCGATGCGCACGACGACACGATCGCCATGGAGCGCCTCTTTGAGGTTCGCGGCAGAGACGTAGATGTCGCCTGTCGCGCCTTCAATCGGCCGCTCGGATGTGACAAACGCGAAGCCCGACGGATGCGCTTCCACGCGGCCGGCCACCAGATCCATCCGGTCGGCAAGGCCGTAGCGGTTGCCGCGAATCTCAACGAGGGCGCCATCGGCGACTGACGATCGCAGGAGGCGTTTCAGCGACTGGCGCTCTTCGCGCGGAATGCGAAGCACGCGAACGATCTCGCGCGCGGTGGCAGGGTGGTGAATGCGTTCGCGCATGGCGCGAAGCAGTTGATCACGGTTCATCTAACGCGGATTGTAGCCGCAGATTCAACGCGGATTAGACGGCTCGGTGTGGGTTTTACGCGCGACTTGGCTGCGTCCATCTGCGTCCATCTGCGGCTTATCTGCGTGCATCTGTGGCTTATCTGCGGCTCAATTCGCGAGCAACACCTGGAGATCGCCAACATTGGTTCCCGTCGGTCCCGTTCGGATCAAATCGCCCAAACGATCGAAGAACTCATACGAATTGTTATCGTCGAGATACGCGTCCGGATTCTGCAGCCCGAGCGCGCGGGCGCGCGTCCGCGTCGTGGAGCTGACGAACGCGCCGGCGGCATCGGTGGGACCGTCGATCCCATCGGTGCCGGCGCTTGCCACGCCAACCGCTCTCGGCTCACCAGAAAGCAGCTCCGCCAGCGCAAGTGCGAACTCCTGGTTTCTACCGCCCTTCCCGCGACCCTTTACCCGAACTACGGTTTCGCCAGATGAGATGACGCACGTGGCATCGGCCGTCGCCAGCGCTTCGCGCGCCCGCTCGAGCCAAAGCGGTGAAGCAACACGCGCTTCGCCGATTACCGGCGTCTCGAGCACGATCGTGTGATAGCCGAGATGCTCCGCCGCACGTCGGGCGCCGCGCATTGCGTCTGCACGTCCGGCGATGATGCGCGCGCCGGCGCGCGCCAGATGCGGATGCCCCGGTTTGGGCGTGTCGGGCACCGCGCCCGCGACACCTTTCCGGATCAAGTCGATCACCGCCGCTGGTTGTTCGCGCGACGGCACGTATTGGTCGAACGCGTCGGCCGCCTGTCGCCAGGTGCTTGGATCCGGCACTGCCGGACCGGATCCGATCACCGCCAGATCGTCGCCGACAACGTCGGAGATGGCCAGCGTCATGACGCGGCCGCGGGAGAGGGCCGCAAGCCTGCCGCCCTTTATCGCCGAAAGGTGCTTGCGAACCGTGTTCAGCGCCGAGATGTCAGCGCCGTTATGAAGCATCGCGTCAATCACGTGTTGTTTGTCGCGCAGCGTGATTCCTTCGAGCGGACACGCCAGGAGCGCGGATGCGCCGCCCGAGAGCAGCAGCAAGAGGCAATCGTCTTCAGCAACGCCACGCGCAATCTCCATCGCCCGTACCGCAGCTGCCACGCTGCGATCGTCCGGCAGCGGGTGCCCGGCCTGATGCCATTCGACAAAGGACGGTCCAGCCGCATGGTGCTGCGGAGTCACGCCCAACGCGGACCTCACGGTGACCGACGATCCGATGGCCTGGAACAAAGCGTCAGTCATCGAGGCTGCGGCTTTCCCGGCAGCGATCACGTGAAGCGGCTGTGACGTGAGTTCTGAAAGGAGCTGCGTGTCTTGAAACGCGCGCGGCAGCGCCTGTGACGGGCTTGCGGCCTCGATGCCGGCGCGAACGATTGTGAAAAGGTCTTGACGAACGTTATCGAGCGGCGAAATCAGTGCGCCTTGTGCGGATCGGACCACGCCGAGAGCTTGGTGACCACATCGATTTCCCGGAGAAGCTCCGCCACCACCTGGTTGGCGTCTTCCTTTGTCGATAATTTGTCTACCTGGGAAATGATGCGGAGGAGAGCGGTTTCGACGTTCTTGATGGCCTGTGCGGAGAAGAACTCGCGCTGTTCCTGGAGACAGCGGTGATGTTTGAGAAATTCTTCGCGGTAGAACTCGATGATAGGCGACGTGGGCGGCGGACCTGGACGATCGGTAAAAGGTCGCAACATACGGTCCTTTGAAGCCCTCGAGATATTCGAGACCTCTTCAGTTTAAAAATTTCAGAAGGCCCTGTCAACGGGGAAGGCCGATAAATCGCGCTTTGAGGTCCATCACCGAAGCGCACGCGACACCATGGCGCCGGCAAGGCCGCCGATCAGGACGGCGACGCCAAGCACGAGCAACGTGTCGTTTGTCGTCAGGAACCGCAGCTCCTCCGGTCCTGCGAGCCCGGCGAACGCATCGCCGACTCGAACCTGTGCGGTGCGAAAGCCGATCCACAGGAACACGAGCGCACAACAAGCGCCAGACGCGCCAAGAAGGAGACCCTCGAGTATCGACGGTCCACGGATATAGGCGAGCGGCGCGCCGACAAGCTGCATGATCTCGAGCTCGTCCCGCCGTGCGTATAACGAGAGGCGCACCACCGCTGCGACGGTGAAGGCGGCGCCGAGCACGAGAATGGCGGCAATGCCAACGCCGACCAGGCGAACGCCGTCGAGCACGGCGAACAGCCGCGACAGCCATTGCCCGTCGTAGCGCACGTCCGCGACGCCTGCGCGGTTGACAAGCTGGGTAGCCAGGGCGTCTGCGGCGCCGGAAGACACGGGGTCGGTCCGAAGCCGGAGTTCGAGGGATGCCGGAAATGGATTGCCTTCCGTGGTTCCCGCGAGGTCCACGAGTTCCGGGAAGTCTGCTTTGAATCGGGCAAGCGCCTGGTCCTTGGAGACGTACTCGACGGTCGTCACCGATCGATGCGCCCGAAGCTCTGAGGCAAGCGACGTCACTGTCGCCTCCCTCACATCGTCTCGCAGGAACACGGACATTTCGGCGGCTTCGGTCCATCGCTCGAGAAGGCGCTGAAGATTGCTCGAAATCACGAGGAACCCGCCCAGGGCGAAAAACGCGACCGTCATCGTCCCGATTGACAGCAACACGGATCGCCCACCCCGCCGCAAGCTGACGATCGCCTCGCGCCACGCAAAGCGAATCGCTTTCACGCGAGGCTGCCCCGTTCCTCGACGTGTTCCGGCGCAACGAGGCGGCCGTGTTCGAGGTGCAGGGTCCGGCGGCCCGTCCACCGAATGAGCTCGCGATCGTGGGTGGCGATCAAGACGGTGGTGCCGCTCGCGTTGATGTCGCGAAACAGACTCATGATGTCGAGCGAGAGATCGGGATCGAGGTTGCCGGTCGGCTCGTCTGCGAGGATGACCTGCGGCTCGTTCGCGAGCGCGCGCGCGATGGCGACTCGCTGCTGCTCTCCGCCGGACAGCTCCGACGGATACGCGTGCTGCCGGTGCTGCAGGCCGACCCACTTCAGCACCTGGTAGGTGCGCCGCCGTTGATGATCGATGGGCACGCCGATTACGCGCATCGCGAAGCTCACGTTCTCGAAGACGGTCTTCGACGGAATGAGCTTGAAGTCCTGAAAGACAAAGCCGACGGTCCGGCGATATGCCTGAATCTCGCGCCGCGACAATCCGGCCAGATTGCGGCCACCGACAATGGCCGTGCCTTCGGAGGGGCGCTCCTCAAGTAGTAACAGCCGAAGGAGCGTGCTCTTGCCCGCGCCGCTCGGTCCGGTGAGAAAAACGAAGTCGCCCTTCGCCACGCTAATCGAGAGATCGCGCAGCGCATATCGCCCCGGCGCGTACGCCTTCGTGAGGTTTTGAGTCTCGATCAACGGCGATAGTCTACTAGGTCGGCGCGCACGCGGCCGAATCCGGCTTCGATGACGGCGCGCAAAGGAATCCGCCTGGCGTCGGCGCTCAGCCACATCGTCATCACGAGCGGCTGACGCCGTTCGATACGGCGCATGAGGCGCGGCTCGATCCGCAGCGCACGCTCGGTGTTGCCGCCGACCGCGATTGTTTCCAGTTCGCCTACCGACACCTGCAGCACGAGATTGGATCCGGCCTCGTTTATCGGCACGGCAAACACGGAGCCCGGCTCGAGCTTCAGCGTGCGGACGTAATAGAGCGACGTCAGCGCGTCACGCGTGGCGTCCGCGCCGAGCGGCAGCGTCATCGCATCTCCGCGTTTTGCAGCTTCCACCGAGTCGCCGACCCGCACCACATGCGCGCTCCGATCGAACACGTACGCGCGATCGAACTGGCGCCGACCCTCGCGAATCTGGCGCGTGTGCTCGAGAGGCTCGAGCAATCGGTTCGCACGCGTTGCGAATTGGTCGCGCGCCTGAAAAAAGTTGCCGACCCAGTCCGCTGTATCGGCGGCCGCTTCGAACTGCCAGACGTCCGCGCCGGGAGCTCCGCTCGCGACGCGAAGCGTTGCGCGGCCGGCCGGCAGATTCAACGGGCCGCTGTCCCATCGCACTTCGTACACGGCGGTTTCTGTTGCGGCAAACGGCGCCACGCCAGGCGGCGGCGGAGGCGGCGCCGTGACTTCGTTCAACGACGCCTCGACCTCAGGCGTCCATTGCAGCTCGTAGATCACGCCGTCGCCAAGCCGTGCGCGTTCCACCAGGGGCGAGCTCGAGCTGCCGGCGCCCGCAATCGTGGAGCGGCTGACCACGAATCGAACGTCGAGCTCCTTGAGCATCGCAAACGCTTCCGGCGAAGGCATCGATGCAAGACCTTCGACGACGGCTGCATAGAAGGCCGGGCGCTGGCCGCTGTAGCCATTCACAATCGGGCGACCGTGTTCCAGCGACTGCACCATATAAGGCGTGTTCTCGACATCCGCGGTAAGCGGCAGGTAAACAACTGCCCCAGGCTCGGGGGCGGCTCTCAGCCACTGCCCCACGGGCGTGCTGCGTGGCGGAGCCGCGGCCAAGGGCAGAGGGGTGTTCATGTACTCAATCATGAGGACGGCGAGAAGCGGTGCTATCCACTTGCTGCCCGTATTCTTCATCGCCGCGACTGTTCGTACTCCCAGTCCGGCAAGAACGACGAGCCCAAGCATCGCGATGACCGCGAATCGCGCCGGCGCCCGAACGGCCTGAAATCCGTAGACGTTCTCGTGAAGCGCCGCATACAAGGCTCGTATGCCTTCCGGACCAAACGAAAGTATTCCGCCAACCAGGACAAGGGCCAGCGACGACAGCACGAGCGGCCGCGCATCGCGATACCACTGGCGCCGCACGGCCACGAGCGACAAGAGAATGACCGCCGCGCCAGGAAACAAATCGTGCTCGACCCCGGTCGTATCGCGACCGCCACGCGGCGTTCGTCGCGGCGCGAGCAGACCCGTTGCTCCATATACAAGATTCGAGGGCGGCACCTGAATGTAGCTGCGCAGAGACGCAGAATGGTTGGATGCTTCGTACAGCGTGCGGCCAAAACCTTCGGCTTGCTGCGAGCGAGCGTACGGAACAAGTACTGGCGCCGCAAGCACGGTGGCGAGGACGGCTGCCGCCATGAGACGCGTCCAGAGCCTCTGACTGCTGAACTGACCAGTGGACCACGCAAGCACAACGCCGCTGACTGCCAGCGCAATAGCAGTCATCAGCCCGTAGTAGACAGTGGCAACTGTCTGCAACGCCGTCGTCAGTGCTAGCAGGCCAGCATCTCGCCAACGCCTCCCCGCGGCGAGACGATGCAGGCACAGCAACGCGAGCGGCATGAAATAGAGCGCTTGCAGCTGAATGTGGAGAAGGTGAGCGGTGCGATACGGCCAGCAGGCCCACGCAAGTCCTGCCGCAAGGGCGCCCGTCCGCGAACGGGTCACGACCCGGGCGAACGCATGCATTGCCAGGCCGCTCAACGCAATTGAGCCGACGACGAGCAGGTTGTACGCCAGGACTACGTCATGCGTCAGCGCATACACCGGCGACAGCGCCAACGACTGCAGCAGGAAATGGTCGGAATACGCGAGGGTGTTCTCGGCGGGATAAAAAATATTCGCGTTGAACACGCGGCCCGTCAGGACCGACATCGGATCAGTCGTCCACGCGCGCAGTCCCCATCCGAGGATCCAGAGGTTGAGAAAGGGATCGCCGGGACCAACAGGCGCGCCGAGCCGATCTCTCAGATGAATGGCGAGCGGCCAGGTAATGATGCAACCCGCCGCGATGTAGACCGCAACAACTGCAAGCGGCCGGCGCACGCGATTACGCGCCGAGCTCGCGTTTCAGCAGCTCGTTGACGACTTTCGGATTGGCTTTTCCCTTCGACGCCTTCATGACGTGGCCCACGAGAAACCCAAATGCGTTGTTGCGGCCCCTGCGAAACTGCGCGACAGCATCGGGGTTCGAAGCGATCGCATCACGGACGATGCCGGCAAGTGCCGTCTCGTCGCCGATCTGCGCCAGACCTTCGGCCTGAACGATGTCTTCGGCAAGTCGACCGCTGTCGTACATCTTTGCGAAGACGTCCTTGGCGACGGTGCTGCTGATGAGCCCGCGATCGACGATGCGGATGAGACTGGCCAACGCTTCAGGTGTGAGCGGAACCTGCTCGATCGGCACGCCTCGCTCCTTCATTGTGCGCAACAACTCCCCCATGATCCAGTTGCTTGCCGCTTTGGCATTGGACGAGGCGCGCGCTGTCGCTTCGAAATAATCCGCAAGGCCCCGGCTCTGGGTGAGCAGGTTGGCGTCGTACTCCGGGAGGCCGTAGTCCTGAACGAATCGGCGCGCGCGTGCTTCGGGAAGCTCGGGCAACGACACGCTGATTCTCGTTCTTCGCTCGCTCGTCACGACGAGCGGCGGGAGGTCGGGTTCGGGGAAGTAGCGATAATCGTGCGCTTCTTCCTTGCTTCGCATCGAATACGTGCGGCCCTGAGCCGAATCGAACAGGCGCGTCTCCTGCACGACGCGCCCGCCGTGCTCGACGACGTCAATCTGCCGCTCGATTTCGTACTCGAGCGCCTTCTGCAGAAAGCGGAAGGAGTTCATGTTCTTGACTTCCGCTTTCGTCCCGAGCCTTTCCGTACCCGCCGGTCGGACCGACACGTTCG
>Ga0137375_10008402_pt1 | contig 12279 bp, 8 predicted proteins | sample SagtaG_24_FD_104936 | JGI IMG/M metagenome (GOLD analysis project Ga0137375, IMG submission 104936) | Vadose zone soil microbial communities from Sagehorn Ranch, Mendocino, California, USA - Sage1_R_113_16 metaG | ecosystem: Environmental > Terrestrial > Soil > Vadose zone | place: USA... | reverse complement strand
CTTGAGGCCATGGATTCTGGAGGGGAGCTCACGGTACGAGTGGCCGACTTGTCGCAAGGTGGTGGCTCGACTCTACTCGTAGAGGTCTCAGACACGGGTAGTGGGATTCCGGATGACATGGCCGAACAGATATTCAATCCCTTCGTGACCACCAAGGTTCACGGGACCGGGCTCGGCTTGGCCATTTGCCGGGCGATCGCCGACGCCCACAAGGCCATCCTGCGCGCACGCAACCACACGGGCCGGTCGGGCTGCACCTTCACCGTTGAGTTTCCGGTACCCTCGGCCAAGCCGGCGGGAGCGCCTGCGTGAAGACAGTGCTGCTGGTGGCCGGGGACGAGGCGCTCGGCGCCAAGCTGCTCCGTGCGCTCACCAGCTACTCGGTCTTCCCCGCGCAAACCGATGAGGAGGCGCTGCGCACGCTTCGCCTCACCGAGGTAGACCTGATCCTGAAGCATGCCGCCCGCCCGGCCCGTGAGCTCAACGGCTTCATCGCCAAAGCCCGCCAGCTGAGACCGACGGCGGTAGTGGTGTGCGTCTTGCCGGCTGAGGGTCTCTCTCCTGACGATGAAATGGCCGCCGAAGAGGCCGACTTCGTCCTGCTGTATCCGTTCAGCACCCAGCACCTGCAGGCCGTGTTGCGCCAAGCGGACGACAAGCTCCGATTGCTCCAAGAGGTGGCGGCGCTCCGAAGCGCTCGCAGGCCGGTCGGGCCCGAGCCCGTCATGGATGAGGCGGACCTGGCCTGGGACGCGTCCACGCGCGAGTTGACCCAGGTCGCGAAGGAGTTTGCCAAGGCGCTCGCGGCGGGCTTCGATCTACCCCGCGTCCTGGATCTCTTCCTCGACGCCGTCTCGGAGTTGGCGCGCCCCAGCCGGAGCGCCATCCTCCTGTCGGAGGACGAGCACCGGCAGTATCGCGTTCGCGCGTCCCGCGGGCTGGCCCCGCTCGTGGTCGAATCGGTTAGCCTTCCCGCCGACAGTGGCCTACCCCTCTGGCTGATGTCGGAAGGACGGCTCATCCAGATCGAAGAAGCCCACGCGAAGTCAACCGAGGCGGCCGCGCGCGAGATCGCCCGGGAGATGGCCGTGCTGCAGGCGGTGGTGGCCATCCCCCTTGCCTCGCACGGACAGCTCGTGGGCATTCTCACCCTCGGCCAACGCATCACGGGCGGAGCCTACGGTCGTCGGGAAACCGAGACGCTGTTCAATCTGGCGAGCCACCTCGCCACGGCCATTCGTGACATCGGGGTCCATCACCAGCTCCAGTATCAGAAAGAGTTCAACGAGCGGATCCTGCAGCGCATGTCGAGCGGTGTGGTCACCATCGGGCCCGAACAGCGTGTGGTGATCATGAACCGCCGCGCCGAGGAAATTCTCGGTATGGCGGCGCGGGACGTGCTCAACCGCGACCTGCGCGTCCTCCCCTCTCCGCTGGGAGATCTCCTCTTCGAAACGCTCTCGCGTGGCCACTCCGTCACCCGCAGCGAGATCCAGCTCGCCTTGCGCAGCCTGCCCCTCGAGGTCTCGACCTACCCCGTGATGGGTGAAGGCACGGCGCCGTTGGGCGCGGTGGTGGTGTTCGAGGACCTCACCGCCCAGCGGCAGCTCGCCATGGAACGCCGCGCCGCCGACCAGCTCCAGCTCCTCACCCGGGTGGTGGCGCGCATCGCCGACGAGATCAAGAATCCCCTCGTGTCCATCAATGCGTTTATGGAGCTCCTCCAGGAGCGCTACGACGATGTCTCCTTCCGGTACCACTTCACCTCCGTGGTCGGTCGCGACGTCCGGCGGCTCGTGCAGATGTTCGACAAATTGGCGGCCCTCGTCAACGAGGGCGACTACAAGCGCGATGTCGTCGATATCCGCGGAGCCATCGAAGAGTGCCTCATCGAGATGGGAGTGGCGGAGATGCCCGCCCTGCCCTCCGACGCGCATCTGCTGAGCTTCACCGACGACTCGACCCAGAAGCTGGTCACGGTCAACTTCTCCCACGAGGGCGGTCCATTCCTCGTCAAGGGCGACCGGGACATGCTGAAGAAGGCCATCGCCTATCTGATCTGGTACCTGCTGCGCAAGACGCCAGGCCAGGAGGCCAAGATCGCCCTGGGCGTATCCTCCATGACTCACGCGGAGCCGCTGCGCATCACCGTGGCCTCCCGTACCGCCGAGGTGAGGCCGGACGAGTTCCTCCGGATCTTCGATCCCATCCAGGTCGTGCAAGAGAACCTCATCGACGTGGGGCCCTGCGTCAGCCAGCGCATCCTGGAGGCGCAGGGCGGGCATCTCGACATCAAACAGGGCCGCGCCGAAGTCACCTTCACGGCCACCCTGCCTACGACCCAGCCATGAGCGAGCGCGCGCGAATCCTCGTGGTGGACGACGAGATCGGTCCGCGGGAGTCCCTGCGGATGATCCTCAAGCCGAGCTACGAGATCGCCACCGCAGACAGCGGTGAGACGGCGCTCCGGACCCTTCCCGCCTTCCATCCCGACCTCGTCTTCATGGACATCAAGATGCCGAAGATGGACGGCATCGAGCTCCTGCAGCGGATCAAGGCCGTGGATCCTACCATCGAAGCGGTCATGATCACTGCCTATGCGTCGCTCGACACGGTCAAGAACGCTCTCACCCACGGCGCCTTCGAGTACCTGATCAAGCCCTTCAGCCGTACCGATCTCGAGGAGACGGTGCGCAGGGCCCTCGCCCGCCGCCAGACCGAGCTGGGCAAGAGCGACCAGTTGTCGACCCTCGTCAACGAGATGCGCGCGCTGTCGAACAAGACGCGGACCCTCGAAGAGGAAGCGCGTCGGGAACAGACGGAGCAATCGCTGCGCGTGACCCAGTTGTCCATTCTCCGCGAGATCTCGCGCGGCATCCTCGGCCAGCTCGACCTCGCCGAGCTCACCGCGGGCATTGCCGTGCAGCTCAAGGAATCGCTCGGCTACGACGAGGCCGAGGTGTTCCTCGGCGAGATGCTCCCCGACGGCATGCCGTCGGAGGGCGCCATCATCTCCCCCATCCGCGACGAGGGGTCGATCGTGGGCTACCTGGTGGCGGCGAACAAGAGCGGCCGTCCCATCGACCCACGCGAGCGCGAGCTCCTCGAGATGCTCGCCGACTCGCTGGCCGTGGCCATTCGCAACTCCCGCCTCTACGGTGAAGTCGCGGAGACCAAGCGCTCACTCGAGCAGATGGTGCGCTCGGCGGGCGACGCCATCATCTCGATCGATCGCCGGGGCTCGATCACGGGCTGGAACCCGGCCGCCGAGCGGATCTTCGGATGGAGTGCCCGGGAAGCCGTCGGTCGATCGCTGCGGGGGATGTTCCCGGACCAGTACGAGCAGGCGGCACGCCAGGCCCTCACCGGGATGCGGCCCGCCAGCTCCTTCGACCTGAGCGCCAAGCGGGCCGACGGCAAAATGCTGAACCTGGCCGTGACCCTCTCCGGCGTACCCGGCCGCGAAGGCAGGGTCGAAGGGCTGCTCGCCATCGTGCGGGACATGACCTCGCAGCGCGAGCTCGAGACGCAGATGCACCAGTCGGAGAAGCTCACTGCGCTCGGTCAAGTGGCGGGCGGCATCGCGCACGACTTCAACAACCTGCTCCAGGCCATCCTCGGCTATTCGCAGCTCATGAGCAAAAACCTCCAGAACGCCGACGTCGTCCGCCGTGGGCTGTCTGTCATCGAGACGGCGGCGGTGGGCGGGGCGGAAACCGTGCGCCGCATCCAGAAGTTCGCCCGGCTCCGGCCCGACGAGCCCTTCGTGTCCGTCGAGCTCAACCAGGTCGTCCACGACTCCGTGGCCATCACCCGGCCGCGCTGGGAAGAGCGCGTGGCCAAGGGCGGCGTCCCCCTCCGCCTCGATCTCCGCCTTACCCCGCTGCCCACGGTCATGGGGCGGCCCTCGGAGCTCAACGAGGTCATCACCAACCTCATCCTCAATGCCATCGATGCCATGCCCCAAGGCGGCACTCTCGGCATCTATACGCGTCCCGAGGGCGACGAGCACGTGATACTGACGGTCGCGGACACGGGCGTGGGCATGCCCGAACACGTGCGCAAGCGCATCTTCGATCCCTTCTTCACCACCAAAGGTGAGGTGGGTACCGGACTGGGACTGTCGGTCTCGTATTCGATCATTCAGCGTCACGGCGGCGAGATGCGCGCGGAGAGCCAGCCGGGGCGCGGAACGACCTTCACCATCGTGCTCCCGGTGGGCACGGCCGACAAGAATCCGGCGCCGGCCGACAGCGAAGCCCTGGGCACGCGCCGCGGGCGCATCCTCCTCGTGGACAACGAGCTGCCCGTCATGACCGTGCTCGGCGAGATGCTCACGGAGGTGGGCCACCACGTTCTGCCCGTGGCGAGCGGGGCGGAGGCGGTGCGGGTGTTCGTGCCGGGCGGCTTCGACCTCGTGTTGACCAACCTCGGCATGACCGGCCTCACGGGTTGGGATGTCGCCGAGCGGGTGCGGGCGAGCGACCCCCATGTATCCGTGATCTTCATCACAGGCTGGGGACTCCAGGCGGAGGACCGCGAGCGCTGCCGGAAGCTCGGCGTGCTCAACGTGCTCTTCAAACCCGTTCGCCCCAACGAGCTGCACCAGGCGGTGCAGGAGGCGCTGGTCGCCTCCACCCGCGCCCTCGGTTCCGCGTCGTAGCGTGGCGTATCCCGCATCTCGAGCACCAGCGCCTGCAGCACAGATGCGATAACCTGTTCCATCCCCAGCGCCCATGATCACTTTTCTTACCTAGTGACAGATTCCGTGTTGCGGCACCGCTGGTTCATCATGGCGATCATTTTCCTCGCCCGGACCACCATGGCGATGCAGTTCCAGAGCATCGCGCCGGTGGCTCCACTCGTCGTCGCCGATCTCGGCATCACCTATGCCCAACTGGGCCTTCTCATCGGGCTTTACCTCCTTCCGGGCACCGTGCTCGCCCTGCCCGGCGGTCTCCTCGGCCAGCGATTCGGCAATCGCCGCGTCGCGCTGTGGGGGCTGGCCCTCATGGTCATCGGTGGATTCGTGATCGCCTCGAGTCACTCCCTGTGGCCGGCTCGCGCTGGACGGCTCCTGAGCGGCGCCGGCGGCGTCCTTCTCAATCTCATCCTCGCGAAGATGACGGCGGAATGGTTTGCGGGCAAGGAGATCTCGACGGCCATGAGCATCATGCTGATTTCATGGCCGTTCGGTATCGGTCTTGGGGCCACGGTCTTCGGAGCGGTCGGCGCGACCTCCTCGTGGCGGCTCGTCCAGTATCTTGCGGCTGCTCTCGCGGCTGGCGCTTTCGTCCTCGTCGCGATCCTCGGCCGTGATGCGCCGGGCGTCGGCGCGACCGGCTCGTCGCTCCGCTTCCTTCCGAGTCTTTCTCCGCAGGCCTGGGCCCTGACCCTAACCGCCGGTGTGGCCTGGATGCTGTTCAACGTGAGCTTCATTGTGGTGGTGGGCTTCGGGCCGGGACTCCTCCAGGCGCGTGGCGCCACACTCGGACAGGCCGGATTTCTTGTGAGCCTAGCCATCTGGATCAGCACGATCGCGGTGCCGCTGGGGGGCGCCGTGGTGGATCGCACGCGCCGTCCCGATCTCGCCGTCGTGCTCGGATGTTTGCTGACGGCGGGCGCCATCATTGCCATGCCACTGATTGGCCCACCCGTCGTCTGGCTACTGCTGGCCGGCGTCGTGGCCGGTCTGGCGCCGGGAGCGCTCGTGGCGCTCGTCCCGGAGAGCGTTTCGACTGAGCAGCTCGCGGCGGCCCTCGGGCTCTTCTATTCGATCTTCTATCTCGGCATGGCGGGGATGCAACCTCTGGCAGGGCTGCTTCGCGACGTCACCGGCAATCCCGCGGCGCCGCTGTTCTTCGCGGCCGCCACCATGGTGCTGACGGTCGTGGCCCTTGGCGCGTTCCGCTGGATCGAGCGGGGGCGCCTCACGATCCGGAGGCCGTAGGCGCGGTCAAGATCTCCTAGGGGTTGAGAAACTCGAGGAGTTGTTCATCAGACTCGGATAGCCGGCTTGCCCGAGCACGCGGCGCGCGGCGGCCACAACCGTTTCGGGGAGTGGACGCTTCGCGAAACGGTTAACAAGGATCTTCCCCTCAGTGAGTGGGCCGGCTTGAGTCAAGACGGTTCTCGATAGACCGAGCACACTGACCTGACCCGAGTATGAATGTTGTGCTGGACGCGATGGGTTTTCTCGCGTCTCCGGCATGAGCCCTCAGCGGCACGCGGATTGTCGGGCAGCCGTAAGAGAGCCGTCAAGCGCCTCCCCGCACGGGCAGACGGCGGCGGGCCGTCCGGTCATCACCCAGGACACTGGGTTCGGCGACGCCCTCCCCACGGGGCAAGGGTCTGTTCTCCTTCCGCGACATTGACGATATCCTGGCCGCCGTCGATGCCATCGAGGCTGATGTGTGCGGCAACCAGCGGGCCGCCCGGGACATCGCCGCCGAGTATTTCGACGCCGAAAAGGTCGTCCACTCCCTCATGGAGAGCGGGCTCGGGCTAGAGCGCTCGCTCCAGCAGGGCCCGGGTCACCTTCCGGGCGTCGAAGTGCTCTTCCTCGCCCACCTCAACTTGGCGCCGGGCCCCGACATCCCCGGCCCCGCCCCCAGCCCGACCACACCGCCGCCACCCCGTAACCCGCGGCAGGCCCCTCAAAGGCGCTGCCCGATCACCGGCAGCACCCAGCCGCCAGGGCCGCGGTCTGCCCCACTCCCGCCGCCCTTGACCACCGCCGGGTTCCGAGCGCACCATTCCCACAAGGAGTCGGCCCCCAACGGCGGCGCGGGGCGGGCGGCGGACGGCAGGGCGGCCGGGGAATGCCATGGTGCACTGGGCGAGGCACCCGAGAAGGCTGCGTTCCGTTATGACAGTCATTCCCGATAAGAGCCCGGTCGCGCGGAGGCGGGACGGGGCGTCGGCGGCCTTGCGCGGCGTCGGCCTCCGGCTGACCGGTCCGCGCCGGCTGGTGCTGGAGGTGGTCCGCGGGAGCGACGCTCATCCCACCGCCGAGGCCGTGCACCAGATGGTGCGGTGCCGGCTGCCGCGGGTGAGCCTCGGCACCGTGTATCGGAACCTGCGGCTCCTCGTCGCCCAGGGACTGGTCAAGGAGCTGCCCGGACCTCACACGCGCTTCGACTGCAACCTGAGCGAGCACCACCACTTCACCGGTCTGGCCTGCGGGCGCATCGCCGACGTGGCCGGGACGCTCACCGAGCCCCACTCGCGCGCCCTGGTGAGCCGGGTCTCGTCGTTGGGCGGATTCAGCGTGACGCATCACCGAATCGAGTTCTACGGGCGCTGCGCCGCCTGCCGCAGGAAGGGCCGCGGGCGGGCGGCGCGCCGTCCGCCGCCGTAGCGCCAGGTCCCCGCAGCACCGCGTCGCTCACCCCCCAAACGTCGCAAGGAGGATTCGAGAGGGCAGGAAAGAGCCTGAAGGGATCGAGGAGCCGCGACAACCTGAAGGAGGCCTTCGCGGGCGAGTCGCAGGCCAATCGCCGGTATCTCTACTTCGCGCGCGTCGCTGACATCGAGGGATTCCCCGACGTCGCCGGGTTGTTCAAAGACACCGCGCATTGGCGTACGCGTCGTCCACCAAGGCCATGGACGGCCGGACGCCGGCCCCGCGACCGCTTGCCGAAGGCGACTGCGGTGTACTGGCGGCCCTGCTCCGAGTGCTGGACGACGTAGGTGATGTCGGCGACCCACAGACCAAAGGAGGGACCAAATGTCAACCGAAGCAAAGTGCCCGTTCATGCACACCGCTAGCGGCGTCAGGTCGAACCGAGACTGGTGGCCCAATCAGCTGAACCTCAAGATGCTGCCCGTGTCCGATCCCATGGGCGAGGGCTTCAGCTACGCCAAGGAGTTCAAGAGCCTCGACCTGGCGGCCGTGAAGAAGGATCTCACGGCGGTGATGACCGACTCGCAGGACTGGTGGCCGGCGGACTTCGGCCACTACGGACCCTTGTTCATTCGCATGGCATGGCACGCTGCCGGCACGTACCGCATCCGCGACGGCCGCGGCGGCGCCGGTAGCGGCCAGCAGCGCTTCGCGCCCCTCAACAGTTGGCCCGACAACGTCAGCCTCGACAAGGCGCGCAGACTGCTTTGGCCGATCAAGCAGAAGTACGGCCGGAAGATTTCATGGGCCGACCTCATGATCCTCGCGGGCAACGTCGCGCTGGAATCGATGGGTTTCAAGACCTTCGGGTTCGCCGGCGGGCGTCCGGACGTCTGGGAGCCGGAAGAGGTCTATTGGGGCTCGGAGGACAAGTGGCTGGGCGACAAGCGGTACTCCGGCGTCCGGGATCTCGAGAATCCGTTCGGCGCCGTTCAGATGGGGCTGATCTACGTCAACCCGCAAGGCCCGAACGGCAATCCAGATCCGATCGCGGCGGCAAGGGATATTCGCGAGACGTTCGCGCGCATGGCCATGAACGACGAAGAGACGGTGGCGCTCATCGCGGGTGGTCACACCTTTGGCAAGACCCACGGCGCCGGTCTTGAGTCGTACATGGGACCTGAGCCCGAAGGGTGCGGCATCGAGGAGCAAGGCCTCGGCTGGCGGAGCACGTTCGGCACGGGCAAAGGCGGTGACACGATCACCAGCGGCCTGGAAGTCACGTGGACCAGCGCGCCCACGAAGTGGAGCAACGACTACTTCAAGAACCTGTTCAGCTACGAGTGGGAGCTGACGAAGAGCCCGGCCGGCGCGCATCAGTGGAGACCGAAGGGGGGCGCCGGCGCCGGCACGATTCCGGATGCCCACGACCCGGCCAAGCGTCACGCGCCCGCCATGCTGACCACGGACCTCTCGCTGCGGTTCGACCCGGCGTACGAGAAGATTTCAAGGCGCTTCTACGAGAAGCCGGAGCAGTTCGCCGACGCATTCGCGCGGGCGTGGTTCAAGCTGACCCACCGCGACATGGGCCCGCGCGTGCGCTACCTTGGCCCGGAAGTTCCGGCCGAGGAGCTCATCTGGCAGGATCCCATCCCCGCGGTCAATCACAAGTTGATCGATGAAAAGGATATTGCCTCCCTCAAGGGCAAGATCCTGGCGTCGGGGCTGTCCGTCTCGGAGTTGGTCTCGACGGCCTGGGCGTCGGCGTCCACCTTCCGTGGTTCCGATAAGCGCGGCGGTGCGAACGGCGCGCGCATTCGCCTGGCGCCGCAGAAGGACTGGGACGTCAACCAGCCTGCCCAGCTGGCGAAGGTTCTCAAGACGCTGGAGGGCATCCAGAGCGAGTTCAACAAGGCGCAGTCTGGCGGCAAGACGGTCTCACTCGCCGACCTGATCGTGTTGGCCGGTTGCGCAGGCGTCGAGCAGGCGGCGAAGAATGCTGGTCACGCCGTGACGGTGCCCTTCGCACCGGGACGCATGGATGCCTCGCAGGAGCAAACCGACGTGGACTCCTTCGCCGTCCTCGAGCCGGTCGCGGATGGCTTCCGAAACTACCTCGGGGGCAAGTACCCCGTACCAGCCGAGGAGTTGCTGATCGATCGGGCGCAGTTGCTGACGCTGACCGCGCCCGAGATGACGGTGCTCGTTGGCGGCATGCGCGTCTTGAATACCAACGTCGGACAGACGAAGCACGGCGTCTTCACCAAGCGGCCGGAAACGCTGACCAACGACTTCTTCGTGAACCTGCTCGACATGGGCACGGAGTGGAAGGCGGCGTCAGACGCCAAGGACGTGTTCGAGGGGCGCGATCGGAAGACCGGCGCACTCAAGTGGACCGGCACGCGCGTCGATCTCGTCTTCGGTTCGAACTCCGAGCTCAGGGCCTTTGCGGAGATCTACGGAAGCTCGGACGCGCAGGCGAAGTGCGTCCAGGACTTCGTCGCCGCGTGGACCAAGGTGATGAACCTCGATCGCTACGACCTTGCATGATCTCGCAGAATGGGCCGTAAGGGTCTTGTGCCGAACAGCCTCGACGTGGCATCGGTCATCCCCGACCACGTCGAGGTTGAGCGAACCCTACCACAACCATTTCCTTGTGAGCCGTCACCAACGAGCGATCTCAGCCCAAGCAGAATCAAGCGCTTCAGCCAAGGCTAGAAGCGAGGATTTTGACCGCGCACGCCCACCGGCTGAATCGGCGCTCTACGGCATCAGGCCAGTCCACCCAGTTCCACGTCCACCTGCTCCAGCCAAGGCCCGACGTAGGATCGCGGGCGCGGCAGCCTTCCCAGCACGGACTGGCTGAGGCGCAAGAACAACTTTCCCGCGCCACTGTCCAAGCGAGGCGTCCGGCACCTCCTCGATGTTGTCTCCGAACAACTCGACGGCTGCCGGCCTTGCGTTAGTCGCGCCGAGAAAGCAGACCACCTTGGGCTGGAGACTCTCAATCTCCTGGGCCAAATGCTGCCTCGCGCAAAAACGCATTACCGCCCGAGGTGGGGCGGAATGGCTTAATCTTCGCCGCGTGAACGAAGAAGAGACCCCGCTCATGAAAGGCTGCGTCCCCGGCACTCTTCCCTGTTTTATCCTTCTGCCGTAGGTCTGAATCGTCCAGGAGCGAATCGAGCATCTGGAATAGCGCGGTCCTGAGAGGATCGCGCGTCGACGAATAGAAATGCATTCCCTTGTTTTTTCCTTCGATAGGTGTGGGCGCAACTCCTACGAAGAGGAGAGTGACCTTTGGAGGGTTGGGGATCTCACCGGCGGAGAGAGGCTGAGCAACCAGGGTAGGCCACTGCCGAACGCATCCCCTGCAAGAGGCGATGTCGGTCTGGAGATCGGCCCATAGGATCATCCGCAGGTCACTGCTTCAAACGCCAGCCGCCCGGCTGGAATCGCTGAATTGCACCCTTTGACTATCCCAGCCCATTGGCCGCTTGGGCGTCCGCGGACCGAAAGAGATGAGTCGATCATCGTGTTCCCTCGTTCCCCTGAGGCTCTCATCCCGCACTAGTCCCGTCAGGCGCCCTACCAGCGTCGACGATATCCATACGAGCGTCGCTGACGCCCAGAAGACACACTTGCCTGGTAGGTCGAGAGGAGAGAGCTGTCCGGCCAACGTCGCTTGCGAACAATTCCATCCCTTCGATCACCAGCAGGCCCTTCGCGTCGAGCGAGAGGATAGCGGCTTCAAGGGATCGTCGAATCTGCGGGCCCATGCGGGATTTATTTAGGTGAACGCGCGCGGAATTCAGTACTTCCTCGCGCTCGTGCGCTCCGGAACGAAGTGCCCGAAGAATTGCGGCTTCGTTGGTGTTCACGACGAGGGTCTTCGCCGCGGATGTGGATGTCGTCTGGGCCGACGGTAAGTTAGCTAAGCTAGCGCGGCGTATCCCGGATCTCGAGCACAAGCGCCTGCAGCACCAGCTCGAAGCCCACCAGGAAGGGCAACACGCTCAGCATCACCGTTCCCGTCGAAGCGAACTGATTCTGCAACCAGGACTGCCCCCACGTGTAGAGGCCGAAGCCCGTCCCCCAGGCGAGGAGGGGCAGCCCTGTGAGCATGAAGAGGGCCACCGGCGAGAAATCGCGCAGCACGTGCTTGCGGTAGAAGCGGTGCCAGTAGCCGCGGAACAAATGGAACGGGAAAGAGCAGAGGATGCGCCCGAGTCGCATGGAAGACCGCTCCGTGCCGTAGCGTGACGGCATGGCCACGTCGCACACCCGCGCGTCGAAGATATTGAGATTGATCAGCATGTCGTTCTCGAAGAAGTACCGGCGGGAGAGTCGGCCGAGGTCGAGGAGCCGGAGCGTGCCCGAGGTGATGGCCAGGTAGCCGTTCTGCGGATCGAAGACGTTCCAGTAGCCCGAGGCAAGCTTGGTCAGGAACGTCAGCACGAAGTTTCCCGCGAGGCGGGCCTTCGGCATGATGTCGAGCTCGCGGCTCCGGAGGAAGCGGTTGCCCTTGGCGTAGTCGCAACGCCCTTCGACGATGGGCTCGAGGAGCCGCGGCAGGTCGGCCGGATCCATCTGCCCGTCGCCGTCCATCTTGACGATGATGCCGTCACCCTGGGCCAGGGCGTGCTCGAAGCCACGGGCCATCGCACCACCCACCCCCTCGTTGGTGGGGCTGCCAAGCACGGTGACGCGCGGATCCCCCGCGTTCTTGGCCGCCTCCGCCGTGTCATCGGTGCTGCCATCGTCCACCACGGTCACCGTGTCGACGAAAGCTGGAATGCCCCGGAGCACCACGCCCAGATGTGGCGCCACGTTGTAGGCCGGGATGACCACGTGCACCCGCGTGTCACGAAACATGGAGCCCTCCGGGCCGGCGGCCGCAGAAGAACATGGTGCCCGCTCTGGCCTCGGGCCCG
>Ga0137375_10008395_pt1 | contig 12284 bp, 12 predicted proteins | sample SagtaG_24_FD_104936 | JGI IMG/M metagenome (GOLD analysis project Ga0137375, IMG submission 104936) | Vadose zone soil microbial communities from Sagehorn Ranch, Mendocino, California, USA - Sage1_R_113_16 metaG | ecosystem: Environmental > Terrestrial > Soil > Vadose zone | place: USA... | reverse complement strand
TTGGTGTAGGGATGCTCGGGCGTGCGGAACAAGGTCTCGGTCGGCGCCCGCTCGACGAAGCGGCCGAGATACATGACCGCCACTTCGCTGGCGACATGCTCGACCACGGCAAGGTTGTGGCTGATGAAGAGATAGGTGAGGCCGAGGTCGCGGCGCAGCTCGGCCAGGAGATTCAGGATCTGCGCCTGCACCGAAACGTCGAGCGCGCTGGTCGGCTCGTCGCACACCACGATGCGCGGGCGCAGCACCAGGGCGCGGGCGATGGCGACCCGCTGGCGCTGGCCGCCCGACAGCTCGGTCGGCAGCCGGCGGCCCATCTCGGCGCTGAGGCCCACGCGTGCCAGCATCTCGTCGACGCGCTTTGCGATCTCGCCGCCCGCGATATCGCCCTGCGCCTTGAGCGGCATGGCGACGATGTCGCGCACGCGGGCCAGCGGATTGAGCGAGGCGAAGGGGTCTTGGAACACCGGCTGGATCAGTCTCGCGCGCGCCCGCCGGTCCATGTCGATGACGCGCTGGCCCTCGACGGCGATATCGCCCGCCGTCGGCTCGAGCAGGCCCAGGATCAGGCGGGCGAGCGTGGACTTGCCGCAGCCCGATTCGCCCACGACGCCCAAAACGCCGCCGGGCGGCACGGCGAAGGAGACGTCGTCGACCGCCACCACATGACGGTCGGCGCCCAGCAAGCCGCCTTTGACGCGGAATGTCTTGCGCACGGCTTTGACTTCGATGGCGGCGTTCATGCCGGCAACCGGCAGAGGAAATCGTGGGTCGCCCCCGCGGCGCGGCGCGGGATGGTGTGGGCGCAGCTTGCGTCGGCGAAGTCGCAGCGTTCGCGGAAGGCGCAGCCTTCGAAGCCCGGGCCGATGCGCGGCACGGTGCCCGGAATCGAGCCCAGCGGCTCGTCGCGCCTGATCTTGCCGGGTACCGGCACGCAGCGCAGCAGGCCCTTGGTGTAGGGATGCTTGGGATCGGCGAACAGCTCGGCGGTCGGCGCGCTCTCGACCACCTCGCCGGCATACATCACCGACACGCGGTGGGCGACGCGCGCCACGATGCCGAGATCGTGGGTGATCAGGAGCATGCCGAGGCCCAGGTCGCGCTGCAGACCGGCCAGCAGGCGCAGGATCTGCGCCTGCACCGTGACGTCGAGCGCCGTGGTCGGCTCGTCGGCGATCAGGAGCTTGGGATCGCACATCAGGGCCATGGCGATCATGACACGCTGGCGCAGGCCGCCCGAGAGCTGGTGCGGGAACTGGCCGAGTCGCAAGCCGGGCGCCGTGATGCCGACGCGGGCCAGAAGGTCGGCAGCGCGGTCGGTGGCGGCGCGCTGGCTGGTCTTCCTGTGGCGGCGCAGCACCTCGGTCATCTGCGAGCCCACCGTGTAGGCGGGGTTGAGGCTGGTCATCGGCTCCTGGAAGATCATGGCCATGGCGTTGCCGCGCAGACGCGCCATGCCGGAGTCGGAGAGGCCGAGCAGGTCCTGGCCCTCGAAAGCGAGGCGCTTGGCCGAGCGACGTGCGCCGCGGGCCAGAAGGTTCATGACGGCAAGTGCGGTCACCGACTTGCCGCAGCCCGATTCGCCCACCAGGCAATGGGTCTCGCCGCGCTCGACCGTGACCGAGGCGCCGCGCACCGCCGAGACGCGGCCGCCGAAATTCACCTCGAGCTGATCGACCTCCAGCAACGCGCTCACGGATCGGTCCTCATGGATCGGAACGGGCGCCGAACAGGTCGCGCAGGCCGTCGCCCAGAAGGTTGATGCCCAGCACCAGCACGAACAGCGCCACGCCCGGGATCACGATCACCCAGGGGCTGAAGAACATGTAGTCCTTGGCCTCGGCGATCATCAGGCCCCACGACGGCAGCGGCGGCGGCACGCCGAGGCCGAGGAAGGAGAGAGCGGCCTCGAGCAGGATGGCGAGCGCGATCTCGAGCGTCGCCACCACCACGAGGTGGCTCGCGATGTTGGGCAGCACCTCGCCCGAGAGGATGCGAAAGCGCGAGCAGCCGGCGCACCAGGCGGCGGCGACGAAGTCGAGGTTGCGCACCTGCATGGTGGTCGAGCGCGCCACCACGGCGAAGCGGTCCCACAGCAGCAGGCCGAGCGTCAGCACCAGCAGGGTCATCGAGCTGCCGAGCAGGCCGACGACGGCCAGCGCCACCAGCACGACCGGGATGGAGAGCCGCGTGGTGATGGCGAACAGCACGGCGTCGTCGACCCGGCCGCCTAAAAAGCCACCCAGCACGCCGATGGTGATCCCGATCAGCGCCGACACGACGGTCACCGTGACGCCGATCAGCATGGAGATGCGGCAACCCCAGATCAGGCGCGATAGATAGTCACGGCCGAGCTGGTCGGTGCCCAAGAGGTAGGCGGGGTTGTTGCCTTCCATCCAGAAGGGCGGCAGCAGGCGCTTGCTGAGGTCCTGGGCGAAGGGATCGTGCGGCACCAGCAGCGGCGCTGCGATGGCGCAGATCATGGCAACACCCACGATCGCCGCACCGATCCAAGTGCTGACGCTCTTCCAGCCACGCTTGGGTCCGACCGTCACTGACACTATGCTCATTTGAGGAGGCTCATGGTCCGCGCAGCCTCGGATCGAGCACGGCGTTCATCAGGTCGGCGAGCATGGTGAGCGCCACGTAGATCACCGCCAGCACCAGCACGACCGCCTGCACGACAGGGAAATCGTTCTTGCCGATCGATTCCCAGGCGAGGAAGCCCACGCCGTGCAAGGCGAAGACCTGCTCGATCACGATCGAGCCGCCCAGCATGAAGCCGAGCTGGACGGCGGCGATCGCCACCACCGGGATGGCGGCGTTGCGCAGCGCGTGCTTCAGCAGGATCGAGGCGCGCGACAGGCCCTTGGCGCGCGCCGTCCTGATGTAGTCCGAGCCCATGGCCTGGATCATGCCGGCGCGGGTCAGGCGGGTCAGGGCGGGGATGGCCGAGAAGGCGAGCACGATGCCCGGCATCACGTAGTGCTGCCACGAACCGGTGCCCGAGATCGGCAGCCAGCCGAGCTGCAGGCCGAGCGTGATCATCAGGATCAATCCAAGCCAGAACGACGGCATGGCCTGGCCCAGCAGGGCCACCATCTGGACCATGCGGTCGAGCGCGGTGTTCTCGCGCACCGCCGCCAGAATGCCGAGCGGCACCGAAACCACGAGCGCGATCACCAGGCCGGTGAGGCCGAGCGTGATGGTGATCGGCATGCGCTCGCCAATCAGCTTGGAGACCTTGGTCTTGAAGAAGTAGCTCTCGCCCAGGTCGCCGGTCGCGGCACGGCCGACCCAGTCGAAGAACTGCACGGTGAGCGGCCGATCGAGCCCATAGGCCTTGCGCACGGCTTCGACGTCGGCCTGCGTGGCGTTGGGACCGGCGATCGAGATCGCGAGGTCGCCCGACAGGCGCGTCAGGATGAAGGCCAGCGTCATGACGGTGGCGGCGACGAGGATCGCCACGATCAGACGACGAACGAGGAACTGCAACATGCGTGGGACGAAAGCTTAGAGCGGATCGGTCGGGAAGGCGACCATGCGATTCCCGCGCCAATGGTCACCGGCCCCGACGCAGATTCGTCCACCATCGCCTCTTGGCGGGCGCGCCTTGGTCCTATATGGGGGAGTCATGCCGGTCTTCACCAATCCGCGGCGCATGCCCTGCTTCGGCATCGCGCCCACCTTGGAGGACTTCGAGGCGATCGCCGCCCAGGCGCTGGCGACGATTCCCGAGGAGTTCCGGAAGCATGTCGGCAACGTGCGCATCCAGGTTGACGACTTCCCGTCCGACGAGGTCGAGAAGGAGATGGACCTCGACACGCCGTTCGATCTGCTTGGCCTCTATCAGGGCGTGTCGATGATGGAGCGTGGCGCGGGCCACGTCGCCAACGACATCGACCGCATCTTCCTCTATCGCCGGCCGATCCTCGACTACTGGTGCGAATCGGGCGAGGACCTGCCGCACATCGTGCGCCACGTGCTGATCCACGAGATCGGCCATCACTTCGGGCTGAGCGACGACGACATGGAAGCGATCGAAGCCAAGGCCGAGGAAGAGTCACAGCGGGCGCAGCCCGGCGCTTAGCGCTGGGGCGCGCCACTCCAGTGGCGCGATCATGTCTTGCATCGACGAAGACGCGCGACTGGAGTCGCGCGCCCCCAGCATCACACCCTGATCGCCTCGCGATACAGCCGCTCGGGCGTGACCCAGCGGACCATCTGCACGAAGCTGTCGACATACTTGGCGGGGTCGCCGCTGTAGTCGGCCTTGTAGGCATGCTCGTACATGTCCATGACGATCAGCGGCACGCAGCCGACCGGGCCCGTGGCATGATCGGCAGCGAGGTGATTGATCAGTCGCTTGTCGCGCGGCGTATAGGCCAGGATCACCATGCCCTTGCCGTCGGTCGCCGCCTTGCCCATGGCGGCGAATTCGGCCTTCCAGCGATCGAGGCTGACGAAGTCCCGGCTCATCGCCTGCGCGAACACGCCGGACGGGCTCGTCGGCGCGTCGCCGATGCACTCGAAATAGAGCTCGTGCAATAGCGAGGAATTGTAGACGGCCTGCTGCTCGCGCTTGAGTTCGCCGACCTCGGCCGGCTGGGCCTTGGCGAGATCGATCTGCGCGAGTTGCTCGGTGATGGCGTTCAGGCGGCTGACGCTGTCGGCATAGATCGCGTGATGCTCGGTGATCGACTGGGCCGACAGCCACTTGATCTTATCGGGGTTGAAGGTGAGCGGCTGGGCGCGGAACTTGGGCGCACTCGCGACGGCGAGCAGCTGTTGCGCCGCGGCCGGCACGGCAACGGCGCCGGCCAGCAGGCCGACGCCCGCAGCCAGGGCGCGGCGAGAGATATCGGGCATGTCGGTCTCCGAAGGTTATTCGGACCCTAACGCCGCTCAGGACGGAGAGTTGCGCTGCACGCCGGGTGCACGATAGCGGCCCTGGATCAGCGATTCCTCGGGTTCATAGGCCCGCAGCACCAGCCGCATCGGCCCGCTGGGTGCCGGCAGCCAATTGGCCGCACGCTCGCCGTCCGGCCGCTCGCGCTGCAGGTAGATCGTGAGCGAACCGTCGTCGGCTTTCTGCAGGCCGGGTGTGCGATCGCCGATGGAATAACGGCCGATCGGATTGTCGATGAAGAAGGCGCGGCCCTCGGGCGTCACCTCGTACATGGCGAGCGACCAGAAGGCGCGCGCCGGCGGCAGGCCGTCGGCCGGGAAGGTGAGGCGATAGGCGTTGGCGCCCGACAGGGGCCGGCCGGTCGAATCGGTGCTGCAGGCGAGATAGACTGCCTCAGCCGGCTCGAGCGCCGCAAGCCCGGTGAGCGCCACGTGCGCGCGATAGAGATAGTCTTCGCCGAAATTGCCGAGATGGCGCTCGCCGTAGGTCCAGCCGTCGACCGTCTTGCCGTAGCGGCTGTTTGCGGCGCGGATCTCGGCGCGTCCCTGCTCGATGCCGGCCTGGACGGCGCGGCGCTCGGGCTCACTGAAGGCGCGCAGGTCGAACTTGCGCCCCGGTCGGAGCTTCAAGGCGGCAAAGCCCTCGAACACCGCGCGGTCGCGCTCCGACAACGGGCTCTCGCCCAGCGCGCGCATCGTCGCCTCGAACAGGTCGAACGGATCGGTGGGATTGGGTGCGGGCCAGTCGGCCACCGGCTCGGCCGGCGCCACGGTACGCTGGCGCATCAGCTCGCGCGTCTCGAGGATGCGCCGCTCGTTGCGCTGGTCGGGCGTCTCCAGGAGCACGCGCGCCTGCAGGATGCGCACGCGGTCGACTTCCTCCGGCCCGTCGACCAGGAGCCGGCCCAGCAGCCATACCGAGTTGGTCGGCGCGCGTATGAGCTTCACGTCGGACGGCGCATCGCCTGTCCAGGCCGGGCCGACGATCATGTGTGTCGGCGGCGCGCCGCCGTGCAGCCGGTGGCTGACATAGGCGAAGTTGTTGGTGAACAGATCCAGGAAGGCGTAGCTGTAATAGAGGTCGCCCACCGGCGGCACGGTGAGGAACATCGGCTCGACCCCGAGATCGAGCCACGCCGACGAATAGAACGTGTCGTTGTTGGGCGTCGTCACCGCCCGCGCGCGATGGTCGGCGAGCTGGGCGACGTGGCGGAAGCGGTTCAGCCGCTGGCGCAATGGATTGGCCTCGTTGACCGTGGCCTGCCAGCGCGTGCGGTACATCTCGTAGACCGGGAAGAGATAGATCGTGGCGCGCCGCGCCAGGTCGCGTAGCGACGTCGCCTCCTGCGCGCGCGCGACGGCGGGCGCTGCCAAAGGCGCCGCGAGCGCGCCACCGAGCAGCGTGCGGCGCCTCATGCCGCGCGCTCGCGCTTCAGCCGGCGCTCCATCACGAAGGCGGCGACCTGGCGCCACGGCGCCAGGGTCCAGAACGAGCGGGCGCGGCCCGACGGCGAGGCGAGCACGAAGGCTACGGCGCCTTCGATCGGCTCGGCCTGGCGTCCATACGCCGGTGACTTCACGCCAAGCGCCAGCGACGCCGCGTGCTTGCTGGTGAAGGCAATGGCGGCGGGCCGGAAGCGGCGCAGCTTGGCGTGCAGGGCGACGGCGTCCATGGCGTGGGGGCTCAGCTCGTGGTCCGAACCATACTCGGTCTTGTTGAGGTCCGTCAGCCCGATGCCGAGCGTCAAAAGCTCGGGATAGCGCTGGGGCGCCAGCCGCTCGGGCGTCAGGCCGACCGCATGCAGGGTCGGCCAGAAAGCGTTGCCGGGATTGGCGTAGTAGGCGCGCGCCTTGAACGAGGCGGGGCTGGGCGCGGTGCCGCAGAACACCAGGTCGAGGCCCGGCGCCAGAAGGTCGGGGACGAGATGCCTATTCCGGCTTGATGCCCGCGGCACGAATCACCTCGCCCCAGCGCTTGTGCTCGACCTTGATGAAGGCGTCGACCTCGGCGACGGCCAAGTTGGCACCGGGTTCGAAGCCGCCCTGGCGCATGCTGGCGATCACCTCGGCGTCCTGCAAGGCACGCTCGGTGGCGGCCCTGAGATTGTCCTTGATTTTGGCTGGCGTTCCCGCCGGCACCGCCCAGATCGACCACGACGTGACCACGAGGTCGGGAATGCTCTCGACCAGCGTCGGCGTGTCGGGCGCGACCGTCGAGCGCCTGGCGCCGGTCGTGGCGATGGGCTTCAGCTTGCCTGCGCTCACCTGGCCCATCAGCGAATCGATATTGGCGATGCAGATCGGCACGTGGCCGGCCAGCACGTCGGCCGCCGCCGCCGAGGCGCCGCGGTAGCTGATCAGGGTGAGATCGGCGCCGGTCTTCTGCTTGAGCAGCTCCATGGTGAGCGACGGCGAGGCGCCGACGCCGGAGGAGCCGTACTGGTACTTGCCAGGGTCGGCCTTGGCCGCGGCGACCAACTTGGGGACGGTGTCGTGCGGGAAACTGGGATGGCAGCACAGCATGTTGGGCTGCGTGCCGATCCACGCCACGGTCTCGAGGTCGGTGAAGGGATTGTAGGGCAGCTTGGCGTAGAGATTGGGCGCCACGGCGTGGCTGGCGATGCCGCCCAGCAGCATGGAATAGCCGTCGGGCGGCGATTTGGCGACGTTGTCGGCGGCGATCGAGCCGCCCGCGCCGCTGCGGTTGTCGATGACGAAGGACTGGCCGAGATAGTCCTGCAGCTTGGCGCCGAGCCGGCGGGCGATGTTGTCCTGCGAGCCGCCGGGCGTGAACGGACAGACGATGCGGACGGTGCGTTGAGGCCAGTCGTCGCCCTGGGCGAACGCCGGTCCCGCCAGCGGAAGCACGCCTAAAACAGCGGTGAAATGGCGCCTTTTCATACCTCTTATACCCTCTTACGCCTAACGCTCCCCGGCCCGATGATGCATGACGACTGCACTCGCGCCTAGGCCTTTGGCGGCGCGCACGGCGGAACCGAAGCCGGCGTGCTGCGTTATCGGGCCGATGAACGCGGCGCGCAGCACCATGGGGGAGCCGGTTCCGGCGCCGCCTCCGACAATTCTGATCGTGGAAGACGACGTGCTGGTGCGCAGCGTCGTGGCGGCCTACCTGCGCGAATGCGGCTTCGACGTGATCGAGGCCAACGGCGCCGACGAGGCGATCCGCGTCCTGCAGGCCGAGGTCCAAGTCGACATCGTGTTCTCCGACGTCAACATGCCGGGCAGCATGGACGGCTTCGGCTTGGCGCAGTGGGTGCGCCGCGAGCGGCCGTGGCTTCGGGTCATCCTGACGTCGGGCGCGGCGCGCACGGCCAAGGAGGCAGGCGATCTCTGCGAGCACGGTCCGATCCTGGCCAAGCCCTACGACCACGCCGAGCTCGAACGCAACATCCGCAGCCTGCTGGCGCGCTGACGCACGCGCCCACCGCGGCGCCCACATCTTACGTCCGCACCACCAACGCCTCACCCTGAGGAGCCGCGCGAATACGCGCATTCACATGCGCGCCGGGCGTCTCGAAGGGTGGGCAAAGGACGAGGTCTGGGGCCCACCCTTCGAGACGCGACCCTGCGGGGCCGCTCCTCAGGGAGAGGTGTGCGTGTAAGCGACACTGACCATTTCGACCTGAGGCTTCCCGGCCTTGTCCACCTCGGTCCATCGGGCATGATGGATCGATGGGAGGATTGCCGTGAACACGCCAAGGAACAGCATCGACAAGGCCGACGAGGCCCAGCTTCTGGCCACCATCGACCGCTGGGTCGAGCGCGAGGTGGCGCCGCGCGTCAAGGAATTCGACCATGCCGACCGCTGGCCGGCCGAGATCGTCGAGCAGATGAAGGAGCTCGGCCTGTTCGGCGCCACCGTCAGCCCCGACTATGGCGGCCTCGGCCTGCCGGCGCGCACCTATGCCGAGATCGTCATGAAGGTCTCGTCGGTGTGGATGGCGATCACCGGCATCTTCAACTCCCATCTGATGCTGGCGCTGGCCATCGAGAAGTTCGGCACCGAGCCGCAGAAGCGCCACTGGCTGCCCAGGCTCGCCTCGGGCGAGGTGCGGGGCGGCTTGGCGTTGACCGAGCCCGACGCCGGCACCGACCTGCAGGCGATCCGGCTGACGGCGCGGCGCGAGGGCGACCACTACGTGCTGAACGGCACCAAGACCTGGATCTCCAACGGCATCGAGGGCTCCTGCTTCGCGCTTCTCGTGAAGACCAACCCGGAAGCGCAGCCCCGCTACTCGGGCATGAGTCTGTTCATCGCCCCCAAGGGGCCGGGCTTCCGCGTCGGCCGAAAGCTCGAGAAGCTCGGCTACAAGTCGATCGATTCGGCCGAGCTGGTCTTCGAGGACTACCGCATCCCGGCCGACCACCTGATCGGCGAGGTCGAGGGCCGCGGCTTCACCCAGGTGGCGGGCGGCCTTGAGTTGGGCCGCATCAACGTCGCCGCGCGCGGCGTCGGTATCGCCGAGGGCGCGCTGCGCCTCGCCACCAGCTACGCCCAGATCCGCAAGACCTTCGGCAAGCCGATCTGCGAGCACCAGGCGATCCAGCTCAAGCTCGGCGAGATGGCGACACGCGCCCGCGCCGCGCGGCTGCTGACGCTCGACGCCGCCGACGCCTTCGACCGCGGCGACCGCTGCGATCTCGAAGCCGGCATGGCCAAGTATTTCTCGTCGGAGGCGGCGCTGGAGAACAGCATCGAATCCATGCGCATCCACGGCGCCTACGGCTATTCCAAGGAATACGACATCGAGCGGCTCTATCGCGACGCGCCGCTCACCTGCATCGGCGAGGGCACCAACGAGATGCAGCGCATCATCATCGCCCGGCAGTGGATCAAGCGGCACGCCGAGCTATGAGTGCCAAACCGCCCTCTTCCAAGCCATTGGCGGGCATTCGCGTGCTCACGCTGGAGCAGTTCGGCGCCGGGCCCTACGGCACCATGTTTCTGGCCGAGCTGGGCGCCGAGGTGATCAAGGTCGAGGCGCCCGAGGGCGATCCCTCGCGCCAAGTCGGGCCGCACAAGCTCGGCGCCAACGACAGCGAGTACTTCCAGGCGTGGAACCTCGGCAAGAAGAGCGTCGCCCTCGACATCAAGTCGGCCGAGGGCCGCCGCCAGTTCGAGGATCTGGTCAAAAGTGCGGACTGCGTGGTCAACAACCTGCGCGGCACGCAGCCCGCCAAGCTTGGCATCGACTATGCGAGCCTGAAGCATCTCAAGCCTTCGATCGTCTGCCTGCACATCTCGGCCTATGGCCGCTCGGGCGAGCGCGCCGACTGGCCGGGCTACGATTTCCTGATGCAGGCCGAGGCGGGCCTGATGGAACTGACCGGCGATCCCGACGGCGCGCCAACGCGCGTCGGCGTGTCGCTGATCGACAGCATGAGCGGCATCACCGGCATCGTCGGCCTTCTGGCCTGCCTGCTGCGCGCCAAGACGACGGGGCAGGGCTGCGACGTCGAGACCTGCCTGTACGACGTCGCCATGCACCAGCTCACCTATCCCGGCGTCTGGTATCTCAACGAGGGCGACGTCTCGCCGCGCGTGCCGCGCAGCGCGCACCTGTCGCTGGCACCGGTCCAGACCTTTCCGACCAAGGACGGCTGGATCTTCGTCATGTGCATGACCCAGAAGTTCTGGCTGTCGCTGGTCGAGGCGATGGGCCGCGAAGAGCTTCTGGACGACGCGCGCTTCGCCGATCCCAACACGCGCGCCGTCCATCGCGCGGCGCTCGGTGACGCGCTCGATCCGACCTTCCGCACGCGCACGACCGGCGAATGGCTGGCCGCCTTCAACGGGCTGCTGCCGGCGGCCCCCGTCCATCGCCTCGACCAGGCGCTGGATAGCGGCTTTGCGCGCGAGGCCGGCATGGTCTCGGCCGTGCCGCATCCGGTGAAGGGGAGGCTGCGCGTCATCGCCAACCCCCTCCGCATCGACGGCGAGCGGCCGGCGCAGGCTGCCTGTTCGCCGCTCGGCGCCGACAACGCCACCCTGCTGGGCAAACGCACATGAAGCTCGAAGGACTGAAGGTCGTCGATCTCTCCTGGTTCCTGCCGGGGCCCTACCTCACGACGGCGCTGGCCGACCACGGCGCCGAGGTCATCAAGGTCGAGCCGCCCGACGGCGATCCCGGCCGTTACATCCGCCCGCCCGACCAGCGCACCTCGGTGTTCTTCCGCAACATGGGCCGCGGCAAGAAGAGCGTGGTGCTCGACCTCAAGAGCGAGCAGGGCCGCGCCGATCTCTTCCGGCTGGTGTGCCGGGCCGACGTGCTGGTCGAATCCTTCCGGCCCGGCGTCGCCAACCGCTTCGGCATCGGCTACGAGGCAGTGAAGGAAAAGAACCCCGGCATCGTCTACTGCTCGATCTCGGCCTTCGGCCAGGACGGCGCCTATCCCGGCCGCGCCGCCCACGATCTCGCGCTCGAGGCGATGACCGGCGTGCTGTCCCTGACCCTGGGTGACGACGGCCGACCGGCCATCCCCGGCATCCCCGTCGCCGACCTGGTGAGCGGCCTGCACGGCCTTTCGGGCGTGCTGATGGCGCTGCTGCGCCGTCAGACCACCGGCAAGGGCGACTACATCGATGTCAGCATGCACGAGGCGCTGATGGCCTCGTGCGCCAACGTCGTCGGCTCGGCCTTCGCCGACGGCACGCAGCCCGATGTCAAGAACCAGCGCACCACCGGCGGCTCGGCCTTCTACCGCGTCTACGACACGTCGGACGGCCGCCAGCTCGTGCTGGCCGGCCAGGAGATGAAGTTCATCCGCAACCTGCTGACCGCCCTCGGCAAGCCCGAGTTCATCGACCTCTGCGAATGGCCGGGCGCGCACCAGAAGCCGGTGATGGAGTTCCTGGCCGCGACCTTCCGCGAGAAGCCGCTGGCGCACTGGATGAAATGGCTCGACACGCTCGACATCTGCTATGGGCCGGTCAACACGCTCCCGGAAGCGATCGCCGATCCCAACCTGGTGAAACGCGGCGCAATCGTCGTAGCCGACGACGGCCGCAAGCATCTCGCCCCCGTCGTGCGCTTCAAGGACGAGCCCTCGCGACCGCTCTATCGCGAGCCGCTGCTCGGCGAGCATACCGCAGCGATCCTGGGCAACTTGGGAGACTGACGGATGGGCGAGTTCAGGGTGCCATCGGCATCATGGCCCTGCAGGCCGTCGCGCCTGCCCGCGCTGAGGGACGCCTAAACACCTTCCATTTGGCTGGGATCAGCCGGACGGAAGGTGCCCTGTGAAATAAGCCTCGCGACCCCGTGGCTCATTGATGATCGGCGCCGCCTTTGCCGGGGTTCTTCTTCTCGTCCTCGAAGCGCCGCGGCTTGTAGTTCTTCGCCCAGTCCCAAGCC
>Ga0137375_10008389_pt1 | contig 12288 bp, 8 predicted proteins | sample SagtaG_24_FD_104936 | JGI IMG/M metagenome (GOLD analysis project Ga0137375, IMG submission 104936) | Vadose zone soil microbial communities from Sagehorn Ranch, Mendocino, California, USA - Sage1_R_113_16 metaG | ecosystem: Environmental > Terrestrial > Soil > Vadose zone | place: USA... | reverse complement strand
CCCTTGGCGACGACGGCGCCGGTCGTGGGGTCGTAGTCGACCCACTGGTATGTACTGCCATCGGCGCGGACGTGGTTTGCGCGCGTCTTCAACGCGTGGCTGACCGCCATGTCGTACCAGGCGGTGCTCCCTCCGTGCTTCGAGGCCCAGAAGAGGAGCTCGATGTTCATCATGGTGTCGATCAGAGTGCGAAAGCCCGTCGGGCCTGTCCGCGCCTTGATGCAGCCGACCGTCGCGTTGTACCGCGTCGAAAGCGACATGGCGGCGGTCAAGATCACCTGGCGATAGGCATCGTTGCCCGTCAGGCGGTAGCCGTTGCCGAAGCTTGTGAAGATCTCGAAGCCGAGGTCGTGCGTCGATGTGTTGTCCTTCTGGGACTCGATACCCGCCTGCCAGGCCTGCGCCGCGTTCCTCCAGCTTTCCACGCCGCGTCGCGCGAACATGAGCCAGAGGGCTCCGGGGAAGAAGCCACTCGTCCAAGCGCTCGCGGAGGTCGTGTTCCAGCTTCCCGTCGAGGAGGTGCTGCTTGGGTAGCGCGTCGACGAGATCGTCCGCGTGGTTGCGTCCAGCTGGCGCGCGGCGAAGTCGAAGTCGTGCTCGATGGTGGCGTCGGGAAGGTCCGCCAGCCCGGATACGAAAGCGACCGACGGCTGTGGTGCGACAGCAGGCGTCGCGACAATGAGCGCCGCGAGGACGCACGCGACGGTCGGGAGCGCAAAGACCCTGCCCAACAACCCCCCAACTTCTGAACGATGGGACACTGCCGCCGGTTCACGAGCATCGTAGCGCGGTCATCGCCCCTGTTTCCGGCGCCGTCAAGGTCTGGACCGTCGCCAGAGCGTCACCGACCACCTCCCACCACAATGCACCTGCTGAAGAACGGCCGCCCGGCCCACGTCTTCACGCTCGAAGACCGGAGAAAGGCCGCGCACGTCGCGACACTCTTCCTCGCGGCGAAGCGCGCCGCGATGCCGTACCTTCCGGAGATCCACTCGGACGTGGAGACGCGACGCTCGATGGAGCGCGGCGTTCTCGCCGACCACGAAGTGTGGGTTGGTTGAGGAGGAAGGGATCACCGGGTTCGCGACACTCCGCGACGACTTCCTCGAGCACCTCTACTTCACGCCGGAGGCGCAGGGGCGCAGCATCGGCAGCGCCCTCTTCGCGAAGGCGACTGAGGTGCCCTCACAACTCGGCCACGCGCGGCGCACGCGCCCAGGGCTGGTCTTCCGGCCATCCTCCCGCCTAAGCTTCTATGCCGTTGGGCGTCAAAACCCATGAGCATCGTCGTAGCGGCGCTCATCGTCGTCTACTTGATCACCGCCGTCGTCTCGATCTGCTGAAGTGATTGCCGAGCGCCAGCCCGCTGTCCGTCGCCCGCTTTGGCTAGCGGCGCCGCTCACGGCCTTCGCGCTTGTGGCTCTCACGGTCGGTCTTGTTGCGCGCGACCGGCTCGATCCAGAGAAGGGCTATTTCCAGCTTTTCTTCAGCGATACGCTCCATCTGAAGGCCTGGTTCGCGAGCGCCGCGGTCGTGCTTGCCCTGACCCAGCTTTTCACGGCGGCCTGGATCTTCCGCAAGCTGCCCTGGCCGCGTCCCGTTTGGATCCCCGCTCTCCACCGCTGGACTGGCCGGCTGGCCTTCGCCTGCACCCTTCCGGTTGCCTACCACTGCGTGTTCAAGCTCGGCTTCCAACAGCCGACCGCGCGCGTCCTGGCACACTCCCTCCTCGGGTGCAGCGTCTACGGCGCGTTCGCATCGAAGGTGCTGATCGTGCGCCTGCACCACTTTCCGCGCTGGGTGCTCCCGACCGCCGGCGGACTTCTCTTCGCCGTCCTCGTCGCCGTCTGGTACACGAGCGCACTCTGGTTCTTCCGCGCGGTCGGCGTCGGAATCTAGTCGGAGGGCGACGGCGAAGGACGCCGCCACGGAGGCGCTTCAGCGGGCGTAGCTCACGCTTCGCAATTTTGAACGGTCTCGCCCTCGAGGCAGCTGTCCGTGTCTGCTCCCCCGTCGAGGAAGTCAACTCCGGCGCCCCCGTCGAGGATGTCGTTTCCCGCTCGCCCCGCGAGGTGATCGTTTCCATCGGATCCCTCGAGTCGATTAGCTGCCTCATCTCCGATGAGAGTGTCGACCCCGGCCGAGCCAAGCAGCACCTCGATCGCACTTAGATGGTCGATGCCCGTGCCAGTTGCCAGCCCGGTCGTGAGGTTCGCGCTGATCGGCCCAGCCAGGCCTTGCCACGTGAGGGTGTCGGCGCCCCCCGTTCCACCGGCGTAGATGTCGTTCCCAGGCGCGGCGAAGAAGAAATCGGGGCCGCCGCCTCCACGGACAACGTCGTCCCCCGAGCCGTCGTGGAGCACATCCGCCATCCCGCCACCAAGAAGAACATCGCTACCCCTCATGCCGTTTAGCTCGTCCTTTCCCGGTCCGCCGACGAGCTTGTCAGCTCCTCTACCGCCATTTATGAGGTCGGCTCCCCGCCCGCCACAGATAAGGTCGCGACCGCCGCGACCTCGGATGCGGTCGTTTCCAGCACGAGCGTTGATCACGTCTCGTCCTGTCGTTCCCACGATGACGTCGTTGCCCGCCGTTCCCACGATGGTGGTCTGAATTCCGAGACACTTCCCGGCCATTGCGGCCGGGGCCTCAGCGAGGAAGATCAGGATCCCTGCCGACAGCGCCACGATCAGGATCAGACCAACCTTGCGGGCGCCGGTGCGAGCATGCGACTTCATAGATTCCTCCACGGCAGCTCAGCAGCTTGTAGCTGCCTGACGCGTTGTTGTAGTGGCAGAAGGCGCCAAATGACGATGCGCTGCTCAACGGAATGCCTAGGTAGTCCGCGCCCAGCGGACAGGGCCGCAGCCGCCCGGCCTCGAGCTCCTCGCCTAGGCCTCGCGCCGTTACCTCATCAGACACTACGGCTCCGTTTGGCTCCCCACTAGGCCGGGCAATTCAGGCCTCCGTCGCTACACCGTGTAACCCGACGGCCTGCGGCACGTCGCTCACGACCCGTGTCGGGCCGCGTCCGCGGCCTTTGCGAGCCCTTTGAGGACAGCAAAGAACTCTGGTGATTGTCCGATGAACAGCCCGTCGGCGGTCAGCGCCCTGACCGTGGCCATAGCGGCACCTTTCGTCTGGGTGGGACGGATGATCGAGACGATCGGGAACTTGCGGTCGAGGAAGATCGTCGGCTCGGGCATGATCAGATTGGTCTGGGTCAGTTCGCCGTCGGCGTTGAGGTCGGGGAACGTGAGCCCGGTGGTGGGGTCGGTGAGGGGAGGCGCGTTGCCGGCTTTGTCCTGCCAGGTCTGGAAATGCATGATCTCGGAGCCGCCAATGCTGAGCAGGATGCGCAGCACCTCGCGATGGGTGACCCGTTGGGCGAGCGAGGCATAGAGGCTCGTCCCGGCTTGCTCGATCCAGGCGAAGTGGAAGCCGGCCGTGTTGGCGATCGCTTGCAGGTGGTCGGGCGGGGCGAGGTCGGCGTCGGTGCGCGGGATCGCCGGGTGCTGGCCGGTCGCGAGGTCGGGGATCGCCTGTGGCAGCGCATCCCCGAAGTCGGGGTTGAGCGAGTCGCTGCGGTAGCGCGTCCAGAAGCTGGTGTTGACGGTCAGCTGCATCAGGTTCGTGAGACGTCCGATTTGTTGCGCTCCGGTCGCCTCGCTGCTCGGCAGGGTGCGGAACCTGTCCAAGTTGACCGTTCGCGCCCCGTGCGCGTCCAAGTAGGCGTTGAGGAACGTGCCGTGGGTGATCTCGTCGTCGGTGTTGTCGTGGATGTACTGGTCCATGTCCTCGTCCAGGACGGCAACCGCCTCGGTGTAGTCCGGATTGCCGCTTCCGCCGGGGACTTCGCTGTCTTGGATGCCGGCGAGCTCGTTGTATTGCTGCCAGATATCGGTCTCGATGATCTCGGCCGCGGCCAAGAACCGGAGAATCGCGGCATCTCCGCGAGTAAGGCCGCCGCTCGCGAAGGCCGGTGGCGCATCGGTCAGCAGTCGCCCCGCGCTGAGGGTTGCTGCTCCGACCGCGGCCCCCTTTGCCAAGAAGGAACGACGGCTGGTCAGATACTCCGACTGTTCGACTGTGTCCATGATTTCCTCCTTTCCGGGTCCCCTTTCAGGAGCTGAAGTTCGCGATCGCCGAGGCACAGCCGACGCCCTGAATCCAGACGTTCTGGACCCCGGTGATGTCCGGTGCAATGTCGTCCGCGGAGACGATCATCTGCGCCGTGAAGGACTCGTCGTTACCGTCACCGGCTCGGTAGAAGTCGGCGAGAAGAACGACCGTGTTCTCATCGGTGGTGGCGGTCTTCAGGGGCTCCGCCGCCGACCCGGTGCACTTGAAGGTCGTGCTCCTCCGGAGTTCGACCGTGTCCCAGCGAACGCCTTCGCCGCTGAGACACCCGGCCAGCGGGCCCTGGCCGACGTCGCTCGTGCAGCGAAAGCCGCCAGCGGAGTTGACGAAGCCGGTCTCCGGGTTGTAGGAGCCACCGCCCGTCAGCGTGGCGGCACCGGTCGGAAAGCCGCTGATGTCGGTGGCGTTGAAGCCGAAGCCGATGTTGCCGCTTGCCGCCGACGCGGTCGCCGCTATCAGCAGAACGGCCGCTGCCAGCACAGCCGGCACGAGCACAATGATCTTCATCTCCCAAGCCTCCTAGCCTGTGACATGGAATCGGTGGCTCACACAGCCGAGGCGCAGCCCCCGTCTGCGCCCGCGAAGTCAGCTTCTGGACATCACCTCTTTTCAGTTCGGCCGATGCCCCCTACTACGGGCCAGCCGGTCATCCGGCCCGCAAGTGTCGAGTACCAAACTCGGGCAGATCGGGTCAATACGCCGATCGGCGTATATTTGAGCCGACAGAGACGATGGAGAGTCTTGGCCGCTTGGACGCCGAAGCCCTGGGAGCTTTCGTGCCCGAGGACTTGGTCTTCTCGGAGCCCGAAATCCTGTTCCTCCTCGCCCTCGCGGGGCTGGTGCAGCTCCTGCGGCCTTACCTGGTCCTACTGCTGACTCACTCCAACTCGGCTCTCGGATTGACACGCCGGGAGATCGAAGTCCTGGCCTGGGTTGCAGGGGGCAAGACGAATGCCGAGACCGCAGAGCTCCTCTCGATCGCGCCTGGAACCGTGAAGAAGCACCTTGATCACATTTACGAGAAGCTCGGCGTCGGCACGCGGACAGAGGCGGTCGTCACAGCGATGGGGATCCCGCCTTTCGTTGGCGCTCAGCGGTGACGGTGCGCGTGCGCCTGGCTGCTGACCGGTGAGTTGGTACGTAGTTCGGGGACGCCGCCGCGTCAGGCCATTTGCGGGTCGTCGGTTCTGTTCCGCCGTCGGGTTTATTTCGACTGCGAAGCAGGCGACCGCGGCGGCCGCTCGCACAGCAGCTCGCCATTAGCTGGGCCACCAAAGAGAGGCCGAGGGCCGGGCTGCGGCTACCCGGACCCTCGGCATGCCCCGACCCGCCGCCTGATAGTGAGGTGCCCGGCAAGGCGACTGGGCCGCAGCGGCGCCGAGTTAACGCAGTTTGTCTCTCCCCGTCTCTGCCCCCGCCGGACGCTTTTCAACTCTCCGAGAGGATGTCGCCCTGCGCGCTCTCGTGTAGACCGTTCCAGACGGCGAGCACTCGCGCCACGAAATCTGCGTCTCCACCTGTCACCCGCACGTCGCCGGCGGCCTGCGCGCGACCGCAAGGCCGCTGTTGAGCAGGAAAACGACCAGCTTCGGAACGTACTCGAGGTCGTCGATGCGAACGAGCATTGCGGACCGCTGACGTGCGATAGACGCTAGCGGACCAAAGATGCGCACGAGCGAGTTGGATCCGGCGCCCCGGACCACTCACCGATCAGGCGCGGCACACCGTGGCCGCCTGCGCGCCCCCTCCCAAATCCTGGGAAAAGGAATAGGCTGCCCGTCCCCTGGGGTAGCCGCACAGCCCCTCTCCCCTGGACGGCCAGTGTATCCGCTGGCCGTCCGTTCAATCGCGACGAGAGCGGATCGCGGAGAGCAGAGAGGGGGCAGGGTGACTGCCCCACGTGCTCCTGGTGCGTTAGCAGGCGAGCGGCACCGTCCCGCTCAGCCCGTCCGGATCACTGGCGGTGCAGGCGCTGAGGCCTAGAACGGCGGGAACGATCGCGCCACGTGGCGAGATGGGTCGACGTTTTTCCAGCGGCCGGGACCGGACGGAGGGCGCCAGTAGTGGCGGCGGCGGGCGGGGCTCGGTGCCCGAACCAGGCTGCCATGCGGCGCCGGGAACGCCCTAGACTCAGAGGCCATGGCGACGTGGAGTTGTCCTGAGTGTGGCGGCAACAACGAAGCTGGGACGCGCTTCTGTGGGCATTGCGGAATCCCGCGCGAGGCGGGCCCCGGGCCTCCCGCTGCGCCCAACTCGGAGGGGGTCGTCGCCGACGCGCTGCGCAGCTTCGTGGCGGGCCAGGTCGCCGACCGCCTGGTTGAGGAGGGAGGCCACTTTCCGGAGGAGCGGCGTCTCATCACCGCCCTCTTCGCGGACATCTCCGGTTTCACTGCGCTTGCCGAGCGGCTCGGCGACCCGGAGCAGCTGATGGAGGTGATCGATCCAGTGGTCACCGCGCTCAGCACCATCGTCGGACGCTACGAGGGTTACGTCGAGAAGTTCGCCGGGGACGCGTTACTCGCGCTCTTCGGCGCGCCGGTCAGTCATGAGGACGACGCCGACCGGGCGCTGCTCGTCGCTCTCGAGATGCACCGCGAGCTCGAGCAGATTTGCGCCGACCTACCGCACAATCCCGAGCTCACGCTTCACGTCGGAGTCAACTCAGGGCACGGCATCGCGCGCATCCTCGGGAGCGAGGCCCGAATGGACTACGCGGTGCTGGGCGACTCGATCATCCTCGCCCAGCGGCTGGAGTCCGCCGCACCGCCCGGTGAGACTTACGTGAGCTCCTCGACTTTGGCCCTGACGCGCGACCGCTTCGAGTTCGAACACGTTGGTGAGCTCGTGCTGAAGGGCAAGAGCGAACCCGTGCCGACGTGGCGGCTCGTCGGCGAGCGGACGTCCGCAAAGGCGGCCGCCCGGCGGCTGATCGGACGCGGGACCGAGCTCGCAGCCGCGGAGGCGTCGCTCGAGGCGCTCGCCGGAGGCCGCGGCTCCGTTCTCAGCGTTACGGGCGAGCCGGGCGTCGGGAAGTCGCGGCTGACGCAGGAGGTGCGCGCGCGGGCGGAGGGGCGCGCGCGCTGGTTGCAAGTCCGTTGCCTTTCCTACGGCTCGGCGCTCGCGTACTGGCCGTACATGGACCTCTTGCGCCGGGTCATCGGGATCCGCACCGAAGAGGGACCGGACGGGGCGGCGCGCAGCCTCTCTGAAGCGATCCCCGACGAACAGACTCGTAGCTACTTCGCGAGGCTGCTCGGGCTGCCCCCAGGCGACAGCGACGTTGCCGGCCTCGAGCCGGAGGCTTTCAGGAGGGGTCTCCACGAGGCGTTCGCCGCCTGGTTGACAGCGCTGGCCGATGAGGCTCCGGTCGTCGTCGCCCTCGAGGACTTCCATTGGGCCGACGCCTCGAGCGTCGCCCTCACCGCCGACCTCGTCAGTTCGACGGCCGAGCGACCGGTGTTGCTCTACCTCATCGCCAGGCCCGAGGCCGAGCCACTCCTCGACGAGCTTGGGCCTCAGCGCACCGCGATCCGGCTCGCTCAGCTCTCTGAGGAGGGAATCGAGGCGCTCACAGAGAGCGTGCTCGAGGGTCTTCCGCCGCGAGACCTGATCCCCTTCGTTGTCCGGCGCACGGCCGGGAACCCCTTCTTCGTGGAGGAGTTGCTGCGCTCTCTCCAGGACTCGGGAGCCCTCGTCCGGACGGACACAAACTGGCTCATGAAGCCGGGCTGGGACGCCCGCAGCTTGCCGACAACGATCGAGGAAGTCCTCTCGGCGCGCATCGACGTGCTTCCGAGACCCACCGCGACGCTCCTCCAGACCGCCTCGGTGATCGGGCGCCGCGTGCCGCTCCCGCTCCTGCGAGCCGTTAAAGGCGACGGCTCCCTGGACCAGGGGCTCCAGGAGCTTGTGGCGGGCGGACTGCTCGACCGTGGCGCGGACGGCGGCATCGACATGGTCGTCTTCCACCATGCCCTCGTCCAGGACGTGGCCTACTCCCGGCTCCTTCGCCGCCGGCGCCGCGAGCTCCACCGGAAAGTGGCCACGGTCGCAGAGGAGCTCTATGGGGCGGGCGAGGACGCTATCGATTTGCTCGCGCGCCACCTCTACCTCGGCGAGGCGGGCGACAGAGCGATCGAGTACCTGCGTCGCGCGGGCGAGCGCTCGAAGCGGTTGTACGCGAACCAGGAGGCCATCCTCCATTTCACGCGGGCCGCGGAACTCGTGCCCGCCGATTCCGAGATCCGGCTGCGACTGGCCGACCTCCACGAGCTTGTCGGAGACTACGAGGAGGCGCTCCGGCTGTATGAGGACGAGCGCCGGGAGACGAACGACGTCCGCGCCTGGAGAGGCCTCGCGGCGACGCACCGCAAACGGGGCGAGTACGGCCAAGCGCTCGACGTGGTGGAGCTAGCGTTCAGATCCGAGGGGTTGAAAGGAGAGGACCTCACGCCGCTCTGGCTCGAACAGGCTTGGACGCTGTCGGTCGCCGGTCGCTTCGAGCAAGCGATCGACGTCCTCGAAGCGGGCCTCGCAGCCGAACCGACGCGGCGCGACTCGGTCATCGGACACATGCTTCTCCAGCTCGCGCGGGCCGAGACCATCGAGGGTCACTTCGATGTAGCGCTCAGGCACCGCCTCCAAGCCCAGGAGATCTTTGACGGACTGGAAGACCTGCACGGGCTTTGCACCGCCAAGCGGATCGTCGGCGATACCTACCGCCGCCTGGATCGGCTCGACGAGGCTGCCGACGCACTACGAGCCGGCCTGGAGTTGGCGGAGCGGGTGGGCAATGCAGAGGAGATCGGGGGCTGCCTGCTCAACCTCGCGCTCGTCGAAATGCAGCGCGGCGCGCTCCAGCAGGCGATCGCGTGCAACCGGCGGGCGATCGACGAGTTCGAGCGCATCGGGAACGCCTCGGGCCGTGCCCAGGGCTACGCGAACCTCGCCTGGCTCTTGTTCGAGACCGGCGAGCGCGCCGAAGCCCTCCTGTATTCCGAGCGCGCCCTCGAGCTAGCCCGAACGATCGGGCACTCGCTGACGATGGCCGACGTGCAAGACACGATGGCGACGATCAGCTTCACGGAGGGCGACCTTCCACGTGCCGTCGAGCAGGCGGAGCAGGCCGCGGCCCTGTACCTCGAGATGGGAGCCCTTTCCCAGGCGGCTGGCTCGCTCGAGCTTGCGGCCAAGGCGTGGGAACTGGGGGGAGACGCGGAGCGGGCCCGCGCCGCGCGCACGCGGGCCCGCGAGGTCGCACCGAATGCCGCCTAGTTGTGCCCGCTGACGCCGCCGGTTCCTGCGGGGGTGAGCTCGACGCAGTTCGGAGTGAGGTTTGTGTCCGGCGCCCAGTCGAAAACGTGGCGTCCGATCGAGGTCGTCGCATAGAGACAGACGAATCCGTCCTGATCGGCAACCGGGACGCTCGCCTGGACCGTGACGACATCGAGCCCCTGCGAAAGCGCTGCACCGTCACCCCGCACGCTGGCAGAGCTCACGGGGGTTGAGTCAGTGGCGCTGTCGACCACCCACAACGCGTAGCTCACACTCGGGCAGCTCGCCGTGCCGAGCTCGATGTCGACAGTCGCTGTGGCCCCGTCAGTGCTGTAGAGCCAGCTCGTGTCGGTGATGTCCGCGCACGCCGGTCCCTTCACGTCGTCGACGGCCGCCGGGGCCGACCCAGCCATAGCGGCGAGAGCCAGCGCGACGACCGGAATTACAAGAAGCTTCTTCACTCGTCTCCCCTTTCTCCCCTTACTTCACGTTGGTCCTGTCATTGCCCGTCCATTGCGTTCCGTCCGAGAAGGCACCGCCCACCTCGACCATGATCGTCTGGTTGGCGATCCCGAGGCTGTTCAGGGTCCGGATGAACGTCTGCCGGTCGAACTTCGCCTGGGCCTCGGCGCCCGTCGCGCTCCAGCTGGTCGCCGGCTGGTTGGGGTGGGCCTCGGCGAAGTCGCCGTTCGCGTCGACGTACGTGATCCTCGTGATCTTCACGCTCGAGGGGACGATCTGGCCGACGTTGCGGAACGGGACCTTCACCTTGACCGTGATCGGCGTGCCCGACGTCATCCGCTGGAGGTTGTCGGGGTCCCAGTCGATGATCGCGTTGTAAGTGTCCTCCCCCATGCAGGGGCCATTCACTGTGTTGAACTCGTTGCCTGTCGGGATCCCGTCGCCGTCGAGGTCGTTGCCAGGGGTGTAGGGGTCGTTATCGGAGTTCGCCGGGAAGCACGACTGCGCCTCCAACGTCGCGGAGAGCCCGTCGTGGTCGTTGTCGGCAAGGATCTCGACGCTTGTCTCCGCCGCGGCCGAGGGGTTGCCGTCGGAGTCGGCGGCCGTCAGCCTGATCAGGTACGAACCCGGCACCCAGCCCGAGGCCCCGGGGGGTGCGAGCAGTACCTTCTCGCCCGTCCTGGTTCCCGTGAAAAGTGGGCTGGGGTGAGACGCATCCGTGGGCGACGACCAGGTTAGCTTCGTGCCCGTCAGAGCGCCCTCCTCCGCGTCGTGTCCGGAGCCCCAGAGCGTGACGCTCTCGAACTGGAGGGGCTTGGCGCCGGGCAAGGGAGTCGCGATGGCAGCGACCGGCGTCTGGTCGTCGGCCTCTACGACCACGTTCGCGACTTCCGTGAACGGCGTCTGCGTGAAGCCGTCGTCCACGAGGACGCTGATCGTCCCCGTACCCGCCACGGTCTCGCAATTGCTCGACGTGTCGGTGCGGAGGTCGAAGTGCGCGGTCCCAGCCCCGGAGTCGAACGACGTCGGAGGGACGCCGACCTTGATCGGGTACTTCACGCCGCCACAGTCCCAGTAGAACGTTGCGCGCGCGTCGGCGGGGAAGTCGTCCGTCGCATCAACGCCCACGTCGACGATCCCCGGCGCCGGCGGAGGTTCCGCAGTGCCCGCTTGCCTGCAGGCCGAGAACTCCGAGGTGTTGCCGTCCGGATCGGTGGCGGTCGCCGTCACCCAAGCGCTTGAGCCGATCACTGTCGCCGAGTTGAACGTGAAGCTGGTGTTGCCGCTTGCGGTCGTCTTGACATTCTTCGAGCCGAGGAAGGTCTGGCCCTCGCCGTTCCCGGACGCGTCGCAGGCGCTGTTCGCGAAGACCTCGAGCCTGTAGGCCTTGTTCGCCTCGGTGTCGAGCGCCCCCTGCACGGTCGTTCCGCCGCCCCCGGCCGTGACCGATGTCAGGTCCGGGAAGTTCTGGAGGTTGTTCGGACCGGAGTCGCCATCCCCATCGTCGTTCGGCGTCACGCCGCCCAGAGGTGCGACGACGCCCAGATCGATCCCGATGCCGCCGTTTCCGTAGATCGAGTTGCCGAGGATCCGGTTGCCGGTGGCCGGCCTCGGGCTAGCGATGACCGTCACGCCGCTCGAGCCGTTGCCGGAGACCAGGTTGCCGGCGCCCGCAACCGTACCGCCGACTGTCGTGTTCAGCGCGTTGTGCATGCGGATGCCCTCGCCGCCGTTCGGGATCGCCGCCGTGCCGGCGAAGTTGGTGCCGGCCTTGTTCCCCTGCACGATGTTGCCGGTCGTGCTCGGGAAGTCGACGCCGAAGATGGAGATGCCCTGGTTCGTGTTCCCGGACGTGAGATTGCCCTCGCCCACGCCGGGCCCGCCGATCGTGTTGTTGCCGCCGCCGTCGACGGCGATGCCGTCGATGCCGTTCGCGATCGCGGCTGTACCCGCCGCGTTCGTCCCTGCGTAGTTGCCCCGAACAGTGTTGTTCGTCGAGTTGTGGAGCAGGATGCCGTGGCCGCCGTTGCCGGAGACCACGTTGCGCTGGGCCGCGCTCGTGCCCCCGATGGTCGTGAGGGAAGCGCCCTCGACACGGAGCGCGTCGCCGCCGTTTCCGAGGTCGACCGTTCCGGTCGCATCCGTCCCGATCAGGTTGCCGACCACGGAGTTGCCGGTCGCCAACGAGCCCTGAATCTGAAGACCGCGGCTTTGATTCCCGGATAGGACGTTCCCGCCGATCGTGTTTCCTGCGGAGAAGACGATGACGCCGAAATTGTTGGGCAGGGCCGCCTCGCCGCTCGCGTCGGTGCCGATGTAGTTCCCGAGAACATCGGTGTTGTCGGCGACACCGTCGATGACCACGGCTGCATGGGGGGCTCCGGGCCCGGCGGATCCCGTCTGGCCGGAGAT
>Ga0137375_10008388_pt1 | contig 12288 bp, 10 predicted proteins | sample SagtaG_24_FD_104936 | JGI IMG/M metagenome (GOLD analysis project Ga0137375, IMG submission 104936) | Vadose zone soil microbial communities from Sagehorn Ranch, Mendocino, California, USA - Sage1_R_113_16 metaG | ecosystem: Environmental > Terrestrial > Soil > Vadose zone | place: USA... | reverse complement strand
GCCGGCGCGAGCTCGAGCGCGAGTACGCGCGTCAGCGCGACGACGCCGGCCTTGGCGACGTTGTAGGGGAAGCCGTTGGGAACCGTGGCGAAGGCGTGGACGGAGGCGACGTTGACGATCGCCGAGCCGCGCGGCATGTGTGGGACAGCCCGCTTCGCGCACAGCCAGGGCGCGCGCAGGTTCAGGTCGAGGCAGTCCTGCCAGCCTGCGAGGTCGGCGTTGAGCGCGCCGAGGAAGTAGTTCGCCCCTGCGTTGTTGACGAGCACGTCGATGTGGCCGAGCTCGGCGATTGCGAAGTCGATCAGCCCCTCGCACGTCTCTGGGGAGCGTAGGTCGCCCTGGAAGAACCGCGGGTCGCCGCCCGCGGCGCTCACCTCCGCCTGCGCGTCGTCGCTTCCCTGCTCGTCGAGGCCGTGGACGACCACCGCAGCCCCGTCGGCGGCAAATGCCCGGGCCGTCGCCCGCCCGATGCCGCTCGTCGAGCCGGTGACGACGACGGCGAGGCTCACGAACGCACTGGCACCTGGACTGCCGCGGTCGAGACGAGCGCGACCCCATGGGGCGGAAGCGAGATGTCGCCGGAGCCGCTCGTCTCCGCGATCAGCTCGAGCCAGGCTCCGTCGACCGTCAGTGTGCGCTCCTCGGGGGCATGGTTGAGGAGGAAGAGAAGCGGTCCGTTCGGAGTGCCCTCGATCCGGACGATCTCCAGCCCTTCCGGCAGCTCCGCCACGGCCAGCCCCCGGCGCGGGCAGAGCTCGCGATAGATCGCTCGGAGGCTCGCCTCGCTCCCGGCCCCGGCCAGGTACGTGACGAGGCCCTGCCCGACCCGATGCTCCGCGACCGCGGGTGTTCCCGCGAAGTCGCCCTCGGCATAGTGCGCGAGGGCCTCCGCGCCTTCGAGCTCCAGCTCCTCGTACCACCCGGCGAACTCGCCGGCGAGGTCGTCACCGGCAAAGCGAACGGTCTCGCCTTCCGAGACGCTGGCATAGTCGGTCACGGTCAGGCCGGCGAGCTCGTCGAGCCAGGCGGGGAGAGGGCGCTCCGGGACGGCGTTGCTGCGATCCTTGATTCCGGAGCGGGGTGCGAGCACGAGCCACCCGCCTCGGTCCACGTAGTCGGCGAGCGCGTGGGCGAGCGCCGGGTCGACGACGTAGAGACTCGGGGCCACGACCAAGCGATAGCGAGCAAGGTCGGCGCCGGGCCAGACGACGTCCACTCCGAGCCCCAGCCGCCGGAGCGCCTCGTAATGGCGGCCCTGCGTCTCCTCGTAGCCGAGGGCCGGGTTTGTCGGCTGGACCTGGAGAGCGAAGCGCGAGTCCGCGTCGTAGAGAAGGGCGGCATCGGCAGCGGGTCCGCCGCCGGTGAGCGGGCCCCGCAGCCGCTCCAGCTCGCCTGCGAGTTCTTGGACCTCGCGAAACCGTCGACCGATCCGGCCGTCGTAGTCGAGCAGCCCGTGCCAGTGCTGCTCGGTCCCGTAGCGGGCCGTTCGCCAGCGGAAGTAGACGACGGCCTCGGCGCCGTGCGCGATCGCCTGGTAGGTCAGGAGCCGCAGCTGTCCTCGCCGAGGCGTGCGCAGCAGCTCCCAGCCGAGGGGGCCCACCTGCTGCTCGAGGACCCAGACCGGCCGGTCCTCCTTCAGCGTCCGCAGGGCGTCCGCGCTCATGCCCGAGCGCCACCAGCTCCCTGCGAGGAGCGGATAGTTCGACCACGAGACGAAGTCGAGGTCCTCGGCGAGCGCCCGGTGATCGATCTCGCGGTTGCCGAGGCTCATGAGGTTGTGGGTGATCCGTTGCTCCGGCGAGCACCGATCACGCAGGACGCGAATCTGGAGTCCCTCGTAACGGGCAAAGCTCTCGGCGGCGAAGCGGCGGTAGTCGAGGGCAAGGCCCGGGTTGGGCGAGTAGGGGAGGAAGCCGTCGGGCAGCGGGACCGGCGCTCCTTCGGGAAGCGGGATCTGCTCCCAGGCCGTATAGGTCTGGCTCCAGAACGCCGTGCCCCAGCTCTCGTTCAGGTTGTCGAGCGAGCCGTAGCGTTCGCGCAACCACTCGTGGAACGCGTCCACGCACGCCTCGCAGAAGCAGCGTCCGCCGAGCTCGTTGTCGATCTGCCACGCGACGATCCGGGCGTCCTGCCCGTAGTGCTCGGCGAGCGCCTCGACGATGCGCTCCGTCGCCTGGTGAAAGTTCGGTTGGTTGGGGCAGTAGTGCCGGCGGTGCCCAAACGGTGCAGTGCGCCCATCGGCCCGCACCGCCTGGATCTCCGGGTGGCGCTCGGACAGCCACACCGGCGGCGCTGCGGTCGGCGTCCCCAGGACGATCTCGAGCCCCTCCTCGGCGAGGATCCCGATCGCCTCGTCGAGCCAATCGAACTCGAACCGGCCGGGCTCGGGCTCGAGGCGGGCCCATGCAAACTCGCCGATCCGCACGAGCGAGAGCCCGGCGTCGGCCATCAACTCGGCGTCCTGACGCCACCGCGCTCGGGGCCATTGCTCCGGGTAGTAGGCCACGCCGAGGCGTGGTCCGGAATTCGGCAAGACCGAGCTCATGTGACTGGTAACATCGCCCACGGCGACTCGTTCTGTCAAGGCGCCATGTGACCGATCACGGAGAGCGATCGACGATGAGGCTCCCCGACCGTAGGCTTCTGCTCGTCCTCCTCGCGCTGGCCGTGGTGATCGTCACGGTCTCGCTCGCACTCCGGCTGCGCAAGGAAGAGCGGCCGCAGGTCGAGGCCGGCGCATCCGGACCCGCGCTGGCGGGTAGGGCCGTTCGCGGCGGAGAGGTCAGCCTCGGGGGCCTTCGTGGCCACGTCGTCCTGGTGTCGTTCCTGAACTCGCGTGCCGAGGCAACGCCCGAAGGTGACCCCTCCCGCGCGCAGATCGTGTTCCTGCGCAGCATGCAGAGGCAGCACGCGCGCTTCGGCCTGCGCGTGATCGTCGTCGATGCGGCCGAGCTCGCCGGTGCGGGGAGGCCGAGCCGCAACGACCTCGTGAACTACACGTACGACTGGAATCTCGACCCGGCCATCGCCGTTCTCCGCGACGACGGCACGCTCGCGCGCCGGTTCACGGTTGCGAAGGCACCGACGACGTTCCTGGTCGGATCCGACGGCACCGTGCGCGAGCGCTGGGACGGCTTCGTCCCGGCAGCGCGACTCGACCTGGCGATCCGCCGGACCGAGGGCCGGAGTCCGACCGACTAAAGGCTTGAGAAGATCGCTCACTTGAGTCGCCACCAGCACGCACACGTCGATGTCCAAGGCCCCAGCCGTTCCGGCACAGCCTGATCTTCCTGCCGAGCTCGTCGCACTGGGAGTGCCGGTGGAGCTTCGCGGTCTCAATCTCGAGGCGTGCGTGCTCGAGCGGATCGATCTCTCGGATCGGGAGGCGTCTGAGATGCGGCTCGTCGAAAGCCGCCTCGTACAGGTGGACCTGGGTGGCTCCGCTCTCAAAGACGCGAGCTTTCGCGACGTGGTAGCCCTCGATGGAAGCTGGGCCAACGTTCGCGCCGAGGGCGCCAGGCTGCGCCGTGTTCAGCTCCAGAAGCTGCGATTGACAGGGGCGAACTTTTCTGACGCAGCCATCGAAGATGCGACCTTCGTCGACTGCCGCATCGATCTCGCCTCGTTTCGCTTCGCCAAGCTCGAGCGCGTCAGCTTTGAGCGTTGCCGGATGGAGGAGGTCGACTTTTACGCCGCGAAGCTGGCGTCGGTCGTCTTTGCCGACTGCATCCTGGCTGGTGCGACCTGGGGAGGCGCAACCTTCATTCGCAGCGAGATGCGCGGTTGCGACCTTTCCGGCGCGGGGAACCCTGAGGCACTCCGCGGCGTGCGCATGCCGTGGCCGGACATCATCAATGCCGCAGGAGAGCTCGCGGCAGCGGTCGGTATCGAGATCATCGAGTGAGAATCCGCCGGCCCGAGTGGGAAGGCCGGAGATATCCGCTCGGTCTTCAGGCACTAGTCCGGCTGAGGCCGCGAGGTTCCGCAGCCCCAGCCGTCGCTGCCGCTTCTACGTTTCTAGCCCGCTTCGTTTGCCCCGATGTCGAAGGCGCCGCCGAGCGGAATCGAGTTACCGAAGAAGTCACGCGTCCCGACCGAGCAGCCGCTGAGGCCGCTACACGCATTCGTGCCGCGGTTGATCGCAGGCGATCCCGACTGGAGCGTCCACTGTGTTGTCGGCCTCCCGATGCCGTGGTAGCCGAGGCCGTTCACCAGCGGGTTCTGGTTGTAGACGCCGTGCGCCTCCGGATTCGGATCGGCGAACGTTCCGCCCGTGTAGTAGTAGAGGTTGTAGTCGCGAGCCCGGTTGTTCGCCGTGGCGACGTCGCCGAGCACGTTGGGGATGGCGGAGACGACCAGGTTGTTCCTGAAGACGCCATTTGCCTCGGAGTCCCCTCCGCCGGGACACACGTCGAACAGACCGGTCGCGGACGGGTCGCCCGTGCTGTTGACGTAGAAGGTGTTGTTGTAGATCCACGTGTCGACCAGCTTTCCTCCACCCCACGTGCAGAGGTAGATCTCGGACTGGCCGGGCAGGATCTCGGTCGTCAAGCCACCGGACGGCTTCTTCTTGAAGTACGTGTGCACCGTGCCATCGCCGGCGCAGACGTTGTAACGCACGATGTTGGTCGTCGTCGCGCCTTGATAGCCGAAGACGCTCGTGCAGTAGGTGCTGTTGTCGTGGCCGTAGTTGTATTGCATCGTGCTGTTGGTCGAGCCGTAGTCGATGTCGTAGCCACCGCCGTCCACGCTGGGGGAGTGGTTGTCGTAGGACTCGTTGAACTGGCCCACCATGTTCTCGGCGGTCCACCACCACAAACCGACCGGAGAGCCGATGTCCTCGGGCGGCGGTTCCATCCCCGATCGATAGACGACGTTGTTCTGGATCGTCCCCTCGTGGGACATGTAGATGGCGATGCCGTCGCCGTAGGTGTCGTGAACCGTGGAGTTCTGGATCGTGATGTTCCGGCTCTGAATCGCCTGGTTCTTCGAATCCTTCGACCACTGGAAGTCCTGGTCGACCTGAACGCCCCAGACGAAGATGCCGGCCCACAACGTGGTGTCGTAGGCGTTGACGTTGTCGACCAGCACGTTGTCGAAGTAGCTCTTGCGGGTGTAGACCCCTGATCCCTTCGTCATGTCGGGCTCGACGATCATGCCCGGCGCGAACACGACCAGGCCGGTCCACTTGGCGCCCATCGCCACGTAGCTCCCGCCGGTTACGTGGTGCACGACGAGGTTCTTCAGCATGATGCCGACCGCGGGCGCGTCGTGGTCGGTGGTGAGGAGAACTCCCCAAACCCTGCTGTTCTCGACCTCGAGGTCCTGCACCGTCACGTACGAGGTATCGAGCAGCTTGACGGCCCGGTTCTGGCCCGTCCCGTCGATGACGGGCAACGCGCCGGTTCCGTAGGCGCCGATCGTGATCCGGTTGGCGCTCGTGCCGGACGACGAGAAGACGAACGATCCCGTGCAGGTGGTACCGCGGTTGAACAGCAGGCTGTCGCCTGGCGCGAATGTCTTGCCGTTGACGGTGTTGAGGTTGTTCCACGGGCTCGTCGACGAGCCGTTGCCGTCTGAGGCAGCGGCGCAGTTGACGTAGTAGCTCGTTCCCGCGGCGAGCGCCGGGCTGCCGAGCATGAGCAACAAACAGCCGGCCAGAACGGCCAACAGAAAAGGAACTCTTGAGTTGCGAGACATCGAAGCTCTCTCCTTCTAGGAGACCCCCCGACGAGTCGAATCTCGGTCTGCTTCCCTCCTTTCCTCGGGGCGCAGCTGTGACTGGTCACATTAGCGTGGGCGGTACCATTCCAAATCGACAGGGGCTCCGTCAAATTGAAAGCTGGGCCCGGGCGCCTGTGCTTTTATGGCTGTTGTGACTGTTCACGGAGATGTCAGCCGCCGTCCGACGATCCGCGACGTCGCTGCCCGCGCCGGCGTCTCGCATCAAACCGTGTCGCGCGTGATCAACGGCCGCGAGGAGGTGGCTCCCGCGACCCGCGAGCGCGTCCGGGCCGCGATCCGGGAGCTCCAGTACGTCCCGAGTCCACTCGCCCGCGGCCTCATGGGCAGCCGCACGCACACCCTCGGCATGGTGACCGCTGACGTGACCGACCAGTTCTTCGCGGAGGCGATCGCCGGGGCCGAGCTGGAGACGCGTAAGCGCGGGTACTACCTGATCGTCGCCAGCGTCGAGGGCGAGGCTGAGGACGACGAGCTCGCGTACCTGCGGCTCATGCTCGAGCGTCGCGTCGAGGGCCTGATCGTCGCGCGCCCTCAACTTCCGCTGACCCTCGAGCAGCTTCCCCCGGCCGTCGAGCGGGTGCCGCTCGTCTCGATCGGCTCGAGCGACGTCCCGGGCTTCATGTCCGTCGACGTGGACAACCGCGGCGGGGGATTCGAGGCCACGTCCCGGCTCGTGGCGCACGGCCACCGGGTGATCGCGACCATCACGGGGCCGTCCGAGTGGCCCTCCGCCCGCGAGCGTCTGGACGGATACCGCCAAGCGTTGCGCGAGGCCGGACTCGCTTACGACGAGAGTCTGGTCGAGGCTGCTTCAGACTGGGGTCCCGAGAGCGGGCAGCAGGCGCTCGCGAGCCTGCTTTCCGGCGCCGCCGGCTTCACCGCCGTCTTCGCCCACAGCGACCTGCTTGCGCTGGGAGCGATCCGCGAGCTGCGCTCCCGCGGACTGTCCGTTCCGGACGATATGTCGGTGGTCGGCTACGACGACATCCCCGTGGCGAGCTTCGTCGACCCGCCGCTGACGACCGTACGCCAGCCGATGCGGGAGGTCGGCGCGCTCGCCGCGAAGCTTCTCCTCGACCGCATCTCCGGAGACGGGGCCGCGCCCGTGGGAGGGCGCATCCACCTGCCCACGACGGTCGTCGAGCGCGGCAGCGTGGGTCCGCCGCGGGCCTAGTGCCCCTCTAGCGCGCGCAGCCGCTCCTCCCAGGCGCGGGTGCGCTCGGCGCGGTCGGTGGAGAAGGCTTCGCGCGCGCCCGGAAGCTCGACGCGGGCACGCACGATGTCCGCGACGAGGTGCAGATCCTCGGCGCCCGCAGCGGCGTCCGTGGGCGGCGGGGCTCTCCGCGACAGACGCGCAGGAAGTTCGCCGCTTGCGCCTGCATCGGATCGATCCAGGGAAGCTGCGGCACGATCCGCTCCGGCATCACGCCGTCTCCGGGGTCGCTGTAGATCTCCAGGCGGCCCGCGCGATTGACCGCCAGCGAAGGCGCAGGGCGAAGCCGCACGTACCCGCGCTCGAACGCGACAAGGATCTCCTCCTCGAGCCCGACCGTCACTCGGTACGGCGCTACCTCGATCGTCGCCGGGACGCCTGACTCGCTCTCGAAGGCGTAGAGCCGCCCGGAGACGTGGACGAAGACGAGCCGGTAGCGCTCCCCGACGAAGTGTCGGAGCAGGTTGAGCGGGTGGACGAGCTCGTTCACGCCGTTCGAGAGTGCCCAGAGCGCCTCGTCGTCGGCCGCGAGCTCGGGCGGAGGCTCCTCGGCGGGGAACGGCGGCGGTTCTTCGCCCACGTCGATCAGCGCAACATGCGCATTCGCGATCCAGTCGCCGTCCGAGTAGCAGATGCGCAGATAGCGGAGGCCGCCCATGTCGCCGCTCGCCTTCCATGCATCGACCGTTCGCTTGGCTTCGACGGTCGCCGGATCGGAGCGGCGGTGGTAGCCGAGCATGTGGACGCAGCCGTTCTCGCTCGCGAGGCGCGCGAGCCGGTCGCCGGCCGCCGCGGTGAGCGCGAGCGGCTTCTCGGTGAAGAGATGAGGCACGTGCGGGTAGAGCTCGGGGAGCAGCGCGGCGTGGTGGGTGAACCTCTGCGAGGCGACGATCCCGTCGAGCTGCTCGGACTCGAGCAGCTCCCGGTGATCGCGGTAGACACGCCCGATGCCGTAGCGGGCCGCGACCAGCTCGGCCGTGCGCTGTCGCGGCTCGGCGAGCGCGACGAGCTCGCACTCTTCGCGGAGCAAGGCGTAGCTCCGGATGTGGGCGAGCTGGCCCATGAAGCCGGCACCGACGAAACCGATCCGCACCTTCGCGGCCACGCGCCTACCAGTCGGCGATCGCGCCGCTCGGATGCTGGAGGATGGGCAACCTGTACGGCTTGTACGGGTGGCTGCGGCAGAGCTCGACATCGAGCTCGACGCCCCAGCCGGGCTTGTCCGACAGCTCGAGGTAGCCGTCCAGGAACTCGAGCGGCTCCGTCAGCAGCTCTTGCGTCCAGTCCGGCGGATAGAGGCAGATCTCGAGCGCGACGAAGTTCGGAGAGGCCACCGCGACGTGAGCCGAGACGATCGTGTTGACGGGGCCGAGAGGGTTGTGCGGCGCGAAGCCGCAGTAGTAGACCTCGGCCATCGCGGCGATTGCCCGCGCTTCGAGAACCCCGCCGCAATGTGAGAGGTCCGGCTGCAGGAGCGCCGCGCCGCCGAGCTCGAGCACCTCGCGGAAGGCCCACTTCGTGAAGAGGCGCTCGCCCGTTGCGACCGGGATGGACGTTGCCCGCGCGACCTGTGCCAGCCCCTTCACGTTCTCCGGTAGCGCCGGCTCCTCGAGGAACCAGATGTTGTACGGCTCGAGCGCACGAGCAAGCTTGATCGACATCGCGGGGGTGAGCCGGCCGTGCGCGTCCCAGGCGATTTCGACGTCCGCCCCGACGGCCTCCCGCAGCGCCTCGACCTGCCCGGCCGCGCGGCGGAAGATGCCGTCGCCCTGGATCGGCAACACCGGCTCTGTGATGCCGGTCTTCATCGCCTTGAATCCGCGCTCGACGAGCGCCTGGGCGCTACCGGCGAGCTCCTCGAGCGTCGCGCCGCCAGGGCCGTTCGCGTACAGCTTGATGCGGTCGTGGCAGCGGCCGCCGAGCAGCTCGTAGACCGGCAGACCAGCGACCTTCCCTTTGATGTCCCAGAGGGCCTGCTCGATGGCGCTCATCGCCGAGAGGGTGACGGCGCCGCTGCGGAAGAACGGCTGCCGGTACATCACTTGCCAGAGATGCTGGATCCGCGCCGGGTCCTCGCCGACGACGTACTCCCGGTACTCCTCGACCGCCGCGGCGACTGCGCGCGGATGCCCCGGCAGGCTTCCCTCGCCGACGCCGCTCACACCTTCGTCCGTCTCCACGACGACGAAGAGCCAGTTCCGCGACCCGACGTCGACGACGAGCGGCTCAACGGCTGTGATCTTCATCGGGCGAGGACCTTACGCGGCTGCGGCCAGTAGCGCTCCGCGCGCGCCGGTTCCCGCCACCTCGATCACGCCGCCCGTGTCCGGGTAGCCGGCGAGCGTCTCCTCGTCCACCTCGATGCGAGCGCTCGTCACGTAGAGGAGATCGCCCCGCTCGCCGCCGAAGGCTGCTTTCGTGACGTTCCAGGCCGGCAACGGCACGGACGCGATCTCCGCGCCCTCGGGGCTGAAGCAGCGGAGGACGTTACCGTGGAACTCGCCGAGCCAGAGGTTTCCCTCGCGGTCGGTGACGACGCCGTCGGGGGACGAGTCGTATCCATCCCAGCCGATCAGCAGCCGTTGCTCCGCCAGCGTTCCGTCCGGCGTGACGCCCGACGCGTAGACACCTTTCCGCCTACCGGGATGGCCGCTCGTCTCGACCGTGTAGAGGAGGCGGCCGTCCGGGCTGAGCGCGGGCCCGTTCGCGATGAGATAGCCGTCGTCAACGGTGCGGCGGTTCAGCTCGGTGTCGTAGCAGTAGTACGTACCGAGTCGCTCCTCGGGCGTTCCGCCGAGCGTGCAGGCCCAGATCCGCCCCCCGGCGTCGGCGGTCGCATCGTTGAAGCGGACGTCGTCCCGATTGCCGTCGACCCGGTCGATCCGAGACGCCGTCACGGTCGCGTCGTCGTTGAGCGCCACGTGATGGAGCCCTGACTTGAAGCCGGCGACCAGCCCTCCCTCCGGCCTCACGACGACGAACCCGACGTGCTCCGGCGTGGTCCAGGAATTCGTGCTTCCGTCGGCGGGGTCGTGGCGGTAGATGCGGTTCTCGAGGATGTCGACCCAGTAGAGGCGTTGCGAGTCGGGGTCCCACGTCGGACCCTCCCCGAGACTGCAGCCCGGATTGACGAGGCAGCGCGTTCGGATCTCTCGGCCGGTCCGCGCCCTAGGCACTGTTGCCTACCACTCAATCTCGCGACGCTCGTAGAAGAAGCGCCCCGAGGGACCGTTGTCGGGGAGCGTGGCGAGATAGACGGCGGTGTCGGCCCCTTCCTCCGGGGACAGAGGTGCCTCGGATCCTCCCATGTCCGTCTTGACCCATCCCGGATGCATTGCGTTGACGAGAATCTCCTCGCTTCGCACCGCCGTGGCGAGGACGGCGCTGACGGCGTTCACGGCCGCCTTCGAGACTCTGTAGCTCAGGCCGTCGGCGGGCATTCCTCCCGCGAACTGCCCCGCCTGCGAGGAGAGGATGACGACCCGTGCGCCTTTCGCGGCGCGGAGCGACCCGAGCAGTGCCTGAGTGAGGAAGAGAGGAGCCTCGACGTTCACGCGCATGACCTCGCGGAAGGTGTCTCGCTGCACCTCGTCGACAGACTCATGCGGTCGGGGATTGATGGCCGCGTTGTGCACGAGGACGTGCAGCACTCGCACCGCCGCCAACGTCTGCTCCGCCACGGAGCCGATGCCCTCATCGGTCGAGAGGTCGCCGACGATCGCAACGCCGCCGAGCTCATCCGCGAGCGCCCGTGCGTCGGCCTCGTGGCGGGCATGGCAGAGCACCCGCGCCCCTTCTGCGGCCAGGGCCCTCGCGATCGCAGGTCCGATTCCGCGCGAAGTGCCGGTGACGAGAGCAGCCTTTCCGCGCAGCCTCACGTTACGTTTCGTCAAGCCTTCCTATTATTGGGTCGAGCGCGGCCGTGATCGGAAGCACCTTGACATCGCGCGCGACGAGGTGTTCGAGCAGGCGGTCGAGCGTATCGCTCCCGAGCGGCCCCCAGCCTTCGTCGTCGAGTCCATGGACGTTGTAACAGAGCCAGCCGGCTCGGCCTGCGAGAAAGGAGCCGATCGTCCGGGAAAGATGGTCGTCACAGCGCTCGGGGCCGAAGCTGACGCACGTCACGCGTTGCTGGCCGGGCTGAGGAAGCGGCATCACCGGATCGCCACCCGTTCGGAAGGCGCGAACGCGACCAGCCAGCCAGGCCTCGATCTCGGGGCTCGAGCGATTGTAGGGAAAAGCAAAGCTTGCCTCCGACGCCTCGAACCCCGCGAGCTCGGCGCGAAACACGTTGAGGCATGCCTCGATCAGCCGCTTGGCCTCGGCCGGCGGCACCTCAGCCTTGTTCACGTGACGGTAGCCGTGTGGCATCACGTGGTGGCCGCGCGCCTTCAGCTCGTTCCAGAGGCCGAAGTCGCCCTTGCGCCACTCGCGGTGCCACTCCTCGTCCGGCTGCCCCCGATGGCCGGCCGCGAGGACGTTCAGCTCGGCAATCAGCCCGTGGCGCTCGAAGATCTCGGCGGTCCGGATCGAGGAGCGTTCGAAGCCGTCATCGAAGCTCAACGTGACGATGTGCACGCAGGGACTTACTCGGTCGTGCGCGGATCGACGGCGACGCCGGTCAACTCGATCGCCCGCCGCCCGTCGCGGTCCACCCACTCGCCACACGGACCGCCACCAAGGCCCTTCTCGAGCTCCACCTCGCTGCCGTCCATCCGAAGCACAGGGTGGTACCAGTACCCAACTTCCCGGGCGTCGCCCTGGATGTAGTGGCCGATCAGGGCGCGGCGGAAGCGATCGCTTCGGTTCGGCTTGCTGCCATGGACGAGCGAGCCGTTGAAGAAGAGGACATCGCCCGGCTCCATGAGCACGCGGACAAGCTCCGCGTCGTCGGAAAGCGGCACTTCGACGTCCGTGAAGCTCTGGTTCGTATCGGCGCCGATCGTGCAGAGAACCGGCCACTCGTGGCTGCCCGGAACGACCTTGAGGCAGCCGTTCTCCTCCTCGCACGAGTCGAGCGCCATCCAGGCGGCGATGCAGGTACCGGGCTCGGCGCGCAGGTAATACTGATCTTGATGGACGGCCTGTCCGCGGGCACCCGGCGGCTTGAAGTAGAGCATCGTTTGCACGGCGAACGGCTCCATGCCACCGAGGAGGCTCGCCAGCGATTCGGCCAGCCGCGGCTCGATCAACCAGTCGAGCGCGACCGCGTCCCAGCGATGCATGTGGATCATGCGCGGGTATTTCTTCAGCGGGTCGTCCGAGCTCGGGTCGACGCCGACGACATCGCCGGGATAGGCGCCCGCCTCGCGAAGCCGCATGAAGTGCTC
>Ga0137375_10008379_pt1 | contig 12296 bp, 8 predicted proteins | sample SagtaG_24_FD_104936 | JGI IMG/M metagenome (GOLD analysis project Ga0137375, IMG submission 104936) | Vadose zone soil microbial communities from Sagehorn Ranch, Mendocino, California, USA - Sage1_R_113_16 metaG | ecosystem: Environmental > Terrestrial > Soil > Vadose zone | place: USA... | reverse complement strand
TCGGGCCGCAAGGTCTGCCGCAGCGTCTCCAGCATGAGCTGGCGGAGCCGCTCGGGCTTCTCGCCCTCGCGGAAGAGGTGGCTCCCGAGGTTGGAGGTCATGATGACCACCGTGTTGCGGAAGTCCACCGTCCGCCCCTGGCCGTCGGTGAGCCGGCCGTCGTCGAGGAGCTGGAGCAGCACGTTGAAGACGTCGCCGTGCGCCTTCTCGATCTCGTCGAAGAGGACCACGGAGTACGGGCGGCGCCGCACGGCCTCGGTGAGCTGGCCGCCCTCCTCGTAGCCCACGTAGCCCGGCGGCGCGCCGATCAGTCGCGCCACGGTGTGCTTCTCCATGTACTCCGACATGTCGATGCGGATCATGGCGCGCTCGTCGTCGAAGAGGAACTCCGCCAGCGCCCGCGCCAGCTCGGTCTTCCCCACTCCCGTCGGCCCCAGGAACAGGAAGGAGCCGATGGGGCGGTTGGGGTCGGCGAGGCCCGAGCGGGCGCGCCGCACGGCGTTGGACACGGCGACGATGGCCTCATGCTGCCCCACCACGCGCCGGGCCAGGCGCTCCTCCATCTTGACGAGCTTCTGCACCTCGGCCTCGAGGAGCCGCGAGACGGGGATGCCCGTCCACTTGGCCACCGTCTCCGCCACGTCCTCCTCGTCCACTTCCTCCTTCAGCATCTTGCCGTGGCGCTGCATCTCGGCCAGGCGCGCGTTCTCGGCCTGGAGCTTCTTGTCCAGCTCCATCAGGATGGAGTAGCGCAGCTCGGCCGCCCTCTGGAGATCGCCCCTGCGCTCGGCGTCGGCCATGGCCGCGCGGGCCGCCTCCGCCTCCTCCTTGATCTTGCCGATCGCCATGATGGCGGCCTTCTCGGCCTGCCACTGGGCCTTGAGCGTCCGCGACTTCTCCTTGAGCTCGGCCAGCTCGCCGTCGAGCTTCTGCAACCGCTCCTGGGAGACCGGGTCGGACTCGCGGGCGACGGAGACGCGCTCGATCTGCAGTTGCATGATCCGCCGTTCGATCTCGTCGACCTCGTGGGGCATGGAGTCGATCTCGATTCGCAGGCGCGAGGCGGCCTCGTCGATCAGGTCGATGGCCTTGTCGGGCAGGAAGCGGTCCGAGATGTACCGGTGCGAGAGCACGGCCGCCGCCACCAGGGCCGAGTCCTTGATCTTCACCTTGTGGTGGACCTCGTACTTCTCCTTGAGGCCGCGCAGGATGGCGATGGTGTCCTCCACCGAGGGCTCGCGCACCATGACGGGCTGGAAGCGCCGCTCCAGCGCCGGGTCCTTCTCGACGTGCTTGCGGTACTCGTCGAGGGTGGTGGCCCCGACGCAGCGCAGCTCGCCGCGCGCGAGCGCCGGCTTGAGCATGTTGGCGGCGTCCACGGCGCCCTCGGCGGCGCCGGCGCCGACCAGGGTGTGCAGCTCGTCGATGAAGCAGATGATCTCGCCCTCGCTCTCGGTGATCTCGCGGAGCACGGCCTTGAGCCGGTCCTCGAACTCGCCGCGGTACTTGGAGCCCGCCACCATGGCGCCGATGTCCAGCGCGACCAGGCGCTTGCCCTTGAGCCCCTCCGGCACGTCGCCCGCGACGATGCGCTGGGCCAGCCCCTCGACGATGGCGGTCTTGCCGACGCCGGGCTCGCCGATCAGCACCGGGTTGTTCTTGGTGCGCCGCGAGAGCACCTGGACCACGCGCCGGATCTCGTCGTCGCGGCCGATGACGGGATCGAGCTTGCCCTTGCGCGCGAGGTCGGTGAGGTCCCGCGAGTAGCGCTGGAGGGCCTGGTACTTCTCCTCGGGGTTGACGTCCGTCACGCGCTGGCTGCCGCGCACCTCCACGAGCGCCTTGTAGATGGCCTCGGCGCCGGCGCCGTTCGACGCCAGGGCGCGGGCGGCGGGCCCCGCCTTGTCCTGCGCGATCGCGATCAGCAGGTGCTCGGTGGAGATGTACTCGTCCCGGAGCCGCTGGGCTTCGTCCCAGGCGCGGCTGACGACGCCTTCGAAGCGCGGCGAGGCGTACTGCCGGCCGCCGCCGCGGACCTTGGGCAGCTTGCCGAGCTCGGCCTCGGTCTCGCGGCCGATCGCCTCCGGCCGCGCGCCGAGCTTGGCGAGGAGCGGCCCCACGATGCCTTCCTCCTGCTGGAGCAGCGCCAGGAGCAGGTGCTCGGGCTCGATGGCCTGGTGGTTCCCCTGGTCGGCGAGCGACTGGGCAGCCTGCACGGCCTCTTGCGCCTTGACGGTCAGCTTGTCGAGTCTCATCCAGTGGTCTCCGCTCTGAGAGTTCGCAGCTCGCGGAACAGCTCCTTCTCCCGCGAGGTCAAGCGCGCGGGGAGCGCGATCTCCACGCGCACGTACTGGTCTCCGGCCCCTCCACCCTTGAGATGCGGCATCCCGTAGCCGGGAAGCCTGAAGACCCGGCCGCTCGAGGTCTCGGGCGGGATCTTCATGGAGACCTGTCCCTTCAGCGTCGGCACCGAGAACTCGGCGCCGAGCGCCGCGTCGTCGACCGGTACGGGGAGGTTCACGTAGAGGTCGTCGCCCTTGCGCTCGAAGCGAGGGTCCGGCCTGACCGTGACCCTGAGGTAGAGATCGCCGCTGCCGCCGCCGGCCCGCGCTCCCTCACCCGCGATCCGGACGCGCGAGCCCGTGTCGACGCCGGCCGGGATCTTCACGTCGAGGTGGCGCCGTCCCCTGGCCCACCCGGTGCCGCGGCACTGGGGGCACGGCTGGCGGTTGACGTGTCCGGCCCCGCCGCAGGCCTTGCAGGGCTCGTCCAGCTCGAGCGCGATGGTCTTGCGCGTCCCGCGAAACGCCTCCTCGAGCGTGAGCTCGATCGCGGCCTCGGCGTCGCTCCCCTTGCCGGCGCTGAAGCCGCCCGCGCTCCACTCGGTGCCGCCCAGGTCGCCGAGGTCGCCGAACTCCACCTCGCTGAACCCACCGCGCCCACGCGCACCGCCCATCAGGTCGCCGAAGATGGACCGGAAGAAATACGAGAAGCCCCCGGCGTCGCCGCTCCCGAACCGTACTTCTTGACCCTCGAACGGTGACCGGGCGCCGGCGCCGGCTCCAGCCCGCGCGTAGCGCTCCCAGTCCGGGCCCAGCGTGTCGTAGCGCTTGCGCTTCTCTGCATCCGAGAGCACCGCGTAGGCCTCGTTGATCTCCTTGAAGCGCTCGGCCTGGCCCTTGTTGACATCGGGGTGATACTTGCGCGCGAGCCGCCGGTAGGCCGCCTTGATCGCCTTGTCGTCGGCGCTCTTGGCTACGCCGAGGATCTTGTAGTAGTCCTTGTATTCCATGTGCTCAGAAAATAAAGCGGCGCTGGGGACTCTTCGAAGTCCGCGCCGCGCCCCCGGAAGTAGTGTAGCAGACGGGTAGCGATTCTGCGGGAAGGTCGCCTACAGCTTGCCCCCGGGGCCGGCACGCGAGGCGGGAGCGCCCTCTGGGCCACGGCCATGCCGGACGTCGGCTCGCGAGGTGATTGCGTCCGAGCGCCGGCCCTGGAGGTTGAAGATGCCTGCTATCCCTTGGCCACCGTGAACGCCACGTAGAGGGACTGCTGGCCTCGCTGGAGGAGCACGGTGATCCGATCGCCCTCTTTGATGTCCTTGGTCAGGCGCTCGAAATCCTGCAGGCTCCGCACGCGCTGCCGGTTCACCTCGCGGATCACGTCGCCGCGCTGCAGCCCGGCCTCCGCCGCGGGGCTTTCGTCCTCCACCGAGAAGACGAGGACGCCGTCCCCGCCGCGCACGTTGAGCTGGCGCGCGATGTCCGGGGTGATGGGCCGGACGTCCAGGCCGAGGAGCGTCTTGCTCTTGTTCGTCGACTTGAGCGCCACGTTGTCGTCGGGGGTCTCGCCGATCTTGATCTCGAGCGTCTTCTCGCCCTTGTCGCGCCACACCTTCAAGGGCACGCCCTTGCCCGGCGCTGTGAGGGCGACCGCCTTCTGCAGATCCTGGGGCGTCTCGACCTTCTTCTTGTCGAACTCGGTGACGATGTCGCCGGCGGCGATCCCGGCGCGGTCGGCGGGACTGTCCTGGACCACGTCGGAGATCAGGACGCCCTTGGCCTCCTTGAGGCCGAAGCCCTTGGCCAGCTCCGGCGTCATCGGCTGGATGGAGACGCCGAGCCAGCCGCGCGTCACCTTGCCCTTGGCGTGGAGCTCGGTGTAGATCCGCTTGGCCATGTTCACCGGGATGGAGAACCCGATGCCCACGTTGCCGCCCGAACGCGACAGGATGGCGCTGTTGATCCCGACCACCTCGCCCGACATGTTCACCAGCGGGCCGCCCGAGTTGCCCGGGTTGATGGCGGCGTCCGTTTGCAGGAAATCGTCGAAGGGCCCCTGGCCGATCGAGCGCCCCTTGGCGCTGATGATGCCCGCCGTGACCGTCTGCTGGAGCCCGAAGGGCGAGCCGATGGCGAGGACCCAGTCGCCCACCTTCAGCTTGTCCGAGTCACCGAGCGTGGCGGCCGGATAGGGACCGCCCCCCTGGAGCTTGAGCACGGCGAGGTCGGTTCGCCGATCGGCGCCCACCACCTTGGCCTTGTGCTTCTTGCCGTCGGCCGTGACCACCTCGATCTCGCTGGCGCGCTCGACGACGTGCGCATTGGTGAGCACGATGCCGGAGGGATCCACGATCACCCCCGAGCCCAGGCTCTTCTGCACCTGCTCGCGCTCCGGGACCTCGCCGAAGAAGCGGCGGAAGAACTCCTCGCCGAAGAACTCCTCGATGGGTGTGCGGCCGGCCGCCCCGCGCGTCACCGTATTGATGTTGACCACGGCCGGGGCCACCGTCTCGGCCACCTGGGAGAAGCTCCCCGAGGGCACCGGCAGCGCGGCCGGGACGATCGGCCCCTGCACCCCCATCCGCGTCGGCTTCGGGTACGGCGGCGTGGCGAGATCCACGGCCCCGGCGCCCCACGTCCCCAGGCCGGCGCCGACCACCATCGCCATCAGGAGAAGGAAGACCAGCGTGCTGCGCTTGAGCAAGATCATCGATGACCCTCCACCGGATCGCCCGCGAGGAGCTGGCGGAGCCGATCGCCTTCCAGCGTCTCGCGCTGCTTGAGTTCGGCCGCCGCGTCCATCAGGACCTTCTTCTTGGTGCTGACCAGGTCGCGGACCCGGTCATAGATCCGGTCGATGATGGCCCTCGTCTCGTTGTCGATGACGCGGGCCGTGGCTTCGCTGTACTCGCGTTCCTGCCCGAACCCGGCGCCCCTCAAGAACATGGCCTGCTGGCCCCCGCCGAAGGTCATGGGTCCGAGCTGCTCGGACATGCCGTACTGCATCACCATCAGCCGGGCCATCTCGGTGGCGCGTTCGAGGTCGTTGTGGGCGCCCGTGGAGATCTCTCCGTAGACGACCTCTTCGGCCACCCGCCCGCCCAGCAGGACCGCGATGCGGTCCTCCAGCTCGCTCCGGGTGAGGAGATAGCGGTCCTCGAGCGGGAGCTGATAGGTGGCGCCCAGCGCGCCCACGCCGCGCGGGATGATGGTCACCTTGTGCACGGGGTCGGCATGGGGCAGGGAGGAGGCGACCAGCGCGTGGCCGATCTCGTGGTGGGCCACGATGTCGCGTTCCTTCTCGGAAAGCACGCGGCTCTTCCGCTCGAGCCCGCCCACCACCCGGTCCACGGCCTCCTCGAGGTCCGCCATGTCGACCGCGTCCTTGCCCTTGCGCGCGGCCAGGAGGGCGGCCTCGTTGATGATGTTGGCGAGGTCAGCGCCCGCCATGCCCGGCGTGCGGGCGGCGAGCACGCGCAGGTCCACCGTGGGCGCGAGGGTCACGTTGCGCGCGTGGACGCGCAGGATCGCCTCCCGTCCCCTGACGTCGGGCTTGTCCACGCGCACCCGACGGTCGAAGCGCCCCGCGCGCAGGAGAGCCGGATCCAGCACCTCGGGCCGGTTCGTCGCGGCCATGATGATCACGCCCTTCGAGGAGTCGAAGCCGTCCATCTCGGCCAGGAGCTGGTTCAGGGTCTGCTCCCGCTCGTCATGGCCCGACAGGAACCCGGTGGTGCCGGCGCGGGTCTTGCCGATGGCATCCAGCTCATCGATGAAGACGATGCACGGGGCCTTCTCCTTCGCCTGCTCGAACAGGTCCCGGACCCGCGAGGCGCCGACCCCGACGAACATCTCGACGAACTCGGAGCCCGACAGGAAGAAGAAGGGGACATCGGCCTCGCCCGCCACGGCCCGCGCCAGAAGCGTCTTGCCGGTGCCGGGGGGGCCCACCAGCAGCACGCCCTTGGGGATGCGGCCGCCCAGCCGCTGATACTTCTTCGGGTTCCTGAGGAAATCGACGACCTCGACGAGCTCGGTCTTGGCCTCGTCCACTCCCGCGACGTCGGCAAAGGTCGTCTTCAGCTCCTTGCGGTCGTAGATCTTGGCCTTGGACCGGCCGAAGGAGAGGGCCTGGGTCGGTCCGCCCCCCATGCGGCGCATCAGGAAGATCCACAGACCCGCCATGATGCCGAGGGGGACGACCCAGCCGAAGAGGAGATCGCGCCAGAACGTGCTCTCCACGCGGCCCGAGTACTCGACCTTGGCCGCCTCCAGCTCTCTCAGCAACGCCGAGTCGTCGATGGCCGGAATGCGCGTGGTGACGAACGTGACGGGACCGGGCTCGGCCCCAAGCAAATGCCTCAGCCGGTCGCCAGGCCCCGGTACCGGCGCGGGCAGGGCGCCCGGTTTCAGCGTGCCCCGGACCTCGCGCTCGGTCAGCGAGACCTTGTCGACCTTACCCTCCCGGAGCAGCGACATGAACTTGCTCATCGGGATCTCGACCGGGCGGGGCGCCACCAGCCACCCCTGGATCACGAAGAGCACGGTCAACGCGATGAAGAGGTAGAAGAGGGAGAACTGCGTTTTTTGCTGTAGTTTCATGCCAGGGACTCGAAAATCATGCTATCGGAACCCCCCAGCACTGTCAAACCAGCCCCACGAGATGTAAGTGTGCGGTCAGAAGAACCTTCGGCGCAGGGGTATGGCCTGGGCTGCGGGTGGCAGCACACACCCCCGGGGCACGGTCAGCGGATGGTCCGGAGCACGCGGTCGTGGACAGGGCAGGAGGTTTCGGACGGGGGGCGGCGCCCCCCTCCGAGGGTTCTCAGCACTTCTGGCCCTTGGCCAGCACGTAGTTCTTCATCTTGAAGGTGGAGTTGAAGTTGTCTTCCCAGACTTCCAGGGACACGCGCCCCACGGGATCCTTGCCTTCGAACACATTGAACTGGGCGCGGGTGGTGAACTCGGAGGCCGGCAGTCGCTTGGCCAGGAAGTCGCGCAGGCTCGTCTTGTCGACGAACAGGGCGAGTGTCTCGCTGATCGGCTGCTGCGTGGGGTCGCTCCCCGGCTTGAGCCAGCTCAGGATCACCGAGAAGCCGTAGACATCGGCGTCGGAGGCGATGCCCGTGAGCTGGGTCATCCGCCGCAACATGTCCACGCCGTACCGGGAGAACATGGCCGAGACGCGCCACTCCAGGGGGAGCTTTCCGAAGCGGCCGTCATCAGCCTGGTCGATGGAGATCCAGACCGACAGGTAACGGTCGTCCGACGCTGCGCCCTTCGGTTGCCGGAAGCCGATGCCGTTCTTCGTCACCCCGACCCAGGGCAGGCAGTGATAGATGTGCTCGGAGAACTGCAGCAGCTGTGTCTTGTACGTGGTGGCCAGGGTCCTGGCCTTGGCCGTCGAGTACTGCTCGAGCGGCGTGATCCCCTCCTCGGGCAACGCCAAGCAGGGGCCGGCGCTCCCCAGCAGGAGCCCGGCGGCCAGTGCGGCGGTGACCCAGCGACTCATGCGGCTAGTTCTGGAAGATCTGATTCGGGCTCACCGTGACCGCGTAGATTCCCCACCAGTTCTGCTTCTTGGCGTCGTCGAGGTCGGATCGGTACACCCTGGGATTGGAGCCGTCCTTGTTGTTCCGCATCGAGAAGAAGCTATGTTCGCCGGACGCCCAGTGCGTGGTGTGCTCCCGCCAGACCTTCCAGTCCTCGGACGTGGCGCACGCCCCGGTCAGGAGCAGGACGGCAACGGTGAGTGTGGCCCCGGTGATTCGAGAACGCATGGCCCAGCCTCCTATGGGGTGAACTGCGGTGCGCTCCGCGCCCGGTAATGATACGGAAAGGGCGTGGCCAACGTCAACACCCATTCTTTTTGCCCTTGCGGCGGCCGGGGCAGGTGAGGCATCCTGCAGCAGAGGATGGGTTTCATGGCCGCCATACCCTCTCGCGCGGCGCTGCTGGTGGAGACGTCGTGGCTCGCGGACCATCTCGGTGACCCGGGCCTCGCCGTGGTGGACATCCGGGGCTCCATCAAGCCGGCCACGGCCCCGAAGCCTCACTATGCACCGAAGCGCGACGCGTACCTCGACGCCCACATTCCGGGCGCGGTGTTCGTGGACTGGACGGAGGACATCATCGAGCCGACGGCTCCCGTGCCCATGACGCTCGCGGGGCCGGCGCGATTCAAGGCGCTGATGGAGCGGCTCGGCATCGGCGATGAGACCGAGGTGGTCGCGTACGACGACAGCGGCGGACTGGCGCCCCGGCTCTGGTGGGCCCTCAACTACTACGGGCACGGTGAGGTCCGCCTGCTCGACGGCGGGTGGACCAAGTGGGTGGCCGAGGGGCGTCCCGTCACGGCGGCCCTCCCGGCGCCCGGAGCAGCCGTGTTCACGCCGCGGGTAGAGCCCGGATGGCGCGCCAGCACGGCCGACGTCAAGCGGGCCATGAAGGAGGGGCGGGTCGCCCTCGTGGACTGCCGGAGCCCCGAGGAGTGGCGCGGCGAGATCGGGCGCGGCGAGCAGAAGGGGCGGATTCCCGCATCGAAGAACGTGCCGTCGGTGAAGACGCTCGAGGGCCAGTTCCGCACCTGGAAGCGGCCGGAGGAGATCCGGGCGCTCTACGCGGGCGGCGAGGTCACGCCCGATCAACCGGTGATCACGTACTGCAATGCCGGGGTGTCGGCCGCGGTCGGGCTCTTCGCCCTCAAGCTGGCCGGTTTTCCGGCGGTGACGAACTACGCCGGCTCCTGGTACGAGTGGGAGTCGGATCCGGCCAATCCGATCGAGAAAGGCTAGAGCGATGATAAGGGCCCATCTGCGGCGTTTCATCGGAGGGGGCCGCGGCGGCCCCCTCCGAAGCCTCCCCCAGGAATCGGTTGCGCGGGCGAAGCCCGCGCTCGAAGCGGAACCCTCATCACTGGGCGGTGTGATTTGCGATGAGATCCGCGCCGCGAGTTCTCGCCTGCCACATGAGAGTGTTCCACTTTCGAGCGCCGGCTTTGCCGGCGCAACGACTCCTGGGGGGAGGTTTCGGAAGGGGGGCGAAGCCCCCCTCCGAGTGGAACGTACAGAGAGTACGCCTCGCGTGCGGCCGTCGGGCGCCGCCTTGCAGCTGGACCCTTCTCATCGCTCTAGCCAGGGCGCTTCTCCAACAGGCTCCCAGGGCCGGTGAGCGTGAGCGATCACCTGACCCTCTTCGAAGAGCCCGACGGCGTCCGCCGCCCGCTCCTGATCATGGCGTTCTCGGGCTGGAACGATGCCGCGGAGTCCGCCACCACCGCTGCCCGCTATCTGGCCCAGCTCTGGCCTTCGCGGCCCTTCGCGAACATCGATCCCGAGGAGTTCTACCACTTCGGGCTCTCGCGTCCTTACGTGCGCTTCAAGGCCGGTTCGCAGCACGAGCGCGAGGTCATCTGGCCGGCCACGGAATTCTCGGTCGCCCGGCCGCCCGCCCTGGATTGCGACCTGATCGTCGGCGTCGCCATCGAACCGCACCTCAAGTGGCGCACGTACTGCGCCGCCGTGCTCGAGCTGGCCCGGCGCTCCCGGGCCTCGCTGGTGCTGACTCTCGGCGCGCTTCTGGCCGAGGTGGCGCATAGCCAGCCCGTGCGCCTGGTGGGCGGGGCCCAGGACCCGGCGCTGGCGTCGCGACTCGGCATCCGTCCGTCGCGGTATGAGGGTCCCACCGGCATCGTCGGGGTGCTGAACACGCGCTGCCGCGAAGAGGGAATTCCCACGGCGAGCCTCTGGGCCAATGTGCCGCACTACGTCTCCGGCATCGAGAATCCCAAGGCGGCCCTGGCACTGGTCCGGCGCGTGCTCCTGCTGCTCAACGCCGAGGCGGACCTGTCCGATCTCTCCGAAGCCGCCCGCCAGTTCGAGCAGAACCTGAACGGGATCGTGGCCCAGAACGCGAAGATCGCCGAGTACGTGGCGAAGCTCGAGCGGAAGAAGCCCGAGGACGACGACGGCGGTCAGCGCGACGAGCTGCCTCCTTCGGGCGACCTCGTGGCCGAGATCGAGCAGTTCCTACGCCAGCAGCGCCCCGAAAGCTCCTGAGCAGGTCCTCCTCCTCGCCCCAGCACACCCGCGTCGCCCCTGACCGCTGGCGCCGGGCCCGCCGCGGGCAGGCCGGGGCGCCCTCCTCACCCCAAACTACAAATGGGGTTCGGAGGGCATCCCCGGCCCGCCCGCGGCGGTCCCGGCGCCAGCGGCGCGTCGCGATTCTGTACCCGCGGTGGCTCCCGCGTTCTTCGGGGGGCTCGCTGGCTCCGGGTAGAGGTTTGTCGTGCGACCGTTGAGGTGGGGGCTTGGCGCCGGGCTACTGCTGAGTGCCGCGGCGCCGGCGCTGGCGCTAGAGGTTCGGGTCGAGCCGGCGTCGCCGCGTCAGGGGGAGGTCGCCGTGGTCTTCGTGGCCGGCGCGCGCGGCGCCCGGGAGGTGGAGGGCAGCCTCGGTGGCCGGCCGCTCCACTTCTTCCCTCACGGTGAGGAGTATGCCGCGCTGGCCGGCATCGACCTCGAGGTCAGGCCCGGCAAGGTTGCGTGGCGCGTCGGTGTCGTGGACGCGCGGGGCGTCGCGCGCGCGGCCGCGGGGAGCCTCGGGATCAGATCACGCGAGTTCCGCGTTCAGCGGCTCACGCTTCCCAAGCCGATGGTGGACCTCGATCCCGAGGCCGAGCGTCGCGCCGCGACCGAGGCCGCCCGCCTGCGCACGCTCTATCAGACGGTCAGCCCCGAGCGCCTGTGGCACGGCCGCTTCGCGCGGCCGGTGGGCGGCGACGACCCCGGTGAGGGGTTCGGCTCGCGCCGGATCATCAACGGCCAGCCGCGCATGCCGCACTCGGGCGTCGACTTCGCGGCCGAGCGCGGCGCCCCCGTCATGGCGGCGAACCGCGGCCGCGTGGCCCTGGTCGGCGACTTCTTCTTCGCCGGCCGCCTCGTCGTGCTCGATCACGGCCTCGGGCTCTACACGCTCTATTTCCACCTGGACCGCGCGGACGTCGCAGAGGGGACCCTGGTCGAGCGCGGCGAGCCGATCGGCGTCGTCGGCGCCACCGGCCGCGCCACGGGGCCCCATCTGCACTGGGGCGCTCAGCTCGGCGCCTCGCGCGTGGATCCTCTCGGACTGCTGTCCATGGCTGTCAGCGACGAGTAGCGGAGTGTGACCGTGACGCTCACAGGCTGATGCGCTCGCGGAGCCGCCGCGCCTGCCGGCCGAGCGCGCGGGTGGACCAGACCGTGGCCAGCGAGTGCGCCATGAGGCCGTAGACGCGGACGCGCGGCAGCTTGACCGTGAGTGCGGGATCGAGCCAGTTCGGGGTGCGAGCCAGGAGATCGAGCGTGCGAAGCCCGATGAGGAGGGGCCAGGCGCAGGCCAGCCGCATGCGCGTTTCGGCCTTCGGGATGGCGAAGGTGTATTGCCAGCCCGCCTCGTAGTGGTCGAGCGCGATGCCGAGCAGTTGAACCAGGAGCGGCCGCACGCTGGTGGCCGCCGACGGGTCGAGCAGGTCGCGGGGCGAGAGGCCCAGCGCGGCCAGTTCCTGGCGCGGCAGATAGCAGCGCCCGTGCCGGAGGTCGCGCGGCACATCGCGCAGCACATTGGTGAGCTGCAGCGCCTTGCCGAAGCGGATGCCGAGCTGGCGCATGGCAGGCAGATCCCAGCCCCGGAGCCGCGGTCGGTGCGCCGCGTGCACGTCGGTCCAGAACTCCCCCACGCAGCCTGCGACCAGGTAGGTGTAGCGGTCCAGGTCCTGGTAGGTCTCGAGTGCGGCGAGCTTGCCCTCGTCCTCGCCCGGAAACAGGCGCAGGTCCTGCGTCATGCCTTCGATGATCGTCTCGATGACGGCGCGCACGCGATCCCGGTCCTCCGGGGGGAGTGCCCGGTAGGCCGCCAGGCAGTCGGGGAGCCGCTCGAGCAACTGGCGCTCGGCCGGCAGCGACCGGGAGCCGGCGGCGATGATATCGGCGAGCCGCTGAGGCTCCGGGCCGGTCATCTCCGCCCGGAGCGCCTCCAGGT
>Ga0137375_10008368_pt1 | contig 12303 bp, 12 predicted proteins | sample SagtaG_24_FD_104936 | JGI IMG/M metagenome (GOLD analysis project Ga0137375, IMG submission 104936) | Vadose zone soil microbial communities from Sagehorn Ranch, Mendocino, California, USA - Sage1_R_113_16 metaG | ecosystem: Environmental > Terrestrial > Soil > Vadose zone | place: USA... | reverse complement strand
GCTATTTGCCAGGGGGGCCGGGTTTGGCGCGTTCGGTGATGTGGAATTCCACGCGGCGGTTCTTCTGACGGCCTGCGTCGGTGTCGTTGCTTTCGATGGGTTTGGATGGGCCGAAGCCGTGTGCTTCGAGGCGACCGTCCTCGATTCCATGGGCGACGAGGTACTTGAGGACGCTTTCGGCTCGTTCCTGGCTGAGGCGATTGTTCAGGTCGATCCCGCCCCGATCGTCGGTGTGCCCTTCGATACTCAGATGTTTGATGTCGGGATTGGCCTTCAAGAGCTTCACGATTTCGTCCAGAATCGCGTTGCTCGAGGCCTTGATGGTGGCTTTGCCGGTATCGAACTGGATCTGTTTCAAGATCTGGATCTCGATCTCGCCTCCTTTGATGAACTGCGGGCAGCCGTTCGTCTTCGGATTGGGCGAGGGTCTTCCCGGTTCGCGCGGACAAGCATCGGACACGTCGGGAACGCCATCGTTGTCGTAGTCGACTTCGGGGCAGCCATCCATGTCCTGGATGCCGTCTTTGTCCTCCGGCGTATCCGGGCACTTGTCGGCAGCGTCGGGAACGCCGTCATTGTCGCGATCCGGTTGCTTCGGGCAGCCATCATTGGGATCGGGTTCCAAGTGATCTTCGGGGTCGCTCGGACAAAGATCGATGTCGTCGGGGATCCCGTCGTGATCGAGGTCGCCGCCGGCGCGCCTGAGTCTTTCACGGATCGCTCTCATCCGTTGATCGGGTCCGGTGGCTTCGGACTCTTCGATCGGCAGGTGGTAGCCGATGAGGGCGAGCACGCGTACGTCGGGCGCGCCGTAACCGGTACTGAGCCGAGTCCCTAGACCGCCTCCCACCCAGAGCTGTCGCGTGGGATCGAGCGCCATGCGTCCTTCGGCCATCCACTCGATGGGCGTATTCCTGGCCGACAAGAACGTGCTGTTTTCGACCCTCGATTGCGCCGTCAGGCTTTCGGTTCCGGTGGACATCCAGATGGAGCCGCCCACGCGATATTTGCCGTCGCGCAGCGGTAAGAATCCCCCGACACCGAGCGTCCACTCGTCACCGACGGCGAGCTCGCCCACGACGCCGATAGGTCGGATGTGCAGGCCAGAATTCACGACCAGCGTGATGTTGCGAATGTACGTCTCGACGCTCACGTTGAAGGCGGTGGAAATGGCGCCGTCTCCTCCATACGAATACTGCGCGCCGCTCGGTAGAAAGAACGAAAGGCCGCCCCCGAAGAGCCAACGCTTGTCGTCGGTTTGGAAGAGGCGGGCGCGGGCGTCGAGTCGGGTGTCCATGAGCGCGAAGGGCTCGAGATTCCCGACGCCGCGCACGTTGACCGGCGAGGGATCGGTTCCGCTCTGGTACAACGTGAATGGCAGCGTGATCAGAAATGCGGCGTGCCCGCCGGCCTCGATGCCGACGGTCGCGTAGTCGATGAGCTGAGAGGAGACCGGGTGCTGGTTGTAGATGCGCAGACGTGGCTCGTTATCGAGAGCGACCGTGCGAAGATGGAGCGGATTGAGCGTGAAGCCGAGGCCCATTTGCGCGAAAACGCGTGGCTGCGGCGAAACGTACGGTCTCCAAAACGCGATGCCGTCATCGGGTGCGCCTCCGATCGTCAAGCGGTCGAGATAAATCGTTTTCTGCTGGGCAAGAGCCTGCTTCGGAAAGAACAGCACCCAGAGACCGAGGAGCAGGACGAGCCCCGTTTTCGTCCGGTGAAGGCCCGGACAAGCCACCCCATTTTCACCCATCGCGCCAACCCTCCAAGACCGCACAGCCCGCTCGAAAAACGCGATTGAAGTCGCGATGAAAGGCCTCCGACCGGGGAGTCACGGTAAGGGAGGCGAACGCGGCCGTCGAGTCTTTCAAGTTAGGATGACGCGAGTTTAGGCGAACCTTGACGAACGGGCCTAGTTATGGTTAGTTGCGCCGCCCCGTCCCACCTGCGAGCCAAGCTGAGGATGCATCCATGAAGCGGACCTACCAACCCCACAACACCCGGCGACGGCGCACGCATGGCTTCCGAGCCCGCATGAAGACGGCGGGTGGCGCGAAGATTCTCGCCAATCGGCGGCGTAAGGGACGCTGGCGTTTGGCCGTGGCGACCTACAAAAAGTAGCTTGCGCTGCAGTTGAACCAGCGGTCGTTGCAGGCATTTCCGAAGGCATCACGCCTTCGGAAACGGCGGGAGTTTCTCCCCGTTCAAGAGGGGGGCTCGCGCGTCATGCTGCCCAGCTTCATCGTGCTTCTCGGCGCGAGGGCCGACGACGGGCCGGCGCGGCTGGGAATTACGGTGACACGCAAATTCGGGAATGCGGTGGCTCGCAACCGGGTCAAGCGGCTGCTGCGCGAGGTTTTTCGTCTGGCGCCCGACCTTTTTCCGAATGGCATCGATTTCGTGGTCATCCCCAAGGCGCCAGCCGCCCGTTCGCTCGACCGGGAGCAAGTTCTGCGCGAGTGGCGCTCGGCCGCACGACTCATCGCTTCGCGGTCCGAGTCCTTACGAAGAACGCTGGCCAAGAACGCCCCGGCGCCTCACACTGCGGCTCAGCCGAAACCTACAACATGACCGCGTGCTGATGGCTCGTTACCTGCTCATCCCTTTGATAAAGCTCTACAAGCGCCTGGTTTCGCCATGGCTCGGGCCGGTCTGTCGCTTCGAGCCGTCGTGCTCGTCTTACGCTCTGGCCTGCCTCGAATGGCACGGGGCGTTTCGGGGGTCCTTGCTTTCGCTCCTGCGCGTGTGTAAGTGCCACCCACTCCATCCCGGCGGGTACGACCCGCCCCCTTTACCCAAAGCCCCCCGGCGAGAAAGCCAGACGACAGCCTAAGACCGCGCGCGCGTCCCGAGCGGAGCGCAGGTCGCGGTGAGAAGAACACATGGAATCGGTTACTCGCTGGATTTTCATTGCCGTCGCCGCCGTTCTGGCCTGGATCTTCGTTCCGAAACTCTTCGGCGGGGGCAAAGACGGAGTGCAGCCGATCGGTATCGGGCGAACCGAGACGGCCGATTATGCGATCGGCGCCACTCCCGAAAAGTGCGAGATCCGGGGCAAGCACTTCAACGCCCAGTTTTCCACCCGGGGCGCCGCCCTGGTGGACTACTACCTCACCGGCGATGCCCGCTACACCGACAAAGGCGAGCCGATCGAGCTGACGACCGTTCCCGGGTCGGCGCCGGACCGGTTCGCGCTGCACTTCGATTGGCGTGCGCTCGGAACGAGCAAAGACAACGCGCAGCTCTCGCACGACGTCGTCGATTGGAAGCTCGAATCGCAAGACGGGACGTCCTGCGCGTTCACCTATGCGGACGATCGGGTGAAGCTCAGCAAGACGATCCGCGCGGGCGACGGTCCCTACGAGCTCGTGACGCGCGCGACCATCGAGAACGCGAGCGAGGCGCCGCTCGTGCACCGGTTGGGTGTCGAAAATACTTCGTGGCGCACCAACGCGGACACCGAGTCGCACCTCGGACGGCAGTCTCCTTATGCGACCGAGGTACTCTGCGCCCACGACGCGGGAAAGATGGACCGAAAATCGCTCTCTGATTTCGGGCCCAAGGATTTCGACAAACCCGAGTTCGAAGCCGGCTGGTTCATGCAGAAGGGGGCCACCCAGTTCGCGGCCACCGCCAACGCCTACTTCGCACAAGCGATCGTGCCCCTGTCGGCCCCCGCGGCGCCCGCGTGTGCGCTGCAGGTCGAGGAGCGCTGGTACCGCGAGCACTTCCCCGACAAGAGCAAGGACCCCGCGTACGGCGCGATGTATCGTTCGCGGCTCGTCTACCCCCCCAAAGAACTCGCACCGCACGAGACCGCCACCTACGAAGTCGCCGCGTATTACGGGCCCAAGCATCGCGAGGTCCTCAACAAGGCCTTCGGGGGCCAGCACCAGCTCTCCGAGCTCATCAATCTCGGTACGTTTGCCGTCGTGAGCAAAGTGCTGGTGATGTTCTTGCTGAAGGCTCACAACGTTATCGGAAACTGGGGGATCGCGATCATCGTCCTCACCATCTGTGTTCGGATGATTCTCTTTCCGCTCACCTGGAAGCAGATCAAGAGCATGGTCGCGATGCGCAGGCTCAAACCTGCCGTCGACGAGATCAATCGCAAGTTCAAAGACGAGCCGCAGCAAAAGCAGGTCGCGATGATGGAGATGTACCGCAAAAACGGGGTCAACCCGTTCGGCGGATGTCTTCCCGTTCTCGTGCAGTTGCCGGTGTGGTGGGCGCTTTATCAGGTCCTGGCCACCGCGGTGGAGCTCTACCACACCCCCTTCTTGTGGTTCCGCGATCTTTCCGCGCCGGATCCGTACTTCCTGCTGCCGATCGTGCTGGGGGGAACGAGCTTCATCCAGCAGAAGCTCATGCCGCAGCAGGCCGACCTCACGCAGCAGAAAATGATGCTCTACTTCATGCCTGCGCTATTTACGTTCATGATGCTCTTCCTTCCGTCTGGCCTCGGCATCTACATGTTGACGAACTCGATCTTGGGAATCGTACAGCAGCAGGCCGTCGAGCACTTCGCTCCCAAAGGGCCGGACATCGAGGTTCGCGAAAAAGACGATACTGGAGGCAAGACTCCAACAGGCAAGAAGGGCCAACAGCGCAAGCTGTCGGGCACCTTGCCTGCCAAGTTGAAAGGAGGATCGTAGTGGCCACCCCCGACGAAAAACACGACGAGCTCGACTCGAGCTGGCCCGACGCCGGTGAACCAACACCCCCCGACGGCCCGGCCGACGGTTCCGCGCCGCCCGAGCCCGAGCCCGCGCAAGCGACGAACGGCGATTTGACGGAAATCGAAGCCGAAGCATCGCCCGAAACGGAAGGGGCGGAGGCGTACGACGAGGCGCGCGCCGAGGCGGCCCGCGATTTCGTCGAGGATCTCTTGGCGAAAATGGGGATGGATGTGGTGGTCGATCTCGTCGAGCCGGAGCCCGGCGATCCCGCCGGCGAGATCCGGATCGAGATCGAGGGGCGCGACTCCGGCCGCATCATCGGTAAGAAGGGGCAAGTGCTTTCAGCGATTCAGCACGTCGTCAACCGCGTGGTCAATCGTCCAGGTCTCGAGCGATGCCACGTCGTCGTCGATGCCGAGGGTTACCGCCAGCGGCGCGAGGATACGCTCGCCACGATGGCCCAGCGGCTCGGCAAGAAGGCTCTCGAAGAAGGCAAGATCATCACGTTCGAGCCGATGAGCCCGCGGGATCGCCGCATCGTCCACCTCGCCCTCGCCAAGTTTCCCGGCGTGGTGACCAAGAGTGACGGCGAAGGCGAGGGACGCCGCGTGCAGATCATCCCGGTACGGCGTTAGCTCCGCCCGCTACAACAATCCTGCCTTGCGAGCCGCTTCGGCGATGCCCCCGCCGGTTTGGGAATCCGCGTCGAGCTGGTCGGTAGCGGCTTCCTTCACTACGTGAGGAGCTTGCCGCATGGCGAACGATCGCCCCGCCGCCTCGAACATGGGCACGTCGTTGTACCAGTCCCCCACTGCAACGACCTCCTCGGGCAACACGCCGTAATGCTGCGCGAGCCAAACCAGAGCGGTCCCCTTGGAGTAACCGGCAGCTCGGATCACCATGCCCCAGCCGGATTCGGACTCGAGGCGCCGCACGGGAAAGGCGACGGCGTAGACGAGCGAGCCGAGCGTGCTTTGCAGCTCATTTTCCAGGGTCTTGATTTCGTGCTCGACGCCGACACAGACCAGGGCGGTGACCCCGCGCTCGTCTTCCCAGTGTGGGTGGTTCGTCACGCGTTCGGTCCACACCTGATCGAGGGACCAGGTGCGGACGTACGGGATGTACGGGGCTCCTCGGTCGTCGTAGAGGATTCGATCGCGAGCAAAGGCGAATGTGGCGACGCCACGACGAACCAGGAGCTCGCGAACTTGGGCCGCACAGACGCCGGCGAGACTTCCGTGATGGAACTCCCGCCCCGAAGCAGCCTCGACCAGATGGCAACCGTCGACGCAGGCGACCGCGCCGGTGGCTCCTACTTCGGCAGCGATGGTCCGGGTTCCGGAGAACAGACGCCCGGTGACGATGGTGGTGGGGATCCCGCGCACTGCCAGCGCGGCGATGGCTTCACGGTCTTCCCCATGCACCGTCCCCTTGGCATCGACGAGAGTGCCGTCGATGTCGACCGCCAAAAGGCGAAAGCTCAGGGCTGCGCGCCGGTGGCCGGGTACACCGAGACCTGGCGCTTTTTGTTGGTCTTCCATTCGTAAGCGACCACGCCGTCGATCAGCGCGAAGAGTGTGTAGTCCTTGCCGGTGCCCACGTTCTTGCCGGCGTGGAGCGAGGAGCCGACCTGGCGAACCAGGATGTTGCCCGCGCGAACCGGCGTGCCTGCGTAGACTTTGACGCCGCGACGCTGGGCGTTGGAGCCTCGGCCGTTGCGGGTCGAACCAGCGCCCTTTTTGTGTGCCATGACGAATGTCCCTCAGGCCTTGATGCCCGTGATCTTGAGCTCGGTGTAGGGCTGCCGATGGCCCTGCTTGCGCCGGTAGTTCTTGCGCCGGCGGAGCTTGAAAACGATGATTTTCTTGGCCCGGTCCTGACCGAGGATCTCGGCGGTGACGCTCGCGCCGTTCACGAGGGGCTGACCAATCTTCGGCGAATCGCCGCCTAGAAAAAGGACCTGGTCGAAGCTGACGGCGTCGCCCGGGTTGCCTGGAAGGCGCTCCACCCTGAGCTTCTGGCCCTCGATGACCCGATACTGCTTGCCGCCTGTCTTGATGACCGCATACATGGGCAATTCCTCGAAACAACTGGAAAGGGGACGGGAGGGGTAGCTCGCCACTCTGTTTTTGTCAAGAGTTGCCCCACTTAGTGCTATATGTGGGCGCGCCCTCGATCGATGAAGTGTCCGTTCGCTCTTTCGATGTTGGCGCTCTGCGCGCTCGCCATTCTAGTCCCCGGCGCCGCCGGGGCACTCGGTTCGGCGACAGCCTCGGAGCGCCCGGAGCGTCTCGACCTGCCCGGGGCGAACCCCGCCTTCTACTTCGAGCCGACCAGCCGCACCGGCCTCCGACCGGTGCTCGTGTATCTCCACGGGCGGGGAGGCAACCCCCAGGTCGATTGCATGAAGTGGGCGCACGTAGCGCGCGAGTTCGGCTGGATCATCTGCCCGAGCGGCCCCGAGGACCGCGGGGGCGGTGCGCGGGGCTGGGCCAACAATTGGATGGCTGCCAAGGATACCATCGACAAGGCGATCGCGACGTTGCGCGAGAAGTTCGGCCGCCGGGTGCAGCTCCGGGGCAACACGCTCATCGGCTTCAGCGAAGGCGCGTTCATCGCGATGAACGTCGGCGTTCGCGAGCCGGAAGTTTTCAACCGGTGGCTGATCCTCGCCGCGAACGACGTCTACTGGGGTGGTGAAGGACAGGGGGAGCTCGAACGGCGCTACGCAAGGATCAAGCGCGTCTACCTGCTCACGGGCGAGCGAGACGAGGTCGTCGGCCAGACGCGACGGGTTTTCGACCTGCTCGATCAGGCGGGCGTGCACGTGATCCTGCGCACGCCCGAAGATTTGGCGCACGAAATTCCAGAAGATCGCATGCGCACGCTCTACCGCCGTCCCCTGCGGTGGCTGAACGCCATCGAGTAGACGTATAATTCTCCCTACGATGGGGGAGGGTGTGCCGGGGCCGAAGGACGTCGCTGCACGCCGTCCTGCGTCGGTGCACCGCGCGCTCGGCGAGCGGTTGCTCGAGGAAGGTCGCATCACCAAGGCGCAGCACGAAGCTGTGACCGCGCTGCAGCGACGTTCTGCGTTGCGCATCGAAGATGCGCTCATCGAAAGCCAGGTGATCTCCGAGTCGGAATTACTGAAGTACCTGGCTGCGCTTTACGAGACACGATTCGTATCGACCGAGCGACTGGGCAAGGCGAACATCGACCGGGTTGCGCTCGCAAAGGTCTCCAAGAAATTGGCGGAACGACTGGCGGTCGTCCCGGTGTTGTTCGACGCACAGGCGAGCGTGCTTTCCATCGTGACCGCGGATCCGCACAACGTCGACGCGCTCGACCAGGTCCGCAAAGGTGCCGCGGTTCGCGAGGTGAAGGCGTTCGTCGCTCGGCCGGCGGCGATCCAGGCTGCCATCGCCAAGTTCTACCGCGGTGAGCCCTTCGCTTTCGCGGCGCTGGAGCGGGGCGCGCAAGCTTCGCAGAGCCTCGACATGGAGTCTGTCGCCGGGGCTTCGCCGCCCGGGCCGCTGCCCACGTTTTCGCTCGGAGGCGGCCCCAAAGCCGCGCACACCGCATGGGGTGAGCCGTCGAGCCGAGCGGCGGGATCGTCGGCCAAGCGAATCAGCCTATCCCCACCCGTCCCCCCTTCGCCCGGGCCGCCGCTCAGCGCGGAGAGCTACATCGAGACGCTCAATGTTCTGGTTGCTCTCCTCGAAAACGCCCGCGGGGAGCTCCGCGGTCACTCGGCGCACGTCGCCCTTCTCACCCGCAAGCTGTCCGAACGCATCGGCCTTGGCCCGGCCGAGCAAGATCCACTCGTCGTGGCCGCCTGTCTGCACGACGTCGGCAAGATGGGTGGCGAGCATTTGACCGCGCTCGCCGTGTCGCAGCACGAACGTGTTCGGCTCGCCGCACTGAAATCGTACGCCACGCCGACCCGGCTGATGAGCAGCGCCAAACTGCCGCCGAGCGCCATCGCCGCCATCGAGGCAATGTACGAACGGTACGACGGAACCGGGGTCCCCGATCAGCTCGAGGGCAAAGAAATCCCGCTGGGAGCTCGACTACTCGCGATCACCGACACCTACGTCGATCTCACCGAGAATGCCGACAACGAGTTTCGAAAGCAGTTGGCGCCGACCGCAGCGTGCGACGTTCTTGCCCAGCACCAAGGGACGGTCTTCGATCCCCATTTCGTGGAGCTGCTGCGGGCGACGGTTGCCGGCGACGATCTTCGCGCGCGCATTCTGTCGGAGCGCCGCGTCGTTTTGCTCGTCGATCCGGACCCCGAGGAAACCATCGTTTTCGAGCTGCGTCTGATCCAAGAAGGGTTCGACGTCCGCACCGCGCGCACGATCAACGAGGCGCGCGCCGCCTTTCAGAAGGGGGACATCCAGCTGGTGGTGAGCGAGCTCGATTTGGGGGCGGAGCGCTCCCACGATGGGTTGATGCTGCTGGCAGAGGCTCGCCGAGCCGCCTGGGGGCGCGACGTGCCCTGGCTGATTCTCACGCGTCGCCAGGGTCACAACGACGCGCAGCGTAGCTTCGAGCTCGGCGCCTCCGACTACGTCATCAAACCGATGGCGACCGAAGTGCTGGTGGCGAAATTGCGAAAGGCGTTCGAGAAGCGTGTCAGCAGAGCGCCTACCCAGGGTGTGTCGGGTTCGCTCACCGAGCTATCGCTCCCCGAGCTGGTGCAAGTTCTGTGGCATGGTCGCAAAACCGGTGCGGTGCGATTGCGCCGCGGCCGCGAAGCCGGCGAGGTTCACTTCGTCGACGGAATGGTGGCCAACGCGGTGTGGGGAAAGCTACGTGGAGAAGAGGCGTTCTACGCCATGCTCCGCATTTCGGACGGCGAGTTCGTGTTGGATCCGAACTTCCGCGCCAGCGAAATCCTGATTACCGCCTCGCCCGAGGGGCTGCTGCTCGAAGGGATGAGGCGGTTGGACGAGGAATGAAACACCATGCTAAAAAATGTGGGATAATCGGGTTCGTCTCCGTGCAATCACCGCTCCTTGGTTTCAACAACAACGTCAAGCATCGCGGCCGTCTATTTCACATACAAACGGAGGACTCGGGGGTTCGTCATCCGCACGTCATCACGCACCTGTTCATGGACGGCGGGCGCATTCTGAAGACGTTCAAAACTTCGTACGCGGAGCACGTCGGTAGCGCACGTCTCGGCGAAGTCGTGCGCGACCTCATGAAGCAGCAGCACAAGAAGATGTTCGTCGCCTTGCGCGAGGGGCATTTCGACGAGGTGCTCGGCAACGAGGATCGAGACGGACCTCCGTCGGGGGGCCCGACTTCGACTCCCGTTTCGTCGTTCGAGCCCATGCCGGCGCGATCGAATTCAGCCTCCCGACTTGCGGCCGCCAAAGCGGCGTCGCTCTCGAAGCGATCTTCGGTGGAAACGCCGGCTGCCAGTCCTGCCGCCATAGAGGCGGCTACTTCTTCGCCGCCGGACGGGCGTCCGAGTGGCGCGGTTGCCGCCGGGCGTGCGCAGCGGCGCGAGATGCCCGACACGTTTGCCGCCCACGCCTCCGAGGCACGCGCGGCGAAACCGATCTCCGAACCGCCCGATCCCGGCGTGACGAGTGCCAAGAAGGAACCGCGGGACAAATCCGTTTCGCCGCGCAATGCAGCTTCGCGCCCGGCGGCGATGTTCACGACCGGGCGTGCGCCCGAAGCAGGTGGTTCGATCTTCGGCGACGATCTCATCAGCGAAAAATCGCTGGACGAAGTCATCCTGAGCTACCTCTCGGAAGATCTCGATACGACGAGCTCCAAGAAATAATCGAGCCTTTACGCCCCACAGACGACGTGTTGTTACTGGGGCGATGGCGCGCTCCGAAAACACCGAATACGATTTCGTCATCGTTGGTGCCGGTTCTGCTGGATGCGTTCTGGCGGCTCGCCTGACCGAGGACCGCACGACCCGCGTGCTCCTGCTCGAAGCGGGGGTCGGTAAGGAACCGCTTGCCGCCCGGATACCGGCGGCGTTTTCCAAGCTGTTCAAGACGCGTCACGATTGGGCCTACCAGAGCGAACCGGAACCGGCTTTGCTCGGGCGCCGTCTCTACATTCCTCGCGGAAAGCTGTTGGGCGGCTCCAGCGCGATGAACGCGATGATCTACATTCGCGGCAACCCGCTCGACTACGACCGATGGGCTGCCGCCGGCGCGGACGGCTGGAGCTATGCCGACGTACTTCCGTTTTTCGAGCGATCGGAAGATCAAGGGCGCGGCGCTCTTCCTGGTCACGGCGTGGGGGGGCCGATGAGGGTCGAGGACGGACGCTATCGAAATCCTCTGTCGGCCGCGTTCGTGGAAGCATGTGGACAGGTGGGCATCCCCTACAACGAGGATTTCAACAGCGGTCGTCAGGACGGCGCCGGGTACTATCAAGTCACCCAAAAAGCAGGTCGCCGCTGGAGCGCCGCGAACGCGTATCTCTTTCCAGCCATCGGACGGCCCAACTTGACGGTCGTCCGGGGCGCGCACGTCACGCGCATCGTCTTCGACCAACAAAAGGCGATCGGCGTCGAGTATCTGAAAGACAACCGCCGCCTCTTGGCGCGCGCACGTCGCGAGAGCATTCTCGCTGCGGGTGCGATCGGATCGCCCCAGCTCTTGCTGCTCTCGGGCGTGGGACCCGCTGACGCACTTTCGTCGTTCGGGATTCGCGCCGTCGTCGAACTGGATGGCGTCGGCAAAAATCTGCAAGACCATCCAGCGATCGGCATCGCCCTCGAATGCACCAAGCCGATCAGCCTGCGCATTGCCGAAGCGCCGATGGCCTATCTCGAGTACGCGGCTCGCCGTACGGGTCCGCTCTGCTCGAACATCGCCGAGGCCGGGGCGTTCGTTCGTTCGTACTCCACGGCGGAGGCTCCCGACATTCAGTTTCACTTTGCCCCAGCGTATTATGTCGACCATGGCTTCGTTCGCCCGCCCGGGCACGGCTTCACCATCGGACCTACGCTGGTCGCGCCGTCCAGCCGCGGGCGCCTGACGCTGCGGTCCGCGCAGCCATTCGCGCCGCCGCTCATCTGCGGCAATCACCTCTCCGAAGCGAGGGACATGAAGGCGCTGCTCGCGGGAATCAAGCTCGCCCGGGAGATCGCCGCCGCGGCGGCGTTCGGGCCCTATCGTGGCGCGGAGTACTTGCCCGGCGCCTCCGCGAAGAGCGACCAAGATCTCGAGAACCACATCCGAAGCATGGTGGAGCTCCTCTATCATCCCTGCGGCACCTGCAAGATGGGCAAGGACGACGAGGCCGTCGTCGATCCCGAGCTGCGCGTGCGGGGGGTGAGTGGCCTGCGCGTAGCGGACGCGTCGGTGATGCCCACGATCACGCGTGGCAACACCAATGCACCCACGATCATGATCGCCGAGCGCCTCGCCGCATGGTTACGAGACGAACGCGGAGCGCGATCGGTGCGCGCTGCGTCTTGAGTTAGCATTACTGCCGCAGTCTTGGCATCGGGAGATCACGATCTGCAGATTTGGCTCCGACCCAACGCAAACTACGGCGAGGCCGTCGGAATCACCCCGATAGACGAAACGAGCCGCGACGCCCTGGCCAGCCTCGCTCCGCAACACCGAGAAAT
>Ga0137375_10008355_pt1 | contig 12311 bp, 7 predicted proteins | sample SagtaG_24_FD_104936 | JGI IMG/M metagenome (GOLD analysis project Ga0137375, IMG submission 104936) | Vadose zone soil microbial communities from Sagehorn Ranch, Mendocino, California, USA - Sage1_R_113_16 metaG | ecosystem: Environmental > Terrestrial > Soil > Vadose zone | place: USA... | reverse complement strand
CTTCAGGCCGATGAACTCGGTCACCGTCAGCTTCAGGTCGGCGCGGGCAAGGTCGCGTGCGATCTTGCTGCCCTGCCGGCCCTTGCTGACCGCCGCGTCGATCTTGGCCAGCGGCTTGACTTCCTGGGGCTGATTGCGATCGGTGCGGCCGGCGAACTGGCTGAGGCGGTCGTCGACGCTGCGCGCGCCGCTGGCGCCGCCGAGCGACTTGCGGCCCATCAGCGCGACCACGGCGAATAGCAGCAGCAGCACACCGCCGATAAAGATCAGTGTGGTGCTCGTAAGAGGTATCGTCGGAAGACGCATGGCGCGTTCCTTTCCAGTCGTTCCGTGGTGGGGTGGGGGTGTAGGGGCGGGCGCAGCCCGCCCCCACACCCCCACCCCATCGGGTGTCTTAGAAGAACGCCCGCTCGCCTGCGTAGCCGAAGATATTTGGCGGCAGGTAGATATTCTGCTGCTCGAACAGCTCGACGAACTTCGGGCGAATACCGGTTGGGCGCAGCTGGCCGACGATCTTTCCGCGCTCGTCGAGGCCGGTCTGCTCGAACAGGAACACGTCCTGCAGCACCACCACGTCGCCCTCCATCCCCTGCACCTCGGTAATATTGACGATCTTGCGGCTGCCATCCTTGAGGCGCGCCTGCTGGACGATCAGGTTGATCGCCGAGGCGATCTGCTCGCGGATGGCGCGCACCGGCAAATCCATGCCGGCCATCAGCACCATCGTCTCGATTCGCGCGATCGTGTCGCGCGGGCTGTTGGCGTGCAGCGTCGTCAGCGAGCCGTCGTGGCCGGTGTTCATCGCCTGGAGCATCTCCAGCGCCTCGCCGCCGCGACACTCGCCGACGACGATCCGCTCGGGGCGCATACGCAGGCAGTTGATCACCAGGTCGCGGATGCTGATCTCGCCTTTGCCCTCGACGTTCGGCGGGCGCGACTCGAGCGTGACAACGTGCTCCTGGCGCAGCTGTAGCTCGGCCGCGTTCTCGACGGTGATAATCCGCTCATCCTCGGGGATGAACGACGAGAGCGCGTTCAGCGTCGTCGTCTTGCCCGAGCCGGTGCCGCCCGAGACGACGATGTTCAGCCGTGCACGCACGCAGGCCGACAGAAACTCGGCCATCTCGCGGCTCAGCGTCCCAAACCGGATCATATCCTCGATCGTGATGCCTTCCTTCTTGAACTTACGGATGCTGAGGCACGGGCCGACCAGCGAGATCGGCCGGATCACGGCGTTCACGCGGCTGCCGTCGGGAAGACGCGCATCGACCATCGGCGACGACTCGTCGCAGCGGCGGCCGAGCGGCGAGATGATCCGGTCGATCACGCGCATCACGTGCTCGTCGTTGTTGAAGAGCACGTCGCTCTTCTGGAGTTTGCCTTTGCGCTCGATATAGATATTGCGCGGCCCGTTGACCATGATCTCGCTGATCTCGGGATCGTTGAGCAGCACCTCAAGCGGGCCGAAGCCGAGAATATCGGCCGCGATGCTCTCGAACATGCGCGCGCGCTCGGTCCTGGTCAGCACGATATTCTCGCTGTCGAGGATGGTGTTGAAGATATCCTCGACCTGCTGGCGCACCTTGGCGGCGTTGGAGAGATCGAGCTTGGGGTCCAGCTCGGCGATCAGCTTGTTCTGGACCCGGCTGCGCATATCCACGAAGGCGTGGTCGTCGCGCTCGCGGGGCGCGCCGGTCAGCTTGCTGCCTTCAAACGGCGCCGAACCCGATCGCGCTGCCGGCCCGCCGCTTTCAGCCTGAGCTGTCGTGCCGCCGATGCGTTTCAGCAGAGACATAGCAGATCCTCCTTAGACGTGATGCTCGTTGCGGGTTGGCAGGTTTGCAAGTTGAAACGTTCGAACGTTCTAACCTGCCAACCTGCTAACGTATTGGTCAGCGCTTCGCCATGATCCGGCCAAACAGTCCGCGGCTCTCGGTCGCTTTCGGCGCCGCAGGTTTCTCGCCGGCTTTGGCTGTTGCCCCGCCGCGAGCGTTGCTGATCAGGTTGGCCAGCGCGAAAATATCCTTTGCGGTTTGATGGTTGCGCTTCTCGATCACCAGCGGCACGCCCTGGTTGACCGAGAGCGTCATCTCGTGCATCGCATTGCCGATCTGCAGCGCGACCTTATGCTGGATATTCTCCTCGACATTCTCGATCCGGATGCCCATGCGGCTGTCGGCCTTGTTCAGCACCAGCAAGATCTTCTCGGGCGGGTACTCGAGCAGCTCCGCCACCTCGAGGAACAGCTTGATGTTCTTGATGCAGGGCATCTCCAGGGTCATCAATGTCACGATCCGGTCGGCCATATCCAGCACAGCAAGCGCGCGGTCCTGGAATGACGACTGCGTGTCGACCACGACGTAGTCGTACTCTTTGCGCAGACGCTCGAGGATCGTCCGCAGGTGGTCGGACGTCACCAGCTCGCCGGTCTGCGGGTTCGGCGGCGCAAGCAGGACTTTCACTTGCGACGTATGCGTCGCCAGCACGTCGTTGATCAGCTCGCGGTCGATCTCGGCGATCCGGTTGGCCAGATCGGCGATCGTCTTGGTCGAGACCAGGTTCATGATCACGCCCAGGTCGCCGAAGATCAGGTTGCCGTCGACCAGCACCACCTTTTTGTTTGTGAGCTGGCGCAGCGCGACGGCCAGGTTCGCGCTGATCGCCGAGGTTCCCGCGCCGCCCTTTGGGCTGAAGACGGCCACGATCTGGCCCTGCGTGCCGCCGTCGCCGCCCTGAGTCTGCTCGGCCGGCGTGGCGGTGACGTAGCGGCGCTGAGTCGTCTGCAGGCGATAGACGTGGCGGATGGCGTGATACAGCTCCTCGGCGCTGATCGGCTTGGTCAAGAACTCGCGCGCGCCCGCCAGCATCGAGCGGCGCAGGTAGTCCTGCTCGCCCTGCACGCTCATCATGATCACCTGGACGGTCGGCACCTGGCTGAGGATCGCCTCGGTCGCCGCGATGCCGTCCATATCCGGCATGTTGATATCCATGAGGACCACGTCGGGCTGGTGCTGCTTGGCCATCGCCACCGCCTCACGCCCGGTGCCGGCCTTGGCGACGACCTGGATATCCTTCTCGAAAAACAGCAGCTTCTCGAGGTTATCGCGCGTCTCGGCGATATCGTCGACAATCAGAACGCGAATTGTCTGCTGATCAGGCATGCGGCTCTCCTCGTACCGTCATCGTGGAGTTGGCGTTGCGGCGGGCGGCGCGGCGGGCGCGCTCGTCGGCACCGGTGTCAGCGCGTTCGGCGCGGCGACTGCCGGCTCGGCCGGCTGCGGTAGCGGCAGGCCAAACTGGGAGACCAGCAGGTCGAGCGTGGCGCCGATCGTGGTCTCGGTGGCTGAGTCGCCCCGGCCGCGCAGCACCAGTGTCAGGCCGGTACCCTGTTCGAGCGAGAACTTCAGGATTTCAGCCTGCTGGTCGGTGACCGCCAGCACCAGCAGCCAATTGCCCTGCTGGAAGGTGTTCGCGGCGTTCGGCGCTCCGCCCACGGTCGTTCCCTGCGCGGCGCCCTCCTGGCCCGGCTGGGCCGGCTGGCCGCTCGCGTTGGTCGGCGGCGGCCCGGCCTCGGCCGGGCCGCCCGGCGTCGGCGTGCCCTCGACCGGCGCCGGCTTCAGGATGCGCAGCACCTGGACATTCTGGAGCAGCGTCTTGGTCGTCTGCCCCTCGAACGGATCTTCCTTGATGACAATCTGGTTCTGCTCGTTGAAGCCCGGCCGCAGGAACGTCCGCTTGACGATGAACGACGACAGCACGTCCACGAAATCGCCGGGCTTGATCTGGTCGGCCACGCCGCTCAAGTTGTTGACCTGGAACGTGATCGCCTTGACGCGCGCCCGGTTGGCCTGCGCCGTCGGGATCTGGCTGGACAGACCGGGATCGGTGACGTCGTCCTTGCGAATGCGCTCGTTGAAGTTGATCTGGCGCAGCGTCTGCTTGTTCAGCAGCTCGTTGGGGCTGGTGAAGTACTGCCCTGCCGCGCTATTGAACTCAGCCTCGGGGATATCGGCCGTGCCGAGAAATGTCTCCGTATCGGTCAGCACCGTATTGTTGGGGATGTCGATTCGTGCGATGACGATCTTCCGCTTCAGCTCTTGGGTTGGCTGCGGGGTGAGTTCAGGGGATGTCAATTGCGGCTGCGAGATGACAAAGTAGATCAGCGCGCCAGCGGCAATGATCAAGATCCCGAGCAGAAGAAACAGCCGGCCTCCACGCCTCATGTGCTTTCAACCTTTCTTTCAGCAAGCATGCGGGGTCGCAGGTGCCTGAGCGATCATTATAGCACAGGCTGACAAGTATGCATAGAAACGGGCTTTGGGAGGCCAACCGTCGTTGGCCTCCCAAGGTGTATCAGGTTGCGAGCTGGTGCGAGTATGTGCGCACAGGCTTAGCGTTTGACCATGGGCAGCCTGACCTCGACTCCAACCTTGTCGACGGTGAACGTGTATGGCCCCGAGATATTGTTGTCCTCGCCGCCATTCGCGCCCTCGTCCACATTGTTGTATGAGTCGACGGCGACGATCACCGAGTACGATCCCGGCTGCTGGAAGTACTTGATCAGGTTGACCGGCTGCTCGGTCTGCGTGTCTTTCCACAACACCGCCGCGTTCGGAATAAGGTAGTCCGTCACGCCGGCTTTCATAACGCTTCGAGGGACATTGGCAAAGACCTTGCTGCACCCGTGGTTCGTATCCGACCAGGGCAGCGGCGGCGCGACCACCGTCCCCTGTGCCGGGTTGGGGCCGAAGATGCACAGGTCGATATAGAACGATCCGTTATTGTCAGTGTCGAAACCGGTGTCGAGCGTCGGCGGCGGGCTCGCGACGTTCTTGATGAAGACGTTCAGCCCCAGAAAGATATTGTTCGCGCCGCGCACGTCGGCGGGCTGCTTCGACGTGCTCAGGTCCGGGTTGCCGGGGACGAAGATATCGATGTTGACATTCAGCAGCGACGGCGTGACGGTGTAGAAAGCCGTCGTCAGGTGGGCGCGATACTGGAAGCAGCGCGCGGCCAGGTTGATCGCCGGCGACGTGTTCGTCCCGTTCGCCGAGGTATGCGTGCCATCGCTCTCGACCGCGTCGATCGTCTGCCAATCGGCATCGCTCCAGCCGGGGTTCGAGCAGCTGTTGGCCGATGAGATGCGATACTCGACCGTGATGTCGTTGTCCGCCGTCGCTCGATCGATGACGTCCGACCAGTAGATCTTCTGCAGCTGCGCGCCGGTGTAGTTGATCTCGTAGGGCTGCGAGAAGTACCACGCATCCGGCGCGTAGCCGGTTTCGTTCACATCCTCGCTACTGCCGATCTTGCCGAAGAAGACCGTGTCGGAACCCTGGTCGTCGCCGGTGTTGCCGTCGCTGGTGTTGCCGCGCCCGCCCAGCACGTAGACGAACGCCGATGTGCTCGTCGTGCCGTCGGACTTGACGAGCGCGGTGCCGTGGAAGACCCGCGGGAACGGCAGCGCGTCGCTCTTCAAGAAGTTGCTGCCGTTGCCCTCGATACCCGACGGCACCTCGTTTCCGTTGAACTGGTGCAGGGTGAAGTTATTCTCGACGTAGCTGGTCAGCACGCCCTTATCGGGTTGGTTGCCGCCGCTCGGCAGCCCGCCGACCGCGTACAGCTGGCCGTTGAACGCCACGCCGTTGAAACCGCTGCGCGTCTGTGGCAGCGTGCCCTGCCAGTTGGTATCCCATGTCAGCGCGCCGTCATTCCCGATCGTCGCACGGTAGGCGACACTGCTGAACGACGGCAGGCTGGGCGGGTTGCCGGACGGATTATCGGGCGTGAGCTGGCCGCCGACAACGTAGAGCACATTGGCGGCGCCGTTGCTGCCGATGAAGTTGTCGGCCACCGCCATGGCATCCCAGATCCCGGCCGGCGAGTTCCCCGGAACCGGGATGTCGGGGAGCCTGGTCCACCCCTGGGTGCCGGTGCCGGGCTGGAAGAGCTGCCCGCCGCTGCCCACCTGCGCGTAGAAGACGTTCTTCGAGCCCTCGCTGATGGTCTGCGCCTGGCCGCCGCTGCCCTGCCGGTAGCGCTTCAGCCCGCCGATCACGTAGACATAGGTCGTGCCGCCGATTGTGATGCTCGTCACCGCGGGCGACTGGACCCCCAGCTGCAGAAATAGATTGAGCGGATCGGGGCTCGGCAGCGGCGGGCCGGCCACCCAGCTGCTGATGCGCCCGTTGGAGCCGACGATGCCGATCTGCACGGCGTAGCTCGAGAAATCGAACGCGCTGGAGACGGTCGGCTTGATGTGGCCGCCGATCACGTAGATATAGCCGCTGCCGCCCGGCGTGGCGACGGACGTGACCCCCGGCGAGTCCACCTCGGCGACGGGGATAGGCTGCTGGGTGCTCGGGTCGATGAAGACCGGCGAGTTCGAGCCAACCACTTTATTCAGCGGCGGCTCGGCTTGCCAGTCCTCGGCGGGCACGCCGTCGGTCTGCGAGACCGCCGCCGACCAGACCTCGGCGACCGACTGGTTCGTCGACGAGTTGATCGGCGTCGCGCCGCCGATCACGAACACCCGATTGCCGAGCCCCGTCGCGCCCATGTTGATGAGCCGCTTCTTGAGGTTGAACGGCGAGTCGATCCATGTCTTCAGCAGCCCGATCGGGCCGAGCCGGACCGCGCCGGGCAGGTCCTTGGGCGAAATCGCCGTATTCTGCAATGAGCCGAGTGCCGAGCGCTGAAATGTGCCGTCGCTGAAATCGGCGAGCGTATTGTCGATTGTGCTTTGCTTCGTCCCGGCCAGAGCCGCGTGCGGCGGGAGCGCTCCAAACAGGAGCAGGCAAGCGCCGAGCAGCATGAGGGCGGAAGTACGAAGAGTATGTCGTGGTCGAACAAGCATCAGAGTTACCTCGCTCTACAGGCTATCCGCGCTGAAGCCGGGCACGGGCGGCGATACGCGCCCGCAGCCCGGCTCCTGCCGAAATCAAGAACCCTCTCGCCCTTCCACCGCTATATCACGGGCACAGCGCCGTCGCCGGGTCCAGATCGAGTCGCACTGGCTTGAGCACCACCGACGCGCCCAGAACCTCCGACGGGGTTAGCGTAAACTGCGCGAACGGAACCGGTGCGAGCCCATCCATGATGGTATCGTACTGGCGCGAGACGCCATCGCCTTGCGGCGCCGCTGCCTTGTAGTTCACGTACGCCTGCTGATAGTAGACTCCCGCCGCGAGACCCTTGTCGGTCGGAATGCTGTAGCCTAGAGTGCCGCTCTCGCTGTCCTGCGTGATCGGTATCGCGTTGACTTTCGGGCCGCGCGGGTCGGCGCCCTGGCCGGTCCACGGGACGCTCACAGGTGTATAGTTCTTGTCGAACAGGTAGACGTAGCCGAAGACTCCGCTGGGCAGCGTGTAGGGCGCCGGCATAGTGGCCGTGTGCGCCGCGTCGATCAAGTTGATCCAGGCCGCGCCGCCGCTCTCCGTGCAGGTCCCGACCACCTTCTGGCGGATCTGGCTGAGCACCGTGTCGACCAGGCCCGCCTGGCGGGCCAGGTAGAGCATCTTCGGGTTGGAGGCGACCTGGTCGAGGCCGAGCGGGTTCACCTGGGCCAGCGCGATCACGAACAGCTGCATGTCCGGGAACTTGGTTTTCATCTTGCTGGCCTGGTCGATCATCGCCGAGATCGGCCGCATGCCATGGCTCGCGTTCGGCAGGTAGTCCGGCGGCGGGTCGAACTGGCAGCGCGGCGTATTAAGCGCGCGATTGTCGCCGTTGAACTCCGAGCAGATGTCCTTGGCGTAGTTGGTCGTGCCGTCCAGGAAGATGTTTGCCACGCCGTCGGTCAGGTAGATCACCGCGTGCCGGTAGGGCTTGGCGCCCGGGATCGGCGACGGCGGACTGTTCTGCAACACCTGGTTGGCCTGCTGGAGCGCCTTGGGGCCGGGCGTGCCGCCGGAGGTGCGGTAGTCGTCGCCGTTATAGCTGCCGGCGTTCAGCGCCTTGGTCTTTAACAAGGCCTTCTGGCTGCCGTCGACCCAGGTGCCGGTGGAAATGCCGTCGGAGCTGAACGTGATGATGCGCATCGTATCGTTCGTCCGCAGATTGTCGATGAAGCCGCCCGAGTCGATCAGCGCGTGCTTCAGCACGTAGATACGGCGATCCTTGACCGTCTTCCAGGGATCGTCGGTGCCGCCCTGGCACACCACCGGATTCGGCTGTGTGGCGGTGGCCTCGCACTGGACAGTGGTTCCACCGGTCGAGTCGGCCTCTTTGTGAATGGTCGCGCCCTTCGTGCCCTGGCCGTCGAAGTTCCAGCTCATCGAGCCCGAGACGTCCATGACCATCTCGTAGGCGATCGGCTGGCCGGACTCCTGGTCCTGGCCCCAGCGCGGCTTGACGAAGACCGAGCCGGTGATGCCGAGCGTGTTGCTGGTGACCGCGGGCGTGCTCAGGCAGGCGATCGAGTTGGCCGTCCCGATATAGACCAGGTCGAAGAAGCTGTTGGCGCCGCCGCCCTTGGCCTTCGTGCCCGTGCCGTAGCCGGGGATGCCGACCAGGTAGAACTGGCCGAACCCGTCGATCTGGAACGTCGCGTCGGCGCCGGAGCCGACCGCCGGCTTGACGATCGGCAGGATCAGCACGTCCTTGCGATCGATATGATCCTCGAGCGCCTTCTGCACCTCGGCCTTGCCGATCTGCACGCCGGGGTTGGCATACACCCAGTCGCCGAGGTTGATCTCGTGCGGCTTGATCGGGTAGACCGACTTGCCGGCATACATCGGCGGCTGCGAGTTCTTGTCCGGCCAGGTGACCTGTCCGGTCGCTTTGTCGACCAGGCCCTCGTCGAAGCCGGCGCTGAGATCGCCGGGGCCCGCCATCATATTCACCAGCTCGGGGCCGCTCCCGGCATTGGGGTCGGACTTCCAGCGCAGCCAGTCGAAGTCGCCGGGCGAGTTGGAGTCCAGCTTCATGTAGAGGCGGCGCTGCGACAGGCCGCCCGGGTAGTTCGGGTCGGCATAGGTGCCGTAGTAGGGCAGATCGGTCGGGTCCTGCGGCGCGTAGAACTTGTGCGACACCTGGTCGAGGTAGCTGGCCGGCACCCCGATCGGGTAGACGCCGTTGACCGGCGCGCAGCGGCCCGCGAAGGCCTGCGCCTTCACCGGCAGCGTCGGCTGCTGCAGCACCCGCGCGAAGTAGGTGTCGACGGTGCCCTTGACCTTGACCTGGATATAGGTCACGCCGGGCGGAACCGCGCCGCAGTGGCCGATCACGCAGGACAGCAGGTAATTGCCCTTCGAGTCGAGGTAGTAGGCCTCGATCAGGCGCTGGTTCGGCTGCACCACGGCGTTCGGGTCGTCCAGCACGCCGTCGACCTTGTTCGACTTCAGCGACTGCTGGATGACCTGGCCGATCGACTGGTCGCTGTAGCCCTGAATCAGGGCGTTCATACCGGCGAGCGCGGCGGCATTGGTGGCGCGGACGGTATTGCGCTGCTGGGCATAGTCGTTGCCGACGTCGACGGCCAGGCCGACGGCGCCGATCAGCACCACGATTAGCAGTGCGATCAGCGGAATACTCTGGCCGCGTTCGGCGGACCGGGTAAAACGAGCGCTCATACATTCCTCCATGACTTTCGTACATCCGGGCGTTGTGCGATGTGTGAGCTGGCGGCCCGGCTGTGTGCAACGCTCACTGTGGCGGCTCACCTACGGCCCGACCGTGATCGCCGACGTGCATAGCTGAGTCGTGCCGGCCCCGAGGGTCTGAGAGTTGATCGTATAGTTCGAGCTGGGCGGCGCGGTGGTCAGCGTGCCGCTAAATCCGGCGCCGGCCCAGAGCGCCGCGGCATTGTTTTTGAAGTTGCCGATCAGCGTCGGCACCGTGCATGTCTGGCTCGGCGTGAAGGCGCCGCCGGTGCCGCGGGCCATGCTGTCGCGGATCGGCATGATGTAGGACGACTTGAGCGGGACGACCTTGCTGAAGGCCGGCGCGAGCGGGAACAGCATGTTGTGGACCGAGGCGACCGTGACCCGGATATAGCACGGGAACACTGCGGTGCTCGCGTCGGGGCAGGCCACATTCTCCGCGGCGCCGGTGGCCACATCCTTGGTCGGGTCGCCGTCGGCGGTCGGGTCGGACAGCATCTCGACCGAGATATTCGCGTCGACCACGCCGGCCTGGGTGCTGTCGTCGACGCCGTCGCCGTTCAGGTCGAGCAGGTTGACGAAGCCGACGCCGCCCTTGTTCCCCGACTCGTGGCGCACGTGGTCCTTGATCCTCGCGACGTCCAGGAGGCGCGCGCCGGTGGCGTCGGTCAGCAGCCAGCGGCTGCCGAAGGTCGCGCCCTCCTGCGCGGCGTTGTGCAGGCCCTGCAGCGCAAAGAAGATCAGGCCGATGTCGACGGCGGCGGCGAGCAGGAAGAAGATCAGCGTCGCCGCGAGCGCGAACTCCACGATCGCCTGGCCCCTGGTTCGGTTGCGTCGTAGCATGGTCATCCTCACGGCTGGCAGGCAACAAGGTTCGGCGAGTTGGGGTTGTCGCCCATCTGCTCGATCGAGCGCCGCGTCGTCGACACAACCTGCATCGAGCCTTGGTTGCCGAACGTGATGAAACGCCAGAATGGCGTGAGCGGCGGGACGTTGTAGGTCAGGCTGATTTCGATCGGCTCGCCGAGCGCGCGCTTGCCGCTTGGGTAGCTGATCGAGATGGTGTTGCCGTTCTGGCCGCTCGCCAGGTCGCGGAACAGCACCTCCGGCGTGCCGTCGAGCGTCGCGCTGATGATCGTCGACACGCACAGGTCGCCGCGGTTGATCGGCGTGAGCTTGTTGGGATACGGCGGGATCTCGGCGGCTTTCTCGGCCCCGTTGCGTACGGCCTGGTAGATCGTCGCGTACCCAAAGATATACCACCCCAGATCGATGATGCCGAAAGTCAGCAGCAGCAAGAATGGCAGCAGCAGCGCCATCTCGACCATGGATTGGCCTGGCTTGCTATCGGTTCGCTTGCGCATCATCCACGCCTCTCCGTCACAATTGCGTCAGCAGATCAGGAATTATAGGGTATGGTTCGGGAACTCTTTGACCGTTTTCTACCTTGATTATACGGCTGTGCGTCGCAGAGGAACAATAGGACGAAGGTACTGATCGGCGCAAAGATGGCAAGTTGGTGATGGGGATGCGGTAAAATGCTTATCCGCACGGCGCATGGAATCCGCGCGGGCGCGCGCCGATGGGCCACTGCAGCGACGCAGATGATCCGGGCGACTCGCTCGCCGTTGCGCTGTCGATTGTCGGAGCCACGCTGCCGGCGGCAGCGCGGCTGCCGCACTCCAAAGGCGAGAGCAATCTAACGCCCAAACATCGAAGCAACACCATGATTGCACTGCTACTTGACAATGGGTTGCGGCGTCGCTATAGTGAGCGACACATCCGATCTGAAACCACTGGCGATAGCACAGAGCGACATCGCCGCACTCAATCGGAACATCCCAGATTCACAACAGACGTAGTGCGTCATAACTGCCGAGTGCTCTACGCCGCGCCAGTGGATGCTGTGCCGGGGAAATAGACGCAGCGGGATGGGTATGAGCGCACGGCAAAGGATACATCATGGCAGACAAGCTTGTGATCGTCGAGTCGCCGGCCAAGGCGAAGACGATTCAGAAATATCTCGGGCGCGGCTTCCGGGTCGAGGCGTCGATGGGACACGTGCGCGACCTGCCGAAGAGCGACCTCGGCGTCGACGTCGACCACGGCTTCGAGCCGGTCTACGAGGTTGCCAAGGGCAAGGAGAAAGTGGTCGCCGCGCTCAAAAAATCGATCAAGCAGGCCGACGCGGTCTATCTCGCGACCGACCCCGACCGCGAGGGCGAGGCGATCGCCTGGCACATCACGCAGGCGGCCGGCATCCCGCGCGGCACGCCGATCTACCGGGTCGAGTTCAGCGAGATCACCCGCAACGCGGTGCAGCAGGCGATCGCCCACCCGCGCCAGATCGACCGCAACCTGGTGGATGCCCAGCAGGCGCGCCGCGTGCTGGACCGGCTGGTGGGCTACAAGCTCTCGCCGCTGCTGTGGGACAAGGTGATGCGCGGGCTGTCGGCCGGCCGGGTCCAGTCGGTGGCGGTGCGGCTGGTGGTCGAGCGCGAGCGCGAGATCGAGGCGTTCGTGGCGCAGGAGTACTGGACGATCGAGGCGGACCTGGCGAAGCAGGGGTCAGGGATCAGGGGTCAGGGGTCAGAAAGAGATGCCCGATCCCTGATCCCCGACCCCCGATCCCTGTTCCGGGCAACGCTGATCGAGCGGGCCGGCAAGAAGCTCGACAAGTTCGCGATCGGCGACCAGGCCGCGGCGCAG
>Ga0137375_10008352_pt1 | contig 12314 bp, 10 predicted proteins | sample SagtaG_24_FD_104936 | JGI IMG/M metagenome (GOLD analysis project Ga0137375, IMG submission 104936) | Vadose zone soil microbial communities from Sagehorn Ranch, Mendocino, California, USA - Sage1_R_113_16 metaG | ecosystem: Environmental > Terrestrial > Soil > Vadose zone | place: USA... | reverse complement strand
TCAGTTCTACAAGCAAATTATGGTCGGTGTGTTCGAGCGCGTGTTTGAGACGGGTCCGGTATTTCGTGCAGAGCCGCACGATACGCCACGCCACCTGAACCAGTATTTGTCACTCGACTTCGAGATGGGCTTCATTGACGACCATTTCGACGTGATGCGCCAACTGAGGCCAGTGCTCGTGAGTATGGTCCAGGCGATGCAGGAGCACGCGCCCGAGGCCGTCCAGCAGCTCGGGATCCCGCTGCCCGAAGTACCAGCTGAGATTCCCTGGATCGATTTCCAGGCAGCCCAGGAGCTGATCGAGCGCGACACCCACGAACAGCTACGCGGCGAGCCCGATCTGGCGCCGGCGCACGAACGCTGGCTCGGCGAGTGGGCCAAACGCGAGCACAACTCCGACTTCTTGTTCGTCACCGGCTACCCGATGGCCAAGCGGCCGTTCTATACCTATCCCGACCCGAAGCGACCCGAGTTCACAAACTCGTTCGACCTGCTTTTCCGCGGCCTCGAGCTGGTCACGGGCGGGCAGCGCCTGCACCTGTATCAGGATTACCTGGCGGCGCTCGAGGAGCGGGGCCAGAGCCCCGAGCCGTTCGCCGGCTATCTGCAGGCGTTCAAGTACGGCATGCCGCCACATGGCGGAAGCGCGCTCGGCCTCGAGCGCTGGGTAGCGCGCATCGCCGAGGTGGCCAACGTCCGTGAAACGACGTTGTTCCCGCGCGATATCACTCGCTTGTCGCCCTAGGAACGCGGCCCAAAACCCTGGAGGCTGTTTCGGGGCCGGTTGCCGCGTTCCTAGGGCCAATCTGTCGAAGAAGTTCGGCCGACTGCGACGTGCCGCCGAACCCGGCTTGTCGGCCGAACTTTAGCGTTGAGCCGGGCGCCATGCGCCCAGGCCGCTCATGAGCTTGCCATGCAGCGTCGAGCCCGGCGCCCTGCGCCGTGGCCCGAGTGACGCCGCCAGCAGCAGCACCGCGCCAAGCGCGACGACGCCTGCCAGGGCGAACGCGGCTGGCAGTCGCGCGGGACCGTCGACTGTCCGCGACTCAGCCACGGGCGGCGCGGCGACGCGATACACGAGTGACTTGATCTTGCCGTCCTGGACCACTGCTTCGACAGCGAGATCGACCGCACTCAGCAGCTGCCCCTGGTCGCGTTCGTTCCAGGTCACCGTATTGCCCACCACATGACGATTCGAGGTGACCAGCGGCGGTGTGCGGATGCCGACGTTTTGCAGAAATCGTCGAATCTCGGTCTTGCCATTGAAGGTGACCGTGCCACGCTCGACGAGGCGTACCACCGCGTCATCGGCAAAGTACGACAAAGCGGTATCCACGTTGCGCTGGCCGCGCGCACGCTCGAAGGCTTCGACGATGACCGGCGGATCCATCACCTGCGCCTCGATCAGCCACGTTCTCGCGCCGAGCAAGAGCAGCACGAGCAGCAGCGCGCGGCCGAGGCGCATCAGCATGACCAATCCATTGTCCTTCCCCGGGCTGCCAATTGCGAGCCGCCGCTCAGGTGCGGCGCGGCGATGATTGCGCCGCGCGGCGCGCACCAGCTACGCTGTTGTGCACCAAACGTTCGTTTGATTTTGAGGAACACCATGGCCCGCGCCAAGAGCAGCCAACCACGCGCCGCCATCGTCGGCGGCTTGCGCACGCCCTTCATGCGTGCCGGCACCGACTTCGCCCAGCTCGATGTGCTCGATCTCGCTCGGGCCGTCACGGTCGAGCTGATGCAGCGTTTCGCGCTCGATCCGGCTGAGGTCGACCACGTCATCTACGGCAACGTCACGCGGCCGGTCCACTACTCGAATGTGGCGCGCGAACTCGTGCTTGTGGCAGGACTGCCCCGAGCGACGCCCGCGTATACGGTCACCCTGGCGTGCGCCTCGGCCTGCCAGGCGATCACCGATGCGACGAATCTAATCGAGCGCGGCTATGCCGACGTGGTCATCGCCGGCGGCGTGGAGATGTTGTCGAATGTGCCAATCAGTTTGAGCCCGCCACTCACGCGGGCATTGCTCGGCGCGAGTCAGGCGAAATCGGTCGGCGGCAAACTCGCCAGCCTGCGCGGGCTGAGCCTGGGCGATCTGCCGCCGGTGGCGCCGAGCATTGCCGAGACCTCGACCGGCTTGAGCATGGGTCAGTCGGCGGAGTTGATGGCCAAGAAGAACGGCATCAAGCGCGAGGACCAGGACGGGTGGGCGCTCGCGTCGCATCACAAGGCCGCCGCGGCGTGGGACGATGGCCGCCTCGCCGAAGAGGTGACGCCAGTCTACGTTGCCAACAATGGCGGGCGCGCGGTCACCAGAGACAATCACGTCCGTCGCGACACCTCGCTCGAAAAGCTGTCGGCGCTCAAGCCGGTGTTCGACCGCAACTACGGGACGGTCACCGCGGGCAACTCGAGCCCGCTCACCGACGGCGCCGCGAGCGTCCTGCTCATCTCCGAGGACAAGGCAAAGTCGCTCGGCATTGAGCCCAAAGCACTCGTCAAGTCGTACGCCTATACGGCGGTAGATCCCGCCGACGAGCTGTTGATCGGTCCCGCGTACGCCATTCCAAAAGCGCTCGACCGCGCCGGCCTGGCGCTGACCGACATCGACGTCGTCGAGATGCATGAGGCGTTCGCGGCCCAGGTGCTGTCGACGCTGCAGAAGCTGGAGTCAAAGGCATTCGCCCAGGATGAGCTTGGACGGTCTGAGCCCGTGGGGCGGCTGGACCCGGATCGCATGAACCTGCGTGGCGGGTCGATTGCGCTTGGTCATCCTTTCGGGGCCACCGGCGCGCGCTGTGTCACCACGCTGACCAACGAGATGGCGCGCCAGGCGGCGCAGTATGGACTGGTGTCGGTGTGCGCCGCGGGCGGCGTGGGGGCGGCCATCGTCCTGGAGCGCGTATGACCACCCTGGTGGCCGAAAGCGTGCGCTTCGAGGCGCCCGACCACGACGGCATCGGGCGGATCGTCATCGACCGGCCGGACGACGAGATCAATGCGATTGATCTCGATCTTGTCGAGGCGCTGGGCAGCGCAATTCGTGCGGCGCGGGCGTACTCAGACATGCGCGGTCTGATCGTCGCGAGTGCCAAGCCCGGCCAGTTCGTGGCCGGCGCCGACTTGAAAATGCTTAGCCAGGCGCCAACTGCAGCTGACATCGAGCATGCCAGTCGGCGTTTTCAGGCGGTGTGCGACGAGCTGGCCTGGCTGCCCTGCACGACTGTCGCGGCGATCGGCGGTCCCGCGCTCGGCGGCGGGCTCGAGCTGGCGCTGGCGTGCGACTTCCGCGTCGCAGCCGACGCCGCGAGTGTGTCGCTCGGACAGCCTGAGGTAAACCTGGGCATCCTGCCCGCCGGTGGCGGCACGCAGCGCCTGCCGCGCCTCATCGGCCTCCAGCGTGCGTTGGACATCATTCTCAGTGGCCGTCGGCTGAACGCCCGTCGCGCTCGGCGTGCGGGACTTGTCGACGAGGTGGTCCATCCACAGGTGCTCGAGCAGGCCGCACAGGCGTGGGCCAAGAAGCCCAAACGGCCCTTGCAGCGACCCCTTCGCCTCGGTCCGACGATGCAGGCGGCGGCCGATCTGGCCGAACAGACGGCCCTTGGCCGGCAGCTGATCTACCGCCAGGCGCGCGAAGCCGTGCTGGCCAGAACCCATGGCCATTATCCGGCGCCGCTGAAGGCCCTGGAAGCCGTGGAGATTGGGCTCGAGCAGGGCGTGGCGGCCGGGTTCGAGGCGGAGACACGTGCCTTCGGCGAATTGGCGCAGACGGAGATCACCCGCAACTTGATCTGGCTGTTCATGGCCACTCAGCACCAGAAGCGACTCGGTACGCGAAACGCCCGCCTGGTGCAGCGCCTGGCCGTAGTCGGCGCGGGATTCATGGGCGCCGCGATTGCCGAGGTCGGCGCGGTGGCAGGTCTGCCCGTGCGGGTGCGCGACGTGAAGCCCGAGGCAGTTGCGAAGGGCCTGTCCTCCATCCGCAAGATGGTCGACGGCGGTGTTGCGCGGCGGCGGTTCACGGCGCACGAAGGCCGCGACATCCTCCAACGGGTGTCAGGCACTGCTGACTACACCGGCTTCGCTGGGACCGACGTCGTCATCGAGGCTGTCTTCGAAGACCTGACTGTCAAACGCAAGGTCATCGAGGAACTGGAAGCCGTGCTGCCTGCCGATGCCGTGATTGCCTCCAATACCTCGGCCCTGCCAATCCACGAGATCGCCTGCCAGGCGCGACATCAGGACCGCATTGTTGGCATGCACTTCTTCTCACCCGCGGAGCGCATGCCACTGCTGGAAGTCGTCAAGCCAATGGCTGCGAGTGAGGAGGCAGTGGCGACGGCGGTCAGCCTGGGCGTCAAGATGGGCAAGACCGTCATTGTCGTGGCCGATGCGCCAGGCTTCTACACGTCGCGCGTGCTCGGCGTGATGATGAATGAAGCCGCGCTCCTCCTCGGCGAGGGCGCGCTGGTCGAGGATGTCGAACGCGCGGTCACTGCATTCGGCTTCCCGGTTGGGCCATTCGTGCTCTTCGACGAAGTCGGATTGGTGGTCGCCCAGCACGTCGGGGAGACCGTCGCGAGCGCATTTGGCGATCGACTGCCAACCAGCACGCTCGTGCCCGAGTTGGTCACGGCCGGCCAGACCGGCAAGGCCAGTGGCGCGGGCTTCTACATCTGGCCCAAGCGCAGTCGACTGCCCAGACCGCTGCCCCAGCCTAAACGGCAGGTGAATCCCAGGGTTGTTGGACGCGCGACAACGCAGCGCGCCTTCAGCGCCGAGGACATCCAGGATCGCCTGGTGCTCTTGTTCGTCAACGAAGCGATCCGTTGTCTCGAGGAGGGCGTCCTGCAGTCGGCAACGGACGGTGACCTGGGCGCGGTGCTCGGCCTCGGCTTTCCGCCGTTCCGCGGCGGGCCCTTCCACTATGCCGACGCGCTCGGCGCCGGCGTCCTCGCACGCAAGCTCCAGAAATTGACCGATCAGCACGGGCCGCGCTATGCGCCGGCCGACCTGCTCGTCCGCGGTCAAACGTTCTTTCCGAGGTAACTGCACATGCGCACCGAAAACTATTATTCGGCCAATGGCGACCTGGCCTTCTATTACGAGCGCGTCATCGACTGGGACCGCCTGGTGCCGTTGTTTGCCGAGCCGGACGACACGGCGCAGCCCGGCGACACGGCCGCCACTTGGCGAGACGTGTTGGGCATGGCCGGCGACTACGTCGGCAAGGAGATCTCGGCGCGCGCAACTGAAGTAGATCGCCTGGGCACACCGCACAAGGGCGACATCAAAGTCTCCCCGCCGATGGCGGAGAACCTACGCGGCCTGGCCGAGCTGGGTCTGATGGGTCTGGGCATCCTGCGTGAGTATGGTGGCGAGGGCATGCCGTTTTCCGTGCAGGCGGCAGTGTTCGAGATGCTCGCCCGGGCGGATGCGTCGACGATGGTCCAGTACGCGTTCTATACCAGCCCGGCGGCGATGATCCTTCGCTTCGGCACCGATACCCAGAAGCGGCGCTGGGTGCCTCGGCTGGCCAGCGGCGAGATGTGTGGCTGGGTCGCGATGACCGAGCCCGAAGCCGGCTCGGATGTGGGCAACGTGAGCACCACCGCCGTGCGCCAGGCGGACGGAACGTGGCGCATCAGCGGTCGCAAGCAGTTCATCTCGAGCGGCAATGGTCAGGTGGGTGTGCTGCTCGCCCGCGCAGTGCCGGGCTCGCGCGGCCTGGATGGGCTGGCCCTGTTCATTGTGCCGCGCTGCATTCCGGACGCCGAAGCAGGTGAGCGTGAGAACTTCGCCATCGAGCGTGCCGAAGAAAAGGTGTGCATCAACGGCTCGCCCACCTGTGCGCTGTCGTTCGACGAGAGCCACGCCGAGATCATGGGCAGTCCAGGCGATGGCTGGCGGCAAATCACCACGTTCATGAACGAAGCCCGCATCGCCGTCGGCATCCAGGCGTGTGGCGTGGCGCAAGCGTCGCTGGTCGCGGCCCGCGACTATGCCGCGCAGCGCGTGCAGATGGGCAAGCCGATCCGTGAGCACCCGCTGGTCGCCGAAATGCTGCTCGATATGCACACCACGGTCGCCGGTATGCGGGCGCTGTGGATGGAAGCCGCGGTTGCTTACGACCTGGTCCAGGGTATCGACCGCCGTCTGCGCAGCCTGTCCGAGGTCGATCCTGAGCGGCCGATGCTCGAAGCGCGTCAGCGACACCTTAGCCGCTATCTGCGTGAGCTCACGCCGTTGGTCAAGTATTACGGCTCCGAAGAAGCGATTCGCGTCGCACGCACGGGTATGCAGGTCTTCGGCGGATATGGCGTGGTCAAGGACTACGAGGTCGAGCGCTTCTTGCGCGACAGCCTGATCCTGCCAATCTACGAGGGCACCAGCCAGATCCAGGCGCTGATGGCCACCAAAGACTTGCTCAAAGCGGTCATGCGTCATCCGCTCGGCCTGTTGGCACCGGGCGGCCATAGTGCGTCACTTGCGCGAGCGCAGATTGGCGGCTCGGTCGGTCGGTCATATCGCAGTTCGTTGCGGACGTTCAGCGCCAGCCTGGGTTGGCTGATGGTCGACATGGGCCGCCAGCTTGGTGCACGCCGCCTGGCCGGTCTGCTGCGCGGCTCGGTGGAGCTCGGCGATGGCGAGTTGAGTTACGTGTTGTTGTCGGCGGAGCGGCTCACCCAGATGCTGGCGCACCTGCACATCACGCGTTTGTTGGCCCAACAGGCGCAGCGCTGGCCCGAGCGGACGTCCTTGGCCGAGCGGTTTGCGCGACGCACCTCGGATGTTTGCTCGTCGAATGCACGGCGGATCATGAGCGGCGATCGCGACGCGCTTCAGGCCATCGAACAATGGCACGTCGAAACGGCGTAACTCCTGCGCCGCGCGACCGCGGCGAAGAGGTGTATGCCGCGGCGCTGCGGTTGTTTCGGGAGAAGGGCTACCACGCCACGTCGATGCAGGACATCGCCGCTGCCGTCGGCCTCTATAAGGGCAGCCTGTACCACTATATAGATGGCAAAGAGGAACTACTGGCGCGCGTCTTCGAGCGTGGCATGGGTTCCTTGCTGGCCGAGGTCGAGCGCATCGCCGCTGAACGTCGTCTTGGTCCTAGCGTGCAGTTGCGATTGATTGTTGAAGCGCATGTGGCTGCCGTGGCCGAGAACCTCGACGCGCTGACCGTCTACTTACACGAGTGGCGCGCGGTGGGTGGCGATTCGCTGGCCAACGTACGTGCGCAGCGTGAGCGGTATACCCGCCTGGTATCAGACGTCGTGGCGCGCGGCGTTACAGCTGGCGAATTTGCCGTGCCCGACGTGGGCATCGCCACGCTGGGCGTGTTGGGGATGTGCAACTGGCTGTGCCAGTGGTACTCGCCGAACGGACGGCTGAGTGCGCGCGAGATCGGCTCGCGTTTTGCCGACATGGTCCTGAACGGGCTGCGCGGGACTACTGTTTCTTCGAGCCCAGCACCAGGTCGCCGAGCGTCTCGCCGAACGACCGGATGATAGTGGCCGAGTACTGATCGCTCAGCTCTCTCAGTGTGTCCTCGAGAAAACTGTTCTTCGGCGCCCTTGAGGCCAGCTGCATCAGCCAACGGTTCAAATACGGCGTCACGAACATCGAGATTGCCCAGATCACGCCAAAGCGAATCAGGCCCTTAAGCATCTGGGACGACAGTTTACCGCAGCGCCCGGCGGGTTATGCCTGGCGGTGTCGTGTCTACGGCGGGCGCGACGCACCGTGCAGCAGCGCTTGCAGTGCCGAATGGACCCGCCGCAGGAGGTCCTGGGCGGGGTGGATTTCGCCGTACCGCTCTGACTCGTACGTGGTTGTGACCAGGCCGACCGTATCGGCGGCGTCGGGCGCGGCGGCGATCAGCCGCGCCTGCAGCTGGCGGGTTGTTTCCGACGGACGGCGGCGAATACCTTGCTGTTCGGCCCACTCCAGCAGGGCGCGGTAGGCGGCCCAGGCGTCCGCGGGCGCCGCTGCGCGGCTGCGGGCGTCATCCTCACGCGGCGGACCCCGAAGGCGACCACGCAGCCACCCCGAGAGCCAGCGCATAAGCTGGCGCAAGTCCTGGCCGGCGCCGCCAGTGCCTTCAACGGTCAAGCCAGGCAGCCGCGCGGGCCGCGAACGCACTGGTCGCACGACCAGCTCGCTCTCCAGTAACAGGCGTAGCACACCAGCAGCCATGAACAGCACCAGCAGCAAGACGAGCGTCGCCGCCAGCCACGGGATCCACTCGGGCGGCGTCTGCTGCCGTGCAAACGCGTCAATGTCCAAGGGCCGCTGCGGCCCGCGGACCGGTGGCGGGATTCCTGTCGGAGCGGCCACCGCCGGCAGCAACGAGGCCAACCACGACAACAGCAAGAAGAGCGGGGTCAGGGCCAGCTCGATCAGCCGTGCCAGACCTAGCCACATGCGGCCCATGACCTCGGGGCGGAGCACAAGCAGTAAAGCGACGGTCGCGCCGATCGGCAGCACGGCAATCGTGGTCGCCAGCACGCGACCGCCGCCCAGTGCAGCGGCATCAGCGGCGTCCTGACGCGCCATCGCTGTCGCGACCAGGCCACACGTGGCGAACAAGCCCGCCGACCAGATCAGGATCATCGGGTCCACGCTGACGATGCCATGGAAGATGACCAGTTCGACGAGCAGTGCGACCCCGCCGAGCAGGAACTCGAGGTGCACCTCGGTGGCGGTCAGCTCGGCCTCGACGAACGTGCCGCCACGCCACCACAGCGCAAACGCGAGGCTGCCCGGCACGATCGCCTGCATGAACCTGGCCATCGCCGCGGCCGCGCCCTCGCCCTCGAGCAGCGGTACCTGGAAGCGCAGCAGCACGACCAGGCCAAAGCCGGCCAGTACACGCCAGGCCGGGTCGCGCAGAACTTCGATGCGCCGCACAGCGGCATAGCCGGCGGGCAACAGTAGCAAGAGCACCAGGGTCCAGGCCAAGCGCGTGCTGCCCTCGCCAGGCGCGGTCATGGCGATGATCGGCATCACGACGGCCGCTTCCATGCCCAGGACCGCCCAGATCACCTCGCGGCGCACGACGTGGCTGTTCACGCTCGGCCCTCCAGCGTAGCGGCTACGTCGGCGCCCGGCGTCAAATAGAGGGCGCCCGGCTGCGCTTTCGACCGTCCCGGCGAGCGACTCACCGCCATCAGCAAGAGCGTGCTGAAGCCCGCCCCTTCGAGCCGACTCTGCACTCGGGCAAGATCCGACGACATTTCCGATACCGCCAGCACGACCGTGCTGCCGCGCGGCAGCTCGGCCAATGCCCAGGGCATCAGGGTTGGGCCGGCCACGGGATCCAGACGGGCCATGGCTTCGAGCACGTGCTGCAGGTGCGCCACGCTTGCGCCAGGCGCAATCGCTACGGCCGGATTCCCGTTGGCGAACCAGGCCACGGGAAAACCGTTGTCCTGCATGTAGACGGCGATCGACGCCAGTGCGGACAACGTGAGCTCCAGCAGCTCGCCGCGATAGATCCCGAAGGTAAATCCACGCACATCCATGACCAGTGAGACGTGCAGGCTGGTGGCGGGCTCGAGCACGCGCACCTGCACCTCACCGCGGCGGGCCGTTGTCGGCCAATGGATCAGTCGCAGCGGGTCGTCCGGTCGGTAATCGCGCACGGTTGCCGTGCGCGTTGGATCGGTCACGAGACTGCGTGGGCTGGTCACGTCCAGTGACGGGTGATGGAGCGGTAAGGCCAGCCGGCGCACGGGCACGACGCGCGGGTAGACCATGATCTGCGGCGTGTCCTGAAGCGGCTCGACGGTGCGCTCGCGCTCGAAGAAGCCGAGCGGGTCGCCGGTTCGCAGGTACACCTGACCGAGGCGAAACACGCCCCGCTGTCGGCAGTGAAGTCGGCGCCGCCAGCGCAGGCGCTGGTACGGCCAGAGGCTCAGCCCGCGCTGGACCCAGACCGCATTGGGCTGCGCGAAGGAGCGTTCGACAGTGTCCTCGGGGTTAAGGGCAAAGGGCAGCCGCTCCCAGACCTCGAGCCACGGCAGGGGCAGCGGCCGCCGGTTGGCGAGCGTCGCTTCGAGCTCGATGTCGTCGCCGCAGAATGCGCGTTCGGCGAGCGCGCGCCGGGTGAACTGCACTCTCACCAGCGCGACCGCTGCCCATGCTCGTCCAAACAGACCTACCAGCAGCAGGCAGCCCGCCAGGAACGCGAGGTCCACGACGAGGAACGTCGCCGCCAATGCGGCGACGAGGGCCAGCACGGCCAGTCCCTGGCGGCCGAAGAGCCACGGCGGCTCCGGTACCGCCCGTGCTTCAGGCGATTCCATGCCGACTCAGCCGCGGCCGACCGGTTCCACAGGCACGTCGATCTTGTCGAGGATGCTGTCGACGATGGAGTCGGCGTCGCGACCGCGCAGGCGCGCCTCGAGGCTGGCGATCAGCCGATGGGCGAGCACCGGGCGGGCGAGGCGTTTGACGTCGTCCGGCGTGACAAAGTCGCGGCCGTGCATGGCCGCCCAGGCCTGCGCCGCCCGAAGCAGCGCGAGCGTGGCGCGCGGGCTCGCGCCCAACCGCACGTCGGGATCGGCGCGCGTTGCCCGGCTCACCTGGAGGATGTAGTGCCGCACGTCATCCTGGACTTTGACCCCCGCGGCCGCGTCGACGCTGGCTAGCACGTCCTCAGCTGAGACCACCGCATTGACTGCGTTCGCTCCTACCCGAGGGCCGCGTTCGAGCAGCGCTTCCTCATCTTCGAGGCTGGGGTAGCCGAGGCTCAACTTAATAAGGAAGCGATCGAGCTGCGCCTCAGGCAATGGGAACGTACCCTCGAGCTCGACTGGGTTTTGCGTCGCCAGCACCACGAAAGGTCGCGGCAGTCCGCGCGTCACGCCGTCGGCGCTGACCTGCGCCTCTTGCATGGCTTCGAGCACGGCGGATTGGGTGCGCGGCGTGGCGCGATTGATCTCATCGGCCAGCAGTACGTTGGTGAAGATCGGGCCGGCTCGAAACACGAATTCGCCGCTGCGCTGGTCGAACACTGAGACACCGGTCACGTCCGATGGCAGCAGGTCGGGCGTGCACTGCAGCCGCCGGAACGTCCCGCCGATGGATTGGGCCAGCGTTCGCGCCAGCGTCGTCTTGCCGATACCAGGGACATCCTCGATCAGCAGATGCCCTTCGCAGAGCAGGGCGACAATCGCCAGCTCGATGGCGCCGCGCTTGCCGACGAGGATGCGCTCCACGTTGTCGCACAGTCGCTCGGCCACGCGCTGGACCTGATTCGGCATCGAGCCGATAGTACTCGCGGTCCTCAGGCGGCGGGCATATCAACACGCGGAACGTGCTCGGTCAGGTAGGCGTCGACTTCGGGCTGGCCGAGCAGGTGCGCGGCGGTGGCGTGAGCAGAACAGTACGAACCGCCAGTGCGATCCGTACTCGCCACTGTTGGCTAGCCGCTGCGTGCGGACGATGATCCGAGCATGTCCTTCGAGGCTCAGTGCCCCCAGTGTCTGTTTGTCAGTGGCCAGCTTGGGCAGCCGACACCCTGTTTGCTGCACGTCAAGCTGCCGGCCGTCGAGCAGGCGCCTCAGCGGGCGCCCGTGGGCGACCACGACGAGCCCTACGTCTTCGGCCAGGTGCAGCCCACGGTCGATCGGCCTGGGCCATTCACCTTGCGCGAGTACGTCCGCCTGCGCTTGCTGCGTTGCCGCATCCAGGAGGAGCGCACCGCGCCTATCACGAACTCGTTATTACCGACGGCTCAAGCGCAATCTGCGCTGAGCCGATGATCGCCTATATCCACTTCTTACGCCTGAGAGGCGCCCGCCTGTGAGTCACCCTACCTCAGCCCAATCGCCGTCGAGCGAGTTGCAATTCGATCTCTCGCCCGACGATCAGGCATTGTTCCTGGCCGAGGTAGACGAGCTGCTGCAGCGGGTCGAAGAGGCGCTGGTCGACCTGGAACGTCAGCCTGACGATCAGGCGCTGCTGCAGGAGATTTTCCGCGCCGCGCACACGATCAAGGGCTCGTCGGCCACGATCGGCCACATCCGCATGGCGGCGCTCACCCACGCCATGGAGACGCGTCTGGACGACGCGGGCTGCTCGATCGGCGCCGAGCCGTACTCGATGTCGATTATCCTGCGCGAGCTCGCGCTAGGGCGCAACCACAGCATCATGGCCACAGACATCGACCAGACCATCCTCGATCGGGCTCGCGGTGGACGCGACTACCTCGCCTCCGACATTCGCAACGTGGGCAGCGCGCGCATGGCCAAGTGGTTCACCCTGCAGCCCGATGGCCGCTACTCGGTCGGTGCGCAACC
>Ga0137375_10008346_pt1 | contig 12316 bp, 14 predicted proteins | sample SagtaG_24_FD_104936 | JGI IMG/M metagenome (GOLD analysis project Ga0137375, IMG submission 104936) | Vadose zone soil microbial communities from Sagehorn Ranch, Mendocino, California, USA - Sage1_R_113_16 metaG | ecosystem: Environmental > Terrestrial > Soil > Vadose zone | place: USA... | reverse complement strand
TTACCGGGGCGGGTGCCGCGCTTCTGCTGGGTCGGCGGAAGCGGGCGAGCGCCAAGCCCGCCGGCGGCGCGTCGTTCGAAAACCCGTTCAGCCTGCGCGCGGCGCTGATCTTCGGGGCGCTGTTCGCGGGCACGTTGCTGCTCGTGCGCGCCAGCCAGGCCTGGCTGGGAGCGCGGGGTATGTTTCTGGCGGCGGGGCTCTCGGGTTTGGTCGACGTGGACGCGATCTCGATCGCGCTGGCGCGCGGCGCCGGGCCCGGGGCGGCGGGCCGGGTGGTCGTGGCGATCGTGATAGCGACGATCAGCAACAACTTGTTCAAGGCCGGGATCGCGGTCGTGACTGGCCGAGGTCGATTCCGCATGCAGGTGGCGATCGCGCTGGGCGTGATGGCCGCGGCGGGCGGGATCGCCGCCGCGGCGTGTGTGGCATTCGGCTACAGCGTCGCGGGGTCGTAGAGCGAGGAACTGGCCGCCCTCGACCAGCCCGGTTGCCCGTGTCGGGTCACCCGCCCGAACATTATATTTCCACGCGATGGCCGGCGTGGACGCTTCGACAGGAACCGATATGTATCGCCTCGAGCTCCGGCGCGTGTTGGCGGCGCCTCGGAAAGACGTCTACAGCGCCTGGACCGAGCGCCACGTCCTGGAACGGTGGCTTTGCCACGACGCGGACAAGAACCAGGTCCGGATGAGGAAGTTCGATCTCCGCCCCAATGGCAGCTTCCGCGTCGAAGTCACGAAGGGCACGGAGGTCTATCTGGTCTTCGGAACGTATGAAGAGCTGGCCCCTCACGAACGCCTGGTCTTCAGTTGGGCCTGGGAACGCATGCTTCCCAACACCGGAGAGCTGACCAGCGAGGGTCCTACCCACGTGACCGTTCAGCTTGCGGAGCAAGGCGATGCGACCGAGCTTCGCTTGACCCAGGACGGTTTCCCGAGCGTCGAGCGTCGGGACGCCGACCGCGCCACCTGGAACGCTTCATTCGCGGCGCTGGAGCAGATCCTCGCCTCCGGATGAGCTCAGCCGCTACGGGAGCCGTCGGCTCCGCTGCCTCCGTCATGCCGGTGTCTTCGACTCGACCATGTTATTCGGATCGCACAGGCAGAGCTCGGCGCTGGGCGGCCAGCTCGTCAGCGGCCAGGAAAGCAGCGAGCTCCGTGTTGCCCGCCGTGCAACCCGCGTGCACCAGCAAGGTCGCGAAGAAGACGTCGGCGCGCTGTTCGGCGGATAGCTTCAGCTCGTCGGCGATCCGCATGCCGAGGTAGCAGATCCGCTCGACGTGGCCTTCGGGCTGGCCCCGGCCCATTGCGCCCGCGCGGGCCAGCACGGCCAAAACCGACGCCACCCGGGTCCCGTTCGCGTCACTCGCCGAAGCATTCTTAGCCAGAGCTGGTCCTCGCGGAGGCAAGATAAGCGGGCGGGCCCGAATTGAACAATCCGGCTGGACAGCCCTTGTTCGACGCGCTGAGGCTGCTCTAGCCGAGTGGCCTATCCCCCCGGCGTCGCCAGCGACCGGACCATGACGCTAAGGCGGGGTCCATGCTGCTCCATCGCCGGAAGCAGCGCGGTGACGCTTCTTTCGATGAGCGCCCAAAGCGCTCGCTTTCGAGCGAGCCGATCCCGGTGATTTGCGACCAGCAGCTTGACCCTGACGAGCTGGCGGACCTCGTTCAGAACATCGGGCGGCAGCGCGAAGGGTCCCAGAACGACCTCGAGCTCGGGCAGGATCTCGGACTCGAGGGGGTCCAGCCACCGATCACGGTGGAAATGCCGTGCCGCCACGTGCAGCGCTTTCTCCAGCTCCAGCGGTGCCGCTGCTTCCAGTGCTGCCCGTGGTGCCGCCGCCGCCACGCCGGCTCGCGCCACTCGCGCCGGTTCCACCGCCGCCCGCCGCGCCGATCGTAGCGGCGTTGCCCGCGGCGCCGTTCGGCGCTGGGCGTGCGCAGCGGCCCGGTCGACGCTGGGCCTGCCATCGGCTAACGTTGCGGTGATGGTGCGGCCCTCTCAGTCGCCGGGACGAGCGACTCCCGATTCGTGGGGAGGCGGACGACTCGCCGAGGACGCGGAAGCTCGATTCGTGGAGGGTGCGAACTATTGCGGGAGATTCTTCATGGGACAGGCCGAAGCCCAACTCGCGCTCTATAAGTTGACCGCCATCTTGGAGGCCGAGGGGCTCCCCTACGCGATTATCGGGGCGTTCGCGCTGAACGAATATGGCCACCGGCGCGTCACTGTGGACGTGGATCTTGTGATGCGCGACGATCACCTGCAGGCGTTCAAGCGCAATCACCTGGGTCAGGGCTACGTCGAAAGGGTGCCGGGCACCGGCAAGCTCCTGGACACCGAGCACGGCGTGAACGTCGATGTTCTTTCCACTGGTCGGTTCCCCGGCGACGACAAGCCCAAACCGATCGCTTTCCCCGATCCTACGACCGTCGCGCTCCGCGGCGAGCGCTTCGCGCTGCTGCCGATGCCGCGCTTCATCGAGCTGAAGCTCGCGTCAGGCATGGTCGCCGCCCACCGCGGCAAGGATTTGGTCGATGTCCAGGAGCTCATCAAGAGCGCCTCCCTGCCCGCCAGCGTCGCGGAGGATCTGCATCCTTGGGTCAGAGCGAAGTTCCTCGAGCTATGGCAGCTCGCGCACACGCTCGACCCATTCTGATTCGAATAAGCCTGGATAGTGAGTGACAGCGCCCGATCGCAACCACGCCGAATCGGTCGCGGTCGACAGCTCGCCCCCGAGCGTGAGGCTGGCCTGGCCCTCGGTGGACGTGTCAGCCGAAGCGGCCGGTGATGTAGCGTTCCGTGCGCTCGTCGTGCGGATTGGAGAAGATCTTGTTCGTGGCGTCGTACTCGACCAGCGTGCCCGTGCGCAGCGCGAAGGTCGGGTCGATATCGGTCGTGAAGAAGGCGGTGCGATCGCTGACCCGCCCCGCCTGCTGCATGTTGTGGGTGACGATGACGATGGTGAAGCGGCTCTTGAGCTCGCGCATCAACTCTTCGATGCGCGCGGTGGCCACCGGATCGAGCGCGCTGCAGGGCTCGTCCATCAGCACGACCTCGGGGTCGACCGCGATCGTCCGCGCGATGCAGAGCCTCTGCTGCTGTCCGCCCGACAGGCTGAGGGCGGAAGCGGGCAGGCGATCCTTGACCTCGTCCCACAACGCCGCGCTGCGCAGAGATTTCTCGACCCGCGCATCCAGCTCCGCCTTGACGCGAACGCCGTTCGCGCGCGGACCAAACGCGACGTTGTCATAGACGCTCTTCGGAAACGGGTTGGGCTTCTGGAAGACCATGCCGATCCGGCGGCGGACCTCGGTCGCTGACACGTTCGGCGCGTAGAGGTCCGCGGTTCGGTAGCGGAGCCGGCCCGCCACGCGTGCGCCTGGGGTCACGTCGTGCATGCGATTGAAGCAGCGCAGGACCGTGGTCTTGCCGCAACCAGAGGGACCGATGAAAGCCGTGATCTGGTTGCTGAAGATCTGCATGGTAACGCCGCGAACCGCGCGAAACGCGCCGTAGTAAACCTCCAGCCCGTCCAGATCGAACACCGCGGCGGTGTCGGGCCGAACCGCGCCGGCCGGTGGGTTCGACGGCGATGGCGGCGGCGCGAGGTGGACGGTCGGTCGATTCTCGGCGCGTGCGCCCGGCGTTTGATCGGTATTCCCGCGGGTCACTGAAGAGCTACCTCCGCAATGCAAAGCGCGCGGTGACGATGCGCGCGGTCAGCGTGATGACGAACGTCAGCAACACCAGCGTCAGCGCCGCACCCCAGGCGCGGTCCTGCGCCGCGACGAAGGACGACGTTGCGTTGGCGAAGATCTGAATCGATAGCGCGGTGTTCGCCTGAGAGAACAGGTTCGGGTTGTACGCCGTCGCCGCGCCGATCGCGAACAGCAGCGGTGCGGTCTCGCCCGCCGCGCGGGCGATCGCGAGCAGCGACCCCGACACGATCCCCGGCAGCGCGGCGGGCAAGACGACGGTCAGGATCGTTCGGCTCTTCGAGGCCCCGACCGCGTAAGACGCCTCGCGCAGGTGATCGGGCACCAAACGAAGCATCTGCTCGGTGGCCCCCAGCACCACCGGCAGCATCAGGCAAGCCAGCGCCAGCCCGGCCCCGAAGGCGGAGTAACCGAAGCTGAGCGTCCAGCTCAGGTAGACGAACAGTCCCATCACGACCGACGGGACGCCGGTCATCACGTTGGCCATGAATCGGACGACGCGGGCGAAGCGCTTCATCCCGCCGTATTCGTGCAGGTACACCGCGCCCAGCAGCCCGAGCGGCACCGCGATCGCCGTGGCGGCGCCGGTCGCGAGGAACGTGCCGAGGATCGCCGGCCCCATGCCCGGCCCCGGCCGCCGCGCGACGATCGGGACCTCCTTCACGAAAAAGGCGGGGAAGTCCGCCAGCGCGACCCGTAGCCCGCGCGCGAAGACCGCGGCGACGACGGCGACCAGCGGCAGCGCGATGACGACGACCGAGGCGATCATCAGCCCGGTCATGCTCGCGCTCTTGACCGACCGCGCGCTCCGCTTGGTGCTGAGGTCCAGCGGTGGTGCGATCCCGGAGGGCAACGCGCCGGCGCTCATGTCCCCCGTCCTGGTCGCCAGGAGCGCTGGACGATCGCGGTCGCCGTCAAATTGACGACGATCGTGATCGCGAACAGCGTCACGGCAAGCGCGATCAGCGCCGCCTTGTGCAGCTCCTGGGCCTCGCCCCATTCGTTGGCGATCACCGCCGGCATGGAGTTGCCGGACGCGAACGGATCAAATGTGATCTGCCCCAGCGCAGAGCCGATCACCAGCGCCGCGGCGATCGTCTCACCCATCGCCCGCCCCAGCCCCAGCATCACCGCCCCCACCAGCCCGCCCTTGCTGTGCGGCAGCACCGTGGCGGCGATCATCTCCCACCGCGTCGCGCCCATCGCGAGTGCGCCTTCCTTGTCGCCCGGCGGGGTCGTATCAATCACCTCGCGTGACAGCGAGGTGATGATCGGGGTGATCATGATCGCCAGGATCACGCCCGCGGTGAGGAACGAGCGGCCGAGGTTGAAGTGCTGCGACAGCACCAGCACGCCCCACAGCCCGAACACCACCGAAGGCACGCCGGCGAGCAGGTCGATCAGCGAGACCAGCGGCTTGGCCAGGCGGGGCGGCGCCACCTGAGTCATGAACAGCGCCAGGCCCAGGCTGATCGGCACTGCGATCACGATCGCGAGCGCCGCCGTGAAGGTGGTGCCCCAGATGAACGGCAGCGCTCCGAAGATGTCGTCGGGTGGCGACCATTGCCGATCCGTCAAGAACCCGAGCCCCATCTGCCGAAAGACGGGCAGCGAGCGCCGGGTCATCGTCACGGCGACGAGCCAGAGGATGAGCAGCACCACCCCCGCCGCGCCGGCGGTCATCCACCGGAATGCGCGATCCGCATAGGCGCGTTTCGCCCCGAGATCGATCATGGCGCCAGGCTGGCGTGAGCGGCGACCTTGATCTTGTCGACCTGCTTGACCGCCCTTTCCTGCAGGCGCTTGGGCAGCGGCGCGTAGTCGATCTCCGTCAGCAGACCCTGGCCGTCCTGCAGCAGGTAGGTGAGATAGGCCTTGAGCGCCTCCCCTTTCGCCTGGTCGACCTGGCGCGCATAGACGATGACCCAGGTCTGGGCGGTGATGGGATAGGCGTGGTCGCCTTTCGCGTCCAGCGCGCTGAACAGGAGGTTGTCCCTGACCTCGATCCCTTCGCCGGCCGCCGAGGCCGCGGCGGGGCTGGGCTCGACGTACTTGCCCGACCGGTTCTTGATCGCGGCGGCCTTCAGCCCCGACGCCTTCGCGTCCGAAAGATCGACGTAGCCGATCGCCCCCTTGGTCGACTTGACGATCTGGGCGACGCCGGAGTTCCCTTGTCCGGCCTGCGTATCGCTCGGCCATCCGACGGTCGAACCGCTGTTGAGCTTCCAATCCTTCTTGGCGGCGGTGTTCAGATATTCGGTGAAGTTCTGGGTGGTGCCCGAGCCGTCGGCGCGGTGGGCCACGACGATGGCGGTGTCCGGCAGCCTCGCGCCCGGGTTTTCCGCGGCGATCGTCGGGTCATTCCACTTCTTGATCTCGCGCTGGAAGATCTTGGCGATGGTGGGCGCCGAGAGTTGCAGCTTGTCCACCCCGCCGACGTTGTAGCTCAGTGCGATAGGCGACAGCAGAATCGGGAAGTAGAGGATCGGACCGCCCTTGGCCTTGGCCGCCTCCGACGCCTTGAACGGCGAATCGGATCCGGCGAAATCGACGACCATGTCGGCGAGATCCTGGCGGCCTTTGCCGCTGCCCCCGCCGCCGTAGTTGATCGTGATCTGCTTGTGGCTTTTCCTGAACTGCTCGATCGCAGCTTCCTGGAAAGGTTTCGACAGCGTCGAGCCGCTGCCATTGAGGGTGACGCCTGCCGCGCCGTATGCGAGCCCGGCGACGGCGAGCGCGACGGCGGCGAACATCGCGGCCAAAGTCTTGGTTGGGTACGTCGTCATTGTTCGATCTCCTGAAAGAATGTTGCTGAGCCTCAATTCGCGGGACTGGCAAGCCGGTGGCGTACGTCGTCGGCGGACACCATGAAGATCACCTCCTCGGCCAGGTTCTTGACGTGGTCGCCCATCCGCTCGAGGTAGCGGCTGATCGCGCTCAGCGGCAGCACCCGCGTGACAGTGGCCGCGTCGGTGGCGACGTGGGCGATCAGGAGAGCGTGCAGGCTGGAGTTCAGTCGATCTATCTCTTGATCGGCCTTGATGACGGCGTACGCCGCGTCGAGGTCGCGGCGCACGAAGCTGTCGAGGACCAGGTGGAGGTTCTTCTCGACCAGCGTGGCCAGCTGGGTCAGATCGCCGCGCCAATCGGGGGCGGCCAGACGGTTCAGCTCCAGCGAGCGCTGGGCGATGTTCGTCGCCAGGTCGGCGATTCGCTCGATGTCCACCACGAACTTGAGCGCCATCGTGACGAAGCGCAGATCCGACGCGACCTGATGCCGCGCCATCAGGATCCCCATCGTCAGCCCGTCGATCTCGTTTTCATCCTTGTCGATGATCTGATCAGCCTCGATCACTCGGCGCGCCAGCTCGTCGTCCTGGGTGGTCAGCGCCTCCATGGCGAGAGCGATCTGCTGAGCCGCACGCCCGACCATGGCGCACAGCCGCTCCTCCAGGTTCCTGAGCTCACGCGCGAACTCACGATCTGTGGGTTCGATCATTGACCACCGACGACAGCGCTAGCCGCCTTGCGCGTGGGCTGGCCGACCTTTGAGATAGCGGTACGCCGCGTATCCCGCGCCCAGCGCGACGGCGATCTCCGCCCCGCCGACCACGGCCAGGGCAAATCCGAGGCCGCCCGCGACGCCCGCGCCGACATAAGGGTGCTTACGGACCAAAGTCCAGGTCCTCGTGGCCGAGCGCTCGACGTTCGTCCTGGCTTCCTTGACCCCCTTCTGCAACTGGCCGACGTTGCCGGTCGTCCCTGAGTCTTGTTGAGTTCCTTCTCGGGTTGTTGCTGACATGGCTCTCCTCCTTTTGGCGACGAATTCCGCATCCATCGCGCACACCTGAAACCTAGCGCCGCGTTGCACGGGAGGAATGGGAGCGAATGTGACGTTTGTGGCTCCGCATTGCCGCTCGACCTCGCAACCGCGAAGCCCGTGCTTACTGTTTGTCCTCGGCATGTTCGCGTGGCCCGAAGATCGCGCTGCGTCGGTCGGGCTCGGCCGGCTGATCCGGCACGCCCGCGCGGCGCGACGCATACGACTCGAAATTCCGGGGCTGATCGGCAACGAAGTCCTGGCCCGCCGGATCGAACGAACGGTAGTGGCGCGACCCGGGGTTGCCGCCGTGGCGGCAGACGTTCGTTCGGGCCGAGTGCTCATCGAGTATGCAGAGGGCGCTCCAATCTTCGATCAGTTGGCCGCACTCACGTCGCCCGCTTACGATTCACCGCCGTCTCCGGCCGACCCCGCGCCGAAATCCGCCGTCGCGTCGGGAGCGCCGCCGTTCCACGCCCTCCCGGCGGGCGATGCCTTGCGGCAGGTCGGAAGCTGCGGCGAGGGTCTTTCTGCTCAAGAGGCCGCCGCGCGCCTGCGCGCGCATGGCCCGAACGAGATCGAGTCCTCGACGGGCCCGGCCTGGTACCGGCTGCTGGCCCGCCAGATGTTGAACCTGCCTACCGGCATGTTATTGGGCGCAGCGGCGGTCTCGCTGCTGCTCGGCGACATTCTGGAATCTAGCGCGATCATCCTGGTACTGGGGCTCAACACCGCGATCGGGTACACGGTCGAACAGCGCAGTGAGCGATTGCTGGCGTCATGGCGGAACCTGGAGGCCGGCACGGTCAAGGTCGTGCGCGGTGACGCCGTTTGCGACGTCCCCGGCTCACACCTCGTGCCGGGCGACGTCCTGATCTGCGAAGCGGGGGACGTGCTGGCCGCCGACGGCCGCGTGCTCGAATCCGATCGACTCGCTTGCGACGAGGCCCCGCTGACCGGCGAGAGCGAGCCTCAACGGAAGGGTGCCGGCGCCGTCCCCGAAGATGCGCCGCTCGCCGAGCGAACGTCGATGGTTTACACCGGCACGGTGATCGTGAGCGGGCGCGGCCGCGTGCTCGTCACGCAGACGGGCCGGCAGACGGAGCTCGCCCGGGTGCGCGCGCTCATCGACCAGTCGCGCGCCCCCACCTCACCGCTGCAGGCGCGCATGGGCGAGCTCACCAACCGTGCTAGTGCCGTGGCCGTGGCCGCGGCCGGCTTGACGACGGTCGTGGGCCTGCTCCGCGGACGATCCACCCTCTCGGTCCTGCGCGATGCGGTCGCGCTGGGGGTGGCGGCGATTCCCGAAGGATTGCCGCTGATCTCGACCGCGACTCTGGTCAATTCGATGGCCCGCCTGCGCGCGGCCGGCGTCGTGGTCAGGAGGGTCTCGTCCGCGGAGGCGCTGGGAGGCGTCACCGTCGTGTGCGCCGACAAGACCGGGACCCTCACCCGCAACAAGATGGTCCTCGAGCTCGTGGACTTTCCGAGCGGCGCGGTCCGGTTGGAGAACCTCCGGGCCAATGCGGCGGACGCCCTCGGCGATCCGGTGAGCATTGCGCTCGGCGGCGCCGTGCTAAACAGCGAGGTCGACCTCCGTGAGCGCCACCATCGGCTCACCGTCATCGGCAGCTCGACGGAACAGGCATTGGTCGAGGCAGCACGTCGCGCTGGAATCGACGTGGCGGCCCTCCGCGCGAAGTTTCCGCGGCGCGTTCTTCACGAACGTCAGGAAGGGGTCCATTACGTCACCAGCCTGCACGACACCCCCGATGGCGGGCGTGTCGCCTTCGTCAAGGGAGCGCCGGAGCAAGTCGTCGCGTTGTGCGATCGCGAAGCTGGCGAGGCGCTGTCAGCCGTTGCGGCCGAGCGCGTCCTGGCCCGCAACGGGGCGCTGGCCTCGCAAGGGCTGCGCGTGCTCGCGATCGCCTGGCGGCGCGTACCGGCTGACACGGACAGCCCTCCCGACAGCGGGTACGAGCTGGTCGCCCTGCTCGCGTTGCGGGATCAACTCAGGGAGACTGCGGCGCGCACCGTAGAAGGGGCGCGCCGCGCGGGCATCCGTACGGTGATCCTGACCGGCGACCAGAGCGCGACGGCGGCGGCGATCGCGCGTCAGCTCGGGCTGGATGGCGAGGTGATCGACGGATCGGAAGTGGCCGGGCTGCTCGCCGATGGTCCGGAGGCGGCGCGGGAGCGGCTGCAGCGGGTGGCGGTGTTCTCGCGGGTGACGCCCTCCGAGAAGCTCGCGATCGTACAGGCGCTGCGTGGCGCCGGCGACATCGTCGCGATGGCGGGCGACGGCATCAACGATGCTCCCGCGCTGAAGGCGGCCGATGTGGGAATCGCTGTCGGCCGCGGCTCTACCGATCTGGCACGACAGACCGCCGACATCGTCCTGGAGGGCGAAGATCTGGCGTCGATCATCGCCGCGGTCGGCGAGGGGCGAGTCGTTCAAGATAACTTGCGCCGGGCGGTTCGCTTTCTGTTCGCGACCAACCTCTCCGAAATGGCGATCGTGGTCGTTTGCTCGTTTTTCGGCGAGGTTCCGCTGAGCGCGCTTCAGCTGCTGTGGATCAACCTGCTCACGGATACATTGCCGGCCCTGGCCCTCGCGTTCGAGCCCGGAGATCCGGACGCGCTGACTCGACCGCCGGTACTGGACCGCGATTCGTTCTTGACCACCACCGCTTGGCGGGCGGTGGTGCGCGATGCGGCGCTGCTGGGCGCGACCGGCGCCACGGGCTACCTCTCGGGCGGTCCGGCGGCGGCGTTCGCGGTGCTGCCCGCCGCGCAACTCGGCTACGCGCCCGTCTGCAGAGCCCCCGCAGATCGACCGGTCCCCGACGGCAACCGGCGGTTCCGGATGTTGATCGGCGGTTCCCTCGCCGTGCATGCCGCCGCGCTGGTCGTCCCGTCGCTGGGTCGCGTGCTTCGCTTGCCCCAGCGTCCCTCGGGCATCGTATTGGCGGCCGCTGGCTTCTGTTTCCCATGGCTCGCGACCCGCGCCGCAGCCCTCATGCGGCGGGGACACGCGCCCGTCTTGCCGTCGACGTCTTGAGCGAAGGAGGTCCGTCATGCTGTTCCATCTACCGTCGTTCTTGGTGGGCTACGGGGCCGGCATCGCCACCGGTGTCATGTGGCCGCGCCTGAGACCGATCGCGCTCGAACTCGCCACCGCCGGTTATCGGCTCGCGGATGCGATCGCGGTCGCCGCCGCTCGCAAGCGCGAGGACCTCCAGGACATCTTGGCGGAAGCCCGCGCCCACGCGCGCACGGCATACTCGCCGTCGCGTCCGAGCTGAGGCGCCGATCATGACGAGCAACGATTCCGCTGGCGCGCGGCCGGAAGCGCCGAGAATCATCGTCGTCGCGCAGGCCCTTCCGGGTCGATCGCGCTTTCGCTTGTCGTGGTTGCATCCCGGTCCTGGCCGGCGGCCCGATGCCGACGATGTGAATCGGCTGGCCGATCAGCTGGCCGCTATCCCCGGAATGATTGACGTCGAGATTCGGGCCTTCACCGGGAGCGTGCTTTGCAGCTACGACCCGCAACGTGTGGATCCCGACACCCTGCTGGCTCATCTCGAGCGGCTCACGGGGGCGGCGGTGCAGCCCTCCGGGACCGCGCCGCTCGCGCCCGCCGTCGTGCGCGCCGGACCGGGCGTGGTGGCGCGAGACGTCGCCAGACTGTTCAAGGAGATCGACGACAAGGTGCTGCTGGCCACCGATGGCCGGATCGATCTCGGCACCCTGACGACGTTCGGGTTTCTGGGCGCGGGGTTCGCCGGCGTGGCGGCGAGCGGGCACGTGTCCGCGCCGCCCTGGTTCAATCTCGCATGGTGGGGCATCCGCACATTCATGACCATGGAGAGCGACGCCATCGCCGACTCCGCCGCAGACGAGGAGGGATCATGACTGATCTCAGAGCTTGACGTCGACGCGCAGGATCGACATGAGTGCGATGGTCAGGGTGATCGCGAGGAGAAGAGCAGTCCCTATCGCGCTGCAGGCCATGCGCCCGATGGTGGCCGGAATCGACGTGGGCAGCCGGGAACACTGGTCTGCGGTCCCCCTCGAGCGGACGGAGAGCCCAACGTACGCGTAATTCGAAGCTCGTCGCCTCGCAGACCTCAAAGAGACGGCCAGAGCGATGGGCTACTCACTCACCAAGGAACCCCTCCCGGCGCCCGTCCCTGCCCGGTAGTTTCAGGTCAGGGTTCCATCAGGTGTCTCCCGCGCTATCATTCCGGCCCCGACCGTGTCCGCGTCCGACTCCGACTCGCTTATTCCCCCGGCCGACGGGCCGAGCCCGCTCGTTCGCCGGTTCGTGGCGTGGACGCTGCGCCGGGGCAAGCTGCTGTGGGCGCTGGCGCTGTTGGCGGCGATCCCGGCCGCGATGCGCACCGCCTCGCTCTACCGCCATCTCCGCAGCGACCTCGAGGAGCTGTTACCGCGGGACGCGCCCAGCGTGGTCGCCATCGCTGAGCTGCGGCAACGCATGCCGGGCCTCCAGCACCTCGGGGTGCTGGTCGAGGTACGCGACGCGGCCCAGCTCCCGGGCGCGGACAGATTCCTGGATGACCTCGCCGCCCGCGTGCGCGCGTATCCGGCTCACGAGGTCAGCGAGGTGCGCACCGGGCTCGCGACCGAGCGCGCGTTCGTCGAGGCGCACGCCGCCAACCTGATGGAGCTCGCGGACCTGCGATCGATCCGCGCGCGCATCGAGGACCGGCTGCACTGGGAGTACGCGAAGACCACCGGCACGCTGCTCGAC
>Ga0137375_10008318_pt1 | contig 12338 bp, 13 predicted proteins | sample SagtaG_24_FD_104936 | JGI IMG/M metagenome (GOLD analysis project Ga0137375, IMG submission 104936) | Vadose zone soil microbial communities from Sagehorn Ranch, Mendocino, California, USA - Sage1_R_113_16 metaG | ecosystem: Environmental > Terrestrial > Soil > Vadose zone | place: USA... | reverse complement strand
TGATTGAGGCGTTTCCGGACGACACCGCGCCACGCTGGCTGTTGAGAGATCGCGACGGCATCTACGGCGATGCGTTCCGGCGTCGAGTCTCGGGCATGGGCGTCGAAGAGGTCCTGTCGAGTCCGTCCAGGCCTTGGCAGAATCCGTACGCGGAGAGGCTGATCGGATCAATCCGGCGGGAGTGTCTGGACCATATGATCGTACTTGGTGAGCAGCACCTGCGACGAATCCTGACCGACTACCTGACGTATTATCACGGCTCGCGCACACATCTCTCGCTTGAGAAAGACGCGCCCACGCCACGACGGGCGCATGCCATCTCCGAAGGCGCCGTGACTGCGTTCCCGGAAGTCGGCGGCTTACACCATCGGTACGGACGTCGCGCCGCGTGACGCTCTTCGTCGACGGTCTGCTGCACGGGTTCGATGCGCCGATGTGTGCTTTGCGCGGCGCCGCCGCCGATGAGGGTCTGCGGCAATCAGTGAATGGTTTTCGTCGCGGGGCACGCTGGCAGGGTCACGCACGCACCCGCGACGGTTTTGGCGAAGGACAGCGTGCCGGGCAAGGTCGTCGCGCAGCTGATGGGCCACACGAACGCTGACGTCACGATCAACGTTTACACGCAAGTTCTGGACGCGTCGTTGCGCACGGCGGTCGATCGCATTGGCGGCGAATTGTTCACGATTGTTCACGAGACGAAAACGGGATCGGAGCTAAATCGTTGATTTGATTGGCTCCTCGGGCTGGACTCGAACCAGCAACCCTCCGGTTAACAGGCGAAAAACGACCGATTTGCCGGGTGTTGCGGAGGTGTGCGGCGAGTCGCCGAAACGCGAGATCGACCCGATAAAACCGAGCGCGATCGACGATCCGGTCGATGCGGCTGTTTGCACCCCGAAGCGGCGTTTGGGTGCACGCGGAGGGCAAGAAAAGGGCAACGCGAAATCCGGCTAAACACCGGAAGGTTGGTGGCGACGGCGTCCGCTGATCGTCTGATGAGGAGTCCGCTTTGCGTCCGTCGATCCTCGGCGCTCAAGTGCGGCGCACACCTATCAGGCCAAGTAACCCGCCATGATTTCTTCCGCGTTCACGAGCCCAAGCAGTGTTCGCTGACCGATGTTGTCCCTTCTGAGCTGAATTCCTTGCTGCGCAATAACCTCGCTGAATTTACGGACGTGTGCGCGACCATCTACGACCTTCACTTGATGAATGAAATCGCGGTCCTCGCCGTTCCAGGCCTCGCAAATTACGTACGGACTGTGCGACGACAGCAACACCTGGCTGCGCTGCTCCACGTTCTCATTGAATGCCAACGCTCGAACCGCGGCGTAAAACGACTTCACAGCTTGCGGCGTAAGGCCATTTTCGGGTTCCTCGATCATGAGGACCGGTGGTCGATTTGACGTGGACACCAAGGTTATCAGGCCGACGTAAATCAATGTGCCCGAGGACAATCGTACCGACGGGACGAGTTGACGCGCATCCGAATACCGGGCCGAGAAGGCTGTGCGTTCGGTGCCAACCGCGTTGAATTCGAAACCCGTAAACTGCGGGTCTACCGCCGCAATCTTCTCAACGATCGCTTCGAGCGTCGGATCTTTGGTTTCGTTCAGGTGGTACAGAGTGGCTGACAGATCTTCTCCGTGGTATCCGAGGCGCGGTGCTGCGCTGCGACTTGGATCAGGGAGCCTCGAAGGCTGCGCGAGAACAAGCGGGTCGAGTCTGAATTTGTTGAAGCGACTGATCTGCTCCGTGCAATACGCGAGAAGCTCATCCGTTTCAAGCTGCCTATCCGCCAGCTCCGCTTGGCGGACCGCCGCGAATAGACTCCGATCATTTTCGAGTTCAACGCCACGGGTAATCGGATACCGATCGGGATCGGCGCGATCGAACAACACGACATTGCCGGGCTGTTTTGTCACGCGTTCGTTCGGAATCGTATATGTCGGGGCGTCTTCGGACATGCCGGTCTGCGTGTAATCGATTTCGTAAACGAAGTGCTCGTCTGCCTCGCGCGTCCTCGACATCGCGACGCGGTACCCGATGCGTGCAACCCTGCTCGCGGCGCGGTGCTTGGTAGCGTTAAACGAGTACGGGTATGGCCCAAAGGCCTGCCGCAGGCTGCCCCGCGACACCATCGAGAAGTTCAGCATCGCGTCGAACAGGGCCGATTTGCCGCCGCCCTGTGGGCCCACCAACACCGTCAACGGACTCAGGGTGATCGAGGTGTCTTGGTGAACGAGGTAATTGCGAACCCTGAGTTCACGAATGTACATGCGCTCTCCTCTGTCGTCGTCGCGCAGAGATCGTCGGGGTCACGGACGCGAGATCCTAGGCACCGGACAGGCCATTGATCAATGCCGTCAGGGTTGCATCTCCCCTCGCACAGCTCTAGGCTGTCGAGAGGCGCAAGGCCGTGACGCAGGTCACAGAAGCAGTTTATATCCAGGGCGTCCTGAAAGCCCTCGAGGATTTGCGCCTGTGCAAGGGGCAGCGCGTCCGCCTAGTCCTCCAAGCGAGATCTGCAACCGCCGTTGATTGCACCAGGGTGCTCCAGGGCCGCGAGTTGGGACGACGCCATCGTCGTCACCGCTTAAGTGTCGGATACGGGGCGAGCCAGCGCGGTCAAGGGCGGCCGGCAGGCCGCCGAAGGAAACCCTTGACGGCGCTGGCTCGCGCCGTACGATGTTGCTAGGTGACGAACGTGACGAGGGTTACAGAAGCCGTGTTTGCCGACGGTGTGCTGAAGCCGGCCGAAGACCTCGGCCTGCGAGAGAATCAGCGCGTTCGCCTGATCGTTGAAGCTGTCGACCCGCCCGTCGACCGCGCCGCCGCATTCGCCCGACTCCAAGCGGGAATCGCACAGATGCAGTTCTTTTCAGTGCGCTCGCTCCCGACGCGAGACGAACTGCACGATCCCGCCGAGACCGGCGGCCAAGGCTGAACACGATGCCAGCAACGTTCTACTCCAACGGGCTCCAGGTCATCGACCAGGAGGTGATTGACCAGACAGTCCAACGCATCGTCGACGCGTTCGACCCGATACGCATCGTGATCTTCGGGAGCGTAGCTCGGGGTGAAGCCGGTCCAGACAGTGACCTGGATCTCTTCATCGAGATGAACTCCGATCTTCCCCCTGTCGAACGTGCGATCCGTGTGCGCGAACTCCTGGCTGATGCTCGCTGGCCGATGGACGTCGTCGTTTACACACCGGAAGAAGTGGCTGATGCACGCCGACGCCGCGGCAACCTGATGTCGTTCATCGACGCGGAGGGAATCGTGGTGTATGAGCGGTCGTGAGCGGGAGCCGAGCGCATGGGTCGAGAAGGCGGAACACGATCTGACCGCCGTTCGAACTCTTGCCGCGGCTGCCACTGATGTCCCCTGGGATGTCGTCGTGTTCCATTGCCAGCAGGCCGCTGAGAAATACCTGAAGGCGCTGCTCGTAGCGCACGATCACGACGTCCCGAGGATTCACGATCTCGAGCGCCTCCTGCAGCTGTGTTCGGCCTTCCGGCCTTCCCTTGCATCGTTGGCGGGTGACTGCCGTCGTCTGACGCAGCTGGGCTTCGTTTCCCGCTATCCGGACACTCCAGGCGAGCCATCCGAGACGGACGCACGCGAAGCGATGCAGCTGGCGAATCGGATCTGTGAGGCCATTAGGCCTGCGATGCGACAAGCTGGTTAGCGCTTCGCGCGATCGACGGCACTTCATCTCGGAAATCGTCACGTCGCCTCCGCCGTCCTTGCCAGGAACTCGTGCAAGGATCGGTCGAGTCTCGTAGCAGTGGCTGCTTGAGCCACCATCAGGATGCGAGCTGCATTCGGCACCGATGGTGCGGCGTTCTCGTCAAGCGCTTTGCGAAGCAACCTTGGGGCATTCAGTGCAAACGCTCGATCGCGAACGATTTCTTGCCACGAACGATGAACAACCGTTGCGAAATCGACTAACGGTGAGCGCGCCATCGGTTCCCAGCTCTTGAACGCGGATAGGCAGACGACTTCTGCACCACAGATATCCCGTGGCGCGGCGTCAGGGTGGTTGATCAAAGCCAAATACAGAATCGTCAAGCGTTCAGTCTGCCCTTGACTCGCCGCAATTGTCTGGCCGATGGACGCCAACGAGGCCGTCGGATCGAAATGCGTTTCCGCCAGGTTCAGTAGGTCTTGCCAGTGCGACGGCTCGGCCAGTTGATTGTTGCTGAACGCGGCCTTCAACTGCTCGATCAGGTTCACAATTTGTATCGGGCCTGACCGCCTAGCCAAGGCGCCGACCAAGGCAGCTGCGATCGTCTTCCAAAATGCGATCCTCTCAAGCGGTGCTCGCGAAGTGATCGGCGCTGAAGCCCACGTTGCTTCAATGTTTTGGTTCTTGAACGTGAAGCCCCTCGCGGCTTGTCCGGCAACGATGAACGAGCGAACTCCGAACAGGCTGGCCTCCACGCTCTCGTCAATATTTCCGAACGAAGCAGCCGTTTCTCCCTGAGCCGAGGCCGCGATGCATTCCAAGACATCGATCCCGTGGGCTCGCGCCGCGGCACGAGCCCGCCGATAATGCTCGAGGGCTCTCATCTTGAGCCCTACAGCAGCTTCGAGCTTGCCTTGGATGTGCAGCAACAATGGCGGCAAGATCGGAGCATCTGCTGTCGCCAATGCCGAACGTGATCGTGACGCGAACCCAACGTACGGAGCGTTGTACGGTGTGTTGCCCCACGCCACTTTCGGCGGTTCATCCTCCGCTACGCCGCCAATCCAACCGATAACGTGTCCGGCCTTTCGAAAACTCTCCCGAAAACGTTCTGAGTCAACTTCGACGTTTGCCGTCAGAGAGTCCGTCACGGCGCCCAAAGCCGCCGCTGCGCGTTGGCGATTGCCACGCTGCCATTGCAACCACGACAGCTCTGTAATCATGTCAATGCGCTCGAAGGGCAATCGGGCCTTCTTTAGCGCAACGATGGCACGAATCGCGTACCGGATCGCATCTGACCATTGCTCCAATTTCGCAGCCGCCTCAGCTGCGCGCCGTGCGGCGTCCGCGTAGGTGACAGCTTCGGCGTCGGCATCAATCGCCAAAGCCCGATTGAACTCCGACAATGCAGCCGCGGGGCCGACATGATCCAGTTGAACGCAGGCTGAAAGATGGTGCCTTCGTAGCAGTTCTTCAGGCTCACGGTGGATCTCGGGGTCGATCGCGAGCAGAGCGAGAGCCTCGTCTGCTTTGGACAGGTAATCCGACAACACCGTCGCCTTCGCACGTTGCGCAGCAAACAACAACGGCATAACCCCTGCGGATGCAGCCTTGCGAATCAGTCGGTCGAGCGTCTCGAGCACCGGCTCCCACGTTCGTTCACCTTCCGCCTTATCGAGTTCAACAGTCCAGATTCGGCCAGTCAAGATCTCGACACCACGTGCAAGATCCGCATTCGCGAAGGTGCTTCTCAGCTCTTCATCTGTTAATTCGCAAAGGAGATCGACGACACTGCGAACGTCATCTGCGGTCGAAAGGAACGCTACGGCCGCCCATATGAGGGATGCAGGGTGAATTTCAATCGTCGCCGCTTCGAACACTTCCGGCATACGTTGACGGACTTCGGGATATAGGCGAGCCGCCCTTATAGCACCCTCGGCTGCAAATGCGGCAGTTGTCTTGGGACTTAGGGGGCCGACAGAAAGCCACCCGATGAACGCACCAAGCAGTGACTCACTGTCCGGATTGGTGGCAACGGCCCGGAAATCTTTCTCGAGCTCTGCTGTCTGATCCGCGTTCGTGAGCCGAGCGATCCGGATTTGCGCCGCGAGTATTCCGATCTGAGCTGAGCGCGGAATCTCATTCGGTAGTGGTCGCAGCAGCAGGGGCACCAACTGGAAGAACTGGGCGTCTCTTTCCGTTCTCACATCCGCTGACAACTGGAGCAGAAAACCGGCCAGCCTCAGCCAACGCTTCGCGGCGAACAGGTGCACCAGGATCTGCATCGCGTCGGTTGGCCCGATCGTGCGTTCTTCAAAGTAGGCATCGGCAATCGCCGCATGAATTTCGCCCGCGACGGATGACGGCAGCGTTTCCGTACCCATTCCCGAAAGGATGGGCTGAGCTCGAACCGGTCGTCACCGACCTGGGTGAGCCAAACCCCATTCAGTTCCTGCAGAAGCTCGCCACACCGTGGCACGCGCGGCTCGACGTCGCCCACGGCAAAAACTACCTTCCGCATGAACTTGCCGTTCGTCAGACTCAATCTGTCGAGGAGTTCTCGCGCTGATTCGTCCGGTAGCAAGTCGCGAAGACTCTGCCTCGTCCGTACACGAACCGGTTTTACGGAATCACCGGTCAGGAGCGCCACGAGGCGCAGTTCGTCGAAGCTCGGTTGGGCCTGTATGTATCGGATCGTGGCGGCTACGAGAACCGGATGACCCGACGTAATCGCAACGATCGTGTCAACAAACTGTGGTCGCCGCAGGCTCTCAGGTAGTTGTGCCTGCGACATCAAATCGCTCACTTCCCCCGCGGCCATTCTCGGGACGGGCCACTCACTGATTGGCGTGTGAACGACTTCATGCAGTCGCACTGCCACCGGTGCTTGCGTAGTCACCAGAATGTGACCTGACCGCGATTCCACAGCCGCGATGAGTACCGCAACATAGTCGGCCAAGCGGCGATCCGAAGTCAGATTCGGCAGTTCGTCGATGACAAGCAGGCCATCACCGAGGCCGTTTGCGTACGCCGAGATTACATCGCCGACGAGCGCAACGTGGGTGAGTTCGGTCGCGCGGAGCGCGAGCTGAACATGCAGGTGAGAACGAACGTCACCTCGGGCTAGACCTCGCAAAGAAATCCAGTGCCGGTTACGTTGCCAGCGCCGGTACACGCGCAACGCGAGCATCGTCTTCCCCATTCCGGCAGGTCCATTGATGGCGGTCAGAACTGAGTGCTGGATCTGCGACTCGATCTGCGCGACTAAGTGCGTCCTCTCGACGAACAGTGCTGGCGCATGCGGAGGCTCGTCGATCGCGCGAGTTAACAGGTCCACAGAGTGCGCGCTCGCACCCTGTACATGCTGCAGGATCGTGGTTAGAGCCGGCCCAAATTCATTAACTCTGCCCAGAATCTGATCAGAGGCACTTTCAATCCGCGCGAGCTGCTGCGATGTCTTCTCTGCAAGTGTTTCAAATAGACGGAGAAGTGCGGTGTCGCGTGGTGCCAATGACTGTGCGGCAACGTGCTTCAGGTCCTCATGCGTCAAGCGCTTGAGCCCTGGTCTCGTGAGGAAGTGGAAAACGTGAGCGACCAACAGATCCACTAACATCTGCGCGTCCCGCTCGGTTCCGGCCAGCTTCAGCGCGATGGCATCGCTGCACAATTGCTGGCGCAACGAGGACACATCGGCGCTCGCGGTTGCCCATTCGATCCGGGCGATGAAGGTGGACCCGAATTGCTGCGGCGTCATTCCGCCCATGTGCCCTTGGAAGCGCCTCCACAGGGCATCGTCGATGTCCGCCGGTTTCCGGGCGTCGACAAACAACTTGTGAGCTAGTGCTTCGACGTCGGCCCTTTCGGCCGCGTCAAGTTCCAAATTGCGCGTCGCATTCCACGCGGACATACCTGGAAGGCTGCGAGGGAACTGAAGTCCACGTTCGCGACCAGGAGCGGCGGTCGTGATGAACCGAAATAGCGTCGGCGGCGTGCTAGTCGTCGCGGATTCGAAGTAGCGTGCGATCGTGGAAATAACCGCCTCGCTCCTCAGTGTCAGCGTTTCACGAACTTTGACCTGTTCAAGGACGCGTTCGACACGCAGTTCGCCGTCAACGAATGCGTTTCTGAGGACCTCGATGTCTTCTGCGCTTTCGCACTGCAATACGTCGCGTGGAGCGAGGTGAATCCAGCGCTGCACGGTCGTCTGGATCTGGTAATAGAAACCACGTATCGCGAACCACGCATCGCGCCTCGGATTCGCGCCAGTCGGCAACTGATCTTCAGGTTGTGTCGGAGTCGTCATGCGTTGACAGATCGGCGTAGACCGCCGGCCCTCGATCGTGCGGCTGTTCCTGTTCTCCTGACAGCGAGACGGCCAATCTGGAATCGTATCGCAGGGAAACGCGGGCAGGAGCGACCCTCGGTGCGGGTCACGCGCCGGGGCGCCGTCAGGCGCACCGCCGCGGGTCGCTCCTGCCCGCTCTCCGTTCCGTCGAGCGGCCGACGGGCGGCACAAAACGCCGCCCGGTGCGGGTGCGCCGCGATCTCGCTCGTTGCTGGAGGGGCCAGGTTCGCTTTGCGACGTTGGCCCCCGCCTTGGCCCTGCCCACGCCGCTCAGGCGGTCATCGCTGCGGTTGCGAGGTTCAGGTAGCGTTGCGGCAGCACATGTGTTTCGATGCGTACCAGCTCGCACTGCAGTTTGTCTCGGAGCCCGATGCTCGTCAGGTCGTAGAACGCCCCGTCGCCCTCCCTTCGCCAAGCGCGATAGGCGGCGTAGAAGCGCGGTGAGCCGAAGGCTCGGCGCGCTCGGCTGTAGCGCACTTGATCGGTCGGAATGCGGCCTCCCTCAGCGGCGTGGCGCACCGCGCAATACCACTTGAAGTCTTCGAGGTCGGATAGCCCCAACGGCGCCGCGAACGATTCCATCACCGCGGCCCTGATACGCGCCTCCGCGCCGGCAAGATAACCAGGGAAGAAGAGACCGAGAGTCCATTGAGACACGCGCCTGAAGAGCGGTCGATGCCGCTGCATGAAGCGCCTGACGGCATCGGGATTCGGGTCGGTGACGAGGTAAACGAAAAGCACCCGACCGAGGTTGTCGATGCCGATCGGTAGCTTGTCGGGGAAGTACCGAACGGTCCTCGATCCGCTCTGCTCGAATACAAGCGATGGCAGGTCTTCGCGCGGCACATCATGCCGCTGACCGAAGTGAAGAGCCTTGTCTGCTTCGGCTCCGAGCCAGGTCAGTTCGGGCTTGTCGAGGACGATGTCCAGCAGCATCAGACGCTCGGCTACACGCGGGATCGTCAGCCGTCGCCGATGCCGATTGTCGGGCTCGCCGATGGCCCGATAGAGGGACTTGTGATGAATGTGGAAGTAGGTCCCTTGACGCCGCCAGCACGCGTACCCAGTGGCGAATTTCTCCCTGGTGAGCTTTGCGAAAAAGTCACGTGTGTTGTGGCCCAAGGCGATGCCGGCGAACTTCGTGTAGTGCCTCGGCATGCACACACCGGAGTGCAGCATTACGGTCGTCAGGAACCGCGCCTGCCGCGGGGTGAACCCAAGCGCGGCGACCGCCGTCACGCGGTCCTCGAAGGGCCTCGCAAATGTCATCGGAGTACTCCTTCCGCGGCATGCGGATCGAACGGCGAACTGCTGCCGTGACTCGATGCGCCGCGGCAAATCGTGAAGCCCGACGACCGCTTCCCGGCCATCTGACGGCTGTTGTAGTGCTCGGTCGCAAGTTCGATGTCTTCTTGCGCCGGGCGGCCATTCGGGCGCTCGTACTCGATGCGCACATCGGGGAATTGGACGTGGCCGCTATCGCTCGTGAGGTTGTGCTGCCGTGCCCATTCGGCAATCTCGTTAACAGATCGATCGGGTCGCCCTGAGGAGTGGCGGTTGCCCTTGTTGTGCGCCTGCAGGAACCGCTGGTACTCGCGCTTCAACTCGTAGTCGAGGACCACTCGTCGTATGCGGCAGTCGCGGTCCTGCAACCGCCTGGCGGCCTGCTCGTACGCGCGATAGAGCTGCGCGTCGTGGCGCATCTCTCGGGGCTTAGCGACCTCGCAGTAGAACGCCTGCCGAGGTTCGTCCTCGCGCGTCCGCTGATGACGCTCGAGCAAAGCTCGGCCTTCTTTGGTCAGCGTCACCGCAACCGACCGCTCGCCGTCGCGAAACTGCGGTCCGACGACCTTGATCAGCTTCTGCTCTCGAAGGTGCGCCAAATCGCCGTTCCGGGCATCCGTGGAACCGGTCGCGAGGTCGCGTGAATCGACCACGCGGAAGGCGCCAACGGTCGCCAGGACGCGGATCTCGGACTCGCGAAGGGGATAGCTCCGGTCCCCGACGAAGACGCGCTCGCGGGCCTCCGTGCGCGGGATATCGAGTTGCTGGACGAGCGCATCTTTCGCGTCCACCTTGCGGTCACGCGATCGGTCGGAACCGCTGCCGCGGCTGCCGCGTGGGATGTCAGCGCCGCTGTCGCGCGGTTATTAAGTGTTGTTAAGTGCGGCACCGTGCCGTGCATTGCCGCTGCATGCGTCGATCAGCGAACGCGCGCACAGAGCGTCGCCGTCGCAGACGCGAGCCTCACGCTCCAACCGTGAACTTTCTTCCGCCAAGTGTCTTGATCGCGCACGCCCACGATCCACGTCTCTCGTGAGACGCGGTGAAACCTCCTGAACAACTGAGAGACGCTGAGAGACTGGCGAGCGAAGTTGAAGGCGTCTGACATCACTACACGACGAAGTTCGTCGGCCGCCGACTGCAACGCGGTGAACAGGCAAAACGCCCTACGGTCGGGCAAAATGCCCGCCCTCGTCGTCGTGATGAGCGGCATTTCGCCGCACAATCACGCACAATCTCTGGCCTTCCGGTTGCTCTGCATCGCTCGCGAAGGAGAGCACGTCATGGCCGCCGATGAGTTGTTGACCACCGTCCAGGCCGCCGAGTACCTCGGCATCCGCCCGTCGACAGTGCGTCACTGGATCTGCGACGGCAAGATCGACTTCGTGAAGTATGGCAACGGTCTTGTACGTCTGAAACGCAGCGTCCTCGATCGATTTGTGTCGGGGTGTACCATCAAGGCGAAGGCACATCATGGAAGAACGAAGGAATCGCGACTTCTCGAAGGGTCCGGTCTGGAATCCCGAGAACAATCGCTGGCTCGTTGAGATCCGTTATCCGGACGGCTCGCGCGTGCGCAAGCGCCTGCGTCGCGAGCGTGAAGCCCTGCGGCTCTGGGCGAGCGAGAACGCGAAGATTGAGAACGGGACCTGGGACGATCGCGCCGCGAAGAACGTCACGGTTGCGACCGCCTTCGAGCAGTACCGCGAGTACGCGAAGGTCCAACATCGCGCCTACAAGACGTATCACGCGCCGGCGCTTGCCAACTGGGAACAGCATCTCGGGTCTCAAACGCTGCTGGCGAAAGTCACGCCGGCTCAAGTCGAGGAGTTCAAGCTGAAACGGGCGCGCGAGGTCGCGCGGGCAACTGTGGACAAGGAGCTGGCAGTCCTCAAGGCGCTCTTCAACTGGTCGATCGCTCGCGGCCTGGCCGTCTCGAATCCCGTTCGGCGCGTGAAGCTGTTTCACGACGACAACTCGCGCCTGCGGTATCTCTCGCGTGAGGAGTACGACCGCCTGATCGAAGCCGCGAAGCAGGTCAAGACGTCACCGTACTTGGTCGAGAAGATCGTCTTGGCCGCGCATACTGGCCTGCGCCGCGGCAGCCTGTTCAACCTGCGTTGGGAACAGATCGATTTCGCGAATCGCGTGATGCGGATTCCGCGGACGAAGAGCGGCCGGCCGCTGTCAGTTCCGCTGAACGCAACCGCTCTCTCCACGCTGCAGGCGCTCTACGAGAACCGCGAGCCCGTCAGCCCGTACGTCTTCCCGCATCGCTCCGGCCCGAACGCGGGCGAGCCGGTCATGGACATCAAGAACGGCTTCCACGCCGCCCTCGAACTCGCCGAGATCACGGACTTCACCTGGCACGACCTGCGGCACACCTTCGCGTCCTGGCTCATGATGCGGGGCGCCTCGCTGCGCTCCGTCGCGGAGCTGCTCGGCCACGCGTCGATGAAGATGACGGTGCGCTACGCGCACCTGTCGCCGGCGTTTCTGTCCGCTGAGGTCAGCTTGCTCGATCCGCCCGCGCCCGCTCCAACGCCGGCATCAGAGGGCAAGAAATCAAAAAGGGCAAGAAAAGGGCAACGTGCCTCGAAGGGCGATCAGCCTCGATCGGAAGTGCCTGGTTTTGTTCGGGAAATTGGCTCCTCGGGCTGGACTCGAACCAGCAACCCTCCGGTTAACAGCCGGATGCTCTGCCATTGAGCTACCGAGGATCTGGGCAGGAAAGATTAAGTCTAACGGATCAGACCGCGGAGGGGCAACCGCGCGGAGAAATTTTCAACAGCCCGCCAGAAATGGTCCGGAGCCAGGCGCCGTCAATCGTTTGTACAGACGTCGGAGGCCCCTCAGGATGAATGCTCCAGCCGCAAGCAGAAATCTAATCGCCGCTGGCCTCTGCGTCATTGTGCCTCCACCGGCCTAGCTCAAACCGCGCGTCGCCGCGTCCAGGAGTATGCTCCCGCTCATGCGCACCCGCACAATTTTCTGCGCTCTCGTGCTAGCCCTATCCGACGG
>Ga0137375_10008317_pt1 | contig 12338 bp, 11 predicted proteins | sample SagtaG_24_FD_104936 | JGI IMG/M metagenome (GOLD analysis project Ga0137375, IMG submission 104936) | Vadose zone soil microbial communities from Sagehorn Ranch, Mendocino, California, USA - Sage1_R_113_16 metaG | ecosystem: Environmental > Terrestrial > Soil > Vadose zone | place: USA... | reverse complement strand
TCACGCTTCCCTTCCGCTCGCCTGCTTCCGCCGCTTGCAGCAGGCGATGGAGCAGTCCAACTGCCGCATCAATAGCGTGGTCGGCACGGTCGCTCTTGGAGCGGGCCAGGAGCACCCTGGTCAGGGTGATGTGCTCGAACTCGCGCAGGTAGCTGAGCTCGTCATGGGCGGACAGGCCCTGCGCACGCGCCCAGCCGAGGGCTTCGCCCAACCTCCCCTGCGCGACCCACACCCGCGTCACGAGCGCCGCGACAGGATGCACATTTGGGAAGAAGTCACCCACATACAGGCGCTCTGCCTCCTGGAGCAACTCGAGCGCGCCGTCCAGGTCTCCCTGGGCCTCCCGTATACGCGCCATCGCAACGCGCCAGCGATACCGGTTTTGCGGTAAACTAGCGAGCTCACCCAACTCCTTGCTTCTCAGCAGGTGCTGCGTGGCGGCATTCAGATCGTTATGTTCACGCTCGAGCTCGCTCATTCCCACGTACATATCAGCCGTTCCGCGCAGTGCCGGCGTGCCCCGCTCCATCGCCAGCTGCAATGCCTGCTCGTAGGTATGCATGGCCTCATGGAGACGACCTTGCACAATCCGTATATCAGCCAGGCTGATGGCGGAACCGATGGCGTCGGCGAGGTACCCGGCCCTCTGCAGCCTCGCCATGCAATCGGACCACGACCGGTGCGCTGCCTCGAGATCCCCACTCCTCCAGTATACGAGTCCCAGGAATCCCGCTGCTGCTCCGCGCCCAAGATGGTCTTCATCAGGTACGAGGTCAAGTGCCCGCCGGGCGTATTTCATGGTTTCGGGCACATCGCCCAGAGCCAGGGCACTTGCGGCACGGTAAATGGCGATCCAACCGGGTAGACGGTGAAATTCCTCTTTATCCACAACGACCATCTCCGCCGATAATGCATCCCGTGATGCGTCCGGTCGCTCACTCCTGTTGGTATTCGTGTTCAGCCACCGTTCAGCATCTCGCAGTCGGGTTTCAACGCCTTCGAGCTTTCCGTTAAGCAATAACGCCCCGGCATAGTGAACGCTGAGTACGGGCCTGTAGTGGAATAGTTCCTCGGGGAGCGCTTGGAGCCAGCCAAGCATCGTGGACTCCTGTCTACTGCGGCGCATTTCCGGTATTGCCAACTCCATCAAATCTGCCGCTCGCTCGAAATCCTCTGCGGCCAGCGCATGGCGGATCGCATCGGCCGGCGAACCATTCTGCTCATACCACTCACTCGCGCGTCTATGCAGAGTAGGTACCTGATCGGGCTGCTCCGCCATCAAGTGCATACGAAGAACATCAGCAAAGAGGTGGTGATAGCGATACCAATGGCGCTTGTCATCCAGCGGAATGAGAAAGAAATTACCCCGCTGCAATGTTTCCAATCGCGCCTTGCCTCCCGGCTGGCCGGTGACGACATCACACAGCGGACCATTCAAGCGGTCAAGGATGGCGGTCTGGAGTAGGAAGCTTCGAATAGGTTCAGGCTGACGCTGCAGGACCTCTTCGACCAGATAATCCACAATATACCGGTGATCTCCAGCGAATGCCTGGATGAATCCGGAGACGTCCTGGTGGCCCTGCATCGAAAGTGCAGCTAATTGCAGACCGGCAATCCAGCCTTCGGTGCGGTCTTCCAATGCGGCGATGTTCGAGGCCGAGAGGCGTAGACCCATCACCTGGTTGAGGAATTCGGCAGCTTCGTTGGGAGTAAAACGCAAGTCTGCGGCGCGCAGCTCGATCAATTGGCCTCGGGCGCGTAAGCGGGGGATAGGTAGAGCTGGATCCTCACGGGAAGTGATGACCAGGTGCATCTGGGGAGGCAGGTGCTCAATTAAAAAGGTGAGAGCATCATCAACCGGTCTGGTATCAACCATGTGGTAGTCGTCGAGGACGATGATGAAATTGCCCGGGTTGGTGGTGATCTCATTGAGTAGAGCTGTGAGAATTGGTTCGATTGGCGGCTGAGACTGCGAAGCGTGGAGTGCATTCAACACCCCTTCTCCAATATTCGGCGCAACCGTCCGTAAAGCAGCAACAAGGTATGTCAGAAAGCGTGTCGGGTCGCTATCCCCTTCGTCCAACGACAGCCAGGCTACCGGCCGGTCGCAACCGGCGATCCATTCGCTGACTAGCGTGGTTTTGCCAAAACCGGCTGGGGCAGAGATGATGGTCAGTTTACCGCCCACAGAAAGACCCTCGTTTAGCCGCTTGATCAGGCGAGCACGGACCACCACTTTGCGAGGAGGTGGGGGAATGTAGAGTTTCGTGGCTAGAACTGGGGCAGCCATAGATAAATTATATAACATCTACCCAAACTTCAAGCATCACCTCAGCCGCGTAAGCCATCAGAGAAAGCCATATTTTCTCGATGCACGAGTTGGCACTTAACACAAAAACAGGCGGAAAACATCTTCTGCCTATTACCTGCTAATTTAGATAATTTGGACTAATCTTGGAATAAAGGACGAAACTTGTACCCGTATACCAGATTTATACCCCGCGGGGCAATTCCTTATTGAGCTTTGAGTCCAAAGATATACACTTTCAACGAATAATCGAAATTGAATCAGGCTGGGCAATTGGTTAATGCCTAGCCTTTCTGCGTACAGTTATAGAGAAACTGATATTTCCAACTGACATTTTAAAGGTTTTAATGAACGCTTCTCCCAACGTGTCGCTAGGCGATAACCAAAGGGCAGTACAGTGGAAGATGATAGCGGACCCAACACTCTCTTTGTGAACTCAGCTTTGACCTTCCAGTAACTGGAAGGTGTATATTAAGTAGGAGTAAGTTCATGAAAATACAAGAGTTTGCGCAACTAACTGGCATGTCCAGCAAGACCATCCGCTACTACGAGTCGATTGGAATATTACCTTCCCCGCAGCGGACAGCTAACGGCTACCGCGATTACAACAAGCAAGATGTAGAGCGAGCGCGGTTTGTTGCTGGAATGCGCTCCCTCGATCTCAGCTTAGATGAAATCCAGGAGCTTCTAGCTATGCGGGATAGTAGGGAAGCACCTTGTCGAACATTGCTAGAATTAATTGAACAGAAAGCTAATCAAATTGAAGAACGAATTCGCCTTCTCCAGCAAATGGAAGTGGATTTGAGACAACTTCATAGACTAGGGCTGACATTTCCAACCGACGATATAGATGGCAAACACTGTATTTGCCACCTTGTCAGCGAGCATTCTAGTGCGAGCGCCACGAACTAATTTCTTTGTATGGAAGTAGCAACCCTTGCATCACTGAGATCAATTTACCTAGATACAAACGAATACGTTCTGTTGTTAGCAGCACTTTCACCCACCTGAGTACCCTGTCTTGAAGGTGCACAGTTAGTGCAAGAGATATTTGAAGAGAATACATCGGAACTACTTCACGGCGTCATTGTGTGGACACCGATGCTGACAACAGATACTCTGGAGTCTGCTCTCCAACGCGAGTTGAAATTTTCCGATGCCCGTGTGAGGCAGTTTTGGGATCCGGGTCGAATTTGCGGAGAATTACTTTCAAAGACATTGAACCTTACGATAGCAATTGCTTGGGATGTTTACCTTTTATACCCGCCTGATCATCCATGGAATGCAGAACTTCCTCCTGCACCTGAGTTCTGGATGCATCAGCAAGATCAGGAAATGAGCCTTTATCTTGATCCACATCGATTCAAACAACATTTGCAGACACTACTAGAAAGGACAGCTTTTCATGAGTGATTCATGCTGTTGCCCCTCCGAAGCCGGAAACACTGTTTGCGATTTGCCTGCCGCAAATTTTCAGCGCCCTCCTCGGGAGGTAAATGCCTGTCCCGAATGCGGCAAGATTGGCAAGCTGGTGCAGGGACAAACTATTAAGGCTCTTTTGTCGATAAGTCTACGGCAGGTGCAAGATGTGCCATATCTATTTTGTCGGACACAGACTTGCCCCGTTGTGTATTTCTCAAGGGATGGTGAACAAACCTTTACCGTTCAAGAAGTGAGGGAGAGAGTGTACCAAAAGGAGCCAGAAGCAACAGATGTTTTTATATGTTATTGTTTTCATCATACGGTCGGCGAGCTTCGCAATGCTTCACCGGAAGATCGTGCTGCTATTGTAGATAACATTATTACCGGTATAGATGCTGGACAATGTGCCTGTGATTTGCGCAATCCACAAGGCTCATGTTGTTTAGGTAATGTCAATCGTAGGATAAAGCAGTTTGAGCAAAAAGCCGCTACAACAACCTAATTACTGTATTTCCGCCGAAATGATGAAAGGACTTTATGAATAAACTGCTCTCAAAACGTAGCATTATCGCCCTCATCATTCTCGTCATCGCTCTATCATTAGGTATTTATTTCGAAACTCGCCCCCGGATTGCACCGGGACAAAAACCGCTTACCGACATTCAGAACATCGAAACTTTGCGTACAGCATTCAATCGGGATACGGGAAAGACGCGGCTCATTATCCTCGTATCTCCTACCTGAAGTACTTGCCTTGCTGGCGCCCGTTGGGTGCAGAATCAACTGTTAGCTCAAAATCCATCCACGACGTTTCGTGTCTATGCAGTTTGGTTGCCCATGTTAGGTGGTGATGCGCGCGAAGAGTGGAACGGTACTACAATGCCTGATCCTCGCGTGATGCATTTCTGGGACGGAGAAACGGTAATCGGCCGATGGTTCGCGAAACAAGTAGATGGTTATGAAGGTATTTCATGGGATACTTATTATTTCTATGGACCGGATGCCACTTGGGAATCTGTTCCATCGCCATTAGTGGGTTCGGGTGGCACTATTTATAGTGAACGTCAAGCTCTTCAGATGCAGGTGAGCACATTATTAGAACCGTGAGATGAAAGGCTATGATATACTGATTTTTTGTGAACCGGTATATCTTCTCTAAAATTCCGTACACCTGACCGCTTGGGGAAAGGGCTTTGGTCTGTTCTTCGCGACCTTCGGCTCTTCCCTCGTTCCTCTAGCACGCGCCCCTCCTATCCATCATCAGTAATGCTTCGCTTCGAGCGGATTCCTTTAGGGACTCTGCTCATTATCGTTTCTGTTGAATAAGAGAAATTTATGACATAAAGAGACTACTGATGATTAAACAATTATTTCCAACCTTGCACATGCACGTGGAGGTTATGGGATGCCCTACCACCTGCCAGCATTGCTGGGCAGTGGGCCGTCCCTATTCAGCCATGCCTTTGGAGGAGATCCATTGGGTTTTACAGGCGGTGCGCCGCTTCGGCGATGCTCATCACCTCACAGTTGACGGTTATCCCATGCACGAAGTGGCAGCCCATCCTCAAGCCGCACAAGTGATGAAGCTCTTCCATGATCTATGGGGTGTCGTAGAAGAACCGGTGCCAACCACCGGAGTGCCGCTCGCAACACGCGGCGACTGGCGTGAGTTCTTGGAGACCTTGCGCTCGTTGGGAACATCCACATTATGGTTTGCTTTCCATGGAGCGGATGAAGTCCATGATCGAGCGGTATTGCGTGAGGGTGCATACCGAGAGAGCCTGCACGCGATAGAGCTCGCGCGCCAAGCAGGAATGCAAGTCGGCTGCAATCTCTTTCTGACCAAAGAGAATATCCACCAATTTGACCAATTGATCCTCGACTTGCAGCGCGCTGGTATCCAGCAGATCGCTCCAGAAATTTACGGCTTTCTGCCGAATGCACGTGGCCGCTATAGCGAAACTCTGCGCCCCGAATGGCAGGATGCCAAACCGCTGATCGAGAAGATCGATTCGATCCCTGAGACAGCATTCTGGCGCCGCTTCTGGCATGAATTACCCGACAAACATACCGAGTCCTGGTATGTCCACCAGGCATTAGAGGGAACCTGGCCCAAAGAGCCAGCGCACCGTTTGATCCATTTGGTATGCCGCCCGCATTTAGATATTTATCGTGGTATCGCGGGACTGTATACAAAGCGTTATGGCAACCTGCGTACGGATGGCACAGACGGTGTGTTGAGCCGCGCATTGGAGGACGGTGATTCTTCAGAAGACGAGCTCTGGTTTACGCCGAAGGAATTTGTGCCTGTCCAGGAATTAGCGACGCGCTTCGGCAATCTTCATAGCCAACGCATTCATATGCATGCCCCTTCGATGCGCCGTTGGTGGATGGAGTGCGCTCGCCGGGTGACTCCCAGGCATTAGCATAGCTAAAATTGCTATCCATAACCACAAAGATTGAGTCCTGCTTATTGATTTACAGTTAAGAGAACAGACTATGAAAACCATCCCTGAACGACTGGCCGTTATCCGTGCCACACTATCTTTGCTCTATCAGTCCAACCCACGCGCCTTTACTATCAGTGCCCTTGCTTCAGTGCCAGAACCGCTCTTCTATCCAACGATCATATTCTTGTTGAAGCAACTATTTGAGCATCTCACCGGTCCTAACAGCACTGTTCAAATATCGTCGCAAGTTATCCTTCTCAGTTTTGCCTTGTTGTCAACACTCCTGATCCAGCGCCTTGCAATTATCGTGCGGGACGCCTCCTCTACGGTTCTTCGCCAGCAAGCCTGGGTCGCAATCAGCAAGCGAGTGATGCAAAAACTACCGTCTGTGCCGTATTCCTTGTTTGAGGATAACTCATTCCAAGCGCGTTACGGCCTGGTAATTCGTGAGGCATCTATCCGCTCCATTACACTCGTGGATACACTCCTCTCGACGGGACCCATTTTGCTAGGCGTCATTGGCATGGCAATCACGCTCTTTGTTATTGCACCTCTCATGGTTGTAGTGCTGCTGGTGATTGCTATACCAGCCGCCATGATTGAACGCCGTTTCAGTGATGCAATGTATGACTTACAGGAACGAACGGCACCCGCACGGCTCCGTTTGGAGGCAATCACCAACATGCAGGTGGATGCACTGTGGCAGCGTGATGTGCGGGTCTATCGCACAGATCTATTGACCAGAGAACACGCCTTTCTGGCCGACGCCTACCTCGCTCGCCTAAAACAACTGACGGTGCGCTTTTTGGGGTTGCGGGGAGCAGCGGCCAGCGTGCAGGTGATTGGATTAGGGTTGGCGCTTGCAGCAGTGCGTACACTGATTAATCGTGGGCAACTTACGTTAGCGAATCTGGCTGTGCTCATTCCAGGAACCGCTTTTCTTACTGGAATGATCAACTCCTTGATTTATCACCTGCAATCGCTCTGGGAGTCCCTGAACTATGCCCAGAACTTGTTTGACTTTCTAGCGAGGTCGTTTGACAGCGACACGGCTTACGTAAGCATCATATCATCCAACCCGCCTCTTCCTAAGATGACCGGGGTGCGACTGAATGATGTCACATATACATATCCAAAGAACCAGAAGCAGGCGCTAACGAATATATCTTGCGTTTTCTCACCAGGCTTGACAGCTATTGTTGGGACGAATGGCGCGGGCAAGAGCACATTGGTGAAGCTGGCGGCTGGTCTCGTCGCTCCAACAGAAGGTAATCTTCAGGCCATCACGAAGACCGGTGAAGAATTCCCGTTGACAACCTATGTCAAGTCTGTGCTTTTCCAAGGTCCGGGGCATTTCCCTTTTAGTGTTCGACATAACATCACCATGCGCTTTGACTGGCTTCCTGATGAAGAGCAAGCCATCGCGGACGCGCTACGCCTTGCAGGATTGGGGGAACTGGTTGAAACATTCCCTGATGGCATTGATACTGTAGTCGGTGCTGGCTTTGGAGGCAGCACCGACCTGTCTGGCGGGCAATGGCAGCGATTAGCTTTAGCGCGGTTGATCTATCATGACGCGCCCCTCATCATTCTGGACGAACCAAGTGCCAGTCTTGATCCAGTGGGCGAACGGCAAATCTTTGAGCTTCTCACGCGATTGGCGCAAGACAAGATTATTCTGTTTACGACGCATCGTTATGATACGATCCGGACAGCAGACAATATCGTAGTGCTGGTGGATGGCAGGCTCGCCGAAGTCGGCGCTCCTGAAGAATTGGAGCGCAAGGCGGGTGCATTCTGGTCTTTGTATTTTGGACAAGGTTCACAGTTAGGATCTGTAGACCATTGATCCCAATACCATACGCGACCAGCCACACTAACTACAGCTGAGTTTTTCATGGTCTACACGTGGAACTTCGATATGAATGTCAATGCGATCAAGCAGGGTACCCAGATGTACTTCTGGATTGCAATTACAGTGAGTGTGCATGCATCCGTGAATTGGATACTAATGACAAGACCGTTGATGATGTTGACCGCCAGTATGTTGATGAGATCACCAAAGAAATTAGTGATCTTACCGTCGCAGATGTTTTCTGATAATAGGAAGTCAATGAGGTAATTCGAAACCATTCTGAGCAGCAGTTGCTAAGCGCGTCCCATCCGGACTAACTGCCGGATTCTCTAGCCCATCATCAATTTAGGACGGTACTGCAGCGCTTCTGCCAGATGGAAAGATTGGATCTCTTCACTCCCCGCCAGATCCGCAATCGTGCGCACTAGTTTGAGAATGCGGTGATAGGCACGCGCCGATAAATTGAGCTGTGTCATCGCCGCCCGCATCAATCTCTGACCCTCATCCTGTAACTTACAAAACTGCCGTATCTCCCCGACGCGCATATCTGCGTTGCAGACAATGTCCGATGATCCGTTGTTTGAAAAGCGATGATGTTGGATCTCGCGCGCAGCTTGAACACAGGCGCGAATAGAGGCAGACGATTCACCAAAGCGATCACCACTCAAATTTTCATAATCCACAGGTGGGACTTCAACGTGGATATCAATACGATCTAATAATGGCCCTGAAATCCGCTTTTGATATTTCGTCACCATGGCAGGCGCGCAAGGGCAGGGATGTACACAATGGGACATATTTTTCATGTTTGGCAAGTGAAAGAAGGATAATTTTGAATGTAATCCTCAAATCAGATATAGCCAGAATTAAAACTCTAATCAATATTCTTCTCGTAGGGTTGTCAGTGGATAACGAGGGTCGCATGAGTCCCCGTTATGGCTTCGACTTACCCACTAATGGAATAGGGAGGAAATTCGCCTGAATGCGGTAGCTATCCTCGATGAAGACATAGGATTGAAGAAGCCTCCCGGGGCATATGCCTGGCGGGGCGAAACTTTCATCCACATATCAGATTTATACCGCCCTGGACCTGGACCGTTAAGCAAATAATATGGATATGGAGAGAAAATAATTAATTCCAGGTAACAAGTCCAGTATCCGCATCGATGGTAACCTGAGCGCCTTCCGGGATCATGCGAGTGGCATGAAGGGTTGCACAAATGGCTGGGAGACCAAACTCGCGGGCGGTAATGGCAAAATGGTCGCCAGGCCCGCCATAGTCAAGGACTACCGCAGCTATAGCGGGCAGCAAGGGAATCAAAAGTGGGCTGGCAAAGGGCGCAACCAGGATATCGCTGGTGGCGATGTCTGCTGGCAAGGTATCTCCTGTAATGATGCGCGCCCGGCCGGCCGCGCGTCCACGACTTGCTGGCTCGCCTGTCAGGGTATTAGCGGGCATGGTGACAGAGGCAGAGCTGGGATCACCCAGGTTTAAAGGATGCGCTGGTCGCTCAGGCAGTTTAGGGGTAGGCAGCCCCAGACAGGCTGGTGGAAGAAGCGCCTGCCAGTTCGTGAACTGCGCCCGGCGCGTGGCGAGGATTGTATCCAAACCATCCGAAGACCCCCTCAACGCCGCGAGAACTTCATTCGTATTGAGCCAAAAAACGTCAGACGGGCTGGGTAGGCTTCCAGATGCAGCTAACCAACGCCCGGCATATAGAAGCGCCTGGATAAATTGGCCTTCGGAAAGCTGGTCGATGTAATGGTTTGCCTCATCAAGGGAATTTGCGTTGCGCCTGGCATACGCCAATGTGCTGAGAAAGTCTTTCACCAGGTCAGAGTCAGTTTCCGTTTTAATCGCAGTTGCGCACAGCGATTCGACACGCTGATCTGCGGCATTCTTCGCTTGTATACGCACCTCGCGCGGACTGGGGCCACCTTGACGGGCCAGTGGCAGATACGCGCTGATCATTTCCCAAACGGACTCTGGAGCTTCCCGCCAAGGCAGCGGCAGTTCAACTGGATAGCCTGGTATCTTCCGGTAGCATAACCTGTCGCCGTATTCGGCTATCAGACGTTGGAAAGCTAATGCGAAAGACTTTAGTTTTGGCAAAGTCGCTGGGCTCTCGGCCTTATTTAGGACAATCGCTTTCGCTTCCTCAGGGAACTCTTGCACAAGGCATGCCAAGTCATAGAGGGTTTCGACCAACCGTGTTTGGATGGTCTCTGTTCCGCTCAATAAGAATGGGATTTCAGAAGCGACATCCTCTGGCCGCAGACCTGTGATGCGGGCATAAGCATTCAGGAGTGCGGTATCCCGGATCGGGCGAGGACTCAGCGTGTGTATCATCCAGTGTCGGGTAGCGGCGGCCACCACATCTTCCAGGTAATCCGCTAGAACATGGCCATCCGCTTCACGTGCATCGAAAGCTGCCAGCCGACTGGTTGCGTCGATGATCTCTGGGCCCCAATATTCCCACGACGTGACACCTTGCTGCTTCAAGCGCTCGTACATACCTTGCCAGGCAGCACCGTAAACGCGTGCATGGCCGGGTGAATGGGGGGCTTTGGCAGCGGTCATATACACTCGCCCGTTAACCTCTTTGCGCCAACGAGTGTGGGTCGCTCCACGGTAGTAAACGGCATCGTGTCCACCCTTTGTATTAATCCGGACAAAGTCAAGCTCAGCGGGCAACAGCGGAGCCCTGGCGCTGTCTCGCGCGCGTTCCAACCACCAGTAATGGCACGGTTCTTCTGCATTTTCCCAAAAAATGGGATATTGCACTGCTTCGCAAGTTTCGACAGGCAAAGCAGTGATCGGACGGCTCTGTAAAATCCATACTTGCCCGCCTGCAACGGCCCATTCTATATCCTGCGGCGCGCCAAACACCTGCTCGATGGCTAGCCCATATTCCCCGATGCGCTGGAGCCAGCTATCTGGCAGGCATGGAATAGTGCACAGCTCATTGGATATAGAAACATGTGTGACCCCTCCAGTTGCTGCAGGGCGCATTGCAGTGCGCTTGTTCGCAATAGAAATATCCTCGACTCGCAGGTCCTGACGACGTAGTCGGGTCGTATCAGTTTGAATAGATCCACTCACCACACCTGCCCCTAATCCCCAGCCTGAGACTAGGAGTAGCCTGTCCGGTTGTAGTCGTACAGGATCAACAGTAAAGCAAACCCCTGCGCATTCGGCGTCGAGCAGAGGTTGTACCAGGACAGCCATACCGCCATCATTTCCGATGGCCGGTGCGGTTAAATACGAACGCCAACAATCGAGCACGGCGCGCTCGAGCGCGGCAGCACCGGCCACATTCAGGTGAGTAGTGTACCGCCCGGCAAGACTGGCTTCTGGCATGTCTTCCTGCACCGCCGATGAGCGCACGGCCAACGGCACATTCATGGACAACATGTGGGAAAGGGCTTCCAGCATTCCATCCGGCAGGCACAGTTCGTCTGACCCTTTCGTTGCGGCATTGTTAAAGGCATCTGTCGTGATACACACACCGGGTGGGATAGGAAACCCAGCCTCGATCAATAGACCCAACGCGGCGGCTTTGCGGCCCACTAGGCTCGTTGGGAGCGCAGATTCGAGATTAATAATCCAATTTTGCATGGATATATATTACTACTTGTGCCTAAATAATACAATTTATGTAGCTCGTTACGTATTATCGAGCAAAATTTCGAAGACTATATAAATGATCCGCTTACTTGGATTGAGGAGGTAAAAAATGCCACCCCTCAAACTGCTGAGGAGCGGCACCAGATATTTTTGCTATCAAGCCAAGTTGTGGACACGATGCTAGAATCTTCTACTGTGACACAACCGCCGGTTGGAATTCCATACCCGCATATTTGATAATGCCGCGCGGGGCAGATCCTTGTGCAATTGTGAAGCCAAAAACATGCTATTTTGGCTTGAGAATCGAAACGAATCTGAGCTAGACCGATGAGTTATGCCCAGTTGAAGGAAGATGATTTGTACTGGCAAGTTCGTCGCAATTACCACTTTGAGATTTCACGAAGTCTCCTCTTGCTGCTGTCTAAACCCAAGCGTTCCATCCAGACAGTCAAAAACCTTGACGAACAACCGTCGTGTGCGTGAATCTCGCTGACGTAAAAGTCCAGGAGATTTTCATTCTCCAATGATTTTAACCAGCACGCGCTTACGTCTTCGCCCATCGAATTCACCATAGAAAAACTGCTCCCAAGGACCAAAATCAAGTTTACCATTTGTTATTGCAACAACTACCTCACGCTCCATCACTTGGTGTTTCAGATGCGCATCAGCATTATC
>Ga0137375_10008316_pt1 | contig 12339 bp, 22 predicted proteins | sample SagtaG_24_FD_104936 | JGI IMG/M metagenome (GOLD analysis project Ga0137375, IMG submission 104936) | Vadose zone soil microbial communities from Sagehorn Ranch, Mendocino, California, USA - Sage1_R_113_16 metaG | ecosystem: Environmental > Terrestrial > Soil > Vadose zone | place: USA... | reverse complement strand
TGCCTTGGGCTACTGCGAGCCGTCTGCCGAGCTATAGACTATAGAGAACTGCGGAGGTGGGCAAGCTACGATGAACTGCTAAACGCCCCCGGGGCGGCCCCGCGCTTCCCACTCCTTCGCGCTCGGGTCTCAAGAGCTACCCGAAGCCGGTCACGGCGTGTCAGGGTCCACCGCGCAAGCGAGCCCGAAGCTCGATCGGCGTGAGCACGGTGACTCCATAGGCGGCTCTGTGTAGTTGTCGGGCTGCGTTGGCGAAGTGCCGGTCGGTTGTCAGGACCCATTCTATCCCGTTTCGCTTGGCGGTTAAGACGAGAAATGCGTCCTCTAATTTGTTGCCGCCCAGTTGCTTTACCAGCCTTAGATACTCCGGATCCCTGATGCCGCGAACAAACCGCTTCCGCCGGTCAACCCAATCTTGCCCCCGAAGCTTGTCAGTGCCTCGCTTCCGAGGCTTGTCAGTGCCTCGCTTCCGAGGCTTGTCGGTGCCCGTGACGAGTACGCGGCCATAGTGGAACGGAGGGGCCACGCGGCCCAGTTCGATTCCACTGAAGGGGCTCGCGGCTAGGTGGGGCAACGAGGGCCACGGAGCACCCCAAAGCTCGAACACTGTCTCGTGGGCAACCATCAGAGAAATGGCTCCGCGCCGTGCCGCCGCGAGGGTATCGGGCAGGGCAGCTACCTGGTCTTGGAGCCATAGATCATCCGGTCCAGGCGGCCTACTGGCGTGCTGAAACACGCAGGTGTCAACCAGCACTCGCATACGGCGATCTCTTTAAGCTGACCCCCCGCGTGAGGCTCGCCCGCAGCACGCTGGTGTCTCGCAGGACCGAGATCGGAGCGCCGGTCACGCCAGGTTGCTGGCCTTTCACCGCCGCACCGTTGCGCTGGGGACGTAGGACACCATATCCAGCATCTCCGGCGGATCGAACCCGGTAATGAGTGGGTAAACCTGGCCGCGTGAATCCATCTCCCAGAGCCGAAACTCGGTGTGGCTGCCGCACGTCGTCAAAACCTCGTCGTAGGCCCAGAAGCCGCGTCATCGTGAACTCTTGGGAGAGGCATGCTCCCAATGTAGGAATCGAGTTTGCGACTCCTCCCACGGTCTGACGACCCCTATAGACGCCTCCACACGGCCAGGCATGGCCTGACGAGGACAGTCGCGCAGAAATGCAAGTCAATGGCCATTCCGGCTCATCTGCCGCCGCCTCCGAGGCGCCCGCCAATGCCCTGACGGGCGCTTTCGCTGCCTCCCCTACGTTCAGCCCGCCGCGCGGGGTGGTGGTGGGATCGTTCTAATGACTCTCCCGGTGTCGGCCTCGGTCGGCATTGCGAGCGTTCCACGAATCACGGTGCTGATCTCGTCGCCGTGCATCATCTCGATTGCTCGCCCCCACGCCGAGCCCAGCGCTTGTAGTGCTTGCACGCCCGCCAGAATGCCTCCGGGACCCCACCGTGGCCCAAGGGGCGGGTCGAAGGGCCGCCCGAGGCGTTCACGACTCAGCCGACCACGTGGGCGGCGGACCTCGGAAGGCTCGAGACCCTCGTTGAGCGGTTCGCGACCCGGGGCCCCCACGGCGCCTGGCCGGAGCACCCGTTGTTCGGTCATATGAGTGGCCGGGCCTGGGGCGTGTTCTGCTACCGACACTTCGATCACCACCTGCGCCAGTTCAGTGGGTGACGACCCAATCAACAAATCGACCCGGTGGCGACCCGCACCCCTGAACCCTGCGGCGGACGAGGCCGGGGCCGCCGGGGGTGCGGCGCTGGAAGCCTAGCAGGAGCCAGCCCAGCCCGTAGATTCCGCACAACCCACGATCAAGGCACGATGGAGCTAGGGGCGAGTGATGCCTGATGAAAAGGCAACAGCGAGTCAGTCTAATCGCTGTTAGGGCCGCCCTGCCCGGCTGGCAGGTGCTGCAACCAGAGAAGGAGGAGTAAGATGCAGCCACTTTTCCGCACACTCCGTTTCGGAGCGTTGCTCGCGCTCGGCTTCCCCGTCACGAGCCTCTCGGCACAGGCCGCCGATCCTGCAAGCGGCACCTGGGAGCTCAACCTGGCCAAATCAAAGTTCAGCCCCGGTCCGCCGCCCGAGAGCCTCACGCGCACGTTCGAGGTGAATGGAGAAGACGTGAAGTACACCCTGAAGGGAATTGATGCCGAGGGAAAGCCGATCCTCGTGGAGTTTACCGCCAAATATGACGGCAAGGATTATCCGGTTACCGGCTCAAAGGACTTTGACGCCATCTCACTGAGGCGCGTCGATGTTGTTACCGCCGAGGGCACGTCGAAGAAGGCGGGCAAGGTGGTCCAAACCAGCAAGCGGGTGGTGTCCAAGGACGGGAAGACATTGACGCTCACCGTCAAGGGGACGAACGCGAAAGGCCAAGCGGTCAACAATGTCTCGGTTTACGACAAGCGCTAGGGGTTACTCAGTTCGGAGATCCCCCCGGGGGGGGCGGCCTAACCACCGCTTGGAGCTGACGGGTGGACGTCGGGCTCGGCCGCCGATGGAACGTCGGCCTCCGCTCGGCCGCGGTGGAGGCGTTCATTTGTGAGTGTGCGGGCCTGTGCCCGCAGCTGAAGCGCGGTTCGTTAGGCTGCACCTAGCGTACACGGCCAGTCTCCATCGAAGGTCGCGCAGCCATGACCGGCAACGAGCTCACTATCGAGCCGACAGGAGCCAAGGACCTCGGACCCTGTGCGTGCTGTAGCAATGCGACACGTCGCGTGTGGGGATTCGCGCACCGCGGCGACACGCCTGAGGCCGCCTACTTCGTCGAGTGGGTTGCGGGCGCAGTGTTGCGGCACGGCGCCAACTTCGATCTCATTCTTGGTGCGTGGGGTGATGGCACGACGGCAAGCGACCGGGCGGCCGTGGCCCTCGAGTTTCGCCAGACGGAACGTGGGCCGGAGTTCATGGTCATCGATGCTGAGGGACGACCGCCCGCTTCGAGCGAGTTGGTGGGTCGGGCGCTGGGGCGAGTGGAGGTGCTCGAGACACCGATGGCGGCTCGCGCCTTCGCCATCGTCGACGCGATCTGGGTTCAAGACAACCGCATTGGTGAGCTTCAAGTGTCTGCAGCCTAACCACCGCTTGCAGCTGACGGGCCTGCGCGGGGCTCGGCCGCCGATGCGGCCTCGGCTTCCGTATGGGCCGCTGTAGAGGCGTTCAATTGTGTAGTGGCGGGCTAGTGCCCGCAGCTGAAGCGTGATTCGTTAGGCGCCGCTCGGAGGTTACGTTGCCCAGCCGCCGAGTCGTGAATGCCATCGCGAATGCAGTTAGCGAGTCATTCGTGAGCCGCAACAACGACGTTCGCGGCTACTGGGCGATTGGGCAACTACTGTCGCACGCTCTGGCCACCCGGAACGCCACTTACACCATCGACTTGATGTCGCGCACGAGCGCGCCGCCGTTGACAGGATCGCCGCTCAGCTCGCTGCCCGACCGCTCAAGCGACCTGTTCTGGACCAACGTTGAGCGGCAGAGACTCTCGCGAGCGATAGTTCGTCGTGCCACTCTAACCATCGAGTGTGATTTCACGAGGCGACGGAGCAGCCCGCTTCATGGAGAGCTTCGTGAACACCCGGTCCGATGTCGGGTAGAGATCCAAGACGATCGAGGGAAGTCCTACGGTAGGGCGACGGAGGTCTGGTGCTTCCCGCACGACCCCGCAGTCGAGCTGAAGAGCACGCGCGGCGCCTAACCACCGCTTGCAGCGGACGGGCGCTCGGCGGCGCCCACGCTCGCGCGACGGCCGTGCGCGGATGGGCGGGGTGGAGGGAAAGACCTTAGACTTACCCTGGCGCGCGCTTGGCGTTGGACCGGGCGAGCTGCTCGAGTGGGTTCCTGACAAGAAGGGGGCTTTGGGCCCTCCAAGCCGCGAACAGGTTCGCGGAGAAACCGTTCCTGGTCTAGACCACCGGGGCTCATGTGTCCCGCTCTCTCTAGCCGATTGCTGCACTGATCGGTACCTTCAGTCGTCTCCGACCACACATCTAAAGAGCAAGTCGCGGCGACGGCAATCTCGCGGCTCTCAACCGTGCCTCTCAACGGCTGCCGGCAGCATCGCAAATGCCGTGCCCTTGCAGGTTGTCTTATCCCCTTACCACAGGAGTCAGAGATGCGTGCGCGCAAGGTCTTCCTCAGCTTTCTGCTGGCTTGCCTCGGTACCATGGGTCGGGACGTCGCCGCACAACAGAACAAGGGGATCGAGGACGAGGTCATCCGAATTACAAAGGCCCAATGGGCGGCCGAGATGCAGAAAAATAGCTCAGATGCCATGAGCCACATCGCGAGCGACTACACGGAATTCAACTCCGATTATGCCACGCGGCTGGAGGGTAAGGATATCAATGCCCGGCTCACGGAGGCCGGTTTTAAGGGGAGCGGCAAGTTAATCGCCGCAGAGATGATTAATCCCCGAGTGCAGGTCTATGGCAATGTGGCGGTTCTCAGCTACAACTATGTGGGCGTGGCGCAAGACAAGGATGGCAAGAACACGCCTATTCGGGCCAAGTCGACGCGTGTCTATGTGAAGCAAGGCAACGACTGGATGTTGGTGCATGCAAACTTCGGAGACGATCCGGTTCCAGGAAACCGATAGCTGAACCTCCCTTGGCGGTGCAGCGCCGACGAGATGAAACCGTTCACGATCTAGACCCGGGGGGAGGCGTGGAACGGTCAGGGTACGGCAGAGGGATGAGGCCGCACCCAAGACGAAGCGGGGCAAGCGATGACCAGCAAGAAGAAGTATCAGACGCCCACGATAACCGAAGTGCAGGCTGAGACCCGCCGTTGTGAGGTTCCTGGATGCCCGAACACCGCGGGGTATGGGCTCCGCGTGTGCGAGCAACATCTGCGCGAACCAGCAACTTGGTCAACGGTGCTGCGGGACGAGAAGGTCTTGCGAGTAGAAGCTACGAAGGCGTCGTTATGTCCGTAGCCAGAGCAGGAGCAGCGCGGCGGCGGCTGCTGCCAGGACCACCGCAAGCACCCAACGATGCCGGTGGCGCCGATGATGCGTGCGCCACTTGGGCTCTGGATCTGCGCCCCTGACCAATGTCGGTTCGGCTCCGGCGGTGTGTTTCCCAACTTAACCTGCGGCCTTGAGGAGGGGGCAGGACACCGAGGACGACGAACTGTCGCAAAACCGCCCCTCCGTGTCGCGTTTGCTCCCTTGTTTGGCCACGCGTGCCGCCTAAACGTTGAGGCGAGCCCCGCACACCTAGCTTCCGCGCTGGCCGTTTGAGAGCGGGACCGAACGCTAGGTTGGCGGTGGTTAGAGCCACCTGTCCAAGAGCACACCCGGCCAAAGCCGGGGCCGCAAAGCCACGGGTCCTCGCCTCCTCCGCGACGCCCTCGTCTAGACGCCACGCAGGACCCCACGACCGCCGAGCCGCCGAACGGGTCGCCCGGTGAGCTTGCTGCTACACCTCACACTTTTGGTGCTGTGGCAACGATCGGCCCTTTCGCGAGCTGATCGTAGCCCCAGCGCGGATTGGCAGGAGGCTATGTATGCGCCCTCGAACCCCGCAGCACATCGGCATCTCTTTCGCTGTTTCTCTCGTCGTTGCCACCTCGCTCGCCCTGGCCGCCTGCGATCAGGGCAGTCCGACGTCCGCCACTTCCCCATCGGGCGCGTCGTTCAGGAGCACGAACCCCCAAGCAGCCGTTGTGATCCGTGACAGCGGTTGCGGCCTCTTCGACGGCGACGGGGGGTTCGTCTTTGCTGATCACGACATCACCATCTCCACCCAGAGCACTAACCAAAACACTACGTTGATCTGCCGCGTGAAGAAGGTGGCGAACTCGACCGGACGCGCCGTGCACTACGACAGCGAGAACAATCCCATCTTCCCCGGAGTCGAGTGCGGCATCGCCCGCCCGGACGCCTTTGTGACGACGACCGATTGGACCGAGACGGTCGCCGCGTCTGGCAACGCGACGCTGCGCTGTCGTTTCAAGCTGTAGTCGGACGGTGAATCTTTGGAGGCTCCCCGCGGCAGCCGCCGGAGTTCGCACGCGAAAGCGAGCAAGCGGACCCGGTCGGCGCAGGAAAGACGGGCCAAGGGTCCGAGTAGCGGGGTCCACGCCCCACGATACCCCGCCACCGTCAACCGACTCGCAAACGTGAGCGGAGGGCTCGCCAGTGGTGGCCGATCGGCGGCCAGCCGTGCTATCAGCCGGCCAGCTACATGCTGGCGCCGCAGCGGGGAGAGCAAGGTTCTCAACGAGGAAGCTTTCGTTGTAGAGGACGGACATTTGGCGCAAGCGCAGGCGCTCGCCCTAAACAACGATCTACTGCTCCGAAATCGGCGGATGGTCTTCGCCGCGGGCACAACACCGGATCAGCGGGTTAGCGCGATGCACGCTGGCGACACGCTCGAGGTCCTGGGCATTCCGCGGATCAACCTCGCGCTGGTCCTTGGCGCGTCCGGACGGCGCCATCTCGGCCCGAGGTGTTGGATTGGAATCTGCCCCATGAGATCATCGTGTTTGGTGTCTACGAGTAGGTGAAGGGCGATGGTGGACAAGGTAAGAAGGGGGACAACCATGAGTATTAACGGATTGGCGAATGCTGCGGCGGCGCGTCGTCCTGATCTTGCTCCCCTAGATACCGTCCCGAAGGGGCTTGAGGAAATCGCACGGGCCGCAGCTACGTCGCCGACCGCCAACCCACCAGCGCGGGCCGGCGGAGGGCCTAGCAAGAGCTCCGCTCAGATGGACACGGCCTTCAGCGTTCTCTTTGGCTACATACCCACCGAGATACTCACCCTCTACGTCGCGGTGCTTGCGGCAGTCCATCAGACGGACACAGTGACACGTGCGGACTGGATTGCATTCTGGACCGCTCTTGTAGGCACGCCGATCGTTGTGTGGCTAGTCTTTGGCGCAAAGGTCAAGGCAGCGGGAAAACCACTGCCACTTCGATTTCGAGCGTGGCCAGTTTGGGAGATGGTCGCGGGGACTGTCGCTTACTGCGCCTGGGCGTTTGCATTACCGGATGCCCCGTTCTCTGAATATTCCTGGTATTCGTCCGCGCTATCTGGGGTTGCGGTCTTGGTCGCGTCAACGATTCTTGGTCTACTGGCTCCGCTCTTTCAAAGGCCCCTCAAGGTGTGACTGAGGGGCCGGGAGATAGGTAACAAGTCACGCGAGGGGCCGGGGCCTACGGCATGGCTCGCATCGCTCAGGGCTGGGGGCGAAGTCCCCTCGAAGTCGGCGTCTTCACCGAGGCTCGCGAATGGCTCAGCCTTCAGCGATCGACCGAGCGCACGCCAGGGGCCAACGGTGACGTGGGCGGAGCTCAGCCTCTACCGCGAACTCAAGCCCGGTATCGTGATCGGCTGGCTGGCCAATCTCGCAGAGGCAGAGGGACGCGAAGCCACGCCCAGACGCTGGTTGGACCGCCGGGGTGCCGGCTGTCCGTTCCCACTTCTCGAGGAGCATGGGAGGAGCGACATGAACAACTTGGCGAAGGCGCTCACGGCTCTGGCCGCGCTGGCGTTCGCACTCGCGGTGGTGAGCCACTTCACGGGCCCAATCGGGAAGACCGAGGCCGAGGGGTTCTCTCGGGCCTGCTCGAATTTGGCGTTACTCGCAATCGCTTTGGTGGTCACCTTCAGCGCACGCGGCGTCCACGCGGGCGGGTCCGCAACGCTGCCCTAGGCGCCGCCTAACCACCGCTTGCAGCTGACGGGCGCTTGCGCCCCGAGCTCCGCTCGGGGAGCTGTCCGCCGATCACGGACAGCGGAACGTAAAATTCGGAACCACAGGGCTTGCTCGCCCGCAGCTGAAGCGGGACTGCTAGGCCGCTCCACATATCCTGATGACGTACACTGACGCTGACTGGAACGCGGAGTACCTCGCGATCTTTGCGAAGAGAATGCCACCGCCGCCATGCCCTGGCTGCGGCCGAACGGGGTTCTACGGACCTAGGCAAGCGGATGACGACCGGCGGTACAGGTTGTGTAAGTTCTGCGGCTTCTACGAGGAGGTAGGTGCCGAGCCAGCCCAATGCCGTGCGACAGTTCACGGATGTTCATCCTGGCCGACAGTTGCGGGTGCGTCCTACATCTGGTGGGTTCAGCCAGAGGAGACTCGATACAGCTGCCCCTACTGCGGAACCATGGTCGGAGTCGTCGCTGTTGGCGCGAACAGACCGGCCGATGATCGCTCCCATCCCTGGTGGCAGGTTCCCCAGAACCTCACCTTTGACCAGGCGGCGGCGTTTTGGCTCGAGCACGGGCAACCTCGTGTCTACCTGTAATCTCAGGAGGGAGCGGCCTAACCACCGCTTTGCAGCTGACGGGCGCCGCGTCGGCTCGGCCGCCGAGGTCTCGGCCGCTGTGGAGGCGTTCAATTCTGTGGTACGGGCCTGTGCCCGCAGCTCAAGCGGGGTTCGTTAGGCTGCGCTGGAACTAGCATTCGTTGAGAACATGAATTCCAGGACCGCCCTCGCCTTTGTCCGTCGCCATGGCGTTGTCCTCGAGGCCGCTCGGGGGCGGGTGCCCAACCTTGCCGAGGTGGTCGCCGGCGAGCCGATCCATGGCAGTTGGTGGGGTCACGCCAAGGGGCACGAGATCTTCTGGCTCACGCGGGCGGTTCGCGCGTCGCCCGACACCCTGGTCTGTCGGCTAGTAGGTGGCAAGGTCACGTATGTGCATCGCCGGCTCTGGCCCGCTCTAGTCCGGCTCGCGCGAAGCTTCGCACCTGAGGCTCTGGCCGCGCTGCACGAGATACATACGTCGCGAGGCCGGCACGAGCTCCGGGTCGTACCCTTCCCCCGCTGGGTGCCGCCGCAGGTCAAGCGCCAAGCGCGCGAACTCAGCGAGGGGGAGGCAAGGACCGCGTTGGGTGAATGGTGCGCGCGTGGGGAGCCTCCGCGGCCGCGCAGCCTAACCACCGCTTGCAGCTGATGGCCTGCGTCGGGCTCGGCTGCCGATGCGGCCTCGGCCTCCGCTCGGCCGCTGTGGAGGCGTTCACTTGTGGGATGGTGGGCCAGTGCCCGCAGCTGAAGCGCGGTTCGTTAGGTGGCCGCAGGCCTCCTCCCGCGGCTAGGCTTCATCGAAGCCGACCCGGGAGGCTGACGGATGCGCACCGACGATGAAAGGGCGCCACGGCCCACAGCGGAGCCCGTCGCACCGGCTCCGGCTGAGGCACCGGACGCCGTGCTGGAGCCGGGGCGGGTCCACCTCGTCGTGGTCTCGACCCAAGGCGTCAGCGCGGGCGAGACCGCCCCAGCCGGCGCGGTGCTCCGGACGCGCTTCTGGCACCCGCGTGACCGGCGCTGGAGCGAGAATTTCTTCGAGTCGCTCGACCATGCCCTGCACCTCTTCGTCGAGGAGAGCGGCTGGGTGCTGCGGCAGCAGCAGGCCCTGGACCGCCCCCACGCCCATGAGCTGATCTTCGAGGCGCGCCGGCAAGACTTTAGCCGGCCGAGCGCGGAGGAGATGCTTCGGGATGTGGGACTCACGCCGCGCGACGTGGCGGGTCTGTTCGAGCGGGTTGACGCAGAACCGCGAGGGGAGTGAGCCAGCAGTGCACGTGGGGCAACACGTTGACTTCCCAGTGCCGGCCACCTGAACCGCTTACGGGCGGCGCCGGGCTCGGCCGCCGACGTGACCCTGCTTCCGTACGGCCGCTGCGGAGGCGTTGAATTGTTAGGGTGCGGGCTGGTGCCCGCAGCTGAAGCGCGGTTCGTTAGGCTGCCACCGGGGCGCTATTTGTCAGTTGGTAGGTTCTACGATGCGCTCGCGCCGTGGTACCACCTGGTCTACCACGATTGGGAGGCCGCCATCGCGCGCCAGGGCGAGGCGTTGGCCTCGCTTCTTGCAGCGGAGTGGGGGACAGGGGTTCGCCGTGTCTTGGACGCGGCGGTCGGAGTTGGCACGCAAGCACTGGGCCTTGCGGGTCGCGGCTACGAGATGATCGGTTGCGACCTCTCCTCGGTCGCGGTTCGCCGGTCCAAGACGGAAACAGCTCGTCGGGGTCTTGGAATGCGGTGCCTTGTCGCGGATTTGCGGTCATTGGCGATGCGTTCGGCGTCAGTCGATGCGGTCTTGGCCTGCGACAACGCACTGCCTCATCTTCTCTCAGAGGATGAGATACGAGTTGCCCTGATCGAGTGCTTGCGTTGTCTTCGGCATCAAGGTGGCTGCGTTATCTCGCTGCGCGACTACGGCTCGCCGCCGGCAAGCGGCACCGTGGAGACGAAGGACTACGGTGACCGGATATGGGCCGATCGTGCCTGCCGTCTTCGGCAAGTCTGGCGTTGGCGCGGGGAGCTCTACGACATGGTCTTCGAACTAGTAGCGACCGACCGAACTGGGGAAGTTCTCATGACGACTCCGCAGACGACGTACTTCGCAATGGCGCCATCTCGCGTCGCCACACTGATGGAAGAGGTCGGCTTCAAGGATGTTCGCCGCCTGGACGGATGCCTCTTCCAACCAGTACTGGTGGGCACTCGGTAGGCAGCAACGAAGGCAGGAGTGCTGGGAGCAATGTGGGTCGTCTGCACCGTTGCCGCCCTCTCCGCAGGCCTCATTGCTGGCTGCCTTGTCCTGTTGCCCCACGAGCTTCGGGCGGCGCCTCCGGGCGCGGCCCAGACCGGCGACGCCCTCGAATTTGGGAGGCTAGTCTAGCGAGGGGGAAGGGTCCGGCTTGGTGTCCCCACGCCGGATTTCCGGGTCTTCGGCGGGCGCTGGCGAAGGCTGACGTCCGCCTTGGCCTGCCCAGGCTCGGTATAGCAGCGCCCGCAGTAGCTTTTCCTCTGTGACCGCATTGGCATGGACACTGCACCCTCCGACTGACCGACCCCCTTACTCCGGCTTGCGCTCGGTACGTTCACCTCCACCTCAGGCCAGTCCATCGGCTCCGGAGCGACGAGCCAGCCGTTCACGGCGCCATTGAACGGCCTTTCCCCAAACACCACGTACTATTTCCGCGCTGTCGCTTCGAGTCCGGTAGGATCGTTGCGGGACGTCCACATCCAAAACTTCAAAACCGCGCTTGGCGTTAGCCCTTCCGGTATCCTTCCGGAGAGCGGTGTCTGGACAGGCGTTGTCAGCCTGGGGCCGAGCGATCTCTACATCGTCGAAGCCTCTGAGACCGGCACGGACCGGTTGGTCGGGCGCGTCAAGACGGCAAGCGGCAGTCAGCCGGAAATCAGTGACTTAGCCCGTTCCTCGGGCGGAGTGCTGTACGGTGTGTCGCTGGATTACCCGTCGCTCGACAAGCTGTACACCATCAACGCGGCAACAGGAGCGGCCGTGGAGGTGGGCAGCCTGGGCCTAAGTGGCGCGAGCCAGGAGGGGTGGCAGCGACGGGGGGCAGCCACCGATCCCGAGGCGGCGTTTCGGTCGAGGCCAGAAGGCAACTGGCAGGCTCGTGATACTTTGCCGTAGCGTTTGCCGTAACGACACGTGAGCACCGTGAAGCAAGCAGAATCATGCGCTGCTGCGAGAGCAGGGAAGTCGTTGCGGTGCTTGTTAGTGGTTCCTGATAGTTGTTGGTAGTCGGACCAGGCAGTTGGTCTTAAAATCCCCTGGCCGCAAGGCCATGCAGGTTCGAGTCCTGCTCCGGGCATCACGAGGCGCCGCATGCGGTTCCCGTGCGGCGCTTCGATCATTCGCGAGGGCTCAGAACAGCAATACTATGCCGTGACTCTGCCGTTGGCATGGAGAAAGACCTCCGCCCGTTTCGGCAGGGTCCCTTCGTCGGGCTGCCTGGGAGCAATCACCGAAAGCCCGCTGACGGCGGAGTCCAAGTGCTCGAAGGCTTCACCGACGAGTGTGTTGGCCCGGTCGGTATCCAAGGCAACGATAGCAGTCCCTCCGAGGCTCCGGCGCATCGCTGCGGGAGGGAGCGTGTTCACGGTATTGATCCGGTCGGCGATGGCGATAAACGCCGTGAAGGCCCGTCGCCCCGCGCGCGCATACTTCCCACCGGCGATGGAGGCCAGACGAAGCGTTTCGAGCATCTGCTGCTGAAGGCGCTCCAGTGGTTCCGGGCTCATGTTCCTAGCCCAGTCAAAAGGGGCAACCCTAGTGGCTTCCCGCATGGACGCCTCCATGCTCCGACGGGCAAGCCATGCCGGGCCTTGGGCTTCGATGGCGGCGGAGTGCCTACGGTCTCTGTGCCTGGCGATTTCGAGAAGGATCTGGACGGCGGCGAAAATCGTAAGGAAGATGGTCGCAATCGCGGCAGCGGCGTCCGGGTGCAAGAGTACCCAGTCGTTCACACCTCGCATGGGAACTCCTTCCCAAAGGAGATCCAGTACGTCAAGGCAGCTAACCATGCAACCATTACGAAGAACGGCGCGCGCTTCAGGCGTC
>Ga0137375_10008311_pt1 | contig 12342 bp, 14 predicted proteins | sample SagtaG_24_FD_104936 | JGI IMG/M metagenome (GOLD analysis project Ga0137375, IMG submission 104936) | Vadose zone soil microbial communities from Sagehorn Ranch, Mendocino, California, USA - Sage1_R_113_16 metaG | ecosystem: Environmental > Terrestrial > Soil > Vadose zone | place: USA... | reverse complement strand
GCCAGCGGCGCACTCGGGCCTTGTATTCACGATAGGCGTCACCGAACCGCCGCTCCAGGTACGCCTCTTCGCGCGCGACGACGACGTAGCGGATCGTTGCTGCGAGGGGCAGCGCGAGTATCAGGACCCACGGGCTGCGCACAGCTATGCCAATACCGCCGTAGACGAGAAACATGCCGACGTAGACGGGATTGCGGCTCCAACTGTGAATTCCAGTCGTCACCAGTGCCCGGGTGGGCTTGGTGCCGTGAACTGGCGTCGCTGCGCGGAAGAAGTTGCGAATGCCCGCGACAAATACCGCAACCCCGATGAGCATCAGGCAGCCGGCGATGATGGCGCTGATCCAATGGACCGGATCAATCCGCGGAATCGGGAACCGCAAGGGCAGCAGGTGATCGGAGACGAAGCCGAGCACCAGGGCGGCTAGGAAGAGGAGAGGCGGTCGCGCTACGACGCCTGGCGTTGCGGCGTCGTTCACGTTTCGTGCAGCGGTGTCCATACCCATACCGTCTCTGCAAATTAGGAGGCGACTGCAAAATGACAACCTGGGTGTCATTGTGCCAAGTTGACAACCACGGTGTCAAGTGGAGAAACTGGTGCACACCCTGAAGGGACGGAGGCGATGGCGTCGGCACGACACGGGACTGAGATGCGACGAAGGACGGGGACGAGCGCGATCGTCGACGGCAGGGCCGAGGCGGTCGCGGAGCTCATGCTGGAAGTGGCCCAGTGCTTCTTCAGGTTACGGGCGGTCGGCCAGACGACCGGGCTCATCACCACTTGGGGCGGCGGTGCCTTCGGTTTCATACGAAGCCTCGTGCTGCTTGGTCCGATCACCGTGCCGCAGATCGCACAGATGCGTCCCACCAGCCGTCAGCGCATGCAGCGGCTGGCGGATGAGCTTGCGGCCGAGGGCCTCGTGGAATTCATCGACAATCCAAAGCACCGGCGCTCGAAGCTCGTGCGGCTGACGCCCAAAGGTCGCGAGCACTACCACGAGCTCAACGCCCGATTCCTTTCGATCGCATCGACGATGGGCGTCGCTCTGAACGAAGCAGATATCTGCAAGACGATCGAGATCGTGCGGCATCTGAGCGATGATTTGAAAGCGCGTTTGGAGCGGTCGTCCTAGCGTCAGACCTGCGAGCGCCGCTCCGCGTGACCTTTCCTGCTGGCAGCAGGCCAACCTGTTCTAACGTCACACGGTTACGTAAAGCTCAATAACCCAACGCGATGGTTGTTCGTGCAGTTCATTGATGCATTCATGCGCGCGCGTCTTGAGTATCATGGCGGCGTTTCGCTTCGATGGACCCGATTCACGCCGCCATCATCCGTTTCGAGCAGAACGTCCTGGTTTGCTCCGGATTAAGTGACTGCTGAGCACGTATTCGAGGGGATGCCCCTCGGCATGCAACGAGGAGGCAGGCACGCCCGTGAAGGATCGCGTCACCACAGACAAGACACTGCGGTTGCTGGGGCGCCGCCCGACCCTGTCTGAACTGCGTCGCCAGTTCCCCGCGGAATGGGAACGCGTTCAACAAAGGATCGCGACCGCTGTCGAGCGCGCGCGACCCGAGGATCTCACGGCGTTGCTCGAGCGTCCTACCGCGACGCCGCGCTTCAGCGGCCTACACGCGAGGAGGCGAGACCAAGGCAAGCGCGACGCGATCGTATCCCGCTACGTCGAGCACCGCATGGCCTGCCTCCTTGTCAAGAGCTACAGCTTGTCGGCCGCCACCGGCGTCACGAAGGGCAAGATCCGTTTCAATTGGTTGAATGGTTACTGCGCGCAGCGGCTGTTTTTCGGCAGGGAGTTTGAACGCAAGCCAACATCGCTCTTTTGGTTTCGGCTGGTCTGGCCTCTCCTTTGGCAGAAGAAATTTCTCATGCCGTTGGTAGAAACGAAGGGGATCTACTGCTTTTACTCGCGCGAGCTCGTGGCGAAACTCGCCTCGCTCATCGGTGCCCGGCGCTGTCTCGAGATCGGGGCGGGCGATGGAACGTTAGCGCGGTTTCTTGCGCAATACGGCGTTCGAATCACGGCCACCGACGATCACAGCTGGGCGCATTCAATTCGGTATCCGCCCGACGTCGTGAATTGCGATGCCAAGGAGGCGCTCGAGCGGTACCGGCCGGAAGTAGTCGTATGCTCTTGGCCACCTGCAGGCAATGCCTTCGAGCGACACGTCTTCCGGATTAGAAGCGTCCAGACGTACATCGTCATTGGCAGCCGGCTCCAATTCGCGAGCGGCAATTGGGCGGATTATCGCAATCAGTCGAGCTTCCTCATCGCGGAGGATCCGGACCTCAGTCGGCTCGTACTGCCTCCGGAATTGGGATCTGCGGTGTATGTATTTCAGCGCATCGAGAAGACTCTCGCGCGGTCGCAGGCACCGCACGGCGAAGTTCGGTCGTCGGAATGAACCGACATGATCCGCGCTACGGCTAGCTGCACGAGGAGGCCCCACCTGATCGCTGCGATCCGTTTCCACGTCATGGACGCCTCCTGATCAGGCGCTCGGTCTGCACCGCAAAATGCGGGCTGCGGTAAGGCAGCGGAACGGCTTTGGCCTCGTCGTTCCTCACATTCGTCTATTGGCTCGTGCACCGCAGCTAGTCATCGAGTCTTCGACGCACACGAACGACTACCAGGTGGCGGACAACGAGGCACACCATCACGCAGAGAAACGTCGCCAAGGCGATCAGAAGGGCTCCGCCAGCAGTGTTCCCGTCCGGTTCGCCGAATGCGGGCCCGCCGCCGGCGAAACTGACGACTTCTGCAATGAGTGCAACGGCGAGCAGCAACGTGCCGCACAGCAAATCGGCGCGCTGCGCTGCAAGGAGCGCCCTATCATCTTCCGGCGCGTTGTACTTGCCAACAGATGCCCTGCGTCGCGTTCGGAAGCGACTGATGCCAACCGCAAAGAACACGGCCGCTGCAAACAGGAGAGCAACCCCAAAGTAGCTCAATAGTGCGCTTAGCGTCATCGTGCTTGACGAGAGTCATCCGACCGCGACGATTGCGAATGCTTGATCGTCGGAGGCTTGACGTCCAGCCTATCGAAGCGCATGCAGGCTACGGGCCAGTACGAGGATCGTTTGTCGATGTTACCTACATCGGGCGCTCCGGGAGGGGAACGAGCCTTCAGCGGTCATCTGTAGCCGATGACGCCTGGTGATGCGCTGGCTCCACCAGCCGGAAGGGTAGCGCTTCCGAGCGGTCGGCCGCACTCAGGTTAAGCCGCGCATCGAACTCGTGAGGCTCTTGCGGCGCCGTGGCGCTCATGAAACGGGAACGATCGCCGGGCAGCGCGACAAGCGCGAGCATCTCGATGCGACCACGCTCACGTTGGATTTCGACCCTGGCCTCAAGATCGACAACTGCCCGAGACGCGGTGAACTGCATGCGTTCGCCGTGAGGCGTATCGACGATTTCTAGCACACCGTCGGCAAGTTGTCCGCGCACGGCGATCGGCGTCGGCGCGTGGTGATGTCCAACCGCGTGCGCGCCGGGGCTGGGGGCAACGTCGGAGTCTTCCTGGACGGTGGGATCGAACGGACGGGCGCGGATCCGCGCGGCGGCGAGCGCCGGCATATGCTGAAACAGCTCGCGCTCGAGTTGCGCGGTGATCTTGTCGGCGTCGCGAAGCGTGGCGTCACGATCCAATGCGATATCAAGCTCCGTCGTCAGGCGATGTCCGAGCCAGCGGGCGCGCACATCGAGCACCTTCAGGATATCGGGAACATGATCGGCGGCATGGCGAATTTCATCCGTTATGCCAGGGTCGACGCCGTCGAGCATGCGCGTGAACACGGCCTTGCCCGATTGCCAGACGATCGCAAAGATCATCAGTGTGATCAGGAGTCCGACGATCGGGTCCGCAAGCGGCAAGCCCAGCCAGACTCCGAGCGCGCCTAGGACCACGGCGAGACTCGTCAACCCATCGGTTCGCGCATGGTAGCCGTCGGCGATGAGTGCGGCGCTATTGATTTCCCGCCCAACCCGAATGCGGAACACGGCGACCCCTTCATTACCGACAAACCCGATGACACCCGCCAAGGCGACCCAGCCGAGCAGGGTGATCGGTTGCGGATGGATCAGACGGTCGATCGCCTCATAGGCGGCGACAATCGCGCTCGCCAGGATGATGAGCACCACGGTGACACCGGCCAGGTCCTCGGTGCGTCCATAGCCATAAGTAAAGCGCGGGCTGGGTTTGCGGCGGGCGAGCAGAAACGCGATGCCGAGCGGGATGGCGGTTGCGGCATCGCCGACGTTGTGAATCGTGTCGGCGAGCAACGCGACGCTGCCTGTGGCAAGCACGACCAGGAGCTGAAAGACGGACGTAATAGCCAGAATCACGAACGACCATTTGATTGCCCACAGCCCGCGCGCAGTGGTTGCGATCGTCGCATCCATGACGCCATGCGTGTGGCCGTGGCCAGGATTGTCGGCGTGCGAGTGGCCGCTGTGATGATGACGATCGCCGTCGCCGGCGAGCTGGGCGAAGCCGAGCCAGGCAAGGAGAGAACGCAGCACTGCGAGTTCCTCAGAGATACTTGCTGATTTCCTTGAACTCCTCAAGCGGCGCGCGCACTGCTCGAGGGCTGGGACCGGTTGCTCGCTCCAGGCAATGGTCGATGTGGTCGTGGATGAGTGCCTTCTTCGCAGCGCCGAGGGCCTTCTCGACGGCGTGCAGTTGCTGTGCGATATCGAGGCAGGGGCGTTGCCCATCGATCATGTCGATGATCATGCGCAGGTGCCCTTCGGCGCGCTTGAGGCGCTTGACGATTTCCGGGTGGCTTTGATGGAGGTCGCGCTTGGGCATTGCGATATCCTATCCCCGGGGAGGGGATCAGTCAACGAGAGGTGATTCGCTACCCACGCGCGATGATGTATCGTGACGTACGCTGGCCCGTGCTCTGGTGCGGTGGGTATCACTCCCCGCGACCATGCTGCGACCACCCACTTCTGCGCAATGCATCGAACCTCTACGATGTGATCGAGCCGGTACGACCAGAGGGAAATCGTGGGTGATGATCAACGACAGCGGGTCCCGCAGCGGTCTCCATGGGCACCGCCTTGGGGCCGCGCCGCGGATCACCCTTTTTTGATTCGTTGCGCCGTTTTGAAGTCCGCTGAGGCGATTCCGCTTCGGTGGAAGCACACGCGGGTCGCGACGTCGGCGCTTCCGTCACAAGAGAACTTATGGACGTACTGATACTGTTCCTGTTGATCGTGTTGAACGGCATATTCGCGATGTCGGAGATGGGAGTCGTCTCGGCGCGCAAAGCGCGCCTGCAACAGCTTGCCGACGAAGGTCGAGCGGGGGCTGGCGCCGCACTCGCGCTGGCCAACCAGCCATCCCATTTCCTGTCCACCGTGCAGATTGGCATTACGCTCATCGGTATCACGAGTGGCGCTTTCGGTGAGGCCACCGTTGCCGTCCAACTCACCTCGTGGCTATCGCAATGGTCCGCCGTTGTTCCCTACGCAGAGCAGCTATCGCTCGCGATCGTCGTAACCGCGATCACGCTCACGTCGGTAATTGTCGGCGAACTGGTGCCGAAACGGCTGGCGTTGATCAACCCCGAACGGGTAGCGAGCTTCGTCGCGAGGCCGATGATGTGGCTTGCGACCCTGACCTACCCGGTGGTGCGTATGCTCAGCGCCGCGACCGAGGGTTTGCTTCGACTATTCGGCGTGCGTGGCGGCAGCGGTTCTCCCGTTACCGAGGAGGAGATCAACGTCTTGATGGAGCAGGGCGCCGAGGCCGGCGTGTTCCATGAGCACGAGCAGGCGATCGTTTCTCGGGTGTTTCGCCTTGATGAACTGAAGGTCCCGGGCGTGATGACGCCGCGCAACGATATCGTCTACCTGGATCTCGATGAGCCGCTGGAGCACAACCTCCGTCTAATCGTCGACAGTGGTCATTCACGTTTTCCCGTCGTACGCGCTACGCTGGAAAACGTGCAAGGCATCGTGCAGACGAAGGTACTGCTCGAGGATGCCCTTGCCGGCCGACCGGTTGACCTCGCCTCCAGGGTTACGAAGCCGCTGTTTGTGCCCGACACGCTCACCGTGATGCAGCTGGTGGAGGCGTTCAGGAAGCACCGTCAGACCATTGCGCTGGTGATCGACGAACGTGGCAACGCGCAGGGGTTGGTCACGCTCAACGACGTGATGCAAGCGCTCGCGGGAGACATTGCGATGGTCGGCGACGAACGCGATCTCGACGTCGTACGGCGCGATGACGGGTCGTGGCTGATCGACGGTGGTATCACGATCGAGCGCCTCAAGGACGTGCTGGAGATCGAAGAAGAGCTGCCCGAGGAAGGGATCGGCAGCTATCACACGCTGGCGGGATTTGTGATGATGCAGCTGGGACGCGTGCCGAAGGTCGGCGACAAGTTCGAATGGAACGGCATTGAGTTCGAAGTGGTCGACATGGACGGGCACCGTATCGACAAGATGCTCGTCAAGCGAACCTCCGCTGGCGTGCGCGAGAATGGGACGTATGACGTTTGATGGTAACGAACGTATCTAGCGAACGTATCTAGCGAACGTATCTATTGGCCTTTGCCGGTGAAATTGGCGCCAAGATAGTTGCCGAGTCCATCGACGAAGATGTAGACCGTTGCACGGGCAGGGTCCGGTTCGGCGGAATTGTGATAGACGATCACCCAGATCGGCCCGTCCGGGCTGGCGCGCTGCGTCGCACTCTTCAGTTCCTTCGTGGCCCAGGAGGCATGCAGTTTGTTTCTGAACATGGCTGAGGCGACAATGGCGTCGGCTTGCTGAATGGCTTCCGATTGCGAGATGGGTTCGAACGAATCGTGACCGGGATGCGCGAGCGCGGCAGCGGACAGCAGCGCCAATGCGATCAGCACGAGGAGGCCTTTCGGATTCAACATGTTCGATCCCTTCATTTGGACTCGGCTTTGGCCTGCGCCGCGGGGGCCGAGGGTCGGTACAGCTTCTCGTAATAGCCGCTCGTCTTTACGCGGACGGTGACGGGAGCATCACCCCGATTCTTCCAGTACCAGCCGTGCGTGCCATCGAAAGGCGCGATAAAGGCACCGTTCCCGCTCTGTTGGTCACGGCCCTTCCAATAGCTCGTGAACGCATCCGGCGGGCCGTTGGCTTGCTCGCCGTGCATGTCGAAGTCAACCTTGCCACCGGCAACATCCCAAGCGAATACGTAGCGCTCGCCGCCGCGCATCCGCGCCTTGATCTCCGCCCCCTGGTTGGCTTGCAGCGTGAGCGATATTTCGTCCGAACGGAACGGCGTCGGTTGACGCCAGACCGGGGTGGCTTCGGAGGCGAACGGGTCGGCACCGAGCGAGAAGCCAGGTTCCGGGCGGGGATTGGGCCGCTTGCCGCTCATCCCGCGAATGCCGAGACGTTCGCCTATTCCGGTGGGGTCGATCCCATACTCGGCGGGAAGAACCGCTACGACGAGGATAACGATCGCGACCGCGAGCGCGATAAGTGAGCCATGCACGAGCTTGCGAATCGAAGGCAGATGCGGCGATTGCGGCGCTGGCGCGGACGCCAGAACCACCGGAGGCGAGGGCGCGACCAGAGGCGGCCGCGTCTTTGCGGCAGATCTCTTGCGCGCCATCAGCTTAGACTCATTCCTGTCGCTGCATACCCGGTAAGTTGATACCCGATGAGGATAAAGCCGGCGGTCATCAACGCGACGTTGGCGACGAATGCCTGGCGGCCGAATGCAGGGGTTCGCCGCCAGAAGCCCATGGCGATCAGGACGGCGCTCAAGGCAAGCAATTGCCCGAGCTCCACCCCGACATTGAAGGCGAGAATGTTCGGCACCAGGCCTTCGCGCGACACGTTCATCTCCTGCAACTTGGCGGCGAGACCAAAGCCGTGAAAAAACCCGAATACGAGTACCGCGACTTTGGTATTGGGCTGGAAACCGAACACGCGTTGGAAGCCGCCCAGATTGTCGAAAGCCTTATAGACAACCGAGAGGCCAATGATCGCATCCACGATGAATGGGTTGATCCGGGTGTTGCTCAATACCCCAAACAGAAGCGTAACGCTGTGGCCGATGGCAAAGAGCGTGACATATCCCGCAACTTCCTTTAGCCGATAGAGAAAGAACACGACCGCGACGAGGAACAGCAAATGGTCGTAACCGGTGACCATGTGCTTGGCCCCGAGGTAAATGAACGGGATCAGGTGGAGCCCGGTCGCCTGCTCGAAGAATGCCTTGTCGTCCTCGGCCACGCCATGAGGCCACGCATTACCGGCGAGAAGGATGAGGATCAAGGCGGCGCCCCAGGCAAAAGCCGGTGTGCACAGCCGCACGGAGGCGCTTGTAGACCGCGAATTCACAGACACGCTGAAACGATCCTCGAGCGGAGGCTTTTACGATCGGTGGCGTGAGCCGTTGCAGTAGATGACGGGCCGTCCCGGCGACGCTGGTGCTGGGAGCAACCCGTACTGCAGGTCAATCCCGAGGGCGCGCGTACGACCACTGCGACGAATGAATCGAGCTCGACCGGACGGGCGACGAGCTTCAAACTCCAGCCGCCTTGTAAACCGCTAAGAATAGCATAGCGGAGAGGCGATGAGTTTTGGGCCCATCGCTGCCCCGGGGAACAGCCGTCTGAGTAGGAAACCGTCCATGAAGGATATTTCCCGCTACTGCGTGGCCAAGAACATCCATGTTCCGCAGCCGGATCGACTTGATATGTCGTGGCGAGGCGGCCGTGTCGGCGCATATGGCGTTGCGCCTCGGGTGTCTGTTTGGAACGACACCGGAATTCTGGATCAGGCTTCAAGCGCAATACGATCTGGAAGTAGCTGCGCGCGCGATGGGGAAGGAAATTGGGAGGTCAGCCGCCCTTCACACTGCCTGGATGCTCTCCATCGGAGCCTCCACCGTGCGGCGCGGACAGTTGTGGCATCACCGTTACGACCTTCTTGGCACTCGCGGTTGCGCGATGCAATCGAGACAGCTGATTCGCGGTCCCACTACCCCTTGGTGAACGTATCGGCATGACGATGTCAGGCCGCCGAGGATGAAAGAATCCGTGCGCGACTTTTGCGCGACTTTGTTGAGCGCCCTTGGGCACGGATGAACAAACATGGAGCAGCGGACGTGCCGGAAACAAGTTGAAAAACAAACGCCTGGTTGTTTAAGTCCAAAGCTACGAACCAGGGGGTCGTGGGTTCAAATCCTGCCGGGCGCGCCAGATTTCAAAGGCTTGGAAGTCAAAACCAAGTCCTCCTAACTGCTGTGGGACCGTTGTGGGACCTCTTATCCACCGGTCCCCGCGGCCTCGAGAGAATTCAAGGGCTTCGCGCGCAAAACCAAGTCCTCCTTGCTTTGCTGTGGAACCGCGTGGGACCTCTTATCCACGCCTCGGCATTGGCCGTCGGCGATGCGTAGCAGGGTCCGTGTACCGTTCCGCTCGACAATGAGATTCGCCTGGGCCAATAGGCGGCCCACATCGGGACTCGCATAGTGTCCGGCCATGGAATGATTTGCGTGGCCGAGCAGTGCTTCGCGGTCTTCCGCCGAAACGCCCGCTGCGCGCAAGCGGCACCCAAACGAATGGCGAAGGTCGTGGACGCGGACTAAGGGCAAGCCTGCTTCGTGCCGCGCCTGCTGCCAGCCGTTGTTGTTCATCGTATTGATGGGCCTGCCGCGAAACGGGAACACCCAGATCGGGTGCAAGCCCCGTTGCGCTTTGATGATTGACCAAGCGATGTCGTTGAGGATGACAACATGAGCACGTTTGGTCTTGAAGGCCTCGGGAGGGATGACGAACACAGTCCTGAAGACTTCCGGCACAGCGAGCTCCCACGACCATTGCAGGCCGCACACGTTGCTGTCGCGCAAGCCGGTGTTGACCGCGAACAGCGCCATGCGGCCGAGGTGAGTGGGTAATCGGCGAAAGAGCTCGTCCTGTTCCTTCCAGGTCAGCGGATAAGGCAAGCGCGGGTTCTCCGGCAGCATGCTGATCAACGGCGGCATGGCGTCGAGCCACGGCCGGCCGTCGGCATCACGGTAGGATCGCGGAGCACGATTCAGAATCGTGCGCACGACTTCCAAGCTGCGGTTGATTGTCGTCGCGCTCGCGCCTCGGGCAAGGCGATCCCTGATAAACGGCTCGAGTGTTGCATCATGGACTTGCTGCGGTTCAAGTCTTCCGATGTAGCTCCCAAGCAGTCGGACGTGCCACTTGATCACATCGATGCTGCGCTTGCCACGCGATTGGGCCACGTAGCGCGCGGCGCAGTCGGCGAAGGTTGGGCGCACGTGTGCATTGCGCTCCCGCTCGTATTCGATCCGCCCCATCTCGACGCGTAGTCGCTCCTCAGCGTGTTCCTGAGTGATGCTGCCGACACGCAAGCCGATACGAATCCCGAGGTATCTTTTGTCAATGAATCGGCGGCCGTCCGCGAGGACAGTGATGCCTGGTGTGCGTGTCGTGGCCATGAGCTCCTCCTGTGGGGCGGAGAAGCATTTTCGAAAGCGGCTGTATAACCACGCAAGTTGTCGACCAACGGATTCCTAATCCGATGGGTTCGAGCCTAGTCGGTGCACATGAGCGCCTGTCCGGAGCGCCCGGCGATTCGCGTCACCGTGGACTTCGATCGCCGCGCTTGTGCGGTCCGGCCGGGCCCGCTGTCTCCGAGGAGTCGCGAGTGTGGACGTTCCACGCGACCTACGCCGCTCTTTGTTTGACTGCCTGGACCAGCGATTCGTCGATGTCACGAACGGTCAAATTCGCCAAGCATCGTTCATGCTTGGATGGCAACTGCCGGAACCCGCAGTGCTAGGGAGATCGGATGAACACGACCACCACAATCATCATTCTCGCATGAGCGCGGTCAAACCGCTTAGCCGTTGAGATCGCGTCGCACTGCGTCGTATTGGTCTTTGCCGATCTCGCCGCTCGCGTATCGGCGTTCCAGGATCGCGCGCGCCGTCTCGCGGCCACCGCCGACTCGATCGCGATGTCCGAATCGGAACCGCATGCCACCACAGGCGAACATCATGATGGCCATGAAGAGCAAACAGAGGAGCGGAAAGATCCAGAACCCATTCATGTGGGGGAACCAGCTGAAGTCCATGGTTTGCTCCTTGTGGAAAGCGCCGCACTAGCCACAGCAAGGCTGATGAGCCTGAACCGCCGGCGTCGATTCGGAGAGTAGGTCGACAGCAGTGACGAGCGTCTTGCGGGCCGGTACCTGGCGAACGTTATCGGCCAGTCGGATGGCTTCCGAGATCTGCGGATCGGTGAGTCCAACCGTTCGGGACTTCGGGATGTGGTGCTCGATGCAAGAAATGCAGTTGCTGCCCATTGCGGCACCGAGGGACACCAGCTCCTGCTCACGCGGGGTAAGTAAAGACATCGTTCGCTCCTTCGGCTATGCGGTTGCGCGTTCCAGCGAAGCGTCTTGCTTCAGCTTCGCGATGATCTTGTCGGCCACCTGGCGCGCAATGGCCTTGCGTTCCTCTTCCGGCACATCGTCCATCAGAAAGACGTCGGTGTATTTCTTTAGAAGGGCAGGGCGTCGATGTGGACGACCTTCCCATCCCCGACGAGGTTCTTGAGCACGCGCCCATGGCATTTGAGGAAGCAGCCGTCGATCATGAGGCTCTTCTCGGCGCCGCTGACCCACGCCGCCATCGCCGAGTGCGGAACGAAGAACGCTTCCGCGTGGCAGGCACGCGCGAGCGCCGGGACTTCTTGAGCGATCAGGTTCGCGGCCAGCCTCGCGATTTCTCCCCGGATACAAGGTCCCTCGCAAGACAGGACCGGAATGGTTCTTTTCGAGATCTGATCTTTCGCGTAGAGCTCTCCCGCCGGGCAAAAACCCTTAATCCCCTGCACGTCAAGAGAAAAATCCGCTGTGTAGGCGTCCATGTCGATCTCCACGGTTGTCTGTCTCGCCCCTTTAGACGAGATAGCCGCGGAAATGGATACGGCGCTTAGCGACGGCGAGAAAAAGTAATGGGCGCGACTGGCTTACGGTCGCAAGCGAACTCGGCGTGCTCGTCGCGATAGAAGTTGCATCCGGCCTCGAAGTCCTTGCGGAGCTTCTCGCGGGCGCGATGCAGGCGGATTTTGACCGTATCGAGGCTGAACCCGAGGATGGCGGCGATTTCGCCGTTCGTGAAGCCTTCGATCTCGCTCAGGATCATGACGGTCTTGTAATTTTCCGGAAGGCGCGCAACGAACTCGCTGATGCAGGCGCTCATCTCCTCGCGAATTGCCGCAGTCTCGACCGACGGGCTTTGTGCAGCGGGCGGGAGATCGTTGTCGTCGAATTCGTATCCTGGGTCGGTGACCGGCTGAACT
>Ga0137375_10008308_pt1 | contig 12342 bp, 9 predicted proteins | sample SagtaG_24_FD_104936 | JGI IMG/M metagenome (GOLD analysis project Ga0137375, IMG submission 104936) | Vadose zone soil microbial communities from Sagehorn Ranch, Mendocino, California, USA - Sage1_R_113_16 metaG | ecosystem: Environmental > Terrestrial > Soil > Vadose zone | place: USA... | reverse complement strand
CCCGGAGCTGTCCGGTGATCGGAGCTTCTTCGGGAGTCTGCAGGTGCCCTGCCACCGAGACCGACTTCAGCTCGGCAAATGGGCAGCTTCCCACCGACCTGGCCTTGATGTCCGTGGCTCGGAGGCTTCCCAAGATCCTCTCCGACGTGAAGAGGAGGTTGCATGACACGGACGACCCCTCGATGCGGGAATCGCCGAAACCTGCTGTCCATTCGCCGGTGGTGCCGCGAAGCTGACCCGCGGTTCCCTTTGTGGCCGAAAACGAGAACGTTCCGTCGACCGTGGCGATCGGCGTCGTCGAAGACATGCCGTTCGAGCTGGCGCGCATGTCGTGCATCTCGACCGTTCCGCGAGCTTCCTGGCCGTTGAACCGCACATTCCCGGTCAGAGACGAGACGGCGAGCCTCTTGTCGGCGAGGTCCCCTTTGAACTTCTGCGTCTTCGCGCGCAGCTGGCCCCCGACACCCCCTCGATCGGTGAACGAAACCTCGCCGTCGAGCTCGGCGCGCGACGTTTCCGACGAGCCGCCGTCGCCGTTCGAGATTTTGAATGGCGCCAGGGAAATGCGCCCTCGGACGCTGCCCTCCTGCCACGCGGCCAGCCGAACGGTCGCCGCTGCCTCGGCGGATCCTCGCCATCCCAACTTTCCCACGGTCCCGCTGGCGCCCTCGATCGCTGCGTCGACCGATCCTTCGATATCGTCGTCGGGCGAGATGATGATCGCGCCGCTCGCCCGACCTCGACCGCCGGCGACCGTCCACCCTTTCTTCTCGAGTGGCAAATCGTTCAGCCAGGCGAGGTCGGCGAGCTTTGCCTCTTCGACGCGTGCGCGGCCGCCGGCTAGTGCCCAAGTGTGCATGATGTCGACGCTCGTCGTCGCGACCGAAGCCTCGAGGCCGCGCACAAGCAGCCCTTCGTGCGCCCCCTGGTCGAGCCGCACGGTCCCCGATGGGAGATCCACCGCAAGCGTGCCACCGGGCGTTCCTGCCGGTCCGCTCGCCGAAACGGCTAGCTCGCCGTCGACATGGACCTTGGTCGAGCTTGCTTCGATGCTCACATGATTGGTCCGGTACAAGAACCGGCTGTCGGACGTGAAGCGACCATGGTCGACGGCCACGTCCATGTCGACGGCCCCGCTTCCGTCTTCCACCTGAAAACGCGCCGAAGGCCCGCCAAGGAAATGGACGGCCTCCAGATCGGCGACCTGCCCGTGCAGCTTGAAGCGCGCAAAAATGAATTGGAATGGCTCCAAGCCGTGAACCGGCTCCGTATCGAAATCGTCCACGTGGACGGTCAGGCTGCCTTGCACGTCGTGCAGCACGTCGTGCGGTCCGGTGCTGATCTTTCCGCCCATCAGCGTAAGCTCGCCCGGTATCACCCATACCCGCTTCGCGGGGCGCAGGCGGAACGCGCCGCGCGCTCGTGCGTCGCCTTCGTAGCGAAACATCTGCGCCCAGAGCTCCTGCACGCGGACGTCGACATCCTCCATGTGCACGGTCCACAGGTTGTAATGAGCTTCATCGAGAGGTGCAGCCGGCGCATCGGCACAGCGCAGCGGAGGATCCTCGAATTCGGAGATGGGAGGAAGCGCTGCCACGGACGGGGCATCGGCCGACTCGGGCTCGATGCGGTGCCGGAATCGAAAAACGACGCCGTCCCCACGGACCTTCGTTGCGTGAAAGGTGCGGTGAACGAGCTCGCTGAGGCGGATGTCGACGTCGGCACGTGCCAGCTCGAGAGAGAACTCGACGTTGCGGTCCTGCATGGTGAGGCGCACGCCCTCCACGTGGACATGACCCGGCCAAAAGGACCAGGCCCGCCGAAAATCGAGTTTCACCTGATCTGTCCCCTCGAACATCGCCTGCACTCCACCGAGTGCCAGGAGCAGATTGGTGGCGACGGGGTAGGCGAGGAGCAAACCCACCAAGACGAACGCGAGGGTGCGCACCCAGCGCCGACCGTGCCGATGCGCGTGCGCGCTACGTGCCCTCACTGTCGGGACCCTCCCGCATGAGCGGAACTACTGCATGTTGTGTACCCGTCACCTTCGGGTCGATCGCGCGCGGCAAGGAGCTCGTCCCCCGCCATCTGCGTGCAATTGAGCGGCGCTGGCTTCCCAGCGTCTGTAAGCTTGCGCGGCCGTCAGTAGTATCCGAACTTGATCGCCAGCAGAGCGCCGGGCCCGCCCACATCTCCGTTGGTGAGCTTGTCCTCGAGCTTCACCCCGACAACGAAGCGGTAGTACGCGCCTACGCCGATTCGCATGAACCGAGTCACATTGACATCAGCTTCGATCTCGGGCTGCGCCAGGAAGAACGAGCTGCTCGTGTAGGTTGCCGGTGTGCCCGCGGCTCGTTCGGTCACCTGGTAGCCAACCGAGCCTCCGCCGAGGAGCACCCCAAAGGTCGGGTGGACCACCCAATCCGGCGACAGAATGTAGGCAAACCAAAACCCGCCACTTCCGAAGCTGATGTTGTGCGAGCCCGCTCCCAGCTGAGCGGAAGCAGGCATGGCTACGTCGTTCAGCAAGCTGAACCCCGCCGCACCTAGAACGAAGCGACGCCGGAGAATCGCCCCGCCGCGAGCGCCCAAGAGCAGCCCAGTTGATCCAGCTAGGCGCGTAACCGATAGGATTGGCGCACCATAGCCGACGAGGCAGTCGCAGGTGCAAGAGGTGGGGGACGGGGTTGCGAGCGTCTGCGGCGGACCATTCGCAAGGGTCGCGGGCTGCCCTTGTGCAACGCTCAACGAAGCGGTGGTAAGAATCGCGATTGGCATCGCGAAAGTGGAGGCGAATTTCCCTTTGGCCTTCATGGTGTACCGAACCTATCACGTTCGCTCCTCCGCGTAGCGGACCTGGTCCAGGAGTCGAAGCTCGGATCGTGAACGAGGGCGTTTCCGATCGAGGGTTACCTCACCCTTCGGCGTTTGACAGGACGAACCGATATGGAGCGTCGGCCGCGATCATCCAGACCTTTCATTCGGTGTTCCACCCGCCGATGTCGACGACCAAGCGGTCGGCTTCGGCGGGCCCCCACGTGCCGCATTCGTATTCGTACATGGGAGTCGGACCGTGGATCACTGGGTCGACGATCGCCCATGCGGCCTCGACGAGATCCTGCCGGGCGAAGAGCGTCGCGTCGCCGGCAATCGCGTCGCCGAGGAGACGCTCGTAGTCGCCCAAGCGTCCGTCCTTCCCCTGCGCCGCTTGATCGACGACCGATAATTCCAGCGGGAAGCCGGTCATCGTTTCACCGGGCTTCTTGGCGCGCGCGCCGATGGCAATGGCTACCTCAGGGCTCAAACGAAAGCGGACGTAGTTTCCTTGGCCCGGTCGAGGCTCGGGGAAGACGACCGGTGGCGGCGGCCGCAGTTCGACCGTGACCTCGGTGCACGTCTTCGCCAGGCATTTGCCTGCGCGCACGTAGAACGGCACCCCTTCCCACCGCCAGGAGTCGACGTAAAGACGCAGCGCGGCGTACGTCGCCATGTACGAATCCTTCGCGACGCCGGGCTCGTTGCGATAGCCGCGGAACTGCCCGCGCACCGTATGCTCGACGCCGATCGGTCGCACGTTGCGCAAGACTTTCGCTTGCTCGTCACGGACCGCCTCGTGGTACGTCGAAGAGGGCGCCTCCATGGCGACGTAGCTCACGATCTGCAGCAGATGGTTTTGGATGACGTCGCGGATGACGCCGGTCTCATCGTAGAACTTGCCGCGCCCTTCGACGCCGAAACTTTCGGCCAACGTGATCTGTACGTTCTCCACGTAGTGCCGATTCCAGATCGGTTCGAGGAAAGCATTGGCAAAGCGAAAATAGAGGATGTTCTGGACCGCCTCCTTGCCGAGATAGTGGTCGATGCGAAAGATCGACTGCTCCGGAAAGACTTGCTGGAGAATCTCGTTCAAATGCCGGGCCGACGCGACGTCGCGGCCGAACGGTTTTTCGACGATCACCCGAGCGCCGGTCGTGCCACCTGCCTTGGCCAGGTTTCGAACCACTGTCTCGAATGCGCTCGGCGGGATCGCGAGGTAGTGAATCGGGCGCTGGGAGCCGTCCAATAGCGCCCGAATCGCCGTGAACGTTGCGGCGTCGTTGTAGTCTCCGTCCACGTAGCGCAGGCGCGATGCGAGCTTGGCAAAACCGTCGGCGTCGAGTCCGCCGTGTTCCGTCACGCTCGTCCTGGCGCGCTCGATCAACTGCTCGAGCGTCCATCCCGACTTCGCGACCCCGACCACCGGAAAGTCGAGGACACCGCGGCGGGCCATCGCCTGAAGCGCGGGAAATATTTTTTTGTACGCGAGGTCCCCCGTCGCACCGAAGAATACGAGCGCGTCGGACCGCAGCCTCATCGTCTCCATCTCTCCTATGGACCCTTGTCCTCTTCGCCGTGGTTGGTCTGCTTGATTCCGCATACGCGATTTCCCGCTTGCCTGGCAGACTCCTTGCGGCCTCTGTCAGCATACGTTGCCGGGACAGGCTCGGCACGGCGTGTGGTCCGACTGCGCGCATGTGCACCCGCGACACGGTAGATCCCACCGCCTTCCAACAAGCGTCAGGCGCCTCTCTTGCGCGGTTTCTCGTGCGGGAGCGTGGGAGGGCCTTCGAGCTTCGGTGTGGCGATGGGCACGCGGTGTCGGTATTTGCGCGCACTCGCCAAGAGGTATCGCTTCGCGATCTCGACGAGAAATAGGTAGGTGAGCGTCGCGGCGACTAGAAAGAGGAAGTACCTGGCCGGGAGTGCCTCGAAGCCGAGCGTCCGGGCGAGAGGGGAGTACGGCAGGGAGATCCCAGCGGCGACCACGGCGATCGTGGTGACCGCGAGCGGCAGGCTTGGTCGGCTCGTCAGTAGGTTTCTCGGAGTACGGATCACGAAGAGCACGAGGGTTTGGGTCGCGAGCGACTCGACGAACCAGCCGGTGTGAAAGAGCACCTCGCCCGCCTGGAAGAAGTGGAAAAGGACCCAGAAGGTCAAGAAGTCGTAGAGGGAGCTGATGGGCCCGATGATCAGCATGAAATTGCGGATCGTGCCGATATCCCACCGCTGCGGCTTGCGGAGCACCTCCGGGTCGACGTTGTCGGTCGGGATCGTGACCTGTGCCAGATCATAGAGAAGGTTGTTCAAAAGCACCTGCGTCGGAAGCATCGGCAAGAATGGGAGAAAAACGGATGCTCCCGCCATGCTGAACATGTTGCCGAAATTCGAGCTCGTCCCCATGAGCAGATACTTGGTGACGTTTCCGAACGCCCTCCGGCCCTCCAGGATCCCGCGGTGAAGGGCGTGAAGACTCTCCTCGAGAAGGATGATATCCGCAGCGTCACGAGCGACGTCGACCGCGGACGCCACGGAGATGCCCACGTCTGCGGCGTGAAGCGCAGGCGCGTCGTTGATCCCGTCGCCGAGGTATCCGACCACGTGACTGCGGTGTTTGAGCGCGAGAATGACCCTGTTCTTTTGAGCTGGCGACATGCGTGCGAACACGGTGGTCCGTTCGGCCACCTGTGAAAGCGCCCAGTCGTTCATCGCTTCGACTTCACTCCCGAGAACCATCTTCCTCGCGTCGAGCCCGACCTCCGCACACACGTGGCCGGTGACGAGCTCGTTGTCACCGGTGAGAAGCAATACCCGTACGCCGTCGCGCTTCAGCGACGCGAGCGCCCTTTTCGCGTCCTCGAGCGGCGGGTCGGCGAATGCCACGAAACCGACGAGTACGAGATCTCGTTCGTCCGACACGGTGTACGCGGGCTTCGCCTGCACGCTGCTGGTTGCGACCGCAAGGACGCGAAACCCGCTCGCGCTCAGCGACTCGTAGGTCTCGCGGCACTCGGCGAGTGCTTCGGCGGTGAGCGGCAACACCTCTCCCTCGGCGGATGCGTAGGTGATGGCGCACGCGAGGACCCCTTCCGGCGCTCCTTTCGTCACGAGGTATCGATCGCCGGATTGGTCAGCAACGATGGAGAGCCGGCGCCGCTCGAAGTCGAAGGGGATCTCGTCGATCTTGGTGTAGGCGTCGGCGCCTTCGGGTTCGGGTAGTTCGAGAAGCGCTGTGTCGAGGGGACTCCGAATCCCCGTCTCGAACTTGCTGTTGAGGCGTGCGAAGAACAACGGCTTGTCGGAGGCGCGCCCCCGCGCGTCGCACGATGAGTGGAACGCCATGATGCCCCGTGTGAGCGTCCCGGTCTTGTCGCTGCACAGCGTGTCGATGCTACCGAGGTTCTGGATCGCCGATAGATGCTTCACGATGACCTTCTGCTTGGCCATCGCGACGGCACCGCGAGCGAGCGTCACCGAAGTAATCATCGGCAAGAACTCCGGTGTGAGCCCGACCGCGAGCGCGACGGCAAAAAGCAACGACTCGAACGCGCTTCGGTGTGTAGCGATGCGGACGACGAGAATGAACATCACGAGTCCGAAGACGGCTTTCATGATGAGCGAGCCAAACTGCTTGATTCCCCGATCGAACTCAGTCTCGGGTGCTCGCGCGCTGAGCCGCGTCGCGATGTCGCCGAACTTGGTCTTGGTTCCGGTCGCGAGCACCAAGGCGGTCGCCGTCCCACTCACGACCGACGTGCCCAAGAGCACCATCGTCGCCTCCGAGTCGTCGCCCGGCTTGGCCTCCTTCTCGACCGGCATCGACTCGCCGGTGAGCGCCGATTGCTGGACGTGAAGGTCCCTCGCTTCGATCAGTCTCGCGTCAGCGGGAACCAGGTCGCCCGCGCTCAGCCGGACGACGTCACCCGGTACGACCTCGGCGCGGGGCGTCTCCCGGAAGACACCATCACGCAGGACGGTCGCCGTCGGCGCGACCGTCGCCCTCAGGCGATTGGCGGCAGTTCGTGAGCGAAAGGCTTGTACGAAGTTGACCGCTACGCTCAAAGAGACAATGACGATGATGATCGCCCCATTGACGAGCTCACCGACGAAGACGGAAACGACGCTCGCAAAGAGCAGAATGGCGATGAGTGGATTCGCGAACTGCAGGAGCAGCTCGACGACGTGGGAGCGCTGCTTTTTCGGGGAGGGGTCGTTGGGCCCATACTGGGCGAGTCGGCGCGCCGCTTCCGCCGCGGTGAGGCCTATCGGATTGGGCTCCGTCGAGATCACGTCGGCGAAGTATGCACCAGCCGCTGCCAAGACCCGATCGGATTACGCGTGGTCGCTGGGAGGCAGCTCGGCGACGTCGTGCGGGGCCTGTCGGGGGACGGGGCGGGAGCGTCGGTCGCGAGCGTCATGCACCGTGAGTTCGTGACGGTGTCTCGGGCGGATGCGCGCCCTGGGGAGAGCGGGGTCATCGAGGAGCTCACGTACGGTTCTCGCGAATGCGGTGGGCTGCTCATTGTGGAGATAATGCCCACAGCCGTCGAATTGCCTGAGAAGAGCCCCTTCGACCGCTTCGACGAATGCACGACCCTGCGCGATGGGAATGATCGTGTCACGATCACCCCAACAGAGGGCGATGGGCGGGAGCTCGGAGACCTCGTGAGCCTGTTGGAAGAACGCGCGACGCTGGCCACGCCAGTTGATCACGTCGCGCACCGTTCGCGCGAACGCGCGCGCGGACCCCGGCATGGCGTTCATCGCGCTGAGCTCCCGGATCTCTTGCTTCGAAAATCCCGCGCGATTGCCATGCAGCGTGACTCGCGTTCCAAATGCAACCGTATCCCCTCGACCGTCACGCACGAGTGTCGCGTCTCGAGGTTCAAGTGTGTCGAGTTTGCGTCGATCATGGCGCAATCCAATCCGAGCTTGGTTCGTCAGCGCGCCCGGCGACGCAACACCTCCGCGTGGTACACGACTACGAGCAGGACCGCCCCAACGAGCGCCGTCAGGAAGTCAGCCGAAACGTCGCCGCGCGAGATGTGATCTCAAGCGCCGTCGCCAAGCGCGCCCTCTCGTGCGCCTATCGGAGTAACTCCCGAAACGCCTTCACCCCTAAGGGATGATTTGCGAGAATTGATTTAGCGAGCCCTTCTCGACAACGAACTTGTCGTCAAAGGACTCGCTATGTGTCGAACGGTTCCTTGCGCGCCGCTCAGAAGTCGCCCTGGTCCGCGTGGCCGGTCTGCGCAGCGCCCTTGGCTTTGGGTCTCTCGGCGACGAGAGCCTCGGTCGTCAGCATCAGGCCGGCGACGCTCGCCGCGTTCTGGAGAGCGGTACGCACCACCTTGACGGGGTCGATGACGCCCTGTTCCAAGAGATCTCCATATTCACCCGTGGCCGCGTTGTATCCGTAGCTGCCCTTGCCTTCACGAACCTTGTTGACGACGATGGAACCTTCTTCGCCCGCGTTCTCCGCGATCTGGCGCAGCGGCTCCTCGATGGCCCGACGAATGATGGCCACTCCGAACTTCTGCTCCTCGCTCACCTCGAGCTTGTCGAGCGCCTTCTGAGCGCGGATGAACGCCACGCCTCCGCCGGCCACGATGCCCTCTTCGACGGTGGCCCGGGTTGCGTGAAGAGCGTCCTCGACGCGCGCCTTCTTCTCCTTCATTTCCGTCTCGGTGGCCGCGCCGACCTTGACGACGGCGACGCCCCCGACCAACTTCGCCAGCCGCTCCTGGAGTTTCTCGCGGTCGTAGTCGGAGGTCACGTTTTCGACCTGGGTGCGGATCTCGGCAATGCGCCCCTTGATCTGATCTTTCTTGCCTCCGCCGCCGACAATCGTGGTGTTGTCCTTGTCGATCGCGACCCGCTTGGCCCGACCGAGGTCGGCCAAGGTGACGTTCTCGAGCTTGAGCCCGAGCTCCTCGGAAATGACCTGACCTCCGGTGAGAACGGCCATGTCCTTGAGCATCTCCTTGCGTCGGTCGCCGAAACCGGGCGCCTTGACGGCAGCGCATTGGAGGGTGCCGCGCAGTTTGTTGACGACGAGGGTTGCGAGCGCTTCGCCTTCCAGATCCTCGGTGACGATGAGGAGCGGCTTTTGCTGCTTCGCAATGGCTTCGAGAACAGGCAGAAGATCCTTCATGTTGGAGATCTTCTTTTCCGACAGGAGCAGGTAGACATCCTCGAGAACGGCTTCCATCCGTTCGGGATCGGTGACGAAGTAGGGCGAGAGATACCCGCGGTCGAACTGCATTCCTTCGACGACCTCGAGCGTCGTTTCGGCGCTCTTCGCCTCCTCGACCGTGATGACGCCTTCCTTGCCGACCTTCTCCATCGCTTCGGCAAGCAGCTTGCCCACCGTTTCGTCGCCGTTGGCGCTGATGGTGCCGACCTGCGTGATCTCTTTCGGATCCTTCGTCTGCTTGGCGCTTTTCTTCAACGCTTCGACGATGACCTCGACACCCTTCTCGAGTCCGCGCTTGATGTCCATCGGATTGTGTCCCGCGGCAACGAGCTTAGAGCCCTCGCGGTAGATGGCCTGCGCCAGAACCGTCGCGGTGGTCGTGCCGTCACCGGCAACGTCTGAGGTCTTGGAGGCGACCTCCTTGACCATCTGTGCCCCCATGTTCTCGAACCTGTTCTCCAGCTCGATCTCCTTGGCGACGGTGACGCCGTCCTTGGTGATCGTCGGCGAGCCGTAGCTCTTCTCGATGACCACATTGCGCCCTCTCGGACCGAGGGTGACTTTGACGGCATTGGCGAGCGCATTGACGCCCGACAGAATGAGATTGCGAGCTACGTCGGTGTACACGATTTCTTTGGCTGACATGTGGATGGGTCCCTTTAGAGTCGTTCTGAGTGTTTGGAGTGGGCGGCTGGAGTTACTTCTCGATCACGCCCAGGATGTCGTCTTCTCGCAGGATGAGACGGTCTTCGCCGTCGATCTTGACTTCGGTGCCGGCGTACTTTCCGAAGAGAATGGTGTCACCGGCCTTCACGTCGAGCTTCCGCACCGTCCCGTTCTCGAGCACCTTCCCGTTGCCGACGGCGATAACCTTCCCCTCGACGGGTTTTTCCTTGGCGGTGTCTGGAATGACGATCCCGCCTTTGGTCATTTCTTCTTCTTTGACCCGACTGATGATGACGCGATCTTGCAGCGGCCGAAGGCTCATGGTGCGAACTCCTGCTGTGTCGTTCTCGAGAAGCGACAATCGCCCCGCGATGATTCTCCGTCCCGACGACTGACCATAATATCATTCGCCGACGGTTTGGCACTCGAGATGGACGAGTGCTAGGTAGAACCGCAACCTAAGGAGTCGCGGCTAGCTGTCAAGGGTTGCGCACCGAACTCGCCGCGTTCACCTCGATCGTCAGCTCGGTCAATGCTTGGCAGAGGTGCCGTACACCGTGAGTGAATCCCATGGGCAGCATTTCGTTGCCGTTCTCGGTCGTGGTCGCGCTCATCTCGTCGCTCGTGTGATTGGAGTGCTGGAGCGTCAGTAACGAAGTAGCCAATCGAGCTTGCTACTATTCGGCCGGCGCATACCTGCCATGCCGAGAATCGATGGGATCGCGGGCGTCGGGGACTTACCTCCTCACGCGTGAAGTCGGCCATTGCGACGTATGGATCGCATCGAGGGTTGGCTCGGTGGCCGACGCCCGAGACCGTGACGGAATCATGACGCACGCGGCGACTTCGAAGGTTGCGCGTCGCGCTCACGTGAGTACCTTCAAAAGAGGATCACGACGCTATTTGAAAAGGGGTGGCTATGATGAAAGACGATCCTGCAAAGGCTCCGACGGGGGACAAACCCATGGGTGCTCCCTGGGTTCGGTGGGAGGCGAAGGTCGGAGCGTCGGTTCGTCAGGGATGGCAGTCGCTCCAAAATGGGTCGAACGACGTGATCAAACGAATCGTCGCGTCCTATCAGCAATTCGCGAAAAACAAACAACTTTAGCAGCCTCATTGCACCTCAACGCCCATGCGCGGCCCGAAACCGCGAGCCCAGTCGCCGACGGGGTCAGACTCAAGTTCGCAGGCGACTCGGGCTTCCACAGCGAGATCAAGCGCCGGGTCGGCGCTTACTTCCAAGACACCGGCCTCTCGCCGCGCGACAGCTTGCGCATGTACCGAAAGACGGCCGTGCTTCTCGTCTGGTTCGGCGCGTCGTATGCGTGCCTCGTCTTCGCCGCTACGACGTGGTGGCAAGGGGCGCTGTTTTCGGTGTCGCTGGCGCTCGCGACGGCCGGCGTCGGCTTCGGCATCCAGCACGATGCGAACCATGGCGCCTATTCGAGCCGCGGCGCCGTCAATCGCCTTTTGGGGATGACGCTCGACATGCTGGGCGCGAGCTCGTACCTGTGGCGCTTCAAGCACAACATGTCGCACCACACGTACACGAACGTGGCGGGCGCGGACGACGACATCGACATCGGCCCGCTCGGGCGCCTTTCCCCGGCCCAGCCGCACCGCAACGTGCACCGCCTTCAGCAGTATTACCTCTGGCCGCTTTACGGTCTTTTGCTTCACAAGTGGCACCTCGTCTACGACTTCAGGAACGTGGCGCGGGCCCGGATCGCCCAGAATCGTTTTCCCAGACCGCGCGGGTGGAGCCTGGTGGAGCTCATTGGCGGCAAGGTCTTGTTCTTCGGCTGGGCGCTCTTGGTTCCGGTGCTGTTTCACCCCTGGTGGGTCGTGGTTCTTTACTACGCGGCGACCGCGTTCGTGATCGGTGTCGTTCTCAGCGTCGTGTTCCAGCTTGCCCACTGCGTGGAGGAGGCGGATTTTCCCGATCCTTTGCCGGGGACCGATCGTCTGCCCGAAGGATGGGCCGTCCATCAGGTTCAGACCACGGTCGACTTCGCGCGACACAATCGCCTTTTGACTTGGTATTTGGGCGGTCTCAACTTTCAGATCGAGCATCACCTCTTCCCGCGCATTTGCCACATCCACTACCCCCGCATTGCCGACATCGTTCAGGCGGCGAGCGCCGAGTTCGGCGTCCGCTACACGGCTCACCGCGGCCTTTTCAGCGCCGTTTCTTCGCACTGGCGCTGGCTTCGTCGCATGGGACGCCCGCCCGCGACCCATCGCGCGGAATCGGCGGACACCGAGGTCACCGCACTCGACAAATGAGCTCTTGCATGCGCGCGCGTACGTGCCATAGTCTCGACCTTCCGCTTGGCCTGATTACGTTCGGCAGGGCGGCTGATTCGTGAAGTCGCTCACGCGCGAGCACGCGTTGGCGCGCTGTGGGATGGGCGTCTCCGGCCCACACGACAGTTCAGCGAGCGCCGGCGAACGAGCATGCTGGCATGAATCCGTGTATCGGCCGTCGGGCGTGGCGGCTCTGCGCGCAGTCTCTTCCACCCAGCGCGCTCGGTTGGAGGGACCATGCACACGGGAATCATCCGCAAGATTGCGATGCTCGGCAACCACGTGCCGCGCCAATGCGGCATCGCCACTTTCACCGCCGATCTGAGCGACGCTCTCGCCCTCGAGTTCTCCGAGCT
>Ga0137375_10008300_pt1 | contig 12347 bp, 14 predicted proteins | sample SagtaG_24_FD_104936 | JGI IMG/M metagenome (GOLD analysis project Ga0137375, IMG submission 104936) | Vadose zone soil microbial communities from Sagehorn Ranch, Mendocino, California, USA - Sage1_R_113_16 metaG | ecosystem: Environmental > Terrestrial > Soil > Vadose zone | place: USA... | reverse complement strand
GCGCTGGCCGATGCCGGCATCGTCCCGTCCGCCGTCGATCTGGTGGTGGCCGACGGCGCCGGCAGCCCGGCGCTGGACCGGCTCGAGGCGCAGGCCATCACCCGGGTCTTCGGCCCGCGGGCGGTGCCGGTCACCACGCCGGCCGGCCTGGTCGGCCGGCTGTGCTCCGGCGGTGCCGCGCTGAACGTCGCGACCGCGCTGCTGGCGATGCGGGACGGCGTCGTGCCGGCCGTCGGCAACCTGGACGACCCGGTCGCCGAGTACGGCCTGGACCTGGTCTGCGGCGCTCCCCGCCAGCTACCGGTCCGGGTGGTGCTGGTCGGCGCCCGCGGCCAGGGCGGTTTCAACAGCGCGCTGGTGTTGCGCGCAACCGAGGGGAGAACGGCATGAACGTCCGCCGGCTGATCGAGTTCGTCCTGGAAGGGCTGGCGGCGATGCAGGCGGCCGTGCCCGGCGGCCACCTGTTGCCACCGCCCATGCCCGGCGGCCACCTGTTGCCACCGCCCGAGAAGACCATCCCGAGCAACCCCGAGAGGGAACTGTCATGGACCGTTACGCGCTGACCTTCCGGATCAAGCCGGCCTCGCACAACGCGGTGGCGGAACTGCTGGCCGACTACCGGGCACCCCGGCTGGAGATCGACGACGACACCCGGCTGCTGGGCACCGCGGTGTTCGCCTCCGGCGACGTCGTGGTCCGGGCAGTGGAGGTGCTCGGCGACCTGGCCAAGGTGGCACCGCACCTGTCCCGGGATCCGGCCATCCAGCAGGTGGAGAGGGCGCTCGTCCCGCACCTGGCCGATCCGTACGACCCGGCCGACCCGGCCGCCCGCGGGCGCTTCTTCGCCCAGCGGCTGATGGAGCGGGTGACCCACCGGGAGAACGAGGTGCCCGGCGATTGGCCGACCCGGACCCGGCACGCGCTGAAGTACCCGATCCAGCCGGGCAAGGAGGAGATCGCCACCCGGGTGATGCGGATGGCGGCCGACCCGCCGCTGCGGATGGGCGGCACGACGCTGCTGTCCACCTCGGTGTTCCGCAAGGAGCACACCATCGTGCGGATCTTCGAGATCGACGGCACCGTGCCGGAGCTGGTCGCCGGCCTGTCCGAGTCGGTGGAGGTGGCCGACGTCGGCCGGGCGATGGCCAACCTGTTTGCCGGCCCGTATGAGTTCACCACCCGGGACGGCCTGGACCGGTTCTTCACCGACAACCTGATGACCACCCTGACCGACCGCACCGCGCCGGCGCCCGAGGCGGTGATACGTACGCGGGCCGCGGCAAGCCGGGCCCGCCACGTGGTCGGGTTCAGAACCTCCGCTGGTAGCCACCCGGGGGAACGGCCATGAGCGGGCGCGTCGCGGTCGTCGGCACCGGGACCATGGGCCGGCCGATCGCTGAGCGGCTGGCCGAGCGGGGCCACCGGGTGACCGTGTGGAACCGCACCGCGGCCCGCGCCGAGTTCGGCCAGCCGGGCGTGCAGGCCTGTCGGCGGGTGGCCGACTGCGTGCGCGGTGCCACCCACGTGCTGCTCGTCCTCGCCGACGACGCCGCGCTCACCGAGGTACTGCTCGGCGCCGAGCACCGGCTGGTCGACGCGCTGGTCGCCGGGCAGGTCGTGCTCGCCCTTGGCACGGTGCGGCCGGAGACGGTCCGCTCGCTTGCCGGACCGGTGACCGGGCGCGGCGCTGCGCTGCTGGATGTCGGGATGCTGGGCAACGGCCGGCACGCACGCGGCGGCGAGCTGCGGCTGTACGCCGGCGGCGAGCAGGCCGAGCTGGCCGTCGCGCAGCCGGTCCTGGCGGACATCGGCAAGGAGATCCGGTACGTCGGCGAGCTCGGCGCCGGGATGGGCGTCAAGCTGGCGCTGAACCTGCTGATGGGCCTGCAGATGCAGGCGCTGGCCGAGGTCGGCGCGCTGGCCGAGGCCCGCGGCCTGGACCGCGGCACCGTGCTGGAGATCGCCACCGGCAGCGGCTTCGGCTCGCCGGTGATGGCGTTCAAGAGCCGCCGGATGGCGGGCCGCCGCTACCAGGAGCCGGACTTCCGGCTGGCGCTGATGACCAAGGACCTCGGCCTGGCCCGGCAGGCCGCGGCCGCGGGCGGCCGGGACCTGCCGATGACGACTGCAGCGTATGAGTCCCACGAGTCGGCCTGCGCCGCCGGCCTCGGCGACCTGGACTGCGCGGCGATCGCCGACGCGCTGCCGGCCAGGCGGCCCGCGGAGGTCGGCTCGTGATCATCGACGTACACGCACACCTGTCCCCGCCGTCCTCCGCGCAGCGCTACCCGATGCCGGCCTCGCTCACCGATGTGGACGCCATGCTGGCCGCGCGGGCCGAGGCCGGGATCGACCTGACCGTGATCGGCAGCCCGGTCGGCGCCGGCGCCATGATGCGGGTCCCCGGGGTGGACAACTACGCCCAGTCGCGCGACCGGCTCCGTGCCTTCCACGACTGGATGGCCGGGCTGATCGGCCGGTTCCCCGACCAGCTCCGCGGCTACGTGTACGCCAACCCGCTGGGCGACGAGAATCACCTGGATGGCGTCCGGGAGACGCTGGACAACCCGGCGTTCGCCGGGTTCGTCATCAACTCCAGCGTGCGCGGCAGATTCCTTGACGACCCCGCGGCCGACGCGTTCTTCGCGATGGCCGCGGAGTCGGGCCGGCCGGTGCTGGTGCACCCGCCGGCAGAGCCGGCCGGTGCCGCGGCCGTGGCCGACCTGCGGTTCGTCGAGCAGGTCAGCCGGTTCTGCGACGTGACCGCAGGGCTGGCCATGCTGGCCTTCGCCGGCTGGCTGGACCGGTACCCGGAGCTGACCGTGATCGGGGCCACCGGGGGCGGCGCGATTGCGGCGCTGCCGGAGAAGCTCGACCTGGCCGCCGCGCCCCGGCCCGGTGCCACCGCCGGCCTCCCGCCCGGTGTCACCGCCGGCCCCCGGCCCGGTGTCGCCGCCGGCTCCCGGCCCGGTGCCGCTGCCGCCCCGCGGCCCGGTGCCGCTGCCGCCCCGCGGCCGGGCGCCGCGGCCCGCCGGCTGTTCGTGGACACCGCCACCCCCAGCGCGGCCCACCTGCGGATGAACGTCGCGGTGCTCGGCGCCGGCCAGGTGCTGCTCGGCACCGACTCGCCGCCGGTGCCGGTGCCGCCTGCCGCGGCGGTGGCCCGGGTCCGCGCGCTGCCGATCGACCCCGCTGAGGTCGAGGCGATCCTGGGCGGCACCGCGGCGCGGCTGTTCGGGTTGCAGCCCGCCGTCCCGGGCGGTGTCCGGTGAGCGAGCTTGCGAGCGAGCCCATGAGGCTTGCGAGCGAGCCCATGAGCACAGCAGCCCCGGCGAACGGTTTCGACGAGCGCAGCGATGAGAGCCCGGTGAGCCGCGGCCGGGTGGTGTTCCTGATCCGGGTTCCGCAGGACCGGCAGCCGGCGTTCCTCGCCGCGTACGAGGAGATCCGGCACCTGGTCGCCGCCGGCGTGCCCGGACACCTGGTGGACCAGGTGTGCCGGTCCGACGACGACCCCGAGCAGTGGCTGATCACCAGCGAGTGGGCGGACCTGGCGGCGTTCCGCGCCTGGGAGCGGTCCGCCGAGCACCGGGAGCTGGTAGCGCCGCTACGGGCCTGCATCACCGAGGCCCGGTCGTTGAAGTTCGTCGTCGTCGCGCAGACCGAGGCGGTCAGGACATGACGCCGGCAGACACAGGAGGTGGACGGGTGGAAACCGAGGATCGGGTCATCGTGGTCGGCGCCGGGATCGGTGGCCTGGCCAGCGCGAACGCGCTGCAGGCCGCCGGCATCCCGGCGCTGGTGCTGGAGCGGGCCGCCGAGCTGCGCGAGATCGGGGCCGCGATCGGAGTGCAGACCAACGCGGTCCGGGCGCTGCGCCGCGTCGGGCTGGCCGAGGAGCTGATCGCCCGGGGGGTGCCGATCGAGTTCTACGAGTACCTGTCCTGGGCCGGCCGGCGGCTGGCCCGCTGGCCGCAGGGCGAGATCGGCCGCCGGCTCGGCGAGCCCACCGTGGTGGTGCATCGGGCGGACCTGCAGGAGGTGCTGCTGTCCGGGCTGGCTCCCGGCGTGGTCCGGCTCGGTGCCACCTGCGAGTCCTACGCGGAGGACGCCACCGGGGTGACGGTCCGGCTGACCACGGGCGAGGACGTGCGCGGCCGGTTCCTGATCGCCGCGGACGGGCTGCGGTCGACGGTCCGTCCCCGGCTCGTCGGCCCGGACCCGCTGCGGTACTCGGGCTGGGCCGCGTACCGCGGTATCGCCCACTTCGCCGACGGTCGGTTCCCGCTCGGGTACGCCCGACAGATCCTGGGCGCCGGGCGCAGCTTCGGGATGTGGCACATCCGCGACGGCCGGGTCTACTGGGTGGCGACGGTCCGCCAGCCCGCCGACTCCACCGCCGACCAGGCCGGCCGCCGGGCCTACATCCTGGACGGGTTCCGCGGCGCGCCCGCGCCGGTCGCCGACCTGGTCGAGAAGACCGACGAGGCCGCGATCCTGCGCAACGAGGTGTACGACCGGGCGCCGGTGACCTCGTGGGGCACCGCCCGGGTGGTGCTGCTCGGGGACGCGGCGCACCCGACCACCCCGGTGACCGGCCAGGGCGGCGGGCAGGCAATCATCGACGGGTCGGTCCTGGTCGCGGAGCTCGCCACCTCCGGGCTCACCGACACCGAGCGACTGCATGCCGCCCTGCGAGGCTACGAGCGGCGCCGGATGCCGGTCACCACCGGCATCACCAACGAAGCGTGGCGCATCGCGGCGATGCACCACCTGGTCAACCCGATCGCGGTCCGCGGCCGGGACCTGTCGCTGCGGCTGACCCCCGCCCGGGTCTGGAACAAGCGGATGGAGGCCCGGCTGGGGTTCTGACCCCTACCCGGCGGCCAGCCGCCCGGTCAGCCCGCCCGGTCAGCCCGTCCGGTCGGCCCGCCCGGCGCGGACGCCGTCCCGGATCCGGCGCAGGCCGTCCCGCAGCCGGACGAGCTCGGCGTCCGGAACGCCCCGGGTGCCAGGCAGGTCGCCAAAGAGCAGCGCCTCGAACCGCTTCCGGGCCGTCCGGCCCTGCCTGGTGATCCGGATCTGCTTGACCCGCCGGTCCCCCGGGTCGGGCTGCCGCTCCACCAGGCCCAGCGACTCCAACTGGTCGACGATGCCGGTCACGTAGGAGGCGTCGCACTCCAGCGCGACGGCCAGCTCGCGCATCGGCCGCGGGGTCTCCAGCAGCCGCAGCGTCTTGGCCTGGACCGGCGACACCCCGACCGCGGCGGCGCTGGCCGCGAAGTGGCCGCGGAGCGGGCCGAACAGGTCGAAGAACAGGTCGAACAGCTCCTCGTTCAGCACCGACCGGGTCGGAGCGGGAGCCGGCACACGGGTGCGCGGAGGCATAGCCATTGACTGTAACAGATGTCCACCCAATCAAGTGACCAGCTAAAAGGTTGACTAGCTAAAGTATCTGGCGCTACGGTTCGACTGCCCGGGCGGATCCGCCGAGGGGCCCAGCCGGAGCGCCGGGGAAAAGGAGACCACCATGGGTTCGACCGCTCGCTCCGGCGCCGGTCCGTGCATCGAGGCCGCCGGGCTGGTCCGCCAGTTCGGCAAGGACATCCGCGCCGTGGACGGTATCGACCTGAGCATCGGGTACGGCGAGATCTACGGCTTCCTCGGCCCGAACGGCGCCGGCAAGTCCACCACGGTCCACCTGCTCACCACCCTGCTGCCGCCCACCTCCGGCCGGGCGTCGGTGGCCGGGCACGACGTGTCGACCCGGGCCGGCGCGGTCCGGCAGGCCATCGGCGTGGCCATGCAGGAGGTCGCGCTCGACCCGGTGCTGTCCGGGCGGGAGCACGTGCTGCTGCAGGGCGCGTTGCACGGGCTGCGCCGGTCCGAGCGGGTCCGGCGCGGCGGCGAACTGCTCGAGGCGTTCGGGCTGGCCGCCGCCGCGGACCGCAAGGTCGGCGCCTACTCCGGCGGCATGAAGCGCCGCCTCGACCTGGTGCTGGCGCTACTGCACCGGCCGTCGGTGCTGTTCCTCGACGAGCCGACGAACGGCCTGGACGTGCCCAGCAGGGAGGCGCTGTGGCATCAGGTCCGCCGGCTGGCCCGCGAGGACGGCGTCGGCGTCTTCCTGACGACGCAGTATCTGGAGGAGGCGGACGCGCTGGCCGACCGGGTCGGGATCATCGACCTGGGCCGGATCGTCGCCGAGGCGCCACCGGGCCAGCTCAAGGCGGAGATCGGCCGGCCCACCATCGAGGTGACCGCGGCGGAGCCGGCCGAGGAGATGGCGGTGGCCGCCACCCTCGCCCTGTTCGGCAGCGCAGTGCCGGCCCGCCCTGGTGCGCTGGCCATCCGGGTCGAGGACGCCACCTCCGGCCTGGTGGAGATCATGCGGGCGCTGGCCGCCAACGGCCTGGCGCTCGGCCACGTCGAGGTGCGCCAGCCCAGCCTGAACGACGTGTTCCTCGCCAAGACCGGCCGGTCGCTGGAAGGCGCCACCGAGCAGGCGGAGCGGGTGGGGGCATGAGGCGCTCGCTGATCCAGCTCCGCTGGCTGGCCCGCCGCTCGGCGCTGCGGACGCTGCGCCGGCCGGCCGCGTTCTACCCCTCGCTGCTCTTCCCGCTGGTGCTGTTGGTGATCACCACCGGGGGCCTGCACCTGTCGGAGCACGTGCCGGGCTTCCCGGCGACGTCGTACTTCGCGTTCGCCCTCGCCGGCGCGTTCGTCCAGGGCGCGCTGGTCGGCGGGGTGAACGCCGGGGTGGACCTGGCCACCGACATGCAGACCGGCTTCCTGAACCGGCTGTCGCTGACGCCGACCCCGCGGCGGCTGGTTATCCTCGGCGAGCTCGCCGGTGCCGTGGTGCTCGCGCTGTCCCAGGCGGCGCTGTACCTGATCATCGCGGTGGCCAGCGGTGTGCGGCTGGCCAGCGGCCCCGGCGGCGCCGCGGTGGTACTGGCACTGACGGTGCTGATGAGCCTCGCGTTCAGCTCCTTCGGGGCGTTCCTGGCGCTGCGCACCCGGTCCAGCGAGGCGGTGCTCGGCACGTTCCCGCTGACCTTCGTGCTCCTGCTGTTCAGCTCGTTCTTCATGCCGCGCGCGCTGATGCACCGCGGCTGGTTCGCAACGGTGGCCGCATGGAACCCGGTGTCGTACCTGATCGAGGCGGTCCGCGGGCTGGTGATCACCGGCTGGGACACCGGCGCGCTGGCCCGCGGGTTCGCGGTGGCCGGCGGCCTGGCCGGGCTCGCCGTCGCGCTGACCGCCCTCACCCTCCGTACCAGGAGCGTGGCCGCATGACCGCCCCCGTGCAGTCGCACCCACCGCTGCGGCACGCCGCGCTGGCCGCCGCCGGCATCGCCCGGCGCAACCTGCGGACGGCGCTCACCACACCGTCGCTGCTGCTGCCCCCGCTGATCGCGCCGCTGGTGTTCTTCGCCGCCTTCTGCGGCGGGCTGTCGGTGCTGGCCGACGCGCCGGGCTTCCAGTTCACGCCGGGGTACGTCGCGTTCGAGTTCGTGTTCGTGGTCGTGCAGGGCGCCGTGTTCACCGGCATCTTCAGCGGCCTGACCCTGGCCCGGGACTTCGAGAGCGGCATGGCCCGCCGCGCTCTGGTGGCGGTGGCCGACCGGCGCGCCATCGTGGGCGGGTACGTGCTGACCGCCCTCGGTCGGGCGCCGGTCACCGCCGCGGCGCTGTACCTGGCCGGGTTGGCCGCCGGGATGCCGGCCGGCGGGGTCATCGACATGCTGGTGCTGTTCGCGGTCACCGAACTGCTGGCCGCCATCGGCGCGCTGTGGGCGTCCGGCATCGCGCTGCGGATCAGGTCGGTCCAGGGCGCCCCGATGATGCAGATGCCGGCCTTCCTCGGGCTGTACCTGGCGCCGGCGTTCGTCCCGTTGGGCCTGCTGACCGGCTGGCTGCACGGCGCCGCGGCGGTCAACCCGTTCTCGCTCTACCTGGAGTCCGGCCGCGGCCTGGTCGCCGGTCATCCGGTCCGGACCGCCGAGACCCTGGCGGTCAGCGCGGTGCTGATCGCCCTGCTCACCCTGTGGGCGTTGCGCGGCCTGCGCCGGGCAACCGCCCAGGCGTCCTGACGCCGACCAACACCCATGACCCAGACCCACCCTGAAAGGCTCGCGATGAACGAGACTCTCGCCACCTCGGCGCCGACCCCGGCGCTGGCCCACCCCCGGCGCTGGTCGATCCTGATCCTGCTCTGCCTGGTGGAGTTCATGCTGCTGCTGGACGACACCGTGGTGAACGTCGCACTGCCGCGGATCAAGGAGGATCTGGGCTTCTCACTGGCCAACCTGGCCTGGGTGGTCAACGCGTACGTGCTGGTGTTCGGCGGGTTCCTGCTGCTCGGCGGTCGGCTGGCCGACCTGTACGGCCGCCGCCGCATCTTCCTGCTCGGCACCGGCCTGTTCGCGCTGGCCTCGCTAGCCAACGGGCTGGCCCAGAACCAGGCGATGCTGGTCGGCTCGCGGGCGGTCCAGGGCCTCGGCGCGGCGCTGGCCGCTCCCGCGGCGCTGTCCATGATCGCGGTCCTGTTCACCGACCCGAAGGAGCGGTCCCGGGCGCTCGGCCTGTGGGGCTCGCTGACCGCGCTGGGCGGCACCACCGGGGTCGTGCTCAGCGGCGTCCTCACTGACATGGCGAACTGGCGGTGGATCTTCCTGATCAACCTGCCGGTCGCGGCGGTACCCCTGCTGCTGGTGCCGCGGCTGGCCCCGGAGAGCCGCCGGACCACGCAGCACGGATTCGACCTGCCCGGCGCGGTCACCGTCACCGCCGGCACCAGCGCGCTGGTGTACGGGCTGCTGTCGACGGTCGAGCACGGCTGGGGCGCGCCCGCCACGGTGACCGCGTTGGCCGCGGCGGCCGCGCTGCTGGCCGCGTTCCTCATCATCGAGACCCGGGCGGCGCACCCGCTGGTGCCGCTGCGGTTCTTCCGCCGTCGCCGGCCGGCCACCGCGAATGGGCTGCAGCTGCTGATGGCCTCGGCCAACTTCGGCACGTTCTTCCTGCTGACCCTTTACATCCAGCAGGTGCTGGGCTACTCCCCGCTCAAGGCTGGCCTGTGCTACGCCGGCTTCTTCGTCGGGATCTTCCTCGGCTTCGGCACCGGCTCCCCGCTGGTGCCGAGGATCGGGGTGCGGCCGTTCATGGTGGGCGGGTTCGCCCTCCTCGCCGCGGGCATGTTCTGGTTCGCCCAGGTGCCGGCCGACGGCCGGTACTGGCAGGACATCTTCCCCGGCTTCATGCTGATGTCGGTCGGCATCGCGTGGACGGCCCTGACGGTGACCATCGCCGGGATGACCGACGTCCCGGAGAGCGAGACGGGCCTGGCCTCCGGCCTGCTGAACGCGAGCGCCCAGGTCGGCGGGGCGGTCGGCCTGGCTGTGCTGGTGACCATCGCCTCCCGACGGGCGGGGCACCTGGCCGCCGCCGGGAAGGACGCGCTGGCCGCCCAGCTCGGCGGCACCCACCTGGCGTTCTTCGTCGGCGGCGTGCTGCTCGTCCTCGCCGCGGTGGTGGCCGCGGTCTTCATCGGCCGGCTGAAGCCGACCGAGCTGCCGCCGATGGTCATCCTGGAGGAGCACGAGGACGTCCGGGTGACGGCGCGATGAGCACCGCGTCCAGCTCAGTGCCTGGGCCCGCGCTGGAGCGCCTGACCGCGGCTGGACCCGGCCGGCTGCACATCGAGATCGACGCGGCCTTCGACCGCTGCTGACGACAACACAACAGGAGAACGAGATGACCGCGACCCCGACCAAGCCGATCACCGCGGCGCACCGCCCGGCTCCGCCGGCGGCGCCGCCCGGCCCGCCACCGGCGGCCTCGATGCGGTTGCTGGAGATGCTCACCGCGCCGTGGATCGCCCAGGCCATGTACGTGGTAGCCAGGTTCGACATCGCCGACCGGCTGGCGGACGGGCCGCGCAGCGCCGAGAGCCTGGCCGCCGAGACCGGGCTGCATGCGGACACCCTGTTCCGGATGCTGCGCACGCTGGCGTCCGTCGGGGTGTTCACCGAGACCCGACCGCGCCATTTCGGTCTCGGTGAGACCGGGCAGTACCTGCGGGGTGACGTGCAGGCCAGCCAGAAGTATTCGGCCCTGCTGTTCGGGGCCGAGACATTCCGCTCCTGGGCCGAGGTGCTGCACACCGCCCGCACCGGCGAGCCGGCGTTCGACAAGGTTTTCGGCCGGTCGTTCTACAGCTATCTCGAGGACCATTCGGAAGCCAGCGAGCTGTTCAACCGGGTAATGGCCGTCGCCGGCGTCGTGCCGCCGGTCACCAGGGCATTCGATTTTACGCCGCACCGGCACGTGGTGGATGTCGGCGGCGGGAGCGGGGCGGTCATCGCGGCCATTCTGGCCGGTAATCCGGAAATGCGGGGGACGCTTGTCGACCTGCCCGAGGCGGTGGCCGGCGCGGAGCCGGCGCTGAGCGCGGCCGGCGTGTCGGACCGGTGCGCGAGGGTGGCTGGCAGCTTCTTCGAGCCGCTGCCGGAAGGCGCCGACCTGTACCTGCTCTCGCGGGTCCTGCACAACTGGTCAGACGCCGACGCGGTGCGCATCCTGCGCAACGTGCGGGCCGCAGTCCCGGCGCACGGCCGGCTGCTGGTGTGCGAGAGGTTCCTGCCCGACGGCGACGAGTACCACATCGGGAAGGTCTTCGACCTCGTCATGCTGGTCATGCTCGGCGGCCGCGACCGCAGCGCGGCGGAGTACCGCGACCTGCTCGGCACCGCGGGCTTCGAGGCCACGGGGCAGGAGCCGGGGCCGGCCGGGGTGGGGATGCTGGTGGCCAGGCCGGCCGGCTGAGCCGCCGGGGCTCACCCCTCGCCGCCGAGCCCGCACTGCTCGGCCCGCCGGTGCGCGAAGACCACCAGCTGGGTGCGGTCGCGCAGCTCGAGCTTCCGCAACAGGGCGGAGACGTGGCTCTTCACCGTCGCCTCGCTGACGTGCAGCCGCCGCGCCACCTCGGTGTTCGACAGGCCGTTGGCGACCAGCCGGAACACCTCGACCTGACGATCGGTCAGGCCGCCTATCTTGGCCGCGAGCACGAGGTCCGGAGGGGCTGCCGGCGGGCTGCCGGGACGCGCGCCAAGCTCCCGGGCAACCGGGCCGGCGAGAACAGCGATGCCGTGGAACACCAGCCGCACCGCCGCGGCGAGCTGGGCAGCCGACATGTCGCGGAGCAGGTACGCGCCAGCGCCATTCCGGATAACCTCGGCGGCCTCGTCGGCATCCGGATTGGCGGCAACGGTCATTGTCCGCGCACCGCATTGAACGGCCGTTCGGATGACTTCGAGCGCTCCCCCACCGGCCAGCTGAAAGTCGACCACCACGACGTCGGGTCGTACCCGACAGATCACTTCGACGGCACCGCTGACATTGGCGGCATCCGCGACGACCATTATATCCGATACCTGCCCGAGTAGGGATCTGATGCCGGCCCGGTAGAGCTCGCTCGCGTCGCACAGCAGCACCCGAATGGGCGGCGTCACGGCAGTGCCCCGGCCGTCGTTGCGTACCGCAACCCCCGTTTTCGGGCCGAGCGGCATTCCCGCCTTCTCATGCCGGTCTCCACCTTCCTGGCGGGTAGTCAAGTGGGTCCCGTTCGCGCTCGACATGTGCCCATTCGAGTACATTTACGGTGTCGCCCCCCGTGTCCAGCGCAATCTTGACATATCCATTATCGGGGCCGGGAACGCCCTAGATGGCCGCCCAAACGGCCTAACCCGCCGTCACCTTGGTGCAATTGCGGAGCACAATCCGGTACCTGCGGCGGCCGCGCGGCCCGCCACCGACTTCCGACCGGCACCGCCTACGTGTCAGGGTGGTAAGGGGGCATCGCGGCACCATCAACGGCAGACCTGACGAGCGTCGCCCGCAACAGGTGCCGAGGTCGATCCAGCGAGCCATGCGCCCCCACTCCCGCACAATCTCCGCAGCTCATCTGGTTGAGCGGCCAGTGAACGCGCAGATACACCGGGTCCATTACGACCTACGCCACGCGGCCACCGGGCTCGGGGTGGCGGTGGCGTTGGCCTCGGCGTCAGGCAGGCCGACCGCCGAGGTGGGCAATCGCCGCGGCCACGTTCTTCTCGTGCGGACCGGTCGTGTCGATCACCAGGGCGTCCGGCTCCCAGGGCACGAACGCGGCCACGCGGCCCGGACGGTGGTGCGTTGCCAGGGTGCATGACTGGCCGGATGGAGCCGGACAGTCACGGCTGGTGGGCGATCGGCTCGGCGTGAGCCGGTCACTTGCCGACCAGATGTCCGTTCTGCACGGCGAAATACACCCAGCGGATGTCCTGCGAGTGCTCGGAGTTGAT
>Ga0137375_10008292_pt1 | contig 12352 bp, 8 predicted proteins | sample SagtaG_24_FD_104936 | JGI IMG/M metagenome (GOLD analysis project Ga0137375, IMG submission 104936) | Vadose zone soil microbial communities from Sagehorn Ranch, Mendocino, California, USA - Sage1_R_113_16 metaG | ecosystem: Environmental > Terrestrial > Soil > Vadose zone | place: USA... | reverse complement strand
TCGGCTCCGATCGGGCTGATCAGGGGCCGCGGGTGGATGCGGTGGGCGGCGCCGGGCCGGCGGTATGTCGGCACAATGCGGGTGTGACCGAGCCGCCTGTGCAGACCGCGCCGCTTTCCGGACGCACGGCGTGGGCGCGCAACCTGCGGCCGCCGCTGCGGATGTTCCTGCGTACCGAGACAGGCAGCGCGCGGGTGCTGCTGGGCGCGACGCTGGCCGCGCTGGCCTGGGCCAACATCGACCCGTCCGGGTACGCGGGTGTCTGGGCGACCGAGCTGTCGGTCCGGCTCGGGGGCTGGGAACTGGCGCAGGACCTGCGCGGCTGGGTGAACAGCGGGTTGATGACGTTCTTCTTCTTCGTCATCGGGCTCGAGGCACGCCGCGAGTTCGATCTGGGTGAGTTCCGGGACCGGCGCCGGGTCACGCTGCCGGTGCTGGTGGGCATCGGCGGGATGGTGGTGCCCGTCGGCATCTACCTCGCGGTGAACGCGGGCCGCCCGTCGGCGCACGGGTGGGGGACGGCGATGTCCACGGACACCGCCTTCGCCCTCGGGATGCTGGTGCTGGTTGGGCGGCGCCTCCCGGAGCAGCTACGGGTCTTCGTGCTCACTGTCGCCGTGGTCGACGACCTGGTCGCGCTGGTGGTCATCACGATCGTCTACAGCGGGCAGGTCGAGCCGCGGCCGCTGCTGGCCGCGGCCGGCGTCTTCGCGGTGGCGCTGCTCGTCCGCGCCGCCGGTGTCCGGTATGGAATGGTGTACGCCCTGCTCGGCGCGGCGGTGTGGGTTGCGCTGTTCAGGTCGGGTGTCGAACCGGTCGTGGTCGGCCTGGCCTTCGGGTTGCTCACCTACGCCTATCCGGCCGCCCGCGGCGACCTGGAGCGAGCGTCGGACCTGTTCCGGCTGTTCCGGGAGCAGCCGACGCCGGAGCTGGCGCAGTCGGCGCGCGGTGGGGTGGCGTCGGCGATCTCGCCGAACGAGCGGCTGCAGCAGCTCTACCACCCCTGGACCAGCTACGTGATCGTCCCGCTGTTCGCGCTCGCCAACGCCGGAATCACGATCACCGCGGACTTCCTGTCCCAGGCGTACACCTCGCCGATCACGCTCGGGATCCTGATCGGCTACGTCGCCGGCAAGCCGATCGGGATCCTCGGCACCGCGTGGCTGGTCAGCACCCTGAGCCGGGGTCTGCTGCGCCCGCCGGTCGGCTGGGCGGCGGTGGCCGGCGGCGGTGCGATCGCCGGCATCGGCTTCACCGTGTCGCTGCTGATCGCGACGCTGGCCTTCACCGGCGGTCAACTCGAGGAGGCGAAGCTCGGCGTACTCAGCGCGGCCCTTGGCGCGTCGGTCCTGGCCTGGGCGGTGTTCCGGGTGACCGCGCTGCTGCCGACCCGGCTCAAGCACCGGGCGCTGCTCGGCACCACCGAGGGCCTCCTCGACCTGCAACTGCCGGTGGACCCCGACCGGGATCACATCCGCGGCCCGGCAGACGCTCTGGTCACCGTGGTGGAGTACGGCGACTTCGAGTGCCCGCACTGCGGCGAGGCCGAGCCGGTGGTCCGCGAGATCGTCGCCGGCTTCGGCGACGTCCGCTACGTCTGGCGGCACCTCCCGCTCAACGACGTCCACCCCCGGGCACAGCTCGCCGCCGAGGCGGCAGAAGCTGCGGCCGGGCAGGACGCGTTCTGGCGGATGCACGACCTGCTGCTCACCCACCAGGACGCGCTGGCCGCCCCCGACCTGCTCCGCTACGGCGAGGAGTTGGGGCTGGATGCGGACCGGTTCCGGCAGGACCTGCGCCGGCACACCGGCGCCTCCCGGATCGCCGAGGACGTCGAGTCGGCCGACGGGAGCGGCGTGGCCGGCACGCCGACGTTCTTCGTCAACGGGCAACGCCACCACGGCGCCTACGACGTGGGCACGCTGTCCAAAGCGATCCGGGTCGCCCAGGCGCGGGCGGCACTGACCACCTGACCACCGCTCGCCGTCCCGCCCGCCGATGCCGTCCGCCGGGGTGGGCGCCGGCCGTGCGGAGCAGCAGATTGAGGGCCGCGGGTGGGCCGAGGCAGGGCTTGGCGGCTACCTGGGTGGCTGTCCGGAGGGTTGTATGAGTCCGGTTTCGTACGCGGCGATCACGAGTTGGGCGCGGTCGTGGGCGCCGAGTTTGGTCATGGCTCGGTTGACGTGGGTCTTGACGGTGTGTGCGCTGACGGTGAGGTGGTTGGCGATCTCTTCGTTGGTCATGCCGGTGGCCACCAGCGCGAGGACTTCGCGCTCCCGGTCGGTGAGTGTCGCCATGGTGCCGTGCGCGGGTGGGCGGGTGTGGTCGGGTTGAGCGAGGAAGCGGGCGATGAGGGTCTTCGTCGCCGCGGGTGAGAGCAGCGCGTCGCCGTGGTGCACGGTGCGGATCGCGTCGAGCAACTGGTCGGGGTCGGCGCTCTTGCCGAGGAAGCCGCTGGCTCCGGCGCGTAGCGCCTGGAACACGTATTCGTCGATCTCGAAGGTGGTCAGGATCAGCACCCGTACGCCGGCGAGGTCCTCATCGGCGGTGATCAGCCGGGTGGCGGCCAGTCCGTCCAGGTCGGGCATGCGGATGTCCATGAGGACCACGTCGGCGCGGGTCGTTCTGGCCATGTCGACGGCCTGGCGTCCGGTGGCGGCCTCGCCGACCACCGCGAGGTCGGGGGCGGAGTTGATGAAGACGGCGAAGCCGCCGCGCAGCAGGGGTTGGTCGTCGGCGAGGAGTACCCGGATCGTCATCCGGGACTCCGGGCCACCAGCGGCAGGACCGCGCTGACACGGTATCCGCCGTCGGGTCTCGGGCCGGCGTGCAGGCTCCCGCCGAGGGCGGTGACGCGTTCGCGCATGCCCACGATGCCGTGCCCGTTGGTGGCGTGCGCCGACGGTCCCGGATCCGTACCGGTCTGGGTGCCGAATTTCCCCTCGGTTGTCCCGGCCTGGGCCCGACTCTCCTGGCGTTGGGCCGGGTCGGCGGCGGCGTTGTTGTCGATGACGATCCGCAACACCTCCGGCCGGTAGGTCAGGCGCAGCGCGACCGTGGTCGGACCGGCGTGTTTGCAGACGTTGGTCAGCGATTCCTGGATGACCCGGTAGGCGGTCAGGTCGGCGCCGACCGCGATCGGCCGGACCGGGCCGTCGGCGTGTTCGGTGATGGTCAGGCCGGAACGGCGGAAGGAGGTAAGTAGCTCCTGGACCCCGGCCAGCCCGGTGATCGGTTCGGTGGGGGCGGCCTGCTCGCCGGGTTGGCGCAGGAGGCCGATCGTGTCGCTCAGCTCACCCAGCGCCTGCTTGCTCGCCGCGCTGATGTGCGCCAGCGCCTCCCGGGCCTGTGCGGGCGGGTCGTCGAGCACATGGCTGGCGACCCCCGCCTGTACGTGGATCAGCGCCAGGTGGTGGCCGACCACGTCATGCAGGTCACGCGCGATCCGCAGCCGTTCGTCGGTGACGCGGCGCGCCGCTTCGGCCTCCCGGTCGGCTTCCGCGTGCCGCGCGCGCGCCTCCACCTCGGCGAGGTAGGCACGCCGACTGCGGGAGGCGTCACCACCGGCGACGGCGAGCCCGCCCAGCGCGGCAAGGGCAAGATTGTCCGCGCCCAGCGGCGAGGACGGCTTGAGGAGCATGTGGATGCCGGCCAGCGCCAGCACGGCAAGCACGCCGATGACCAACGAGTGACGGCGGCTGGACGCCTCGGCGACCCCGTACAGCGCGATCAGCGGCGCGGCGAGCACCATCTCGCCGTGGTGGCCCTGGTAGCGCACCAGGTAGGCCTCGGCCGCGACCGCGCTGACCAGCAGGACCAGGAACGGAAGCCGGCGCCGGGCCACCAACACACCGCAGGCCAGCGCCGCGATCGCCACCGCGGTCGGGTCCAGCCGGCCACCGGACGGGCCGGCCGCGGTGGTCACCAGCGTCACCGCGAACATCACCACCGCGACCGCGACATCCGCGTGCGGATGCTGGGCGCGCGCGGCGCGCAGCCGACCCAACAGCGTCACGCCACCACCGTAGGCGCCGAGCGCGGCGGCCCGCGTCGCGTCGGCGCGGTACCGGCGGTACCGCACCCGCGGTAGGCAGAAGATGCCGCGGCCGGACGACGACCCCGATAGGCCCCGACCGCGATCATGGGGCGATCCACGGCGGACGGTCTCCCGGCCGCACCGAAACGATCAGGAACAGGACGTACGGCATGGCAACGACTACCGATGTTTCGGTCCGCGGCTTGGACAAACGCTTCGGCACGGTACGGGCCGTGCAGGAGTTGACCTTCGACGTGCCACCGGGGCAGGTGACCGGATTCCTCGGCCCCAACGGCGCCGGCAAGACCACCACCCTGCGCATGATGCTGGGACTGGTCCGGCCCAGCGCCGGCGAGGCGCTCATCGGCGGGCACCGCTACGCACAGATCGCGCATCCGCGACGCACGGTCGGAGCCGTGCTGGAGGCGACCGGTTTCCACCCCGGCCGCCGTGGCCGCGACCACCTGCGCATCGCCGCCCAGGGCATCGGCCTACCCACCAGCCGCATCGACGACGTGCTCGACCAGGTCGGCCTGACCGACCAGGCACACCGACGCGTTGGCGGCTACTCCCTGGGCATGCGCCAACGCCTCGCCCTCGCCGCGGCGCTGCTCGGTGACCCGCGGGTGCTCGTCCTCGACGAACCCGGCAACGGGCTCGATCCCGCCGGCATGGCCTGGCTGCGTGAACTGCTGCGCGACCTCGCCCGCCGGGGCCGCACCGTGATCGTCTCCAGCCACCTGCTCGCCGAAGTCGCCCAGACCGTCGACCACGTCGTCATCATCCACCAGGGCCGGCTGCGCTACGCCGGCCCGCTGGACCGGCTGGCAGCGGCCGGCACATCCCTGGAGGCGGCGTTCCTGCGCCTGACCGACACCCCGGCTACCCGCCGGGACAGCGCCACCATCCCCGCCGACCCCCGCTGAAGGCCAACGCCGGAGGAAGTCAACCCAACCATGACCAGCTTGATCAACAACGAGTGGCTCAAACTACGCACGACCCGCAGCCCGTGGCTGCTGCTCGCCGCGGCGCAGGTAGTCATCATCGCCGGCGCCACCGGCTTGGCCGCCAGGAACGACACCCACGACCCGGCTACCGCGACCGGCGCCGTCGCCCACCTCGGCCTGACGTCCCTGTTCGCGCTCGTGCTCGGCATCATGGCCGTCGCGGCCGAATACCGGCACAAGACCATCACCGACACCTACCTGATCACCCCGCGCCGCGGCCCGGTCATCGCCGCCAAAGCCGGCGTCTACACCCTCCTCGGGCTCGGATTCGGACTTGCCGGCGCGCTCACCGCCCTGGCCACGACCGGGCTCTGGCTGGCCGGCAGAGGCGGCTCCCTGAACTGGTCCGACACCGAACTGTGGCGCACCCTCGCCGGCGGCATCGCCTGGAACGCGGCCTTCGCCGCCATCGGCGTCGGCGTCGGCGCACTCATCCGCAACATGGCCGCCGCCATCGCCGCCGCACTGGCCTGGCTCGCCCTCGTCGAAGGCATCCTCGGCCAACTACTCGGCAGCGGCCTCAGCCGATGGCTGCCATTCTCCGCCGGCACCGCCATCGGCCGCATCCCCAACGGAACCAACAACGGGCTACCCCAGTGGGCCGCCGCCCTGGTCCTACTCGGCTACGCCGCCGCCTTTACCACCGCGGCCCTGACCACAAGCGTCAAACGCGACATCACATAACAGGCCGTGGGCTCCTACCACGCGGTCTTCGTCACCAACGGGGGGCCTTGGACGGCTGGATGTTCTGGTTCAGGCAGAACAGGTTGTCCGGGTCGTAGCGGTCCTTGACGTTGACCAGCCGCTCGTACGTCGCGGCCGGGTAGGACGCCCGGACCCGGTCCTCGGCGGCCTCGCCGGTGAAGTTGACGTACGCCGCGGCGCCCGAACCCAGCGCGTCGGTGGCACCTCGCGCCCAGCCCCGTGCGGTGTCGAAACCCTCCGCCGCCGGTGTGCGACCAACGATATTGACGATGAAGTCCTGGTCGCGGGTGGCGAATGCGGTCGCGTTCGAGGGCACCCGGCCCATCGCGCCGCCGAGGTGGTGCACGTGCAGCTCAGCGAGCGGGTTGGGGACCTGCTGGTGGGAGTCCGTCAGCGCCTGCACCACACGGTCATCGAGGGCGGGCACGAACGCCGAATGGAAGTAGTTGTGCAGGCCCCGAGGGTAGAGCGGATCGATGAGGGACTGCATGGCCCGGTAGGGCATCGGCCCGAACAGGTCCACCACCGGCTCGGCAAGCCGGCGGAACGGACGGGTGGCGGCGTCCCCGTCATCCGGCGCGCCGGACCACATGCCGAGGACCGCGACGATCGGCGTGCCGTGCACCGCCTCGGGTAGGAACGGCGCAGGCGGGGCGGTGGTGAGGTTGACCACCGTGGTCAACTCGTCGGCGGCCTCCGCGCAGGCCTCGCGGTAGCCGCGGAGCAGGTCCTCGACCGCCTCCGCGGGGTAGAAGACCGCGCCGGAGAACACCGTGGGGCCCACGGCGTGCAGGGTGTACTCGAACGCGGTGACCACCCCGAAGTTGCCGCCGCCGCCGCGGAGCGCCCAGAACAGGTCAGGATGCTCCTCCGCACTGGCGTGCACCAGTTGTCCGTCCGCCGTGACGAGGTCGGCGCCGACCAGGTTGTCGCAGGTCAGGCCGCAGCGCCGGACCAGCCAGCCGAGGCCACCGCCGAGGGTGAACCCGGCGATCCCCGTCGTCGACACCAGCCCCCCGGTCAGGGCGAGCCCGAAGGCTTGTGTTTCGTGGTCGAGGTCGCTCCACAGGCAGCCCGCCTGCGCGACGGCGCGGCGGGCAGCCGGATCGACTCGGATGCCCTTCATGGGCGAGAGGTCCAGAACGACCCCTCCATCGGTGGTGGAGAAGCCCGGGATGCTGTGGCCGCCACCGCGTACCGCGAGGGGAAGTCCCTCGCTGCGGGCGAACTCCACCCCGCGCACCACATCGGACACGCCGGCGCAGCGGATGATGACCGCCGGGCGGGCGTCGTGCGCGGCGTTCCAGATCGACCGGGCCTGGTCGTACTGCTCGCTTGCCGGCGTCACCAGCTCCCCGTGCAGGGCCTCGGCCAGCTCGCCCAGTGTGGCCTCGCCGACCGCCTCCGCGCGCGTTCCTGTCCGAGCCATGGCGGTTCTCCTCCCCGTCCAGCCGCTTCGTTGGTCCGGACGGTAGGGGCGAGGGCTGAGCAGGGCCTTAGCGCGCCTTAGCGGCCTCGGCGAGCACGCGGCGGCGCGCGCCTCGCCCCGCCGGCGGCGCATCGCGCCGAACAGCCGGCGTGCCTGTTCGGCGAGGCCGGCGACGCGCACGGCGCAGGCAGTCGGCGCCCTCGACGTAGTGCCCACGCGCCACCCAGAACCGGCAGAGACCGACCGCCGGCGCTAACGCCTCGTTCGGGGCGGTCTGCAGCGAGTGCGCCAACGCTGCGCGCAGGTTGTCGTGCTCGACGTCAAGCAGCTGGGTTCGCTCCACGGCCACGCCCGAGGACCGGTCCAGGTCGTGGTCGTGCGCCAGCTCCCGGAAGAACCTGGCGTGCGCGTCTCGCAGCCTGCGGGTCTCCCCAGCCCTGTCGAGCCGCTCGGTGGCCAGCTGCCGGACCGTCTCCAGCAGCCGGTACCGCGACCGACCACCATCGCGGGCCACCTGGACCAGGGACTTGTCGACGAGCCGACCGAGCACGTCGAGGACCTCGTCCCGAGGCACCGGATCGCCGGCGCAAACCCGTTCCCCGGCCACCAGCGTGCAGCCGCCCTCGAAAACCGCGAGCCGGCGCAGCAGACACTGCTCCTCCACCGTGAGCAGGTCGTGGCTCCACTCCAGGGCGGCGCGCAGGGTCCCGTGCCGGGTCGCCGTGCCGTGGCGGCCGAGGACGGACAACGCGTCGCCGAGCCGCTCGGCGATCTCCGCTGGCTCCAGGTGCGCCGTTCGCGCTGCGGCGAGCTCGATCGCCAGCGGCATCCCGTCGAGCCGTCGGCAGATCTCCACCACGGCGCCCGTGTTGGTCCGGTCCAGAGCGAGGTCCGGTCTGTAGTCGCGCGCGCGGTCGAGGAACAACCGTACCGACGCCAGGCCGGCCACCGTCTGCGGGTCGAACTCGGCCCCCGGCTCGGGCAGCGCCAGCGAGGGGACCCGACACACGACCTCGCCCTCGACATGCAGCGGTTCCCGGCTTGTCGCCAGCACCGACACGCCCGGGCACTGCGCGCGCAGGGCGGTGGCGACCCGGGCGCACTCCGGAAGCAGGTGCTCGCAGTTGTCCAGGATCACCAGAAGCCGGCGGCGGGCGAGCTGGAGCGTCAGGGCACGCAGCGGGTCCCGCCCCGCGGCCGGGGGAATCCCGATCGCGACGGCCACGGTGTCGGTGACCAGGCGCCGGTCACGGACCGGAACCAGGTCGACGTGCCAGGCGCCGTCCGGCACCGTCGCTGCCTCGACCCGGGCGGCCTCCTGCGCGAGCCGGGTCTTGCCGGCGCCACCGGGGCCGGTCAGTGTGAGCAACCGGGTGCGTTGCAGGAGCCGGTGCACCTGGGCGAGCTCCCGTTCCCGTCCGACGAAGCTGGTGACCGCGGGCGGCAGGTTGTGTCGCCTCGCCGCCGGAGACTCGCGAGGTGTCGTCGCCGCGGTGTCCGCGCTGCCTGCCAGGAGATTCCGGTAGAGCCGCCGCGTCTCCGGATCGGGGTCAGTCCCGTACGCCGAACGCAGGTCGTCCCGCGCCCGCTCATACCGTAGTAGCGCCGCCGACCGCCGCCCCTCCTCGGCCAGCACCAGCAGCAGAGACCGCAGCGCCGGCTCGTGCAGCGGGTCCCGCGCCAACGCGCCTTCCAGAGCCGCCTCCGCCTCCGCGAGGCGCCCAGCGGCACGCAACCGGTCGCCCAGGTGAACGAGGACGTCCCGGCGCAGGGCATGGAGTTCGGCGCGGGGGCTGCGCGCCCACACTTCGTACCGGTCCTCGGGCAGCAGCTCGCCACCGTACTCGGCGTCGGCTGCCCGGAGCCCGTTCAGGTCGCCGCTGTCCAGCGCCGCCTTCGCCAGCGCACGGAAGCGCGCCGCGTCCACCTCGACGAGCCCGTCTGGCCGGAGGACGACGACGCGGTCCCGCAACTCCAGCAGACCGTCGGCTCCCTGCCCCATGAGCGCCCGCCGGGCCACATGGAGGGCCTGATGCAGGTTGTTCGCGGCGGCCGGCGGCGGAAGGTCCGGCCAGAGCAGATCAAGCAGATACTCCCGATGCAGCCGCTGGTCAGGTTCCAGAGCGAGCAGCTTGACCACGGTCCGCGCCTTGCGCAGCCGCCACCGAGCGGCGTCGACGCCCTGACCGTCGACCTCGACGCCGAACCCCCCGAGCAGCTGCACACGCATGTAGTGGCCTCGCGGCGATTGTAACGCAGCGTCGCTATGGTCACGCGCCTACCGCAGGCCAGCACGCGTGGCGGGCCCAACGCGCTCACTGTCTGCGACCGCGCCACGACCACCGGATCCTGACGGCGGCTCGCGATCCCTTGCGTAGCGGCGCGGGTCGGCCAGGCGTTCGACGTCACGGCCATCGCGGTCCGTGTCACGTCCGGCGACACTGTCTCGTCATGGGGGCGAAGGGTGAGAAGGACCCACCGGGCCGGACTGAGGCGAGCGCGATCGTCGATCCCGGACATGCTCCTGACGGGAGGGCCAGAAGGTGGATGACGTGCTGGTCACCGGCGGTACCGGCCACCTCGGCCAGGACGTCGTCCGGCTACTGAAGGCGCGGGGTGACCGGGTCCGGATCCTGGCACGGATTCCCGGCCAGGATCCCGATGTCGACTGGATCCAGGGAGACCTCAGCACCGGCGCGGGCGTCTCCGAGGCCGTGGCCGGGGCACCGACGGTGGTCCATGCGGCCACTCTTTCCCCGGCCGCCCGGCGGGGCCACCTGCCAATGCCGCGGACTTAAGCGATTTGGGGTGTCGAGGGGTTGGAGTGTCGCGGTTGGGTGTGGTTGGTGTGTCGTTGCTTGGGATGTGAGGAGGCTCCTGGTAGGGGATGGGGTGTCTAGATCCGTCCTCGTTCCAGGAGCCTCGTGTGTTGTTCTACCCCGGTTTGGCTGTTTCCGCTATTGCCGCAGGTCAGGCCGGTGGCGGGGAAGACGGTGGCGGGGAGGGCGGTGGGGTGGGTGTGCCGGCGGGGATGGTGGCTGTGGGCGCGCCAGTGCGGTTCCCGGGGCGGGGTGTGCCGGACGGTACGGGCTTGGACAGCGCGTTGACCCTTGCGGGTGGGGGCGGGTTGGCCAGCGGCGAGGTGGCGCTGTTTTGTCAGCCGGTGGCGGCGGCGCCGGTGTTGGTGCGCCGAGATGGGCGGGTGCAGGCGCGGGGGCATCTGGCCGAGCATGCGCGGCTGGGGCTACTGGAGGAGCACCTGCCTGAGGGGGCGATCGAGGAGTTGGTCGCCCGGCGCGGGGTGGGCGAACAGCGGTTGCGGGCGATCTCGGCGGGGATGGCCGCGCGGTGCGTGCTGGCGATGACGCTGATGCCCCTCGGCCTGCGGGAGGTGATGGCGACGGTGGCCGGGCAGTTGGCGTTCGTGCCGTGGGTCAAGCCGTGGCGGGTGCCCGGTGGGGAGGTGCTGTGCCGGTGGCGCAGGCGTCTGGGTGAGGGGTTGTTCACCGACTTGTTCTGGGTGGCGGCAGAGCGGGGCGCGGCCGAGCCGGAGCACACCGGCCCGCATACGCAGGCGCGCGGGTGGCTGGACGGGCTGCTGGTGTGCTCGGTGGACGGCACGCAGATCCGCTGTCCGGACACCCAGGCCAACCGGGAGGCGTTCGGCTCCTCGGGCACCGCTGATGACTCCGCCCCCTACCCGCAGGCCCGCGCGGTGCTGGTCTCCGCCTCGGCGAGTCGGGCTGTGCTCGCGGCCGCGGTGGACGGCTCTGGTGTCGGTGAGCAGAGGCTGATCACGCGGATCGCAGATGAGCACCCCGAGGTGTTCGCCCCGGGCCGGGTTTTCCTGTTCGACCGGAACTTCCTCGGCGGGGAACTGATCGCCAAGATCCTCGCTGCCGGCGCGCACGTGCTGATGCGGGTCAAGTCCGACATCACGCTACCCAACCTGGGATGGCGCCGCGACGGCTCCTACGACTCGCACCTGCACGGGCCCCAAGGGCCCATCCCGGTCCGCGTCGCCGAGTACGACGTCGCCGCCCCTGACGACGCCGAGGCGCCCGAGGAGCTGTACTGCCTGGTCACCGACCTGCGCGACGACGAGAAATACCCGGCGCAGGCCCTAGCCGCCGCCTACCCGCAACGCTGGATCGGCTCAGAGACCACCATCAAGGAGAACAAGACCACCATCACCGACGCCGGCCCGTCCCGCGGGCCGATCTTCCGATCGACCACCCCGGACATGGTCCGCCAGGAGTTCTGGGCCTGGCTGACCGCGACCAACCTCCTACGCGCCGAAGCCCGCCGCGCCGCACGCCACGCCACCGGCCCGGCCCGCCCACGCCCCGCCCGCCCAACCCGCCACGTCCCAGCCCGCCAAGTCTCCTTCACCGCCACCGCCCGCGAGACCATCCGCTCCCTGACCCTGTCCACCCACACCGCCACAACCACGACCGCCGCCCGATCGCTGGCCGCCACCCGCACCGCCACAGCCCTGCTGCCCCAACTCATCCAGCTCGACCGGAACCGCCACCGCCCCCGCGTGACCAAATGCCGCCAGCAGTTCCCCTCCGCCAAACGCCACACCCCAACCCACCGATGGGCCGGCCAGATCATCATCCGCGCGCCCCACCCACTACCCGACACCGGTTGACCCGCTCCCGGCCCAGCAACCACCACAGAAAGGACCCGCAGCACCTCCGGACCATGGAACCGGCGCCCCACCCGAAGCGACATCCGGGCCAACAACATGCCCACACCCACCCAACACCAAGATCAAACCACCACAGCCCACAATAATGATCACAACAGGGACAGAAGATCACCAACACCTAAAGTCAGCGGCGTTGACTCCACCACCACCTCAGCGGGTAGCTCCACGTCCCCAGCAGACCATATCGCGTACGTGGAAATAGCGGCGGCCGTAACGTCGACAGAGGTCGGAAACTTGTCAATAGCCCTAAGCAGGTCTCGGGCAAACTCGGGATCTGTCCGAAATCGTCCGCCGAGGACAATCCAGGCCACTGCATGGTCCTTGTTGGAGGGTTCCAGCGCTGGCGCGACTCGTAAAGAATCCCACGCCGCTTCCCACCTCCTCTGATTGAAGAGGGCGCCTGTCAGCATCCATCGGCGGGATTGGTTCGGGCCTAGTTCCGCTATAAGAGTCCGGACTCT
>Ga0137375_10008283_pt1 | contig 12358 bp, 15 predicted proteins | sample SagtaG_24_FD_104936 | JGI IMG/M metagenome (GOLD analysis project Ga0137375, IMG submission 104936) | Vadose zone soil microbial communities from Sagehorn Ranch, Mendocino, California, USA - Sage1_R_113_16 metaG | ecosystem: Environmental > Terrestrial > Soil > Vadose zone | place: USA... | reverse complement strand
TCGAGCTGACGCCATGGCTGCAGCCAATGGCATCGTACGGAGAGGGGTTTCGTTCACTCGACCCCCGAGCCTTGCGTGAGGGGGGCTCGCATCCTTACTCGAAGGTGAGGTCCGTCGAAGTCGGCGTTCGCAGTAAGCTCGACGACGATCGCTACCAGCTGAGCCTTGCGTTGTTCCAAACCTGGCTGAGCAACGAGCTCGTATTCGATTCCGAGACGGGTGGTCTCGAGACCCAAGGGGCCAGCACGCGGCGGGGGATCGTCGCCGGTGCCATCGCCAAGCCCGCGGAGTGGCTGCTCGGCGCCTTCTCGCTTTCGCTGAACCGCGCCGAATATCGGACGCCAACGCCGGAGGGGCAGCACCTGGTTCCCGGCGTCCCCGCGGTCCTCTTGCGTGGGGACGCGACGGTCCGTCGCGAGCTCGCCCGCATCGCCGGAGCGGCGCTGCGAGGTCACATCGGGCTCGGCTTCACCTACCTCGCCGGACGACATTTGACCGACCCGATCGTGAGCACGGCGGCGTCCATTCTCAATGCAAGAACAGGCGCGCGCTATCGCTGGGCCGAGCTCGATATCGACGTTTTCAATCTGCTCGACCGTCGCTATCCCGATGATGAAGCGATCTACGTTTCGAATTGGAGTACGTCGGCGGGGCGGCTCCCTTCGGTCGCCACGCACTTCTCGGCGGCGCCGCCGTTGACGGTGCTTGCAACATTGGCGATCCATTTCGGGGGATGAAGAGCACGGCGTCTGACGTTGCCCCACATCGTCTTTCGTGCGGCGGTCTCCTCTAGCCGTATCATCTGAGGCATGGCTTGCTCATCTGCTTGGCGCTGGCTCACCGAGCGCTCGTTGGTCGCGCTGTGCACCCTGGCTGTCGCCACCTGGTTGCCCGCGAGCTGTGGAGACTCGGAGCCCGACGGCCCATCCGCCTCCGAGAGCGCCGGCTGCGAAGCATCGTGCCGGATCCTGTTCGAGTGCACGTTCGGAGCCGCGCAAGCGGTCGCTTCGTGCACCGCCGCCTGCGTTTCCATCTTGGCGTCGCAAACCGCTGCCTGTCGCGAAGCCACGTCGACGCTCGGAACGTGCGCCACCGGAAAGTCGTGCAGCGACTTCAAATCCGGCACGTGTCGCGGCGAACGCGATGCGGCGAACGCGGCATGCAGCGCGGACGGGGGTCTTCCCGACTCGAAGCCGAGCGACGGAAGCACGGCGTGCGCACGGTTCGGCTACATGGCGAGCGGCAACTCGTGCGGCTCGAGCTGTGCACCCGTGTCCTGCAGCTGCGAAGCCGTTCCGCGCTCGGTCAGCTCGTGCACGCAATCGGGCTGCATCGTGGCGGCCGATTGCGGCGCCGTCTGCGCCGCTTCGAACCTCGGCGAGGCGATCGCTTGCCTCGATATTTACACTGTCCGTGCAGGAGAAGGCGGCGTCGACGCATGCTCGGCGAAGCCCTGCGAGGACGTAGGGGCGACCTGTGGCAGCGTCGACGACGGTTGCGGGCACCTCGTCGCGTGTCCGGGCATCTGCACGGCCCCCCAAACATGTGGAGGGGGCGGCGTCCACAATCAGTGCGGTTGCACGCCGCGCACCTGCGCAGCTGCGGCCGCGGAATGCGGCAACCTGGACGACGGCTGCGGCCAGACGCTGCTCTGCGGTCCCGGATGCACCGGCCAGAATTGGTGCGGTGGCGGAGGAGCGCCCAACCACTGCGGCTGCACGTCAGGCGCGGGCACGATCGGACCGTACGGCGCGCGGCTGGGCGCCGATGCGGCGGGCATCGGGACGGAAGTATGGGATCCCGCCGATGCGCTCACTTCTGCTGACGCACCCGACATCCCCGCTTCGACCAGCACCGAGGCGTGGAAGGGGGCGGCCCGGGTCCACCTATCGGAGGCCCAAATCGCGCACTGGCTCACCGGAACCAACTTCGCGCTCAACGTACCGCCCCTCGCGGTCATCAATGGCATCGAAGTCACCGTTCGCCGGCGCTCGTGGACTCTGTCCAGCAGCATCGCCGACAACGCGGTGAGCCTCATCAAAGGGGGCAGCGTCGGTCCCGTCGATCGTGGCAAGCCCGACGCCTGGACGGATTCGTACACCGAGGTCACCTACGGCGGACCGGCGGATCTCTGGGGCGCCACCTGGACCGCGGCCGACCTCAACGATCCTTCGTTCGGCGTGGCGCTTTCGGCCAAGTACATCGTGGCCGCCGGCAACGATTACGCGCTGGTCGATCAAATCAAAGTGAAAGTGTACTTCACCATGACCTGCAGCTGACGCGTCCCTTTCCGACGCGCAGTCAATGCTACGGGGAAAGACTCGCCGAGAAGACGTCGGCGACGTTGTTGGTGTCGTTCGAAAACGTCAGATTCGTCGCGAAAGAGTCGAACGCCAAGAACGAGAAGACAGGGTTGGTCGGAGTGCCGCTGAATCGGAGCGTCGAGTTCACGACGGCCGAGCCGTTCGGCTGCGTTGCGGGGTCGCGCTGGACGCGGAGGGTCTGCCCCGTCGTGCGGCTGCGGACGAACACGTCGGCGGCGCCATTGGTGTCGCCGCTCACGAGGGTCGTCGCGTTGGAGACGAACGCGACGGCGCCTCCGGCGAAGCTGATCGCGCTCTGGAAGCTCCCTTGGTTGGCCTGAACGCCAGCGCTCGAGATGCTCATCCGAAAAGGGGTGCCGATCGTTCCGAGGTCCCTCAGGTAGATGTCCGCCAGCCCGTTGGTGTCGGTGGGGTCCCAATTCGTCGAAAACGAGCGAAACACGACATGTCTTCCGTCGCCGCTGATTTGCGCCGTGTCGCTCTGACCGTTACCGACGGCGCCGCCTTGGCCGGTGGTCGAAAAGCTCGCCGGCTGGGTGGTGCCCATCACGAGATCGCGCACGAATACGTCCGCAACGCCGTTGAAGTCGTTGAAGAGCATGTTGGACGCAAAGCAGGTGAACGCCACGAAGCGGCCGTCGTAGCTGATGCTCGGCTCGATGCATGCCCCGTTCGGCTCGGTGTTCGACTGGGTGACGCTTGCGCGGATCACCTGATTGCTGCTCAGGTTGCGTACGTAGATATCCGTCGCGCCGTTGGTGTCCCCGGCGACGAGGTTCGTCGCATTCGACTGAAATGCGACCCAGTTCCCGTCCCCGCTGATTTGGGGCCGGGTAGCGGGGCCGTTGGCTTGACCGGAGAGGGCGATATCGACGCGGGAGATGGTGCCTCCCGAGCTCAGCAGAATCTTGGCCCCGGGAGCGCTCGCGTCGGGCGCGAGGTTCGTCGCGTTGGAGACGAACGCGACTTTGCCGCTATCACTGACGCTCGGGTTCAAGCTTCCTGCGTTGCCGACGACCCCATTGGCGGCGCTGACCAGGGTGATGAACCCGGTATTTCGGTCCTTGAGATAGATGTCGCTCTCGCCGTTGGTATCGACGGCGGACGCCCAAACGGTGGCATTCGACTGAAAAACGAAGAACTGCTGATTGCCACTGATGTGCGGAGCGATGCTTTCTCCGTTTCCTTGCCGCCCCTGGTTGTCGAAGCTTTCGCGGGTGACGCTATTGAGTGCGAGAGCGGCCGAGCTGGCGGCCACTGTTTCATCCACGGCCGGCTGCACCGCGCAGCCAGCCGCACCCGCCAATTGCACCGCGAGCGCGATTTTGCTCCATCCGAACGAACGCGAGCCACGAATCATCGAGGGTAGTGAGTACATGACGAATCTCCTTTTGCAGGCCTGCCTGCAAATGCCGGAACGATCGAACTGGGGCCCGAATGCCGCGCGCCGAATGCGAACGAGAAGGGCGGCCGATCGGATCTGCCTCCTCGAAACGAGCGGGCCAAGTCGAAATGACGAACGCTTGTTGGCAACCTCGCTCTCGCCAAGCGCCGGACGCGCGTCGTGCGTCCATGACGTCTCGTTCGAGACTTCGGTGTTGGGTGACGGGTGACGCGGTCTTTCGGCGCGCCCGTGTGCCGGCGGAGACATGCGCGTGTGAGCGAACACGTTTCGCTTCTCCAAACGACGTGATCTCACGGACTTACGTTTGGTACACGCGATGCTGAGAGGGGGACATGCGCACTTCGATTGCGGTTTCCCTCACGGTTCTTCTGCTCGGCGCTTGCGGCGCGCCTTCTGAGAGCGCGCGGCCGCGCGACGTCGGCACGCTGGGCGAACGAAATTCCGCGGTGCCAACGGTCGCGCCAACGGTCGCGCCTATCGATCTCGGCGACATCGACGACGACGCCGAAGAGATCGACCCGGCCGTCGCAAGTGGTTTTCTCGTTTGGACGCGCGACGCGGACGGTCGAACGCTGACCTCGCGGCTCGATCGCACGGGCCGCGAAGTCCAAAGGCTCGACGGCATCTTCATCGCCACGACGCAAGGCTCGTGGCGATGGGGCGAGCAGGTCCGCTCCGTCACGACCTATCGTTGCGAACGGTACGACGACGAGGGCGCGATGGTCCAGGCAATCGATGCCCAGCCGGGCGCCGCTACGCGCGCCGCTCTCGTCCTGGAGAAAACCTCCACCGAGCAGGTGATCGTCGAGCCTCCGGCGGACGGCGACGGCGCGTATGACTTTCAGCAGAGCGTCGAGCTCGTGGGGTCGGTGGGTCGATACCTGTTCGTCCGCAGGTCGACGTACGTCGACGCCTGCGGCGCCCACGGCATCACCTCGATGTGGTCCATGATTTGGGACGCGGCCCGCGGCTCCGAAGTCGTCCTCCCGGATGACATGCCATTCGTCGCCGGTGCGCGGGCCGATGCGCTCCGCGCGCTCACGCAGGACGAAGACGGCTTTCCGGCCAGCGAAGGGACCATGGCGCTGAGCGAGATCGTTCCGCGGTTCGACACCGATGGCGCGCTTCGGCCCGTGCTTCAGTTCACGGCTCCCACCTGCTACGCGTGCACGCGCGGCGGCGGTGGATCGTACACCAAGTCGGCGTTCCTGCCGGCCAGCGCGCTGCCCGAGCTGCTCGCTCCCTACGAGCGGGCACCTCACGCGGTGCGCACGTTCCTCGCGGCCCACCGCGGTATCGAGCTCGGAGGGTGGAGCGCGCTTCCCTAGTTTGGAGTAGGCTCAAGCGTTCTGAAAAACCGGCAGCTCCTTGTGCTCGCGGTGTGCGCCGTGGCCTTATTACGCTGCGGTGGGGCCACCCGCTCGAACGGAAGCGGCGGGGCGGCGGGCGCCGCGGGCAACACGACCAGTACGGGTTCGGGAGGCAGTGGTGCTGGAGGCGGAGGCGCCGCCGGCACCGACGCCGGCGTTCTTGCCGATATCTGCAAGCTGCCCGAGGTCGTGGGACCATGCGACGCCGCTTTCCCGGCGTGGTGGCACGACCCTTCGACGGGTGTCTGCGAGCCTTTCGTGTACGGAGGGTGTCAAGGCAACGCGAACAACTTCCCCACGCTGGAAGCCTGCCAAAGTGCCTGCCGAGGTGGCCAACCCGACATGGATGCCTGCGGCGGGCCGGGCGAGTGTGTGTTCGCCAGCGGTGCCGGTTGTTGTGGTGGGTGTGAACCGGTTGACGCTCGTTCGTTCGTAGCGATCAATCGCGCGAGCGTTCAGACCTACTCCGACATCAAACGTTGCAATGTCAGCTGCGGGGCCTGTCCGCCAGTCACCGAACCCGAGCGCACGAGCCAATACTTCATTGCCGTCTGCCAGGCGGGGCAATGTACGGTCAGCGACGTGCGTCAGACCGACCTCACGATCTGCTCGAACAAAGAAGATTGCGTCCTTCGCGACGGGGCCCAGTGTTGCGAAGGGTGCGACGGCCAAGGGATCGTCTCTTTGAATCGCAGCGCGGATTTGAGCGCGCTCGTGTGCAGCGTTTCACCTTCGGGCTGTCCTCCCTGCGTGCCGGTCATCCCCGCCGGCTACACGCCGATGTGCATCGACGGCCGGTGTACCGTGGGATTCCTACGATGAACTAGTGCCGTGTTTCGCTTGAGATGATGGGGTAGAGCTAGACGTGGTCGTTGACGTTGACGTTGACGTTGACGTGGTCCTTGACGGCGACGGCGACGAATGGCGCAACCGGGAGGTACATTCGGCCGACGGGTAGGTGATGCTGAGCTTCCAGAAGCTGGACGTGTATCGGTGCGCAATCGAGTTTCTCGCCCTTTCGACGGGGCTTGCGCAGAAATTGCCCAAGGGTCATGCCGGGTTAGCAGAGCAACTGCGCCGCGCGGCCCTATCGATTCCGCTGAACATCGGGGAAGCGGCCGGCCGGACATCGGAGGCCGACGGCGCTCGACACTACGCCATCGCAAGAGGCTCGGCCATGGAGTGCGCTGCGATCGTCGACGCGCTGTCCGTCCTTGCGGACCTTGAGGATGCCAAGCGCGAGCAAGCCAGCGACCTGCTGGGGCGCATCGTCGCCATGCTGACCAAACTGTGCCGATAGCTGCCGGCGCCGTCGCCGTCGCCGTCGCCGTCGCCGTCGCCGTCAAGGACCACGTCAACGTCAACGATGGGCCGAAAAGGTCATCAGGTCGATGTAAACGGAGCACTAGCACTACTTCGCCAGTCTTTGGCAGCAGCAGATCGCGATCGGCAATTGCCGCCTATTGCCCAGGTAACATCCCGGCGAGGCCGGCGAGATTTCGCCGCTGGTCGGAAGTGCCGCAAGGCGGTGCCATTCCGCCTTTCCAAGCAAAGTTGCGCCGGTGAGCTTGAGTGGCTAGTCAAAGTCCATTCCGTCGTAGGCGACTTCCCATCCGGCGCTTTCCACCGCGCGTCGTTCGGGAGAGTCGTCGCGCAAGATGGGATTGGTGTTGTTCAGATGGGTGTAGATCCGGCGCCGCGCTCCGAGCTTCGCGGTCCACTCCAAGCTCCCACCGGGATCGCCGATCGGCAGATGCGCCATGTCCTCCGCGCGGCTTTTCGAGAGACCTCCGCGCGAAAGCTCGTCCGAACTCCAGAAAGTGCCGTCCAGCAAAAGGAGATCGAGCGCACCCGCGAATGGCGCCACGTCCGCGAGCTCGGCGGCCGCAGTGACGTAAGCGGCCGTCTTTCCGCCTGCATCGCGAATCCACAGGCCGACATTGTCTTCGGCACACTGCTCTACGATGCCTTCGAGGTGCACGGGAACCTTGCCTTTGATCGGCCGAGCGGTCACCCAGAGCCCCGTGGGTCCGCCGTGCGGGTCGGCCAACGGCACCTCGCGATGGACCACCAGCTGGCGCCAGGTGAGTTGCCCCTCGAAGCGTTGGAGCGTCCGCATGAGCACGTTGTGTTCGAGTAGCCCTCGACGCACCGCGTCGGTTGCGTAGACGACGAGCGGGTACGACTCGCGAAGCGTGAAGAGCCCGAGCACGTGGTCGAGGTCCCCATTGGTGAGAACGATCGCCGCCACCGGCGAGTGACGGGGCGCTTGAGGGTGGAGCTCGGCAAATGCCTCGATTTGCTGACGAATATCGGGTGAGGCGTTGCAAAGGACCCACCTCCCCGGTGCGCCGCTGACCGCCACCGAGTCCTGCGTCCGCGCTCGGATATTCGCTGCCCCGCTTCGCACCGCCCGACAGTTGTCGCATCCGCAATTCCACTGCGGGACCCCCCCTCCCGCCCCGGAACCCAAGATCCGCACGCGCATCGAAGCCCCTTTCGCACCGGATGGTACCTTCTTGGCGGAGCCGTGGGGGCCGTAAACCAGGGGTGGCTTGACCGGCCGGCGGGGCGCTCGTAGTGTAAGGTGGTCTTTTTTGCGGAGGCGATGATGACTTGGAGCAAGCCGGAGATGGTCGAAGTCAATATGAGCGCTGAAATCGGGGCGTATCAGGACGATTCCGGAGAGCGCGACGAATCTCCGATCGTGACGGCGGAAGATGTAGCCGCCACTCCTCGCGAAATGGCTTGAGCACCCGCTTTTAAAGGCGGAGGAGAGCCCCGCGAGCCACTTAGCCGTTCGGCCCTGGAGCTCCACCATGCAATCGCCCCCCGAGGCGCTGCTCGCGCCGGCAGAGTTCGTCGACAAGCTGCGGCGCGAAGGAGCGAGCCGCTACCACGACGAGCACCCATTCCACTTGCGCATGCACGAGGGGGCTCTCGACGCCCCCGCGCTGCGGTGCTGGGTTCTCAACCGTTATTATTACCAGACGCGCATTCCCATCAAGGACGCGCTCATCGTCGCCAAGTCGGAAGACCCCGCTTTTCGCCGCGCTTGGATCCGGCGCATTCACGACCACGACGGGGACGGCGGCGAGAACATCGGGGGACTCGCCCAGTGGCTGCGGCTGGCCAAGGCAGTGGGGCTCGACGCTGATGGGGTGGCGAGCTGCCGCGACGTGCTTCCCGGTGTTCGTTTCGCATGCGATGCCTACGTGACGTTGGTCGACAAGAGTCCCCTCGTCGTGGCGGTTGCTTCGTCACTGACCGAGTTCTTCGCCCCCGACTTGATGTCCAGACGAATCGCCGCCTGGGAGCGTCACTACGGCTGGGTCGACGCCGATGCTCTCGGCTACTTCCGGGGGCGCGTGCAGCGTGCCCGGCGCGACTCCGAAGAGGCCATCGCGTTCGTCGTGCGCGAAGCACGGACGCGCCATTTGCAGGAGGCGTGCGTGCGCGCTTTGATCGGCAAGACCGAGATATTGTGGCACCTGCTCGACTGCGTCCAGGCCCACGTCGATGCAGGGCGAGCTCGATGATCGACGTCGCGAGCGTCGTCCGTCTCGCCCCCAAGGCTCGCCTGCGGTTCGATCAGCATTCGCGGCGGCACATGCTTCTCTACCCGGAGCGCGGTCTCGTGCTCAGCGCCAGCGCCGCCGACATCGTGACACTCTGCACCGAAGCACGACCGGTGAGCGCCATCGTGGAGCACCTGGTCGCCAAATACGGCGAATCGAGCCGGGCGGCTATCGTCGCCGACGTTCTCGATTTGCTCCGCAGCCTGGCCGACCGCGGGCTCGTGCGCGAGGTCGCTCCATGAGCGGCGAACGGCCCTACACGCTGGTCGCCGAGCTCACCTACCGCTGCCCGCTTTCGTGCGTGTATTGCTCGAATCCGATCGATCTCGAACGCCATCGCGACGAGCTCGACACCGAAAGCTGGGTGCGCATCATCGGCGAAGCGGAAACGCTGGGGATCGTGCAGCTCAACCTGACCGGCGGCGAGCCCCTCGCGCGGTCGGATCTCGAGACGATCACCCGAGCCGCGCGGCGTCACCAGATGTACACGAACCTCATCACGAGCGGAGTCCCGTTGACTCGTGAGCGCCTCGAGGTTCTGAAAGAATCGGGGATCGACGCCGTCCAGCTTTCTCTCCAGGACACGACGCCCGCTCTTGCTCAACGCATTGCCGGGATCGATCGCTTCGGAGCGAAACTCGACGTGGCGCGATGGATCGCCGAGCTCGAGCTCCCCCTCACGGTCAACGTCGTTCTGCACCGCGAAAATCTGGATCGCGTCGGTGAATTCATCGCCTGGTCCGAGCGGCTGGGCGCCGAGCGTGTCGAGCTCGCCAACACCCAATACCTGGGCTGGGCGCTCGCCAACCGCGATCGCCTGCTGCCGGCGCGCGCGCAGCTCGACCGAGCGAGGAAGATCGCCGACGAAGCCCGAGAACGGCTGCGCGGCAAAATGGAGGTTCTCTTCGTGCTACCCGATTACTATTCGGACCGGCCGAAGGCGTGCATGGACGGGTGGGCGCGGCGATTCGTGGTCGTTTCGCCGGACGGTCTGGCGCTCCCCTGTCACGCCGCGCACACCATTCCCGGGCTCGAGTTCCCGAGCTTGCGCGAACAGTCCCTGCACCGGGCCTGGCACGAGGCGGACGCGTTTCGGCGGTTTCGCGGCGAAGATTGGATGCCCGAGCCGTGCCGTAGCTGCGATAGGAGAAGCATCGATTTCGGCGGTTGTCGCTGCCAGGCCTACCATCTCGCCGGTGACGCCGCCCTCACCGATCCGGCCTGCGTTCTGTCGCCGCATCACGACATCATCGAAAAGGCGCGCGCGACGGTTGCCGAAACTCCAGGGTCCTTCCGCTATCGAACGTTGCGCGTCCTTCGATGAGAAAGAAAAAGAGAATGGACCTGAGCCTGTTCATCTTGCTGGGGCTCACCCTCGTCGCGATCGCCTATGCGCTCGTCAAGGACCCCCATCTCGTCGGTGCGGCTGCCAGTGCGACGGGCCGCTTGGTCGGTGCGGTGTGGGTCGAGCTCGCGCTTGGCTTCGTTCTGGCCGGCCTCGTCGACGTGTTGGTGCCGACTGCCGTCCTCGTCAGATGGCTGGGGGCCGAGCGGGCGACCCGAGGCATTCTGGTCGGGTGGGCAACTGGATTGATATTGCCCGGCGGACCCTACGTTCTTTTCCCGATCATGGCGAACCTGTTCGCCAAGGGCGTGGCCGCGGGACCGCTCATCACCCTCATCACCGCCAAGACGCTGGTGAGCCCGATTCGTATGCTCACCTACGAGGCGCCCCTCATGGGTTGGCCGATCACACTCGCGCGGTTCGTACCGGGGCTACTCGTCCCGCCTCTTCTCGGACTCGTCGGCCAGTGGCTCTTTCAGTGGTTTGCGCGTTCGTCCGTATGATCGCTGGGCTTTCAGACCTCAGGCTTCGGGCTTCAGAATCTGCCTTCGTTCGGTCCTCGGAGACAACGCACTCTTTAGCTGTCTCCCGACCGTCCCGCTCCTGAAGGCGCGCTCTGAAGCCCGAAGTCCGAAGTCCGAAGCCAAGCGATCACCGATGAGAGGTCAAAGGAACGAGTCCGCGGGGAAATCGATGTCGACGACCAAGCTCGAGTTCTCGACGATCGTGAACGGGTCGATGTTCAGCGTCGTCGTGCGCGCTTGGCCGCCGGTGCCCAACAGTCGGGCCGACGCGCCGTACGATCCCCGCGACAATGTGATGCTCGTGCCGAATGCCTCGCACGCTGCCTGGAACTCGCCGATGAATTGACCACCCACGGTTGTCACCACGATGTCCATCGTGGGCGCCTGCGCTTGGATGCAGATGTTGGGGTCAGCCGTTTCGTTCAGCGTCCATCGCACTTCCACGCGTCCGGGGGCCGACTCGATCGGAGGCGGGGGCGGACCGTTGTCCGAACTCGCCTCGAAGAAGCACCCCGAGCTCCCGAGCGCCAGGCAACCGCCGAACAGCCAACCGGCTGCCCGAGTCCAATTTCGATGTTTCCCGATAGTCGCGCGCATGGATGCCTCCGTTAACGGACCTGAATCGCTTCGTCGGATCGATAGACGGGCCGAGCGGCAGGCGGCGCCTGCTGGATGTAACGCCGGTGGCGAACGAGCTCCTGCGGCTCCGTTCGGTAGGTGTACCAGTGCCGTCCCCGGGGGCTGTACCAACGGCCGTTCACGTAATAGACGACGTGTCCGCGGTACTCAGTACGAGGATACGCGTAGACATCGGCCGGAACCGTTTCAACCGCGACCACGTCTTCGTCGGGCCCCGTCGGATAGGTGGCCGTTTCGACCTGTGCGGTGCAGCCGGATGCAAGAGCGGTTGCCAAGCAGCCTGCCGCGAGCGATCCACGCAACCAATGGAGTTTCGAGTCGACGTTTTGCATGACGAAATTACTCGCTGTGAAGGTTTACGCCGCGTCCGATTCAGTTCGTAAACAGCAGCAACGAGTGTGCCCGCTTGGAGGACCGTCATCCCTTCGATCCCCCGCACGATTTCCTGTCGAAGCCGAGCTCGTTCGCTCCGCGGACCATCGAATGATGGGACGGGGGCTTGCTCGCGCCCTATCATTACTGCGTCAGATCTTGGCGATGACAGATCACGATCAGCAATTGCCGCGTTTCGCCCACGCAAATTACGGCGAGGCCGTCGGTAGGGCGCATCAGACCGGAATGGCCGCCAGGCCTTGCCTCTTCGGCTTCGCCGACAGCCAGTTCTGCCTGTCCGGTCAGCATTTGAGTGGGCCTATGGCTACTCCGATGAAACGATCTGGTAGCGACGGTCTGACGCAGTAATGCTAGCCACCGATCGGCGCATCGAGCGCGGACGCATCGGCGGGACCGTCGCTCGCGGGCGCGTCGACGGAAGGCGCGTCCCTCGAAGGCGCATCCGTCGAAGGTGCGTCGACCGAACGTGCGTCCGAAGATGGCACATCGAGCGCGGGCGCATCGATGATCGCCGCGTCGCCACACGGGTTCAGCGGGCACAGCGTCCCTTGCGGCGCGCAGGCGCCGCAGCTCCCCTCACAACAATACTCACTCGGCCTGCACGATATCATTCCGCACGCAACTCCTGCTTCCGGTGCGGATCCGTCGTCCGCCTCACCTCCGCTCCCGCCTGCTCCGCTCGCGCTCCCGCCCGCTCCGCCCTGCGTCGAAGTGCCGCCCGTGGTCGTTGCTCCTCCGGCTCCTGAACCGTTGTCGTCCTTCGAACCGCATGCGCCGAGC
>Ga0137375_10008281_pt1 | contig 12359 bp, 7 predicted proteins | sample SagtaG_24_FD_104936 | JGI IMG/M metagenome (GOLD analysis project Ga0137375, IMG submission 104936) | Vadose zone soil microbial communities from Sagehorn Ranch, Mendocino, California, USA - Sage1_R_113_16 metaG | ecosystem: Environmental > Terrestrial > Soil > Vadose zone | place: USA... | reverse complement strand
GCCGTCACCACCGCCGTCGCCGCCACTGCCCCGGGCAACCAGTCGGTGCGCTCGAACTTCGGATAGACCTTGCCGATCGTCTCCTGGAGCAAAAAGCGGGCGATGCGCGTGCCGGTGTCGATCGTCGTCAGGATGAACAGCGCCTCGAACATGATCGCGAAGTGATACCAGTATTTCATCACGTCGTCGAACGGCAGGCCGAGCTGGTTGAGCGGCTTCGTCAGGATCAGGGACATGCCGACCGCGAGAGTGACGGCGCCGCCGGTGCGGCCGCGCAGCGATTCGCCGCCGACCTGTTTTTCGATCTGCGCCAGGTTCAGGTGCTCCAGACGATCCAGGTGGCTCATTTCCTGGTAGAAGCGATCGAGCCGCGGTTGCCAGCGCTGCTGCACGGCGGCGTCCTGGCTGACGTTGATGTCGTAGTAGACGCGCGGGTCGAGCGCCGCCGCCGCGATCAATGCCACCACGCCGACCAGCCCCTCAATGAGCATGGCTCCGTAGCCGATCGGTCGAATGTGGCTCTCCTTATCGACCATCTTCGGCGTCGTGCCGCTCGACACCAGCGAATGAAAGCCGGAGATGGCGCCGCACATCACGCAGATGAACACGAACGGAAAGATCCCCCCCGCCGGGAAGGTCGGGCCGCCGCCCGAGAACTCCTCGTTGATCGGCGGACAGCGGAGTAGCGGGTTGGCGAGTACCACGCCAAGGACCAACAGGGCGATTGTGCCGATCTTGAGAAAGCTGGAGATGTAGTCGCGCGGGCACAGCAGCAGCCACACCGGCAGGACCGACGCGATGAAGCCATAAATGCACAGCGCCCAAATCGTCTCTTTTTTATCCAGTGAGAAGACTGATTCCAGCGGCGAGCCGGGGATGAGACTGCCGGCAACGGTCGCCGCGAGCACGCCGACGGCACCGATGAGCGACGCTTCCACAACGCGCCCTTTGCGGATGCGATACATCCACAAACTGACGAGGAAGGCAATGGGGATGGTGCAGGCGATGGTGAACGTGCCCCACGAACTGCCGGGAACCGGCTGCATGCTGCCCTGCGGCAGAACGACCCCGGCCAGCGGCGGCAGCTGAGCCCGCCTGTTGAGGTAGCCCGTCCAGGTTCTCTCCGTGACCTCGCCGTCCTCGATGAAGCCGATAAAGTCTCCTGCCGGGACGTGGACGCGGAACGCCTCGGGCCGGGTGACTGTCGCGCCTTCATCGCCGTAACGGAGATCGCATTTCTCCGGAAAGAGAAAAACGTCGTGGGCCGCGGTAGAGGCGGCCGCGTCGCGCTCCAGCTTGCCGCCGGGGGGCAACAGGATGTGCATGCCGGCGCCGAAGCGAACCTCCTCGCCGCCGAGCGCCTTCACGACAACAAACCCGAGGCCGGCCAGGGCGATGATGACGATGAAGATAATGGCGACCGAGACGATGAGAGCCGGCCACTTACCCACTTCCGTCAGCGCGATCTGCGCCAGCGACTTGCCGCCGCGCCGCACCGAGGCGGCCAGTACGAGCATGTCCTGCACGGCGCCGGCGAGGCAAACGCCAATGACCAGCCACAAGAGACCGGGCATGTAGCCATACTGAATCGCCAGCACCGGCCCGATCAGCGGCCCGGCGCCGGAGATGGCGGCGAAGTGATGGCCGAACAGCACCCACTTGTTGGTCGGGTGGTAGTTCTGGCCGTCGTTGAGCGTGTGTGCGGGCGTTGGCCGCGAGTCGTCAAGGGCGGCGACCTTCGCAGCGAGGAAGGCGCTGTAGTAGCGATAGGCGATGGCCAGCACGCAGAGGACGAAGAGCATGATCGGCATGGCGTGCATCACGACATGGCCATCGATCTCTTCGTAGAAGATGTTCGCCCACAGCGGCCCGCCCATGCCTCCGCCCTCCAACGAGAAAAAAGGCCCACGGCCAACCAGCCGCGGGCCTTATCCTGCACCAGACCGCCGCTGCCCCCACCGCTGCCGGCGCGGAGACCCTCAACTGCGCAGGAAGGTGATCACGCCGGCAATCAGGAGGAGGCCCCCGATCGCCACCCCCGCGATGGTCCCAGCCGTGTAGGCAGCGCTTCCCCCACTCGGCCCCCGCAGAAAAACGCCGGCAATGCTCAGCAACCCCAGACCGATCGCGATACCGCCCGCGATGTGCTTCCCTTCTATGCCCGATCTGGGCCGATCCCTGCCAGCACTGCTGCGCCGCAGGCGCTTACCTTTTCTCCAGGGCCGCAAGTCTGGAACATCGTCTTCGTCCTCGACCGGCTCCTCTCGACGACGCCGCGGAACCGCCGGAGGCGGCGCTGGCTTCCGCTTTCGTTCCGGGACTTCATAACTCACTCCGCAAGACGAGCATTCGGCAAGGCCTCCCGCTGCGGAGTCCTCCACACTCGCGATCACGCCACACTGCGGGCAGCGAACACGGAACATGCTACCTCCCACAAGGAGCACGCGAGACGATGGCAACCGCCCCGTGGAGAATGTGGCGCGGCGGAGACATCAGCGGCATCGGGTGCATCACGACATGGCCGTCGATCTCTTCAGAGAACAGGTTCGCCCACAGCGGCCCGCCCGTCGCCGACCCCCCAAAGCGAGAGTACCGAGTACGAAGTACAGAGTACAAAGTAGCGAGGGCTGCAGACAGGACCGCCCTCGCTACTTTGTACTCGGTACTCCGTACTCGGTACTTTGCTTTCTACCCCTCTGCTCAATGGCCTGCGGCCGCGGTCTCCGGCTGCTCATGCTTCGTTTTCGGCGCCGGACCCTCCTTCGGAATCCGCATCGCATAGAACGAGCGCCACACGAAGACGAGCGATACCGCCAGCAGCAGGGCGCCGACGATGCCGGTGTAGTCCATCGCCGTGCTGCCCGGGATGCGGGCCGCCTCCTTGACCGCGACCGCAATCTCGACGGCGAGCAGCCCGAACAGCGTCGAGAACTTGATGATCGGGTTCAGCGCCACCGAGGTCGTGTCCTTGAATGGGTCGCCGACCGTGTCGCCGATCACCGTGGCGGAGTGCAGCGGGGTGTTCTTCTCCTTCAAATCGACCTCGACCAGCTTCTTGGCGTTGTCCCAGGCGCCGCCGGCGTTGGCCATGTAGATCGCCTGGAACAGGCCGAACACCGCGATCGAGATGAGGTAGGCGACGAAGAAGTTCGGGTCGAAGAAGGCGAAGGCGAGCGTGATCGTCATCAGGGCGATGAAGATGTTCCACATACCGCTCTGGGCGTACTCGGTGCAGATGCGCACGACCGTCTTCGAGTCCTCAAGGTCGGCCGCCTTCTTGTCGAGATCCATGTTCTTCTTGATGTACTCGACCGCACGATACGCGCCGGTGGTGACGGCCTGCATTGAGGCGCCGGAGAACCAGAAGACCACCGCTCCGCCCGAGATGAAGCCGAGCAGCACCGGGGCGTCGGTCAGGGCCAGCTGGAGCATGCCGTGGCTCTTGAGCAGCAGGATGATCGAGAAGATCATCGTCGTGGCGCCGACGACGGCCGTGCCGATGAGCACCGGCTTGGCGGTCGCCTTGAAGGTGTTGCCGGCCGAATCGTTCGATTCGAGGTAGTGCTTGCCGCGCTCGAAGTCCGGCACGAAGCCGAAGTCGCGCTCGATCTCCTCCTTGATGCCGGGGATGTGCTCGGTCTGGGCCAGTTCGAAGACCGACTGGGCGTTGTCGGTCACGGGGCCATAACTGTCCACGGCGATGGTGACCGGGCCCATGCACAAAAAGCCGAAGGCGACCAGACCGAAGGCGAAGATGGAGGCGTACGGGCCCATGATGCCGGTCAGGCCCTGGCCTTCCCCCAGCCCCAGCTGGCTGACGAAGAAGGCGGTCGCCATGAGGCCCATGATGAGCATGCCCATCCAGAAGGCGCTGAAGTTCCCCGCCACGATCCCGGAGAGGATGGTCAGCGACGAGCCGCCCTCGCGGGAGGCGGTGACGATCTCATGCACGTGCTTGGAGTGGGAGCTGGTGAAGATCTTGGTGAATTCGGGGATGAGCACGGCGGCGAGGGTGCCGCAGCTGATGATCGTGGCCAGCTGCCACCACAAATCGGGCAACAGCCTTCCGCCCACCGACAGGTCGCTGATGAGCATCCAGCTCATGAAGTACGACGTCGAGATGCACATGATGGACGCGATCCAGATGAGGCGGGTCAGAGGTGCCTCGAAATTGAACTCCCGCAGCCCCCGGTACTGCCGTTCCGAAATCGCCTGGTTGATGAAGTAGGACACGCCGGACATGAAGTCCATCAGGAAGCGCATGGCGAAGATCCAGACGATTAGCTTGGCCTGAATCTCGATGCTGGGGACGGCCAGGGTGATGAAGGCGATCAGGGCGACGCCGGTCACGCCGTAGGTCTCGAAGCCGTCGGCTGTCGGCCCAACGCTGTCGCCGGCATTGTCGCCGGTGCAGTCGGCGATGACGCCCGGGTTGCGCGGGTCGTCCTCCTTCACCTTGAAGACGATCTTCATCAGGTCCGAGCCGATGTCGGCGATCTTGGTGAAAATGCCGCCCGCGATGCGCAAAGCCGAGGCGCCCAGCGATTCGCCGATGGCGAAACCGAGGAAGCAGACGCCGACGATCTGCCGCGGCACGAACAGCAGGATGATGACCATCATCACGAGTTCGAGCGAGATCAGGAACAGACCAATCGACATGCCCGAGCGCAGAGGGATGTTGACGACGTCCCACGGTTCGCCGCGGAGGGAGGCGAAGGCCGTGCGGGCGTTGGCGTAGGTGTTGATGCGGATGCCATACCAGGCCACCGCGTACGAGCCGCCCATGCCGACGACCGCGAAGAGCAGTACGAGGATCAGCTTCAGGACCGGGTCAATCGGCGTCGGCGCGGCAACCTGTGTGATGGTCGTCCCGTGCGCCGACCACTCTGCATCAGTCAGGCGTCCCTTGAGAAGTCCCAGGAACGCCGTCTTCGCGGCTTTCTCATCCTCGGCCCTGACCGGCGCCTTGATGCCCGCCAGCGGTTCGAGCTTCTTGACCACTTCCGTCGGGATCTTCGCGCCGAGTTGCTTCAGCGTCTCCTCGCTCAGTTGGTATTCGACTGCCTTCGTCGTTGCGACGACGCTCTTGATGGCCGGAGCGTTGGCCAGCCATTCCGCCTCGGTGAGGTGCGCTTGCAGGAAGTGGAGGAACGCCGCCTTCGCGATTTCCTCCTCGGCGAGTTTGCTCAGTCCTGCTTTCTTGGGGACCACTTTCAGGCCCACCAGCGGATCGAGCTTGTTGACAACCTCCGCCGGCACTTTCTCGATGCGGAATTCCTGGATCTCTCGGTTCGTGAGTTCGTACTCGGTCGTGTGTCCGAAACCGAGCAAGTAGTAAGAGATCGCCACGGAGATGAGCACGAACAGCATCAGCAGGAACTTGCCCTGCTGGATGAGGTAGGTTTTGCAGGTCTGGAAGATGATTTCGGCGACGTCGAGCATCGAGCGGTGCGCGGGCAGTTTGTGGACCTGCGCCCGCAGGTAGAGACTGATGCCGAGCGTGCCGGTGATGACCATGGCGCCCCAGAACAGGAGCCACCAGGCACTGACCTCGACTCCGAAGAGTGTGAACGAGCCTGCATGCAAATCCGGTATGGGCAGGTCCGCCTCACTGGCGTAGCTCGACGTCGCGCCCAGGAGCAAGACGACCAGGGCCCAGAAGACCGACTTCAGACTATTCATGACGACTCCATTTCCCTTCGTTCGATCATGGTTGGCTTTGCCGCTTGCCGCTTGCGGCTTAGCGCAAGGGACGGCGTGCAATGCTCCCGCTAAGCCGCGAGCGGCCGGCAGCGATGGTCCCGCACCCGGAGATGCGAATAAACATAGGGATGCCTCGCCGGCAAGTCCACCTGCGCGGATTAGGAAGTTAGTACGGATTGCAAGGGTCGTGCCGAATCTGACGAGCGGCGGGGTTTATCCCCGCCGTCCGGACGGCGGGGCTAAACCCCGCCGCTCGTTTGGCGGGACAACCGCGACTACCCAACGCCGAGGATTTGTTGACGAATGTTCAGTCCGATGGCATCGCTCCAGCGCTGCAGCAGCCGCTCGAACGTCGGGCCAGGGCAGCGGAGGGGTGTACTGTTGATGCGTGCGACGGGCGCCAGGCAGTACGGGGTGCTCGCGAGCATGGCCTCGTCGGCGTTCAGGCAATCGTGGACCGCGAGCGGTCGCTCCTCGAAGGGGATGCCGAGGTCAGCGCACAACCCTTCGACCATTTGCAGGCTGATCCCCTCCAGGATGGAGTGCCGCGGCGGGGAGAAGACGACGCCGCCGGAAACCGCCAGGAAGTTCGCGCCGGCGGTTTCGGTGACGTGCCCCTCGAGGTCGAGGAGCAGCGCCAGTGCGTGGGGATCGACGAGATGGGCTTCCCGGTCCGCCAGCCACCAATGCAGGCGGCTGCGCTGCTTGATGCGCGGATCGACGCACACCGCCGGGACATGCCGGGTTGAGGGAATGACGAGGGAGGCTCCCTGCTCAACCAGGAGTCGATAGCGGGCAAACGGGAGCGGGAATGTGTGCATCGCGAAGGTGACGGGGCCGGTCCCGGCGGCTCCGGGCAGGCCGGCGTAATAGCCGATCGGGCCAGGCGTGGCCAGCAGGACCAGTGCCAGGTCGTCCTCGCGCCGCAACCGTCCGGCGTTGTGGGTGACCAGGGCATGAGCGACCCGCGTCAATTCGCCCTCGGGCAGCGGCAGGGGAATGTGGGCCGAGCGGCAGCTCCGCCGAAAGCGAGCGAGGTGATCCGGCCAGCGATAGAGGCGGTGGCGCACGGTGCGGCACAGGTCGGTGATGGTGGCGCCGAGGACGAAACCGGCGTCGTGCAGGGGCAGGCGCGCCTGGCTCTGCGGCAGGAAACGGCCGTCCAGGTAAGCGAGCGGCTCAGACATGGTGGATGGTGGGTGGTGGATGGTGGACGGTGGATGGCTGGTGAAGCGGCCCTTCTTTTCACCACCCACCATCCACCACCCACCATCCACCGTTTACAGTTGCAACCCCGGCAACTCCGGCGGCGGTGCCGTCTTCCCGAGTTCCTGACCGACCGTCGTCGCCAGGGCGAGGTAAGCCTTCGCGATGGCCGAATCGGGGAACTTGCGCACGATCGGCTCACCGGTGTCGCCGCACTCCGCGACGCGCGCGTCGATGGGGATCTCGCCCAGGAACGGCACGCCCGCGTCGGTGGCCAGCTTGCGGCCGCCGCCGTGGCGGAAGATCTCGTAGCGTTTGCCGTCTTCGCCGATGAAGTAACTCATGTTCTCGACGATGCCCAGCACCGGCACGCGCACCTGACGGAACATTTCCAGGCCCTTGCGGGCGTCGATCAGGCTGACCTCCTGCGGCGTGGTGACGATGACCGCCCCGGACAGCGGCGCCGCCTGCGTCAGCGTCAACTGGGCGTCGCCGGTCCCTGGCGGCAGGTCGATGACGAGGTAATCGAGTTCGCCCCAGGGCAAAGCCATCAGGAACTGGCGGATGTACTTATCGACCATCGGGCCGCGCCAGATGACCGCCTGATCGGGCCGCACGAGGAAGCCCATCGACATGAGTTGAATGCCGTAGCGCTCGATGGGGAACGCGGTCGTCTGTGGATCGACAGCCGGCACGCCCATCATGATCGGGACGCTGGGGCCGTAGATGTCGGCGTCCATCAGACCGACGCGGCGGCCCTGCTGGTGCAGGGCGAGGGCGAGGTTGACCGCGACCGTCGATTTGCCGACGCCGCCCTTGCCGCTGGCGACCGCGACGACGTGCTTGATGCCCGGCAGCGCAATTTTCGGGGGCGGGCCACCGTGAGGTTGCATGTGGAATCTCCAAGGAAAGCCCACGGGTCGCAACCCGTGGGCTTGAGAGAGTTCAACGTGGTTTGGCGCACTCAGGACACTGGCACAACTCCCGGAGGTGTTCCAGCGTGTAGATGCCGGTGTCGTGGCCATCGCTCCAGGTGATCTTATAGGCGTAGTGACCAATCGGCGCCAGGGCGACGGGCCGCAGCGGCGTCAACTCAGCCGGCTGGAGAAGGCGAAAGGGGTCGGGCGGTTGCAAGCGCTCCTCGCGGCAGCTCGCGCAGGGGCAGTGATCGCGCAAATGCTGCCAGCGGTAGACGGAGCGATGGCCGTCGTTCCACTGAATGACGAGCCGATCGTCGCCTTCCTTGCTCAGGGCCAGCGGTCGCAACGGTTCCGGGGGCGAGACCGACATAAACAGGCACCTCGCAGTTGGTGATTGCTGCGGGAAAGCCGCCGACCAACATTATAGCAGCAATCGTTCGCGAGCCGGAAGTGCCAAGCGTACAGCAAGAGGCCGAGCGTAAGAGGCAGTAACAACAAGGCGAGCGGCGCGGCGTGAGCCCGCCGGTGAAGCCCTCATCGGCGGGCTCACGCCGCGCCGCTCGCCTTGTTGCACCGGCGGGCTCACGCCGCGCCGCTCGCCTTGTTGTTACTGCCTCGAAGCACTGGCCTTGACCAGCCAGCAGTGTAGAATAGCGAGCCAGGGCATGCGCGGACCGAAGGGCGGCCTACCGGGCAGCGTGGTCGATAAGGAGTTACCGGATGCGTCAACTGGGAATTGCCCTGACGGTGCTGGGGTTGTGGCAGCTGAAGCCGGCAGCCGTCGCCGCGTGGCACAACGCGGGGCACATGACGATCGCCCGCATCGCCTATCAGGAGTTGAGCGAACCGCAACGGTTGCTGGCATGGAAGTGGCTCAAGGCGCACCCGCACTACGCCCGCTACCTCGCCGCCGATCGTCCCAAGGAGATTACCGAGGGCGAATGGGCGTTTATGCGGGCAGCGACCTGGCCGGACTGGGTGCGCCCCCAGCGGCCGCCGCGGGCCGATGAAGAAGAACTCGTCAAGCGCTACCATCGCGGCGTGTGGCATTACATCAACTTTCCGCTGGTCCTGCCCGGGAGTGAGAATGTCAAGGTGCCGCCCGGCCTGCCGCCGCCGGACCTCGACGTCCAGGGCGAGCCGGGCCATGTCCTCGCGGCGCTGAAGAAGTGCGTGACCGTGCTGCGCTCGGCCGATGCCTCCGACGAGAGCAAGGGCATCTTCCTGTGCTGGCTGTTGCACCTCGTCGGCGACCTGCATCAACCGCTGCACGCGACGACGCTCATCTCGAAGCAGTTCCCGCAGGGCGACCTTGGCGGTAACCTGTTTCTCGTGTCGCTGAAGCAGGGCGGGCCGGCGGTCGGGCTGCACTTCTACTGGGATGCGTTGCTCTTTGAGGACAATGCGCCCTTCAAGGACATCGAGGCGAAGGCGGCCCAGCTGCGCCGCGCCGAGGAGTTTCGCCGCGACAGGCTACCCGAGCTGAAGGCCGTCGATTTCAAGGCGTGGGCCGACGAGAGCTTCGAGTTGGCGCGGACCGTGGTCTACAAGAACGGCCAGCTCAAGGGAGCGCGCAAAGGGAAGGGCGGGGAGGCGGTCAAGGCGCCGCTGGTGCCGGAGGGGTATCAGCGCGAGGCTGCCCGCGTCGCCGAGCGGCGCATGGTGCTGGCCGGCTATCGCATCGCCGATCAGCTGGCCCCGATCCTCAAGAAGCCGTGAGTCTGAGGGAGCACCCCTCCCCCCAACCCCCTCCCCGCAACGGAGAGGGGGAGAAGAGAAGACGCTGTTGTGCTTGCTCCCCCTCTCCGTTGCGGGGAGGGGGTTGGGGGGAGGGGTGCTCCCTCAGACACTGACCGGAGGACTGGTAACGAAACCATGACCATCGACTGGGCCCTCGCCAACTACATCACGGAATGGCTGATCCGCCTGGTAATGCTGGTCTGGGTGCCGCAGCGGCGCAGCCCCGCGGCGGCGCGCACCTGGCTGCTGTGCATCTTCTTCTTTCCCTATGCCGGCCTGCTCCTGTACTGGCTCATCGGGCGGCCGTACATGCCGCGCCGCCGCATCGACGGGCAAGCGCGCGTCTCGCACCTGATCCGCACCGTCGGCCGCGAACACTTCGAGAAGGCCGGCTACACCCGTCCCGAGGTCAAGCCGCAGTTCGCCCAGGCCGTCGCCCTCGCCGAGAACCTGGGCGATTTCGGCATCGTCGGCGGCAACTCCATTGAGTTCCTGGCCGACTACGCCGCCACCATCGACCGCCTCGTCGCCGACATCGACGCCTGCCACCATCACGCCCATTTGCTCTACTACATTTTCGCTGACGACGACACCGGCCGCCGCGTCGGCGACGCCCTGGCGCGCGCGGTCAAGCGCGGCGTGCAGTGTCGCGTGCTGATGGACTTCCTCGGCTCGAAGAAGAGTCGCCGCACCCTGGCGCCGCGGCTGCGCGAGGCCGGCATCGAGGTGCATTTCATGCTGCCGGTCGGCCTGCTGCGACGCGGCACGGCACGCTATGACCTGCGCAACCATCGCAAAATTGTCGTCCTCGATGGCCGCATCGGCTACGTCGGCTCGCAGAACCTCGTCAACGCCGACTTCAAGCACGACCTCACCTACGAGGAGTTAGTGGCCCGCGTCACCGGGCCGGCGGTCACGCAGTTGCAAGTCGTCTTCATGGCGGACCACTTCTTCGAGACGGGCGAGCGGTTCCACGAACCGGCATATTTCCCGATGAAAGAGGTGCATGGGACGTCGCCGGCGCAAGTGCTGCCGAGCGGTCCGGGGTATCCCCATGCGAACACGCACAACCTCCTGGTGACCCTGATCCACGGCGCCCGTGAGCGCGTCGTCATTACCACGCCGTACTTCATCCCCGATTCCTCCCTCCTGCAAGCGCTGCAGACGGCGGCGCTGCGCGGCGTCGATGTCCACCTCGTCGTCTCGCGGCAGGCGGACCAGGTGCTCGTCGGCCTGGCGCAGCGGTCCTACTACGAGGAACTGCTGGAGGGCGGCGTCAAGATCCACCTCTACCAGCGGCGTTTCCTGCATGCCAAGCACGTGAGCGTCGATGACTCGATTGCCCTGATTGGTTCGAGCAACATGGACATTCGCTCGTTCCGGCTGAACGCCGAGATCAGCCTGCTGATCTACGATCCGCAGGCGGCGGCCCAGCTGCATGCGGTCCAGGATCGTTATTTCTCTAATTCCCATCTCCTGACTCTGGAAGAATGGCAGCAGCGGCCGCGCTTGACGAAGATTGCTCAGAACATGGCGCGGCTAGTGGATTCGCTGCTGTAGCGTCCATACGATACTCGCTAGTGCCAGTGCAAGCGACTTCTGGTTCGTAGTACCGCCTTTAGGCGGCCAGACATCAAACCGCCTAAAGGCGGTACTACGAACCAGAGCTTTCTTGGTCCTGCACGAGGCGCTTGCACCCGTCGCCGAATTCCCTTCACACTGAGGGACGTATGAGTGAGTCAACCCTGTGGCCCCTGCGGTCAACGGCGTCCGCGGCTGGCCTGCTCGTGTTGCTATTCGCCGCCGGGCCGGCCGTCACGGCCCCGCAACAACCCGATAAGCCCGCTGCGGCCGTCGCCGTGTGTCAAACGGTCGCCGGCGCACTGCTCCAGCGCGAGCAGCCCGACAAGGACTGGCGGCCCGTCGCGCCGAAGGAAGGGATTCGCGATGGCGCCCTGCTCGTCGCCCTGCCCGAGGCGCAGCTCGTCTCCGCCAACGGGGCCGTGCAGCTGAACCTGCTGACGGACATCGGTAAGCGCGGGCCGTTCCCCGTGCTCGAAGCGGCGGTCCACTGCCATCGTGCGAGCGGCGACGCCGACATGGAGGTCAGCTTTGACCGCGGCATCGCGGCGTTCACGAACCTGAAGAAGAAGGGCGCCGCCAAGATCCGCCTGCGCGTCCAGGGCCACACTGGCGACCTGATCCTCAACGAGCCGGGCACGCAGGTCGGCATGGAACTGTACGGCCGGCAAGCGGCGGGCGCGCCGGAGTTCGAGAAGAACCCCAAGGGGGACTGGGTCGTCAAGGATCAGCCCATCGTTGACCTGTTCCTGATCGTCCGCAAGGGGTCGGCCTACATCCAGGCGGGCGACCGCGAATGGAAGGTCAACGCTCCCCCCGGACCGGCGGTCCTCCACTGGAACACCGCCGTCAAGGAGGCCGAGGTGATTCGCCTGGAGAAACTCCCCCAGGCCCTCCATGTCCTGACGCCGGAGGAGGAGAAACTGCACAAGGACGTCTGTCACTGTGCCCATCGCCTGGCGACTGAGCCGATCGACAAGGTACTGGACGAGATGCTCGCGTCGGACAGCGAACTGCAGCGCCGCGCCGCGGTCGTCATCCTGGGGGCACTCGACAAGATCCCGCGCCTGTTTGAAGCCCTCAACGACCCCAAGCACGCCGATGAGCGCGACCAGGCGGTGCTGGTACTACGGCACTGGGTCGGGCGCGCTCCCGGTCAGGCGACGAAACTCTACGACATGGGTGTCAAACTGAAGAAGGTCACCATGG
>Ga0137375_10008276_pt1 | contig 12362 bp, 9 predicted proteins | sample SagtaG_24_FD_104936 | JGI IMG/M metagenome (GOLD analysis project Ga0137375, IMG submission 104936) | Vadose zone soil microbial communities from Sagehorn Ranch, Mendocino, California, USA - Sage1_R_113_16 metaG | ecosystem: Environmental > Terrestrial > Soil > Vadose zone | place: USA... | reverse complement strand
TCTTCCGACCATGCAAGGGGTACCCCTCACCCCATCCGGACTCGCTGACAATTCGGAGCTGCCCTCTCCCGCAAGGGGAGAGGGCGCAATCGCCGGCTGCGCGCCCGCGGAGAGGCGCCTGTCCTCGCGCAAGCGGGATTCGCGCGACGACAGGACATGGCGGCGCGACTTGCGAAGTGCTAAGCTTGCGCCATCGGCGTCCGCGCGAGGGGTTTCGCTGCGGCTGCCGCGGCAAAAACGAATGGAAATGCCGTCCCGCCCGGGACGGACAACCTGAGGAAGCGCCATGCGATCAACAGCTCCCCTTGGAGTGCTCGGATTACTGTTCGCGATCTCGTCCGCGGACGCGGCCACCATCACCGGCACCGTGAAGGGCCCGGACGGCGCCGCGCTGCGGGGCGTGTTCGTGCAGGCCCGCCAGGCCCAGATGAAGATGACGGTCAGCGTGCTGACCGACAATCAGGGCAAGTACACGGTCGAGAACCTGCCGGCCGGCGACTACCGGCTGAGCATCCGGGCGACCGGCTATCGTGCCGACCCCAAGAGCGGCCTCAAGCTCACCGCCGAGCAGAACCTGGCGCAGGATTTTGCGCTCGCGACCGCGCCGGTGAAGTGGACCGAGCTCTCGATCCTGCAGGGCATCGAGCTGTTGCCCAACGCGCGCGGCAAGAACGTGCTGGTCGAGGACTGCATGAGCTGCCACGGCTTCCAGTCCAAGATGGCGGCGACCGTGCGCGACCTCGACGGCTGGCGCGACCGCGTCGAATACATGCGCGAGGCGATGCGTTCCTCGCTCGCCGACCGGCGCGGCTTCTCCGATCAGCAGGCCGAGGACATCGCGTTCTACATGAACGAGATGTTCGGCTATGACTCCAAGCTGCCGAAGAGCCCGGCCGAGCTGCCGGGCTACAAGGGCACGCTGACGGAGTTCTCCGACGAGGCGCTCAAGATCGTCTACGTGGACTACGAGCTGCCGGGACCGAATCGGTTCCCGTGGACGGCGCATCCCGACAAGGACGGTACGTTCTGGATCCCGCAGTACGGCGCGTCGAACCGGATCGCGCACTTCAATCCGGCGACCGGCGAGATGAAGGAATACCGCGTGCCCAACCAGGGCCCGGCGCTGATCCACTCGGCGGTTCCGGCGCCCGACGGCTCGGTCTGGGTGGCGATGGCTGGCGCGAAGAAGCTCGGCCGCTTCGATCCGAAGACCGAGCAGTGGGCCGAGTACGAGAACGACTGGCGCAAGCATACGATCGCGGCGCATCCGGACGGGAGCATCTGGTCGACCGGCGGTCTCACCCGCTTCGACCCGAAGACCAAGACCTACACCAAGATCCCGGAAGTGCCGACCGCCTACGGCATCGGCGTCGACAAGGACGGCACCGTCTGGTTCACGCAGATGATCAAGGACGGCATCGTCGGCAAGGTCGACCCGAAGACGCTCAAGGTGACGAAGTACATCCCGCCGCATCGCGATCGCACGCGGCGCATGCAGATCGACAGCGACGGCTCGATCGTGTTCGCGGTCTATGACGACAGCCGGATCGGCCGGTTTGATCCCAAGACCGAGACCTTCAAGGACTACGCGCTGCCGGTCCGCAACACCAAGCCGTACGGACTCGGCATCGCGACCGACAAGCAGATCTGGTACTCGTCCTACTATCGCGACGTGATGGGCAAGGTCGACCCGGAGAGCGGCAAGGTGGTCGAGTATCCGATGCCCTATACCGACAACGGCATGCGTGACTTCTTCGTCGACAAGGATGGCAAGATGTGGTTCGCGACGCCGCCCAACAACAAGGTCGGCTACTTCTACGTGTCGAACAAGCAGCGCAGCGCCGAAGCGCGCTGAGCGGGATTGCGGAATACGCGCCGGGATTCGCAAGGATCCCGGCGTTAGTTTTGAGCGGGCGAGGCTTTGTCCTAACGATGGTGAGGTGAAGCAGAACGTGGCAACGGACTCGGTCTGCTCCCTCTCCCCGAAGGAGAGAGGGGTTGGGTGAGGGGGTTACGAATCTCTCGATAGAGCCGAACCCCCTCACCCGACTTCCTCACTGCCTTCGGAAGTCGACCTCTCCGCTGCGGGGAGAGGTGACGCTGCGGCCCGAGGCTTCGCAACCTCGACAGCATCGCGCGTCGATAGAGAAGAGAGCGCCTTTCGACAAGATTACTCTAAGGTGAGGAAATCGTCATGAAACTGTGGGCTTCCATTGGAGTGATCGGGCTATTCGTCGCCACGACTCCCAGCGCCGACGCCGCCACCATCACTGGCACGGTCACCGGCCCGGACGGCGCGCCGTTCCGCGGCGCCTTCGTGCAGGCGCGCAACGCCAAGACCAAGATCATGGTCAGCGTGCTCTCCGACAACCAGGGGCGCTACCGCGTCCCGGACTTGCCGGCCGGCGACTACCGGCTGCAGATCAGGGCGCCGGGCTTCCAGGCCGCCGTGCGCAACGGCATGGGTCTGACGGCGGACCAGAACGCCAGCCACGACTTCGCCCTGCAGAAGAGCTATGTGAAATGGAATGAGATCTCCATGTATCAGGGGATCCAGCTGCTGCCCGAGGCGCGCGGCAAGAACGTGTTCTTCATCCACTGCATGGCCTGCCACGGCTTCGAATCGCGAATGGCGTCGATCAAGCGCGACGAGGACGGCTGGCGCTCGCGCGTGGAGTACATGCGCGAGGCCATGGCCTTCTTCATCATGCGGCCGCAGAGCAATTTCACCGAGCAGAAGTTCGAGGACATCGTCTATTACATCAACCACGTGTTCGGCGAGGACTCGGTGCTGCCGAAGTCGCCGGCCGAGCTGCCGCACTACAAGGACACGGTGCGCAACTTCAGCGATGACGCGCTCAAGATCGTCTACGTCGAATACGAGACGCCGGGCCCGGACCGCATGCCCTGGAGCGCGCATCCCGACAAGGACGGCAGCTTCTGGGTTCCGTACTACGGGCGGGCGAACAAGATCGCCAAGCTCAACCCCGAGACCGGCGAGATGAAGGAATACCCGGTGCCGCATCTGGGCACGGCGGCGATCCATTCGGCTGTCCCCCATCCGGACGGCTCGGTCTGGCTGACCCAGCAGGGCTCGGACAAGCTCGGCCGCTGGGATCCCAAGACCGAGAAGATCACCGAGTATCAGGACACGGTGCGCAAGCACACGGTCAGGATCGATCCGAAGACCGGGCATGTCTGGTCGACCGGATCGCTCACGCGCTTTGATCCGAAGACGGAAAAATTCGACCACATCCCGGAGGTGCCGACCTCTTACGGGATTGACCTCGACGCCGACGGCAATGCCTGGTTCACCGAGCTCCTGCCCAACGGCAAGATCGGCAAGGTCGACGCCAAGACCTTGAAGGTGACCAAGTACACGATCCCGACCCAGGGCGCCCGGCCGCGCCGCATCGTAGTCGATGGCGAGGGCATCGTGTGGTTCGCGGAGTTCGAGGCCGGCAAGATCGGCCGCTTCGATCCGAAAACCGAGACCTTCAAGGAGTTCACCTTGCCGGGACCGAAGGCGACCCCTTACGCGCTCGGCATCGATCAGGAGCGCAAGGTCTGGTACTCGTCCGAATACATGGACGTGATCGGCCGGCTGGATCCGGACACCGGCAAGGTGACCGAGTATCCGATCCCGCGCTCGGAAAACACCCAGCGCGACTACTTCCTCGACAACAAGGGCCGCATGTGGTTCGGCTCGCCGGCAAACGACCGCGTCGGGTATTTCTATCTGGCGAAATGAGCGTGTATCTGGCGAAGTGAGCGTGTTGCGACGGGCGCAAAGTCAGGCGCGCCGTTGCAGCGCGGCGCGACCTTGCCATGAACGAGACCGCCTGTTCGACGTCGGTCGCACGCGGTCGTACGTGCGAAGGCGCGCACGTCTTTATCTCAAGATCGATTCGCGCCTTCGCTTATCCCAGCACCGTTAGAACCGTTACCATCCCCACCGGCGGGGACCGATGCTGAATCCAAAGCCCGGTCCGTATACGCCGATGCCGGGGCCACCGTAGGCGTAGGGATAGTAGCCGGGACCGCCATAGGAGTAGTAGGGCCGATACCCGCGGAAGCAGCCGTCATGTGGCCGATACCCATGATGCCACCAACCCGGCCGGCAGTGCACTCGGTCGGTCAAGTCCGCAGCCTCTGCGGCGGCGCGGATGGACTGCATTCCCGGTAATCCGATCGCGTCGGCGCGATCGGTCAGAAATCCGGCAGAAATCAAGGCTGCCGCACCCGCAAGCACGAGAAGGGATTTACGCATGATCGTCTCCTCACATGTTTCCCACGTGGAAGTTATACGACCTCGGAACTACTAAACGGGCGCAAAGGCATTTTGTTCCAGTACCTTACGGGATAGTTCGCGCGATCGATAGCTCGCGACGTCGAAGGCAAAATCAGGTCGAACGGCCGTCGATCGTTTGTGCGGCGCCCAACGCCTGTTTTTGGCCCTTCCGGAGTTGCGGCGGATACCGCATCATCCAGCCATGGCGGTGCGTTCAACGCACTTCATCAAGAGGTGGGAGGAGACAATGCAGGACCATGACGGGGCGCATTCGCTCGATCGAAGATATTTTCTCGGCGCCGGCGCGCTGACGCTCGGCGCTTTGACGAGCCTGGGCCTACCCGGCATCGCGCTGGCGCAAACGAATGATCCTGCCGCCAAGAAGATCACCCAGCTGCTCGCCGACTTCATTGTTCGCTTCGATCTTAAGTCGGTGCCGCCGGAGGCGATCGACCGCGCGCGCGTCGCCTTCATCGACACGATGGGCGTCATGCTCGCCGGCAGCCGCGAGGAGGTCTCGCACCTCATCTGCGACGTGGTGAAGGTCGAGGGTGCGACGCCGACCGCCTCCGTGGTCGGGCAATCGCTGCGCACCTCGCCGCAACTGGCGGCGCTCGCCAACGGGGTCGCCGGCCACGCCATGGACTACGACTTCACCTTCCTCAGCGGACAGTCGGTGTCGCCGGTGATCCCGGCGATCCTGCCGGTGGCCGAGGTGACCGGCGCGACGCCGGCCGAATGCGTAGCGGCGTTCATCGTCGGCTGCGAGGTCGCGGCGCGGCTGCTGCGAGTGGCCCCGAGGCTGTCGAACGACGGCGGCTGGCATTCGACCGGCGTCGTCGGCGCGATCGCGACGGCGGCGGCCTGCGCCAAGCTCGTGAACGCGCCGCCCGAGACGATCCCGGACATCCTTGGTATCAGCGTGTCACTCTCAAGTGGCGTGTCGGCGAACTACGGCACCATGACCAAGCCGCTGCATGCCGGCAACGCGGCGCGCAACGGCGTGCTGGCGGCGCAGCTCGGGAGTCGCGGCTTCACGTCGCACGCCACCGCGTTTGACGGCGTCGCCGGATTCTTCAACACCTTCGGCCGCGGCCTGTCGCAGTCCTACGAGCCGTTCAAGGATCTCGGCAGCCGCTACGATCTCGTCGCGCTCGGCTACAGCATCAAGGCCTATCCGTGCGGCGGGCGCGGGCATACCGCGATCGAGGCCGCGCTCGCGCTGCGCGACAAGGTCGGCGCGCGCCTGTCCGACATATCCAACATCCACTGCCTGGTCTCGAAGTCGAGCGCCACGCGGATCAACACCGAATGGCCGGCCTCGGTCGAAGCCGCGAAATTCAGCGCCGCCTATGTGATCGCCTATTCGCTTATTCACGGCGCGCCGCGCATTCCCGCCTTTACCGAGGCGGCGCTCAAGGACGAGCGCGTGCGGGAGTTGGCGCGGCTGGTGACGGCCGGCGGCGATCCTGAGCTGAGCGACGCCTTCGGCGAGAGCCCGGCCAAGCTCAAGATCACCCTCAAGGACGGGCAGACCTTCGAGCAGCGGCGCGACTACGCGACCGGATCGCAGAAAGTGCCGATGACGCGGGCGCAGCTCGAGGAGAAGTTCAACGATTGCGCCGCGCAGGCCGTCAGCGCGGATGTCGCCAAGGAAATACTGGCGACGCTGAACACGATCCATCAGCGGTCGTCATTCGACGATTTCTGGACGCTGATCCGCAAGGCGTAAGGTGTCTTCCCCGCGAAGGCGGGGACCCATACGCCGTGTCCTAACGGCATTACAACCTACTTGGCGCCAGTGGTTATGGGTCCCCGCCTTCGCGGGGACGACATCGCGAGAGTTTGGCTAGTATCACGTGACACCGGCGGAGGGGAAACCATGGACAACAATGACTCATCGTTTGATCGGCGCGGGTTTCTCGGCGCCAGCGCCTTGACGCTGATCGGCATGACGGGAGACGCGCTCGCGCAGCAGGCGCCAGCGCCAGCCGCGAGGACGGCCATGAACGAAGCCGACGCCACGAAGCTGAGCCAGGTGATCGCGGAGTTCATCGTCAACTTCGATCTCAAGGCCGTGCCGCAAGCGGCGGTCGACCGCGCCCGCGTCGCCTTGATCGACACGATCGGGGTGATGCTCGCCGGTAGCCACGAAGAAGTGTCGCACCTTGCCGCCGAGATGGTGAAGGCGGAGGCGAGCCCCCCGCAGGCGACCGTCGTCGGAACCTCGCTGCGCGCCTCGCCGCAGCTCGCGGCGCTCGCCAACGGCGTCGCCTCGCATGCCATGGACTACGATTTCACCTTCATGCGGGCGCAGGCGGTCGCCGCGCTCATCCCGGCGATCCTGCCGGTCGCGGAGACGACCGGCGCGAGCCCGGCCGAGGTGATCGCGGCCTTCATCATCGGCGCCGAGGTCGCCGCCCGGGTCGTGCGGACCGATCAGGACGGGCCGACGTTCGAGGGCTGGCATACCGTTGGCATGGTCGGGGTGATTGGCGCTGCCGCCGCCTGCGCGCGGCTGTTGAAGGTGCCGGTCGGCGCGATTCCGGATGTGATCGGCATCAGCGCCTCGCTCGGCAGCGGCGTCACCGCCAACTTCGGCACCATGACCAAGCCGCTCCATTGCGGCCACGCGGCCCGCAACGCCGTCATGGCCGCGCTGCTGGGTCGCCGTGGCTTCACCGCCAACGCGGCGGCGCTCGAGGGCCGCAACGGATATTTCGTGTCGGTCGGCCGCGGCTCCACGATATCGCTCGAGCCGTTCAAGGACCTTGGCCAGCGCTACGACCTCGTGAGCGGCCGCCACCGGTTCAAGCCTTATCCGTGCGGCGGGCTCACGCATACTGCGATCGAAGCCGCGCTCGAGCTGCGCGGCAAGGTCGGCACGCGCATTTCCGAGATCAAGGGCATCCACTGCTTCGTTGCGCGCAGCGCCGGCCAGCGCGCAGGGACGCAGTATCCGACGACCGTCGAGGCGGCGAAGTTCAGCGTGGGCTATCTGGTGCCCTACGCGCTCGTCCACGGCGCGCCGAAGATCGCGGCCTTCACCGAGAAGGCGCTGGCGGACGAACGCCTCAAGGCGCTGGCCAAGACCGTGACCGCAAGCGTCGATCCGGAGCTCGGCCCCGGCGGCGACGACAGCCCGGCGCGCATCCGCATCACGCTCGCTGACGGGGAGGTGTTCGAGCAGCGCAAGGACTACGGCAGCGGCTCGAATCGCCTTCCGATGACGACGGCGCAGATCGAGGAGAAGTTCTTCGATTGCGCCGCGCAGGTGATGAGTGCCGATGTCGCGAAGAAGATTCTCGCCATCCTCAACCGGCTCCCGACGGGCGAAAATCTGAACGAGCTGTGGCCGCTGCTGCGAAAGGCTTAGCTCTCACCCCGTTCGTCCCCGCGCAAGCGGGGCGGGGACGAACGGAGAGAGGTAACGCATTCGAAACTGAAACGCCTTAGTCGTTCGCGATCGCGCGCGCCGCGTCGACGACGTCGGCCGGGCTCGCATAGATCTCGTCGACGATCTTGACGGCGGCGTCGCCGATCGTCGGGCTCACGTTCTGGCGCGTCTTGTCGGCATCGTCGAGGAAGGCCGGGTCCTTCATCATCGCCGCGAAGGCGTTGCGCAGGATCTGCACGCGCTCCTCCGGCACCGACAGCTGCAGGACCAGCGGCTTGCCGACCTCGCCGGCGGCCGACAAAGCACGCAGCACCTTGCGGTCCTTGTCGCCGTCGAGCAGATCGAAGGCGCTCGGCACGCTCGCCGGCAGGTCGGGCGCGGTCGCCGAGGTCACCCGCATGATCGGTGTGATCTTGCTGCCGCTGATCCAGTGCGGCGGCAGGCTCGCCCAGGTCATGCAGCCGCCTTCGAGCTCGCCGCGCTCGACCGCGATGAAAGCCTCCGCGCTGCCGGCGTAGCCGGCGACCGAGTGGACGTTGACGTTGAACAGCTTGCGCAGGATGCGCTGCTGGGTGTCGGAGGACGTGCCGGCATTGGTGCGGCCCATATGGATCTTCGGCAGCCGCTGCAGGTCGGCGATCGTCTTCGCATTGATCGTGTCCCAGACGTAACAGACCGCCAGGTCCTGCGCGACGCTGCCGATCCATTTGAACTTGCGGAAGTCGACCGGCACCTTGTCGGGCGTCAGCAGCGAATTGGTGATCTGGGTGTAGTCGAACATGTTGATGACGGTGCCGTCCCTCGGCGCGTGCCGCTCAAGATGCTCGACCGAGCGCAGGCTGCCGGCGCCCGGCATGTTGACGACCACGATGTTCGGCGCGCCCGGGATGAATCGCCCGAGGTGGCGCGAGATCAGCCGCGCGTTGATGTCGTAGCCGCCGCCGGCCGAATAGCCGACCACGATGCTGATGGTCTTGCCCTGATAGAAGTCGTCGGCGCAGGCGGCCGCGGTTTGCAATACGACCGCCGCGAGTGCGAGCGTGAAGATGCGCGTGGCGTGCATGAGCGACGACCCCTTTTCGGCGAGCCCGGTTCGAGACTGCTGATGTTCAACGCCCGGCGCAATTGGTTGTAATGGTATGTCGTATTGCCCCGCAATATGCGCCACGCATCAACCGGTCTGCCGGATTTGCAACGCTGCGCGCGCGAAAAGCTGCTATCGTGCCTGCCGACGATGCGTCGGGATCGACGCCAGCCGAGGAGCAATCGCCGTGGGCACGACGCTCGGTGGAGATGCAGTTGCCGCCGGAAATTTCCGCACTTTCCACAGGACCAGGCGCGCGCCGGCGGTCCCGCTGCAGCCGGTGATCGATCCGGCCGGCTGGTCGCCGGGCGATCTCGGCGAGGTCGCGACCTGGAGCTACCGGATCACGGAGCGGGACATCGACGAACTCGGCGCCGCGGTCGCCTCGGTGCGCCGCGCCGGCATCCCGGTCGAGGCGGTCAGCCGCGACAACTTCCCGCTCAAGGACCTGGCCGAGGTGCTGGCGGACGTTCGCCGCGAGCTGATGGACGGCCGCGGCATCGTCATGATCCAGGGCTTTCCGATCGACCGCTTCGACCGGCAGGCGCAGGCGATCGCCTATCTCGGCATGGGCACCTACATGGGCCGGACCATGTCGCAGAACCGGCAGGGCCACATCCTCGGCCACGTGAAGGACCTCGGCGGCGACTACGCCGATCTCAACACGCGCGGCTACATGACCCGCGCCGAGATGCTGTTTCACGCCGACGCCTGCGACTATGTCGGGCTGTTGTGCCTGCACGGCGCCAGGAGCGGCGGCGAAAGCCGGGTCGCGAGCTCGGTCACGGTCTACAACCGCATCCTCGAGCGCCGGCCGGATCTCGCCAAAGTGCTGACCGAGGACTTCTACCGGTCGCACAGCGGCGAGGTGAATCCGGGCGGGTCGCCGTGGTTCAAGCAGCCGATCTTCTCGTTCACCGACGGCTATTTCAGCGCCACCGGCGCGGGCGCCGCGATCTTCAAGGCGCAGAAGCTGCCGGGCGTGCCGCCATTCACGCCGGCGCAGACCGAGGCGGTCGCGCTCTATCGCGAGGTGGTCAGCGAGTGCGCGATCGACATCGGCTTCGAGCCGGGCGACATCCAGTTCCTCAACAATTTCGTGACGCTCCACACCCGGCGCGAATACCAGGACTGGCCGGAATCCTCGCGCAAGCGCCATCTGCTGCGGCTGTGGCTGTCCGATCCGGCCGGGCGCCCGATCCCCAAGGACCAGCGCGAAGGCCGCTCCGGCCGCGGCGTGCATCTCGACGGCGTCAAGCTCGTTGCGCCGCTCGACGTGGATGTGGCGGCGTAGCGAGTTCGAATCTGGAGTCGGGTGCTTCAATCATCCCGATCCGCGCGACCGCTCTTGTAGGCGCCACACACTCCGTCCTCATCCTGAGGAGGTCGCATGCGCTTGCATGCGACCGTCTCGAAGGATGGCTACGAGCTCTGGACTCGCCTCCATCCTTCGAGACGCATTGCGCTCGCCAAGGGGCGACCGCAATGCTTCTCAGGATGAGGTCTGAATTTGCCATTCGCGCTCATGCTCGCCACCAAAGCAAAAAGCCGGTCCCGTGTGTCGGCGGGACCGGCTTTACTCAACGCGACGCATCGCCAGGAAACTGAATCAGAGAACTCCGTTAGCGGACCGCGGCGCTCCGGGCATGCATCGGGAGCACGACCACCTTGGTGCCGATGTTGACGCGGCTGTAGAGGTCCATCACGTCCTCGTTGACCATCCGGATGCAGCCCGACGACACCCGTCCGCCGATGGTCGAAGGAGCGTTGGTGCCGTGGATGCGGTAGATGGTGTTGCCGAGGTACATGGCGCGCGCGCCGAGCGGGTTGCCGGGGCCGCCGGCCATGTAACGCGGCAGGTAGGGCTGACGGGCGATCATTTCCGCGGGCGGCGTCCAATCCGGCCACTCAGCCTTCTTGGTGATCGTCTGCACGCCCGACCAGGTGAAGCCTTCGCGGCCGACGCCGATGCCGTAGCGGATCGCCTTGCCGTTGCCGAGCACGAAGTAGAGGTAGGTGTTCGGCGTGTCGATGATGATGGTGCCGGCGGCCTCGTTGGTCCGGTAGTCGACCACGGTGCGGCGGAAGCGGGCAGGGGCCTCGCCCTGCTCGTCGGTGCCCGGCGTCGCCTGCTCGACCGGCGCCTGCGGCTGGAACGGCTGACCGAACAGGAAGAACGGATTGGCGGAAGCGGTGGAGGCGAACGCGGTGGCGGCGACGACCGTGGCGATCGCAGCGGCAGCCTTGAGCATGCGGATTGTGTTCATTACGCGCCCCTATCGTGTGTCTCTTGGTCGGCGCAACGGGCGCGCAGGTTCAAAAGTTCCGCGAATTAAATTCGATTGAGCCCGAGAACCCGCGGGCCTCGGCTGGAAGTAACTGATTAATCGTGGTTTTTGCGGCGCAGCTAGCTTTGCCGGGCCCGGTGCCAGCCGACCACCGCGTCGGCGACCGCGTCAGTCGAGGCGAAGTAGGGCTTGATGTCGAGCAGCGCGGTACCGTCGAGGCAGTCGAGGCCGACCACGTCGAGCTTGTTGCCGGCGACCTTGACCAGCCGCACGACGCTCATGGCGATCGGGTTGGGTCGGGCAGGCGAGCGCAGCGCGAAGGTGCCGCGCTGCACGCCGTAGTGCCGCGGCACCTGCAGGACGATGTCGCGCCGGGACCGGTCCATCCAGTAAAGCACCACGATGTGGCTGCAGGTCTCGATATCCTTGAGGGCCTGCGCCCAGCGCGGGTCGATCTCGATCGTGCAGACGGCGTCGGATTCACGCGCGTTCTTGGGGCAGTCCTTGCGCTGCTTCCATGGGGTGTGGATGCGGCCGATGTAATACAGCGAGGCGTCGAACGCCTTGGGCAGTTCGACCGCCACTTCGCCGTCCCAGATTCCGAACGCGTTCGGATCGTTGGTGTCGTCGGTCATCGGCGCAGTGTCGCCTGATCCCCTGGCGGTGCCAAGGGGCGCATACAAGGCGCTCACCGCTTGCCGGTATAGGTGGCGAACCGCTTCCGCAGATCCGCCACGCGCGCCTCGTCGGTCACCAGCTTCCGGTAGCTGCTGTCGATCCGGTAGGAGGAGAGCGGTTGCAGGCCCGGCGGCGGCGGCACGTCGGCGCGCGGCGAAAAGGTGCCGCTGCGCGCCTGCTGCTCCTTCGCCAGGTACCAGTTCAGATAAAGCTTGGCGGCGTTGGGGTGCGGCGCATCTTTGAAGATCGCGGCGCCGACCAGGAATACCGGCGTATCGTCCACCTGCGAGAACACCGGCTCGATCGGCTTGCCGGCCGCCTTGAGCCGCGGGGTGGTCGAGGTGGAATCGAAGGTCGCGAGCTTCTCGCCGTCCGCGATGGCGTTCGACACGGTCTGATGGCCGGTGGTCACGAAGGCGGGCTTCTGTGCCATGTACCGGTCCATGTAGCTCCAGCCGTATTTGGTGACGATCATGTTGAACACCGCGAGCCCGGCGTCGTCCTCGCTCGGATCAACGGTGATGAGCCTGCCCTGGAAGACCGGCTTGAGGAAATCGAGCGCGGATTTCGGAACGTCGGCCGCGGGCAGGAGCTTGGTGTTGTAGGCATAGACGATGGTGTTGA
>Ga0137375_10008275_pt1 | contig 12362 bp, 13 predicted proteins | sample SagtaG_24_FD_104936 | JGI IMG/M metagenome (GOLD analysis project Ga0137375, IMG submission 104936) | Vadose zone soil microbial communities from Sagehorn Ranch, Mendocino, California, USA - Sage1_R_113_16 metaG | ecosystem: Environmental > Terrestrial > Soil > Vadose zone | place: USA... | reverse complement strand
GGAAGACCCGCCACCCCGACGTCTGGTCCCGCCTCGACCCGCCCGACGTGCTGGTCGACTCGATGCGCGGCCGCTCCACCACCTGGTACCGGATCCGCCTCAACCTGCGCAACGTCCCCGAGCCCGACCGCCCACCCCAGGAGGCCCTCGAGGTCGACTACGACCCGTGGGCCCGCCCAGACGGTCAGCGGGGACCCGGCTGAGGGGGTCAGGTTCGCAGGTAGGCCAGGACGGCCAGGACCCGCCGGTGGCCGTCGGGGGCCGGGGGCAGGCCGAGCTTGGCGAAGATGCTGGCGATGTGGGTCTCCACCGTCTTGGCACTCACCACCAGCCGCTCGCCGATGGCCTGGTTGGAGCGCCCCTCGGCCATGAGCGCCAGCACCTGGCGCTCCCGGTCGGTCAACTCGTCCAGCGGGCCTTGCGCGCGGCGTCGGCGCAGCAGCTGGGCAACGACCTCGGGGTCGATCACCGAGCCGCCGCTGCCGACCCGCCGGACCGCGGCGCGGAACTCGGCGAGGTTGGTGACCCGGTCCTTGAGCAGGTAGCCGACGCCGCCTGCCCCGCCTCCGAGCAGCTTGACGGCGTGCTGGGTCTCGACGTGGTGCGACAGGACCAGCACGCCGACCGAAGGGTGGTCCCGGCGTATCTGGAGAGCTGCCAGCAGCCCTTCGGTGGTGTGGCTTGGGGGCATGCGGATGTCGATCACCGCGACCTCGGGTGGGTCGGCCGCGACCAGGTGCAGGAGCTGGCGGGCGTCGCCGGCCTGCCCGGCGACCTGGAACCCGCCGTCCTCGAGCAGGCGGGCCAGGCCCTCACGGAACAGCAGGGAGTCGTCTGCCAGGATCACGCGCATGGCAGCTCGGCCACCACCTGGGTCCCCCCACCGGGCGGGCTGTGCACCTCCAGGCGACCGTCGAGGGCGGCCACCCGGTCGGCCAGGCCGCCCAGGCCGGAGCCCCTGGCCGGGTCGGCACCGCCGACGCCGTCGTCGGCCACCGCCACCTGCAGCCGCCCGCTGGTCTGGTGGGCGGTGATGGTCGCCTGCGAGGCGCGGGCGTGCTTGGCCACGTTGGCCAGCGCCTCGCAGACCACGAAGTAGGCGGTGCTCTCTACCGCCGGCGGCAGCCGCCCGTCGGGGGCGGCCATGACCTGGGCTGGCACGGCGGCACGTTCAGCCAGCGATTGCAGCGCCGCCCCCAGCCCCTCCTCGGTGAGGATCGCCGGGTGGATGCCGCGTGCCAGCTCGCGAAGCTCGGCCAGGGCCAGGTCCAGCTGCTGCGCGGTGCGGCCAAGGCCGTCGGCGAGCGCAAGGTCGCCGGCCGGGTCGAGGCGCTGCTGCGCCATCCGGATCGCCAGGGCGACGCTGACCAGGCGCTGCTGGGCGCCGTCATGGATGTCGCGCTCGATCCGTCGGCGCTCTTGGTCTTGGGCGGTGACGATGCGCTGCCGGGACGCTCGGAGCTCCTCGACCAGGCGGACGTTGCGGAGCGCCAGCCCGGCCTGGGCGGCCAGGTCCGCCAGCAGCGCGTCCTCGGTCGGGGTTACGGGCTCACCGGGGGGCTTGGTGAGGGTCAGCACGCCCAGCAGCTCGCCCTGGTGGCGGACGGGGACGGCCCGGGAGACGCCGGCCAGCGCCGGGAGCTGTTCGCCGGCCAGCCTGATGGCGGCCGGGTGGTCCGGTCGGGTGACCGGCGGCCAGGAGGCGGCGTGGTGCAGCCGCTCGCCCACCCGCAGCCACACGCTGGCCGAGGTCGCCCCGGTGCCCTCGGCCAGCACCCGGGCCATCCCTTGGAGCAGGTCACCGGCGGCGTAGGTGGTCGCCATCGCGGCAGCGAACCGGGACACCACCTCGTACGGGGTGGCCCGCGGGCCGTACACCAGCCGGTCGGCCAGCCGCTGCACCCGCTCGCGCACCGGCTGGAAGCAGACCGCCACCAGCGCGGTGGCCAGGATCGACAACCCAAGGTCGGACCCGCCGGCGGCGCCCAGGAGCTGGCCAAGGCCGGCCACCGCGGCCACGTAGACGCCGGTGATGAAGGCGCCGAGCACGCCGATGACCACGGTCTTGTGAAGGACCACGTCGATGGCGTACAGGCGATACTTGAAGACAGCGATCGCCACCGCCAGCGGCGTCGCGACGGTGGCCACGACCACCAGGGCCGTTCCGATCCGGTCGGTGGCGTCGCTGCGGCCGAAGAACAGCAGGCCGAAGCCGACCGGCAGAAACGCGGTGGCGTAGGCGAACCACTTCAGCTGCTGCCGTGCCTGGCCGCGGGCGCGGCGCAGGCGCAGCAGCAACGACACCACCGCGGCCGCCAGGACCACGAACAGCAGCAGGAACGCGACCACGAACGGCGGCGTCAGGATGTGGTGCAGGGCGGGGCCGATCTGCAGGGGGCTGCGGATCTCGAGGGGTCCGATGGTGAGGGTGCCGGGATCCACGATCCACCCCAGCACCAGGACGACGGCGGCGGCCACCCCCGCCCACGCTACCGGCCGCCAGCGCCCCGACGGCAGCCGCCCGCCGGGGAACAGCAGGAACACCAGGGCAGCGCCCAGCAGGGTGAGGGGCTCCATCGTCCGGTGCAGCAGCACCACCAGGAGGGTCGCGGCGGGGAGCGAGCCCGGATGGGCGACCAGCCCGTAGGCGCCGTAACCGAAGGAGCACTGCTGGATCGCCCAGACCAGCGCCACCCCGCTCAGCAGCCAGCCGATCGGGTGGAAGGGGCGGCGGGCGGCCAGCAGGCCGCCGACAACCGACCACACCCCGATGGCCGCCGACAGCACCGCCACACCGCCCAGCCCGAGCATGGGGTCCTCGGGGATGCCGGCGAGCCCCTGCAGGACCAGCCCCACGGCCGTGAACATCCCGTACAGGCCCAAGGGAAGCCAGGCAAGCAGGCTGGCGAGCCGCACCGTCCCCGCGCCACCTGCGGCCACGGCTGCAGGAGCAGGGCCGTTGTCGTCCACCTAGGCTCCTTCCAGGAGCGCCTCGAGCCTAGCCGCCGACAGCTCGGCCTTGGCGAGGAAGCCCAGTGCCCCGCTGGCCGCGATCCGCCCCCCGTAGTCGGCAGCGTCACGGCTGGAGATCAGCACCACGGCGACGGCCAGGCCGTCGGCCAGCAGCCGTCTGGTCACCTCGAACCCGTCGACATCCGGGAGCTGGACGTCCAGCAAGACGACCTCGGGCCGCAGCGCCCGGGTAGCCGCAAGCGCGGCGGCGCCGTCCCCGGCCTCCCCCACCACCTTGTAGCCCCCAGCCTGGAGCAGCTCCCGCGCCAGCAACCGGAAGCCACCGTGGTCGTCCACAACCAACACGGTGCGCATCGCCCCCGCATCGTCTCACCCAAGCACGGCGGGGTCCTCAGGGCCAGCCCTGGTCCCCAAGACCAGGGGCCGCCCCGATGTCGCGGCTGCACCACCCCCGTACGGTCCGGAGCCAGCCAGCAAGCAACCAAAAGGGAGGCAGGCATGGCAACGCTGGAACTGCAAGCGAACCGGCCCCGCTCAGCCGGCTGTCTGTGGCGTCGCTGGGTGGCGGTCAGCACGGTGGGCCTGGCGGTTGGCTTGGCGGTCTTCGCGCTGGTCGGCGACGGCCTTGGCGGCGAGGACGAGGGCACCGTGCGCAGCGGCCTGGCCCACCTGCTCGGCCTGCTCACCGCCGGAGGTCTGGCGGGCGCACTGCACTGGAGCGCGCTGGACGGGCCCGCCGGCGGCACGGTCCGCGCGGCGGTGGCGAGCGGCCTGTGCCTGACCGTGGGCTTCATGGCCGGCCATGCCCTTGGCGGACCCCCGGTGGACTTCCTGCTCGGCTTCACCCTGCTCGGAGCCATCGGCGGGATCCCGCAGTGGCGGCTGCTCCGCCGGCGGGTGCCCCGCGCGGGCCGGTGGGTGCCGGCCAGCGGCCTGGGCTACGCGGTCGGTGGGGCCGCCGGCGTCGCGGCTGTGGTGCTCGTCGCCGACGCGATCGACCAGGCCCTCGGCGGCGGGCTGGTCGCGTTCGCCGCGGTGCTGGCCCTGCTCGGGGCCGTCGGCGGTGGCATCGGCGGCGCCGTCACCGCCACCGTGCTCTTCCGGCTCAGCCGGCCAGCCTCCCCTGTGCTGCCAGACCCTACGGCGGCGACCACGCCACCGGGGCAGCCATGAAGCGGTGAGCGGCTCCTCGTTGGGTGCGTGCTGGTCGCGGCGAGGGCCTGACCCTGTTATCCACAGACTCGGTCGCGGCGGTGGTCACCGCCGACAACAAGACCTACGCTGGTCCTCCGAAACCGATACACCCTGAGGTGTAAAGTACGTACATGACACGGACGAACATCGAGATCGACGATGCGCTGGTCGAGCGCGTGATGCGCCGCTATCGGCTGACAAGCAAGCGCGCCGCCGTCGACCTCGCCCTCCGCCGCCTCGTGGGCGACCCGATGACCCGTGAGGAGGCGCTGGCGATGCACGGCAGAGGCTGGGACGGCGACCTCGACGCCATGCGCGGCCACACCCTCTGGCCGTGATCCTGGCCGACACCTCGGCCTGGGTGGAGTACCTGCGTGCCACCGGCAGTCCCGTTGACAGGCGGATGGACCAGCTCATCAACGGGGATGCAGACCTGGTCACCACTGACGTCGTGGTGATGGAGCTGCTCGCCGGTACCACCAAGGACGAGGAACTCATCGAGCTCCGCCGGCTGCTGCTGCGTTTCGAGCACCTCCCGATCGACCCGCTGGACGACTTCGAGACCGCCGCCGACCTTTACCGGCAATGCCGGCGCAGCGGCGAGACGGTCCGCGCCCTTCTGGACTGCCTTGTCGCCGCCGTCTCCCTACGGACGGGGGCGGCAGTGCTCCATAAGGACCGCGACTTCGACGCTATCGCTCGGCAGGCGCCCCTGCGCATTGCCGCGCCAGACATGAGCTGACGGCACGAACGAGTCTTCCGGGGCGAGCCGCCTTCGACCCACGCGGTCGCCCCGGCCCTGGGTGCACGCTCAGTACTTCAGTCCCGTGCCTGCGATCCCTTCGACGATGCGGCGTTGGAAGAGGAGGAACACCACCAGGAGGGGGAGGCCGCCGAGGATGGCGGAGGCCATGATCTGGGCGTAGTGGATGCCGTAGGCGCTCTGCACGGTGGCGAGGCCGACCGGGATGGTCATCACCCGGGTGCCGGTGAGGACGATGAACGGCCACAGGAAGAGGTTCCACGCCCAGACGAAGGTGAAGATCGCCACCGCCGAGATCGCCGGCCGCGACAGCGGCATCCAGATGCGCCAGTAGACGCGGAACTTGCTGGCGCCGTCGACCACGGCGGCGTCCTCGAGCTCGTGCGGGATGCCGTCGAAGAAGGCCTTGAACACGAACACCGCGATCGGCGTGGGGATCTGCGGCAGCATCACCGCCCAGTAGGTGTTCACCAGCCCGACCGAGTTGAACTCGCGGAACAGCGGCACGATCAGCGACTGGATGGGGATCATGATCCCCGCGAGGATGAACCAGAACAGCAAGGTGCGGCCGCGGAAGGTGCCGCGCGACAGGGCGAACGCGGCCATGCTCGCCACCAGCACCGTGGTCGCCGTGATCAGGGTCGCGGTGACGGCGCTGTTGACGTACCAGTGCAGCAGGTCGCCGGCGTCGATCACCTGCCTGAACGCGTCCAGGGTGGGCTGCTTCGGCACCCAGGTGAGGGGCACGATGGTGGTCTCCGCCTCGGGCTTGATCGCCGTGTCGAGCGCCCAGGCGAGCGGCACCAGCCACAACACCCCGAGGGCGATCAGCACCTTGCCGCCGAGCTGGCTGTAGAGCGTGTGGAACAGCCGCCACACGGTGGCGAAGTCGTTGGTCGACGACAGCGCGACGCCCAAGCCGCCGGTGACGCGCTTGGCCTTCTCGAGCACGCCGACCAGGGCGTCGGGATCCTCGATCGGCGCGAGCCTGCCGTCGCCGTCGAGCAGCCCGGCCTTCTTGGCGACGTCGGTGTTGTCGTAGAGGACGAACGGGTGGGTGTCCAGCGGGACGGCGTAGAGCTTGCCGTCGAAGTGGGCCCGCCGCCACGCGGTCCCCACGAAGTCGTCGGCGTGCATGCCGTGGCGGGCGAGGTCGGCCTCCTCGAGCGTCTGCAGCAGGCCGCCGGGGACCAGCGCCTGCAGGCGCGTCAGGTGGGCGATGGCCACGTCGGGCGGCTGCCCGCCGATGGTGGCCATGGACAGCTTGGTGTAGTACGGGTCCCCCCAGGTGAGGGTGACCGGCCGCAGGTCGACGCCCGGGTTGGCCTTCTGGTAGGCGGCCTGCATGGTCTGCATGCGGACGCCGTCGCCGCCGCCGAGCAGGTTCCAGTAGGTGAGCGTCCGCGAGGTGCGGGTCGGGCCGCTGAAGCCCGGCCCGACGTAGGAGCAGGCACCGCCGGCGAGCCCCGCCCCCGCGAGGACGGCCTGGGTCAGCAGGGCGCGCCGCGAGAGGCGCAGTCCAAGAGCGGTGTCGATGGCGCTTGGTCGGTCGCGCATGCGTCCGCCTTCCTGCCGAGGGGCCCTGGCGGGTGCCGCTCAGCCGAGCTCGGCGTCGAGCCGCTCACGAAGTTGCCGCCCGGCCAGCGCAGCACCGGCACGCCGAGGGGCCGCACCGCCTCGATCACGTCGCGCCGGTAACCACGCTCGTCGGCCAGGGTCGAGCCGGGCTCGAACACCCCGCCGTAGATGCAGCGGCCCAGGTGCTCGATGAACCCTCCGAAGATGCGCCGGTCGACCTCGCCGACCGTGCGGTCCAGGTCAAGCTTGATCCGGGCCATGGCCCTCCCTTCGGTCACGGGCTCGTCGCGGTCGGGACGCCGCCGCAGGACGCGCGCACCACCAACTCGACCGGGAGCAGCACCCGGTCGGGCCGGCCACGCAACCGCCGGGCATCTGGTGCCGGCCGTGGGCCCGTGAACCTGCGAGGGCGTCACGAGCCGATGAGAATCGCCACGCTCGCGTGTCGGACGAGCGCGCCAGGGAAAGCTACGCGTGATGGCGCGAACCTGTGGTGGGCAGCGGCGCCCGGGCCGGCGATGGCGGGGCGCCGGCGCGCTGACCCTCGTTTCCCTGCTGCTGGCGGCGGCCGGCTGCGGTTCGGGGTCGCGGGGCACGGCCACGGCGACCTCGGCCGCGGTGACGTCGACCACCTTGGCCGCCGCCCCCCCGCAGCCGTCCGAGCGCTGCGGTGACCCCGCCACCAAGGCGCGGACGTTCTGGCTCGACGTCCCGGGCGGAGGACGCCTGCAGGCGGCGATGGTCGGCGGCGGGCCCGAGGCGGCCGTGTTCGTGCACGAGTCCGGCAGCGAGGGGCTGTGCGGGTTCTGGCCCTACGCCAACTGGCTGGCGCGCACCCACCACCTGCGCGCCGTCCTGTTCGACCAGTGCGGCTACGGCGAGTCCGCCTGCCCGGGCGGCCGCGACGAGACCGGCCCGGCGTGGGGCGCGGCGAGTGCCGCGGCGGTCGCGTGGGCGCGCGGCCACGGCGCCCGCCAGGTCACCCTGGTCGGCGCGTCCTTCGGCGGCATCGTGGTACTCCACGCGGCCACCTCGATCCGCCCGCCGGTCGACGCCGTGGTCGACCTGTCCGGCGAGCTGAGCTGGAACGACCTCGACTCCCTGCCGGCGTCCCGCGACCTGGCGGTACCCGCCCTGTTCGCGGTCGCCCCGGGCGACCGCTACGTCACCGTCAAGGACATGCGGCGCGTCTACCAGGCCAGCTCGGCCACGCCCAAGCGCCTGGTGGTGCTGGCCCAGCCGCTGGGCCACGGCTGGGCCATGCTCGACGACGGCAGCGGCTGGACGCCCCTGGCGTCCACGGTCGCGGACTGGGTCGGCGGCCGCCGCCGCTAGGCCTCGCAAGTAGCCGGAAGGCCCGGGAGCCGGTGGGCTGGCTCCCGGGCCTTCCGGCCGTGGCTGGGTCGTCAGGTGGCGGCGGCCGTCCGGTGCGGGCGTTTGCGCGCCGGCTTGCCGGCGAACGCTCAGCCACGGGCCGTGGCCGAGGACCAGTGAGGGCGCCATGCGAGCGATCACCGTGCGACCGGGCAAGGAGGGCTCCGCCGAGCTCAGCGAGGTCGGCGAGCCGTCCGCCTCCGACGGGCCCGTGCTGGTGGAGGCGCTGGCGCTGGGGGTGTGCGGCACCGACCGGGAGATCATCGAGGGCAGGTTCGGCGCCGCCGCGCCCGGCCATGACCGGCTGGTGCTGGGGCACGAGTCGCTCGGCCGCGTCCTCGAGGCGCCGGCGGGCGGCGACCTGGAACGCGGCGACCTGGTCGTGGGCATCGTGCGCCGGCCCGACCCGGTGCCGTGCGCCAACTGCGCCGTCGGCGAGTGGGACATGTGCCGCAACGGCCGCTACACCGAGCGCGGCATCAAGGAGCTGCACGGCTACGGCTCGGAGCGTTGGCGCCTCGAGCCCGAGCACGCCGTCCGGATCGACACGGGCCTCGGCCACCTCGGCGTGCTGCTCGAGCCCACCAGCGTGCTGGCCAAGGCGTGGGAGCACGTCGAGCGCATCGGCCGCCGCGCCCACTGGGAGCCACGCCGCGCCCTGGTGACCGGCGCCGGCCCGATCGGGCTGCTCGCGGCGCTGCTGGCGGTGCAGCGCGGGCTCGAGGTCCACGTGCTCGACAAGGTCACCGAGGGCCCCAAGCCGGGGCTGGTCGCCGACCTGGGCGCCAACTACCACACGGACGCGCCCGCCGAGGCGTGCGCCGACGCCGACGTGGTGGTCGAGTGCACCGGCGTCGGCAGCCTGGTCCTCGACGTGATCCGCTGCAACGCGCCCGGCGGCATCGTCTGCCTGACCGGGATCTCCAGTGGCGGGCGCGAGGTAGCGCTCGACGCCGCCGACGTCAACCGCCGCCTGGTGCTCGAGAACGACGTGGTGTTCGGCAGCGTCAACGCCAACCGCCGCCACTACGAGCAGGCCGCGGCCGCGCTCGCCCGTGCCGACCGGGACTGGCTGCGGCGGCTGGTCAGCCGGCGGGTGCCGCTCGACCGCTGGGCCGAGGCGCTCCAGCGCCGGCCCGACGACGTCAAGGTCACGATCGACTTCACCGCCGCCTGAGGTGACGTGGCGCACGTCCTTGCGCACAATGGGCCGATGCACAGGGGCTGGAGGGCGCCGGACGAGCACCGCCGCACGGCGGGGCTCGCCGAGCTGCGCCACGAGCCGCGGGAAGGACTACCACAGGGAGATCGCTTGCGAGTCGGCGTGATGGGGATCCGCGGATCCTTCTCGGAGGAGGCGGCGCTGGAGTACGCCAGGGACAACAACCTCGGCGAGATCGACGTGGCCGAGCTGGTCACCACCGAGCGGGTGCTCGCCGCGCTCGAGGCCGGCGAGATCGACCTCGGCGTGTTCGCCCTGGAGAACTCCCACGGCGGGGTGGTCTACGAGAGCGTGTACGCGATGGCGGACCACCGCTTCCACATCGAGGACCTGTTCGAGATCGACGTGAACCACACCCTGCTGGTCCACCCCGACCTCGACGGCCGCGAGGGCATCGACCGGATCGCCACCCACCAGCAGGCGATCAGCCAGTGCCGCATGTGGCTGCGCCACCACTTCCCGCTGACCCCGGTGACCGAGGAGCCGGACACCGCCGAGGCGGCGCGGCTGCTCGCCAAGGGCGACCTGCCGCCGACCACCGCGGTGATCGCGGCCGAACGCTGCGCGGAGCTGTTCGGCCTACGCGTGCTCGAGCGGCGCATCCAGGACCTGAAGTTCAACTTCACCACGTTCGTGGCGGCGAGCCGCTTTCTCGGCTGACCACCCCGTCGGGTTTCACGCGCTCACGGTGGGTGATGTCTCCACGTGCCATCGCCATGCGTGCCGCAGGATGAGCGCCAGGAACACCAATTCCATGGCGGCCAGGAAGAGGTAGTGGGGTCTTGCCGATCCGCCTCCGATGATGAATACCGCGGTCAGTGGGACCGCCACGAAGTTGGCTCGTCGGTTCACCGCTGGGTTCAGGACTCGAGAGAGCAACACCATCGAGATCGGGATCTCGAGCATGACCGCGGATCCCACCAAGAGTGGTTGCGTCACTCGAATGCCTTCCGCGTGTCCGGTCATGAGTCCCCGTAGGAATTCGGAGCTCAAGAAGCCGAGGATGTCAGCGGAGAGCATATTGAGCATCACGATGATCCACAGCGTCGAGAGTCTTTCTCGTATGTCGCTCATCTTGACCTCGATTCAGTGAGAAATTCCCGCCGAGGCTGTCCGCTCTGGTCATGTGGAAGGCTACGCCAGGGTCGGACGCGCGACTACGGTCCGAGGTCGGCGCCGGTGGGCCAAAGGTCTACGTTTGGGATCGACCTTGGTTGGATGCCGCAGGGCGAGGCGCGGCCGTACCATCTGACCATGACGAGCCCGGCGGACCTGGAGTACAGGCGCCTGCTACCCGACGGCCTGATCGGCGACCGTGACCACGACCCGGTGCGCCGGATGGGGCGCGGCGTGCGCGACTGGATCGTCGACGTCCTGTGTTTCGTGCTGGCCGTGGCCTTCTCGGTGCTCACCCTGCTCGACGGCCTAGAGCGGCACCTCGCACCGGCGCCGCTCGCCGTGGACCTCGCCCTCGGCGGGCTGAGCTGCCTCGGGGTGTGGCTGCGGCGGCGCTGGCCGGTCGGCTTCGCGGTGATCGTGGGCCTTTTCAGCGTCTACTCGATCTCCGCCTCGGGCGTGGCGCTGATCGCGCTGTTCACCGTCGCGGTGCACCGGCGCTTCGCGGTGGTCGGCTCGATCGCGGCCTGGTATGCGCTCGTCTCACTGCTCACACCGCTGGTTCGTCCGGACATCCAGGTGTCGCACTGGTCACAGATCGTGCTGGGAGTCGTCTGCATCGCCGCGGTGCTCGCGTGGGGGATGTTCGTGCGGGCCAGGCGACAGTCCGCGCACGAACGGGCCCTGCGGGTCGAGTCCGAACGGGAGCTGCGGGTCGCCCAGGCCCGCCAGCTCGAACGCAACCGGATCGCCCGGGAGATGCACGACGTGCTCGCCCACCGGCTGTCCCTGCTGAGCCTGCACGCCGGGGCGCTCGAGCTGCATCCCGACGCCGCGCCCGAGGAGGTCGCCCGCGCCGCCGGGGTGATCCGGGACAGCGCCTACCAGGCGCTGGAGGATCTTCGGGAGGTGATCGGCGTGCTCCGCGCGGCCCGAGCCGGTGTGGACCGCCGCGACCAGGCACCGGAGCGGCCTCAGCCCACCCTGGTCGACCTCCCCGACCTGGTCGACCAGTCGCGGCGCGCCGGGATGCGGGTACGGCTCGACTGCCAGGTGGACGAGCTGGCGGCCGCACCGGCGGCGGTCGGGCGCAGCGCGTACCGAATCGTGCAGGAGGGGCTGACCAACGCCCGCAAGCACGCCCGCGACGCCGAGGTATCGGTGGTCGTGCACGGAGCCGCGGGCGATGGCCTGACGGTCGAGATACGCAACCCATGCGTGATGGGTACCGCCGGCATCCCCGGTGGCGGTAGCGGCCTCATCGGGCTCGCCGAACGGGCCGCCCTCGCCGGCGGACGGCTGGAGCACGGCCCTACCCCCGCGGGTGACTTCCGGCTCTGGGCGTGGTTGCCATGGCCGAGGTGAACGCCACGGTCCGGGTCCTCATCGTCGATGACGACCCACTCGTCCGGGCCGGCCTCGCCATGATCATCGGCGGCTCGCCCGACCTGACCGTGGTGGGCGAGGCCGGCGACGGCACCGGCGTGGCCGCCGCGGTGGACGCCTACGCCCCGGACGTGGTGCTGATGGACATCCGCATGCCCACCCTCGACGGCCTCGCCGCCACCGAGCTGCTCCGCACCCGACCCGACCCACCCGAGGTCATCGTGCTGACCACCTTCGACGCCGACGAGCACGTGCTCCGCGCGCTACGCGCCGGTGCCAGCGGCTTCCTGCTCAAGCACACTCCGCCGGCCGAGATCCTGCGCGCGATCTCGCGGGTGTCGGCCGGTGAGCCGATCCTGTCGCCCACGGTGACCCGCCAACTGATCGCCCACCTCAGCGACGCCGGTGCCGACGCCCGACGACAGCACGCCACGACCACCCTCGGCCAGCTCAGCGAACGGGAAAGGGAGGTCGCGATCGCCCTGGGCCGGGGCAAGTCCAACGCCGAGATCGCCAGCGAGCTGTTCATGAGCGTGGCCACCGTGAAAGCCCACATCTCACGGATACTCACCAAGCTGAACCTCAACAACCGCACCCAGATCGCCCTACTCGCCTACGACGCCGGCCTGACCGGCTGAGCCCTGCTCGGTCTGCTGCTTGACAGCCCCTATACCATTGGCGACGCTGGCCTTGATACCGACCGCGGAGCACCCATGCCAGACCGCCTGACCCTCGTACTTATTCTCATGTAGCGCG
>Ga0137375_10008270_pt1 | contig 12367 bp, 12 predicted proteins | sample SagtaG_24_FD_104936 | JGI IMG/M metagenome (GOLD analysis project Ga0137375, IMG submission 104936) | Vadose zone soil microbial communities from Sagehorn Ranch, Mendocino, California, USA - Sage1_R_113_16 metaG | ecosystem: Environmental > Terrestrial > Soil > Vadose zone | place: USA... | reverse complement strand
GTTCGGCCGGTGGAAATGCGGTGTCGCGCCGACCGCGGTCAGCAGGTTGGTGGCCAGCGTCAGGTGCAGCATCTCCTGCACCGCGATCTCGGAGAGGGTCCGGGCCCAGCGGGTGACCTGGGCGAGCTGCTCGCCGCCGAGGCCGTCCTGGGGATCGCGTTTGAGGGAGTACAGGGCGAACAGGTACTCGCACAGGATGCCCTGCTCCAGCTCGGAAGCCTGCGTGAGCAGGTAGACGAGCTGCTCGCGGCTGTCCACGGGCAGCGGTGGCCGGGTGGTGGTGGTCGTCGCACCGGGATACAGGGGGACGATCCGGTTCATCGGCGGTGCCGTCGGGTTCTGTCCCTCAGCCGGTGTGGGCACGGGCGACCTCCTTCACGCATCCACGCATTCCTCATGGCTCACATAGTTCCGCGAAGGGCGATCCGGAGTCCAGATCACGGCTGGTCACAGGCACGCCTTCGCGCAGCAGGATCACCTCCGAGCAGGTGGACGACGTGGGAGGCGATTGGCCCGGACGTTTCGACTCTTGCCGGTCAAGTGCGGATAATCCACGCAATCAGGCGGCGATTCACCGGCCATATTCGAGGGGCACACGATGGCCAGCAACAGCGGTACCGCACCGCCGACCGGCGGAGTCGCGCTGGCGGCGCTGCTACGCACCTGGCGGGAACGTGCGCTGCTGACCCAGGAGCAGCTCGCCGAGCGCACCGGGCTAAGCGTGCGCACCATCCGCCGCCTGGAGGCGAGCCGCATGCGTCCCCGGATGGGATCGGTACGGCTGCTCGCCGACGCCCTGGGCCTCAGCGAAGCCGAACGGAACCTGCTCGCCGAGGCCGCCCGTGGCCATCCTGCCCAGCCCACGCCGGCCACCCCGCCCGTCCCCCGGCAGCTCCCCGCGGACGTCGCCGGGTTCACTGGCCGCGTCCGCGACCTGGAGCACCTTGACGCCCTCCTGGGTAGGGGCGATCAGGCGACCACAGTGGTGATCTCGGCGATCGCGGGTACCGCGGGAGTGGGCAAGACCGCGCTGGCGGTGCACTGGGCACATCGGGTCGCCGACCAGTTCCCCGACGGGCAGCTCCACGTCAACCTGCACGGGTGGTCGCTCGGCCCACCGGTCAGTCCCCTCCAGGCGCTCGCCCAGCTCCTTCACGGGGTCGGGGTGCCCACCGACCAGATCCCGGTCGAGCTGGAGGCCGCCGCCGGGCTGTACCGCTCGTTGCTGGCCGGCAAGGGGGTGCTGGTCGTGCTGGACAACGCCCGCGACGCCGAGCAGGTCCGTCCGCTGCTCCCAGGCAGCCCCGGCTGCCTCGTCGTGGTGACCAGCCGCGACCGGCTCACCGGCCTGGTGGCCACGCACGGAGCCCACCGGCTCACCCTGGACGCGCTCACCCCCGACGAGGCAATCTCCCTGCTTGGCCGGATCCTCGGGCAGGCCCGGGTCGCGGCTGAGCCCGAGGCCGCCAGCGAGCTGGCTGAGGCGTGTGCCTTCCTTCCCTTGGCGCTCCGCATCGCCGCCGCCGGCCGGCTCGACCAGCCCGACCAACCGATCGCCAGCTACACTGCCAGGCTGCGCGGGCGGGACCGGCTGGCGAGGCTGGAGGTCGAAGGCGACGCCCAAGCCGCGGTGCGGATCGCCTTCGACAGCTCCTACGCCGCCCTCGACGGCGCTACCCGACGGCTGTTCCGCCTGCTCGGCCTCGCTCCAGGCCCGGACGTCACCGCCGCCGCCGCCGCGGCGCTCGCCGGGATCACGCCAGAGCGGGCGGCATCGCTGCTGCAACGCCTGGTCGGCGTGCACCTGCTCGAAGGGCGCGCGCACGGTCGGTTCGCCTTCCACGACCTGCTGCGCGTGTACGCCCGCCAGCGCACCGAGCACGAGGACGACCAGGCCCAGCGGCAGGCCGCAACCCGGCGGCTGTTCGGCTGGTACCTGCACAGCGCCGGCGCGGCCGCCCGGCTGCTGCACCCCGCAATCGTCCGCCTGCCGCTCCCACCGGCAGAGCCAGGCCTCCCGCCGGCCGGTTTCGACCGCTACGCCGACGCACTGGCCTGGATGGACGGCGAACGGGCCAACCTGGTCGCCGTCGTCGCCCACGCCGCCGAGCACGGCCCCAGGCCGCTCACGTGGCTGCTCGCCGACGTGCTGCGCGGCTACCTGGTCCTGCGCCGCCACATGGTGGACTGGCTGGCCGTCGCCGATACCTCCCTTGCCGCCGCAGCCGACGAGGGCGACCAGCAGGCGGAGGCCACCGCACGGTTCAGCCTCGGCCTGGCGCACTGGAGCCTCGGCCGCTACCCGCAGGCGATCCAGCACTACACCGCCGCGCTGGAGCTGTTCCGCCGGACAGGGTGGGTGCAGGGCGAGGCCGCCACCGTCGCCAACCTCGGCACCGTCTACACCGACATGGGCAACCTCCAGCAGGCCGCCGACCACCTCACCCGGGCACTGGCCCTGCACCGCCGCATCGACCAGTCCGACGGTGATGCCGACACCCTCAGCAGCCTCGGCGTGGTGGACCGGGAGCTGGGCCGGCTGGCCGAGGCCGCCGACCACCAGGCCCAGGCGCTCGCCTTGTACCGGCAGGCCGGCACCCGCGGCGGCGAGGCCTACGCCCTGGACAACCTCGGCGAGGTGGACCACGACCTGGGACGGCTCGACCGCGCCATCGACCAGCTCACCCAGGCTCTGGCCCTGTACCGGGAGGCCGGCAACCGGTCGGGCGAGGCCTACGCCCTGCACGCGCTCGCCGCGGTGCACCGCGACGCCGGCCGCCAGCACCAGGCCCTCGAGCTCGCCCAGGCCGCGGTGACGCTGGCCCGCGAGACCAGCGAGCACCGCGCCTACGCCGAGGCGCTCAACACCCTCGGCAGCGTCCACCTGTGCCTGGCCGACCGTGAAGCGGCCACCGACCACCACCGGCAGGCCCTGGACCTGGCCCGCCAGGCCGGCACCCGCTACCCGGAAGCCGGCGCCCTGCTCGGCTTGGCCGCGACCCACCACGCCCAAGAGGACCACGACCAGGCCGTCGAGCACGCCCGGCAGGCGCTCGCCGTGGCCCGCCAGGTCGGCTACCGGGTCCTGGAGGGCCAGGCCCTCACCGTCCTGGCCGCCGCCCACCACGCCCGAGCCGACGACGACCAGGCCATCCAGCACGCCCGCCGTGCCCTGGCAATCCACCGCGACACCGGCCACCGCCTCGGCCAGGCCCGCACCCTGGTCATCCTCGGCCACGCCCTGCACCACACGACCGACCCCGGCGCCGCCGTGGCCTCCTGGCAGCGGGCACTCACCCTGTTCACCGACATTGGCACCCCCGAAGCCGACCAGGTCCATGCCCTCCTCGACGCGTCCCAGCCCGGGTGATCGGGCCACCGCCGGCCGTTCGGTCGCCAGCCGTGACCCGGTCGGCGGGTCGACGCGTTCATTCCAGGGAGGCGAGTCCGTAGGCGTAGGCGACCGGTGGCACAGCAGGTCGTGGCCGTCACCAACCGGCTCACCTGGCTGGCGACCATGGACCGGCGGGTCCGGACGCTCCGCGATGCCGTCCTCGCCAGGCTGGATCCCTTCGTCAGCCGCCGCCTGGCATGGCGGCTGTCCCTGCTCGCCTACCGGTGAGGCGACCGGGAAGGGTGAGCGCCGTTCCGGAGCCTTTCGAGGCCGTCCAGCATCAGGTCCAGGGCGAACTCGAACTCGAACTGGTCGTCGCAACCCTGGCCGACGACGGAGGCGTCGTCGTGGGTGATCGACGTGACGATCTCGGTGATGGAGGGATACCTTCCGGCGAACTCCCGCAGCATCGCGGCGGCCGCCTCCGGACTGAGGTCGGCCGTGTCGTCGAACAGCTCCTGGGTGAACCCCAGCAGACGGCTGCCCATGGCGTGCATCGCGTGGTGGGTCAGGTCGATGGAGAAGCCTCCGGCCCGGAAGATCCCGACCATCGAGTCCATGTACCCGAGCACCGCGGAGGTCGCGCTGGTCCGCGACTCGATGACCTGGGACGCCCACGGGTGGCGCAGGAGCGCGCCGCGGGCCGAGAGCACCCGCTGACGGACGGCCGTCTTCCAGTCGGTGCCGCTGGCAGGGGGGTCGATCTCGCCCACGACGACGTCGACCATGCCGTCAAGCAGTTCGTCCTTGTTGGCCACGTGCTTGTACAGCGCCATCGGCACGACGCCGAGCTCCTGGGCGATCCTGCGCATGCTGAGGGCGTCGACGCCGCCTTCGTCGGCCACGGCGACGGCGGCGCGCAGGACCCGCTCCTTGCTCAAGGGCACGCGCGGCTAGCAGTCCTCTCCGCCTCTCGAAGGTTTCGCTCTCCCCCACGCCAACCCTTGGGTGGGCGGCACCGCCCAGCGTCCGGTGCTTGACAAGCGCCACCGGCTTCACCAACCTGAGTTTATATAAACTCGTGCTGATGAAGTGAGGCTGGAGTGACGACGCGGCAGCGGACGCTGCGCCCACGACCGGGGGTGGACGCCGGCGTCGACCAGGTGGCTGGGCGGCTGGCGGCGCTGGCCGACCCGGTGCGGCTGCGGCTACTGAGCCTGCTCGCCCGCGGCGCATGCCCGGTCGGGATGCTCGCCGACGCGCTGGGGCTGGGCCAGCCGCTGGTCTCCTTCCACCTCAAGGTGCTGCGCCAGGCAGGCATCGTCAGCGCCGAACGCGCCGGGCTGTTCACCTACCACCGCCTCCAGCCCGCCGCCGTGAACGGGCTGCTCGACGAGGTGACCGGGCTGCTCGCCCTCGCGCAGCCTGGGCTGTCCCATCGGGAGGACACGATGGGGACCATCCTGTTCACCGATCGCCGCAACGCCGGCCGCTCGCAGCTTGCCGCCGGGTGGTTCAACGCCCTGGCCCCACCCGGGCTGCGGGCGACATCGGCCGGCACCCGCCCGGCGGCGCGGCTCGATCCGCTCGTCGTCCAAGCGATGGCCGAGGCCGGCATCGACCTCTCCAGGGCGCAGCCCACACGGTTGACCCGCGAGCTGGCCGCCGGTGCCGAGCTGCTGATCAACCTCGGCGGGCGAGACGGTCATGCGGTCGAGGTCCCCAGCCAGCACTGGCCCGTCCCCGACCGGGCCAACGCGACCATCGAGCAGGTCAGGCAGGTCCGCGACGAGCTGCGCGAGCGGGTGATCACGCTGCTGGCCGAGCTCGACGACCCCGCCCCCGAGCTGGACCTCAGCGCCGGGGAACGCGCCGCGGTGCACCGGGCGCTGGCCCGCCTGGCCGGCCCGTACACCAGGCTGCTCGGCGCCGGGCGGGTGGAGCGGATCGTGCGGGAGGAGGTGCTACGCCTGCGCGGCGTGCGCGCCCGCCGGTTCCTGGAGCTGCTGACCGAACGGCACGCCCGCGAGCGGCTGCGCGCCCTTGCCCAGGCCGAGGGGCGGCTGGCCAAGGCCGTCCCCGAGGTGCTGTTCGTCTGCGTCCGCAACGCTGGCCGCTCCCAACTGGCCGCAGGCCTCGCCGAGCAGGCCGCCGCCAGGCGCATCCATGCCTGGTCGGCGGGCAGCCAGCCCGGCGACGCGATCCAGCCCGAGGTGGCGGCGGCGCTGGCGGAGGTCGGCGTCGACGTCGCCGCGTGCGCGCCCAAGCCGTGGACCACCGAGCTGGTCCGCGCCGCCGACGTGGTCGTGACCATGGGATGCGGCGACGCCTGCCCCTACGTGCCGGGCGTCCGCTACCTGGAGTGGGACGTCCCCGATCCCGCCGGGCGGCCGCTGGACGACGTGCGCGCGCTGCGCGATGCGCTCCGCGGCCGCGTCGACGACCTGATCGCCCGGCTCACCGCCCCAGCCCTGCCGTCCCGTGACCCATGACAGCCCGCCAGCGCCCACCACCGGTAGCACGTCGTAGGGAGGCACCTACATGGACGGCAAGCTCGACCAGGCCAGCCGGACCGCCTTCGGCCCCTCGATCCTCAGGCTGGCCAGGGAATTCCGTGGGATCTACGGCCGCGAGACGATCGAACGCTACGTCGACGAGTCCATCTCCCGGCTGTCCGGTGCCCGCCTCACCGACTTCCTGCCGGTGTTCGTGGAGCGGTTCAGCCGCGAGCGGCTGCGCGCACTGGCCCAGGCCGAGGGCCGCATCGCCAAGGACGTCCCCGAGGTGCTGTTCGTCTGTGTCCACAACGCCGGGCGCTCGCAGCTCGCCGCGGCGCTGCTGGACCACCATGCCGACGGCCGCGTCCACGTCCGCTCGGCTGGCAGCGCCCCCGCCACCCAGATCAACCCGGCGGTGGTCGAGGCCCTGCGCGAGCAAGGCATCGACGTCTCCTTGGAGTTCCCCAAGCCCCTGACCGACGAGGTCGTCCAGGCCGCCGACGCGGTGATCACCATGGGCTGCGGGGATGCCTGCCCGATCTACCCCGGCAAGCGCTACCTCGACTGGGAGCTCGACGACCCTGAGGGCAAGACGGTCGAGCAGGTCCGCCCCATCCGCGACGACATCGACCGGCGCGTCCGCCAGCTCCTGGCCGAGCTGGTCCCCTCGGGCACCTGAGCCGCCGAGCCACGCCGGCCGGCCAAGCGGTCATCGCCGCGGGGCTGGGAGCCAGCACGTGCCGCTGGCCGTCGTCGGTCACGATCAGGACCTGGAACCGGCCGTCGGCCCCGTCCGCTCCGGCAACCCAGTTGGCGTTGAGGACCTTTACGCGCTTCGTCTGCTCGCTGGCGCCCGGCATGCCGCCCAGTAAGGCACAGCAACGCTCCTTGGTCCATCGGTACCGTGACGTGGCAACGGTGGCACCGAGGTTCAAGAGAAAGGGGGCGAACAGGACGAACATCGTTGTCGACGACCTCTCCGGCCCGCAGATCGCGGCGTTCCTCGAGGAGCACATCCAGGAGATGCGGTCCATCACCCCCCTGGAGAGCAAGCACGCCCTCGACCTCGATGGACTCCGCCGGCCCGAGATCACGTTCTGGTCGGTCATGGACGCTGACACGCTGGTGGGCTGCGGTGCGATCAAGCGCCTGGACGCGGGCCACGCCGAGGTGAAGTCGATGCGGACCTCGTCGGCGCGCAAGCGCAGCGGGATCGCGTCGCTGCTGCTGGAGCACATCGTCACCGAGGCCAGGCGCATGGGGTTCACGCGACTGAGCCTGGAGACCGGCTCGGCCGAGTTCTTCCTACCCGCCCGGAAGCTGTATGAGAAGTTCGGGTTCGATTACTGCGAGCCGTTCGCGGACTACCGGCCCGGCCCGCACAACGTGTTCATGACGCGGGTGCTCTAGCGGGCTCGGGTGCCGTCGGTGGGCGCGGCGGACAGCGTCCTGTCCATCCGGCGGCGGAACGAGGCCGAGGACGCCACCTGGGCGCCCAGATCCTGGACCCGCTCGACCAGTCGGCGGTCCGAGGTCACGACCGTGAAGGTCCCTGGGGCCGGGTGTTGCGCCAGCATCCGGACGATCTCGTCGTCGGCGGCGTTCCGCTCGCGCCGGCCGGCGAACGCCACCACGGCCACGCCGTGGACGCCTGGCTGGACGTCTGGGGGCTGGCGGTCGAAGACCACCGTGACGTGCTCGCCCGAGGCGGCGGCGTACCGGCTCAGCTCCGGGATGAGCCGCCGGACCGCCCCGTCGGGGTCCTTCCACCAGCCGTCCGGTCGGGAGCCGACCAGGTTCATGCCGTCGACCAGCCAGCGCACGCCCGGGTGAGGTTCCACCTACCCGGTGACGCCGCCGAGGGTGCTCGGGAGGCGGGTCTGGAAGTCGACCAGCCCGACCCAGGTCGGGCGTACCGCGATGCGCGCCATCCTGGTGACCGGCTGGTCGAGCATGGCGAGGTACCCGGCAGCGGCCTCCGCTCCCATGTAGCGCGGCGCGGCCAGCGCGTACTCCTCCGCCACCCCGTCCACCTCGGTGACCGACGCCCGGCCCCGGATGCTGAGCGCGGTGGGCGGGGAGTCCTCGGTGTCGATGGTGATCGCCACCGCGGGACTGGCGCGCAGCGCGGCCAGCCGCGCGGCGGCGTGGCGAACGTGCGGCGCCGACACGAAGGTGGCCATCACCAGCTCACCGCCGGTCCACAGGAACCAGGTCGGGATGACCCGCGGCGTGCCGTCCAGGGCGACGTACGCGAGGCGGGCCGGGATGCTCGAGCCGAGCAGGCGCTTGGCGGCGTCACTCTCGAGCAGCCCGGGGTCGCCCTGCGGCAGCGACATCGTGCCTCCCGAACCTGCAGGCTTCCCGGTCATCGCCCAGCTCCTCGAGGTTCGTCGCGGCTCCTGGCCCTGCCATCCTTTCATAGCAGGTCGGCGTGACCGGCCGCCTACGCTCGGTCGGGCGGCTCGGCGGCCTCGGCGAGACGCTTGATCGCCGCCAGCCTGGCGTCCCATTCGGCGGCAAGGCCGGCCAGCCAGCGGGCGGTCGCGTCCAGCTTTTCGGGGCGCACGCGGTAGCGCAGCTCGCGGCCCCGCCGGGCGCCGTGGACGAGGCCGGCCCGGTCGAGCACGGCGAGGTGCTTGACGACCGCCTGGCGGCTGACCGGCAGGTCGACCGCGAGCGCGGTGGCCGACGCCTCGCCGCGGGCGGCGAGCACGTCGAGGAGCTGCCTACGGGTCGGGTCGGCGAGCGCGACGAAGATCTTGTCGGCGTCGCCCGCCGACCCGACGCCCGCGGGGTCAGGCGGCATGCTGCTCCCCGTGGCGGCGCAGGTTGTCCAGCACCTGCCGCCAGCCCTGGCTGTTGGCCTCGGCGTGCCGCGCCTGGTCGACCTTCACGGCGTCGGTACTGGTGAAGCCACTCTCGACGACGCGCACCCTGGTGCCGTCGCCTTCCGGCGTGAGGGAGAACTCGACCAGGGTCGCGGTGCCCTCGGCCACGGGCGTGTCCGGATGCCGCGCCCAGCGGTAGGCGAACAGGCGCGGTGGCTCGACCTTCTCGACGACGGCGTCGATCTTGCCGAACTCCTCGCTGGCCAGGACCATCGCCCCGCCGGGGCGCAGGTCCACCTGCGTGGTCATGCCCTCGTACCACCGGTCGATGTGCTCAGGCTTGGTGAGCACCTCCCAGAGCCGTTCGGGCGGTGCGGCGACGAGGACCTCGCGCTCGATGCGGTCGGCGACTGCCATGGGTCTGCCTCCCATTCCTGGCGACTATGTGCAACTCTAGGGTTGCACATGTCGCCGCATCGTGCAACCCCACGGTTGCACAGCGGCGCTTCCGCGACCAGCCGGCGCCGGGCTCAGCCGGCGGCGCGCGCCTGCAGGCCCGGCCCTGGCCGGGTGGCGACCTCGTCGGGCGCGAGCGGCCGGCCGCACGCGGCGCAGGCGAGCTGCTCGAGCACGGCGCCACCGCAGTCGCGGTGCTCGGCGATCCGGGGCGGGCCGGCCTCGCCGGCGAGGTGGCGGTCGCCCCAGTGCATCAACCCCATGATCACCACCAGCAGCTCGCGGCCCTTGGCGGTCAGGTGGTACTCGAACCGCCGCGGACGCTCCTGGTAGGGAACGCGTTCCAGCACGCCATGGTCGACCAGGCGGTCCAGCCGGTCGCTGAGCACGTTGCGCGCCACGCCGAGGCTGTCGACGAACTCCTCGAAGCGGTGCGCGCCCAGGAAGACGTCCCTGAGCACGAGCAGGGTCCAGCGCTCGCCCACGACCTCGAGGGTGCGGGCGATCGAGCAGACCTGGTCGTCGTAGGTCCGGTTGAGCATGCGGCAACCATACCGCCGGTTAGTTTCGTGACGCTACGGCGCCGGCGGGACCTCGACGCCCACCATGGCCGCGTAGATGGCGAACTTGAACGGGCTGAGCTGCTGGTAGCGCTCGATGAGCCGGTACAGGGCGCGCCAGCGCAGTCCCCGCAGGGCCTCGTCGTCCGGGTGGCGCAGCAACCCCGACTCGACCAGGCGCAGCGCCAGGGCCGCGTCGCCGCGGCCGAGCAGGTCCGCCCCGGCGTCGACGAACGCCCGCGCCGTCCGGCCGCCGAGCAGGTCGAGCGCGGCGGCCCACTCGGCCGCGGTGAAGACCTCGATCCCCTCCCCGTCGGGCTTCCAGTAGCCACTGCGCTGGTGGTGGACGCGCTTGACGAGGTTGTCGCGCATCACCAGGTAGGGCAGCACCGCCTCGGGGTGGTCCCGAAGGCTCGCGGGCAGGTGGTTGCGGGCCAGCAGGTCGGCGAGCGCGACGCCGTCCCGGATGGCGTCGAGCGTGAGCCCGTGCAGGTCGCGCAGGGCCGCCGCCAGGGCGGGGAAGACGTCGATCGTGAACAGGTTGGTGAGCGGGGTGTGGCCGTGGATCACCAGGCGTGGCGCGAGGCCCTCGACCAGGGCCATGGCCTCGAACAGGCCCTCGGCCGACCCCTCCGGGAAGAACGGCCCGCCGAGCTGAGGCATGAGCATGTCGCCGACGACGGCGACGCCCCGGTCAGGGAGGTGGACCACGAGCCCGTCGCTGGTCTCCCCGCCCCTGATCGGGTACAGGTGGAAGTCCACGCCGCCGACGGTCAGCTTCTCCGGCGCCCGCACCAGCCGGTCGGGGACGACGGCGAGCCGGCGGCCAGCGCCGGAGAGGTCGCCGCGCCGGAACAGGATCGGCGGCGAGGCGTGCTGCAGGCGCAGCTCGTCGTCGAAGCCCGCCTGCGCGACCACCTCGGTGCCCGGGCCGCGCACCTCGTCGAGACCGCCGACGTGGTCGGTGTGGGCGTGGGTGAGGATGACGTGGGTGACCGGCGCCGCGCTGCCGGTGGCGGCGCGCAGCTCGGCCAGGGCCGCCCGCAGGTGCGCCGGGCTGCTGGTCGTGTCGACCAGCACGATGCCGTCGTCGGTCTCGACGGCGGTGACGTCGGCGAAGTCGAACCCCTGGGCGACGTGCACCCGGGGGGCGAACTCGATGAGCCGGGGCGGGCCGAGGCGGAAGCCGTCGTCGTTGGTCGTCCACCAGTCGGTCACCAGCGCCGGGAAGTCGGGATCCGGCGGCGCCGCCCCCGACCGTCGGCGTGCCGCCCGCGCGTCGTCGTCGCGGCCCAGGGCCGCGTACGCGGTGGCCAGCGCGGGGTAGATGCCTCGGCGCAGCCCGACCGGCAGCCGTGGGCCCTCCCCGTTTGGGTCGGTGAGCCCGAGCGCCAGCTCCAGGTCGGCGACCGCCACCTCGGCCCTGCCGAGCGAGGCCGGAAGCTGCGCGAGGACCAGACCGCGGAAGTAGTTGGCCAGGCCGGGAGCGCGTTCGACCGCCGCGTCGAGCCGGCCGACCGCCCCGTCGAGGTCCTGGCCGGCGAGGGCCTGGAAGAACCCGGCCAGGGCGATGAACAGCGGCTGGCCGGGGACCTGCTCGACCCGCTCGGCGAACAGGGCGCGCCCCTCCTCGTAGCGCCGCGCGGCGAGCAGCTGGCCGACCAGCGCCAGCACCACCGGCGGGCTGGTGGTCGGCCACTCGACCGCCTGGCGCAGCGCCTCCAGCTCGAGGTTGCGGCTGATCGGCTGGTCAGTCCCCGGCATGCTGCCACCCTCCAGACGCTCCTTGAGTTTTGTGACGAAACACTAGGGGGACCTCGAAAGTATTGTCAAGCAACTGACCGGAGAGGCCGCGCCGGCCCGGAGTGGCTCGTCGGGGCGGCGATCATGGCGGCGAGATGGCCGTCGGCGAGCCCGGCTGGGAGGAGGTGGCCGACTACGCCCTCAGATGGTCGGTGGAGCACGCGGTGACCAGATGACCGTTCTGGCCCTGGTAGCACGAAGTGCTCGTCGCGCTCGTGTGATACACCGGCCGGGTCTGGTCCGTCACTGCTATGAACGATGGCGGCGGGGAAGGCACCACTGGACGATCGCGACTGGCTGGCGGAGCGGTTCGAGGCCCACCGCGCCCACCTGAGGGCGGTGGCCTACCGGATGCTGGGCTCGCTCAGCGAGGCGGACGACGCCGTCCAGGAGGCCTGGCTGCGCCTGGCCCGCGCCGACAGCAGCGGCGTGGAGAACCTCGGCGGCTGGCTGACCACCGTGGTCGGCCGGGTGTGCCTGGACATGCTGCGCTCGCGCTCCTCGCGGCGCGAGGAGCCCTTGGAGGCGCCAGCGCCCAACCCGGTCGCCGACCGCGCGGGCGGGGCCGACCCCGAGCAGGAGGCGCTCCTGGCCGACTCGGTCGGCCTGGCGCTGCTGGTGGTGCTCGACACGCTGGCGCCCGCCGAGCGGCTCGCGTTCGTGCTGCACGACATGTTCGCCGTGCCCTTCGACGAGATCGCCCCGATCGTGGGGCGCTCCACCAACGCGACCAAGATGCTCGCCAGCCGCGCCCGCCGCCGGGTGCAGGAGGCGGGGGCGGTGCCCGACGCGGACCGCGGCCGCAAGCGGGCGGTGGTCGACGCCTTCCTCGCCGCCTCACGCGGCGGCGACTTCGACGCGCTGCTCGCGCTGCTCGACCCGGAC